>Ga0075520_1000162_pt1 | contig 25486 bp, 26 predicted proteins | sample NGEPerB_FD_75100 | JGI IMG/M metagenome (GOLD analysis project Ga0075520, IMG submission 75100) | Arctic peat soil microbial communities from the Barrow Environmental Observatory site, Barrow, Alaska, USA - NGEE PermafrostAB12-B | ecosystem: Environmental > Terrestrial > Soil > Wetlands > Peat ... | reverse complement strand
CTGCGAAGATCGCCTCCGGCATTGATCCAACCGGCCTCGCAGCCGAGCTGCTCGAGCACCTGCACGGCGCGATCGACGGCGTGGCCCTTGCCGATGCCGCCGAGGTCGACGCGGGCGGCGTGCGCAGCTTCGCGACGCTGAGTCGCGGCGCCTTCTCGACCAGCCACTTCGGCGCAGGAAGTCGCGCGCAACTCGCCGGCGACGCGGCGGCGGCGCACGTCAGCGTGGCGGCGCCGCTCTGCCTCTGGGCCGACGCCCTCACCAAGGTCGTCGCGCGCAGCGGCGATGCGACGCATCCACTCCTGGCCCGCTACGATGCGATGGCCTGGATCCATTGACGCATGGACGAGTCCCGCCCGCCCGATTCGCCCCGCTACGCCCACCGCCTCGTTCGCTGGCAGCGCACCCTGCTCTATTCGACGGGAACGTTGCTGCTCGCGACCGGCGCCCTGTGGCTGACCGTGCACTACACGATCGGTGGCGGCCGAGGCGAACTGCCCCATCCTCTCGAAGCGTGGTCCCTGCGCGTCCACGGCCTGGCCGCGTTCGCCGGGCTGTTCGTGGTCGGCGTGCTGGCGGCGGCCCACATCCCGCAAGGCTGGAAGCTCAGCGGGCTGAACGGCTGGTCGGGCCAGCGCACGTCAGGTATCACCCTGTGCGCGATCGGCGCGCTGCTGATCCTGACCGGCTATCTGCTGTACTACTTCGCGCCCGAGTCCCTGCGGCCAGCGCTCGGCTGGGTGCATGCGGGCACGGGAGCGGCGATGGCATTGCTGATTGCCGCGCACCGCCGAGGCGCCTGAGCGAGCCGGGCCGAAGCGGCAGCTCCGGCCGTCAGCGCCCGCCCGGGCCGCCGGTGCGACCGGCGTAGAACGCCGAGATCGACGCGATCTCCTGGGCCGACAAGCTCCGCGCCATGTTGCGCATCTGCGCGTGGCTGTCGTTGGTTCGAACGCCCTGCGCGAAGGCCCGCAGTTGATCGCCCAGATACTCGCGCGGCATGCCCTCCAGCCAGGGCGCGCCGAGCTTGTGGTCGATGCCGCCATGGCACGACGCGCAGGGGGCGACGTTGCGCATCGGATCGCCGACCCTGACCAGGGCCGGCATGTCGCCGACAGGCTCGCCGGCGATCGACGGCCGCGGCAGGTACGCGTAGTAGGCGGCCAGATCGGTCGTGTCGCGCTCCGAGAGGTTTCGCGTCAGCGCCTGCATGATGGCACTCTGCCGGTCGCCGTGCCTGAAGTCGAGCAGCTGCTTGACGATGACCTCCTCGTACTGTCCGGCAAGGTTGGGAGCATTCGCTTCGCTGAGCCCTCGCGCTCCGTGGCACATCGTGCATTGCAGCGCAAGCGTCGCGCCGCGGCCGACGGCGTCGCCGTCGGCCGGCCGCTGCATCGAACGGTCCAGCAAGACCGTCGTGCTGCGCGTCGCGAGGGCCGTGGCAGCGTCCCCGGCCGGCCGGCGAAGGGGAACGCCTGCGGCCCTGCAGATGCTCGCCCAGATGCCCTGCGCGCTGAAGTCGCCCTGCGTTCCAGGCAACAGCACGAAGCCGACGAGCAGCGAGGCGACGCTCATGGCAGCAAGGAAGAGGATGCTTCGCGACACCCACTTGCCGTTCTTGCGATCGCCCGGCTCGCCCATCACCGTGCCCCGATCGGGATGGCCGGCACCGACGTGTGCTCGAGCAGCACGAGCTGTGCGATCGGGAACCCGTAGTTCACGACGGTCAGCGCCACCATCAGGGTGACCCAGATGGCGAAGCCGTTCAGCGCCGGCAGCACCCTGGCGCCTGGATGCACGGCGACGCTGAAGGTGAATGGCTCAGCGCTTCTCGCCGTCTTGCGCGCGCCCGCGAGAATGCCCACGAAGAGGAGCGCGGAGGCCAGCAGGATGAAGCCGCCGATCGCCGAGGCGACGACCGTCCAGGCCTGCGCATGGAGCGCCGCATCGTTGAAGTCGAAGTAGGCCATCCGCCGCGGCATGCCGAGCAGGCCGACCCAGTGCCACGGGACGGTGAGAACCATCATGCCGACGAACCACAGCCACAGCTGCGCCTTGATCAGGCGCTGCGACAGCTGCGCGCCCTGCACGAGCTGCGGCCAGAGCTCGTAGGCCACCATGAAATACATGATGACGATGGCGCCTCCGAAGATCAGGTGGAAGTGCCCGGTCACCCATTGCGTGTTGTGGATGGTCTGGTTGAGCTGGTAGCTCATGTTGATGATGCCGCCGGCGCCGCCGAAGCCGAGCATGACGAACGAGAACGTGACGGCAAGCATCATCGGGTTGTCCCAGGGCAAGGCCCTGACCCAGCCGACCAGGCCCTTGCCGCCGCGCAGCCGGGCGGCGATCTCGGCCGAGGCGACGATCGTGAAGATCGTCAGCAGCGTCGGCACCGTCACCATCGCCGTGAACACCGCATGGACGAACTTGAAGCCGCCGCCCACCTCCGGATCGGCGAACAGGTGGTGGATGCCGATCGGCATGGAAAAGACCAGGAACAGCACGAAGGCGACGCGGGCCATGGTGTCGCTGTACAGCCGGCCGCCGATCGCCCGCGGCACGATGACATAGAAGACCAGGTAGGTGGGCATCAGCCAGAAGTAGACGATGGCGTGCAGCGTCCACGAAAAGAGCACGCGTGCCAGGCCGACATCGATCGTGTCCTTGAAGCCGAGCGCCACCGGCAGGATCAGCACGAGAATCTCGGCCGCCGCGCCGATCGAGGTCCAGGCCCAGAGATACGCCGCGGCGACATTGCCGAACATCGCCAGCGGCACCGTGGCGCCGGGGTGGTCCCGTTTCCAGACGCGCAGGTTGATGCCCATCAGGGCCACCCAGACCCACGAGCCGACCACCACCAGGACGACGCCGAGGTAGTAGAACGGGCTGGCGATGAGAGGCGGGTAGAAGGTGTAGAGCACCGAGGCGCGCCCGGCTGCCATCGGCACCGACGCCATCAGCGTGCCGACGACGACGAGCCAGAAACCGGCCCAGGCCCAGCGCAGGCCGATCAGCGGGCGCTTGAGCGCCAGCTCGACGATGGCATAGCCGAAGCCCATCGCGACGAGCGTGGGAAACACGTAGGCCATCACCGTGCCGTGCGCCGTGACCGATCGGTAGTAAAGCTCGGGATCGTCGATCCACGGCGACAGCGGGCTGCGCACGTACATCTGCCACGCGCCGAGCGCGACCGCGGCCGCGAAGGCCGCGAACGCGACCCAGAAATGGGCGAGCACCAGGCGTCTAGCGAGGAACACAGCTCAACCTCTTTGCGCTGCTCGCCTGGGCCAGGAAGTCTTTCGGTGGGATGACCTGCACGTGCGCCCACATCGCCTCGTGGCCGGTGCCACAGAACTCGTGACACGGCATCAGGCGCTCGCCAGGCGTGGCGAACGTCGTCGTGAAGCTGGTGACGAAGCCGGGCACCAGCATGACATTGGCATTGCTGCCGCCGATGACGAATCCGTGCAGCGCGTCGGTGCTCGTCGCCCGAAACGTCACGGGCATGTCCGCCGGGACGACGATGCACTGCGGCTCGAAGGAATACTGCTGGGCGATCAGGCGAACGACGGGACGGCCGTCGGCGTCGAGGCTGGTGCCGAGGTTGCTGTCGACGAACTCGCCCGCGATGTGCAGCGTGCGTGGATCGACGGTCTCGACGGCCGCCGCCGGCATCCCGCTCCAGTGCAGGCCGGTGACGACCATCATGGCCAGCAGCATCAGGATGATCAGGCTGACGACGACGCCCCAGCGCTTCTCGGCGGCGACGGCGACCGCCTCGGCAGGGTCGCCGCCCTCACCCGCATCGATCGCATCGACCGGATTCAATGCGTCGCTCCCCGAGGCAGATAGGCAAAGAAATAGAAGGCGAAATAGAGCGCGACGACGATCGCCGTGGCGATCCCGGCAACGGCGAAGGCACCCGATGGACCGCGCGCCACGATCTCGCTGACCGCCGCCTGGTGCGCCGTCTCCGGCGATGCATCGGGCGCGGCGTCGGCCGCGACGTGGTCGTTCGTCATTCGGGGATCACCTTGCGCAATTCGTTCACCTGCGCAGGCGACACCGGCGTTCCGCTGTTGCCCCAGGCGACGCGGACGTAGGTGAGCACGGCGGCAGCGGCAGCGTCATCCAGCACATGGGAAAAGGGCGGCATGCCGTAGGGGCGCGCATTCTTCTTCGTCCCCGGCGGGTAGCCGCCGTTGAGCACCATCCGGATGGCGTTGACCGGCGACGACATGACGATCGAGCGGTTGTTGGCGAGCGGCGGATGGAAGGGCGCCTGCCCCAGGCCTTCCTTGCCGTGGCAGACGGTGCATTGTCGCTCGTAGATGCGACGGCCCTGCTCGAGCACGCTCGGATTAACGAGCCGCGCGCTCTCGGCGACGGCGGGCGCCTGGTCTCGCGGCGGCAGCGCCTTCAGGTAGACCGCCATCGCCTCGACGTCGTCGTCGGACAGATACTGGAGGCTGTCGTAGACCACTTCGGCCATCGGCCCGTACACCGTTCCGCGCTGCGAGATTCCTGTCTGCAGCAGATCGCCGATGTCCTTGGTGCTCCAGTCGCCGAGCCCGGCTTCGCGGTTCGATGTCAGCGAAGGCGCATACCAGTTCTGGTTCGGGATCATGCCGCCCTCGAAGGCCTTCGATTCACTCGAGCCGCCGAGCGCATTGATGGCGGTGTGGCACATCGCGCAGTGGCCCAGACCCTGGACCAGATAGGCGCCACGATTCCACTGCGCCGACTGTGCGGCGTCGGGCACGTACTCGCCTTCGACCATGTAGAGCGCTCGCCAGCCGAGCAGCAGGTCGCGGTTGTTGTAGGGAAAGCGCAGCGCATGCGGCCGGTTGGCCTGATGCACGGGCGCGACCGACTGCAGGAACGCGAAGATGGCGTCGGAGTCCTCGCGCGTCACCTTCGTGTACGAGGCGAACGGCATCGCCGGATACAGCAGCGAGCCGTCGCGCGAGATGCCGGTGTGCATCATTCGGTAGAAGTCGTTCGCGGTCCACAGGCCGATGCCGGTCTCGTCGTCGGGCGTGATGTTCGGAACGTAGAGATCGCCGAACGGCGTCGGCATCGCGCGGCCGCCAGCGAGCTGCTTGCCGCCGGGCGTGGCATGGCAGGCGATGCAATCGCCAGCACGCGCCAGATATTCGCCGCGATCGATCGTTCGCGTCGTCGCGCTCGGCGCCGCCGTCGCGAGCGGCGGCAGGAAGCCGTGATGCAGCAGCACCCAGGCGATGAGGCAGCCGGCCACGACGACGAGCACCGCCGCAGAAAGAACGATCGTCGTGCGCCTGCGCATGCGCTACTGCTGGCTGCCACAGGACAGTGGCATGCGAACGAGATTGGACGATTCGGGCGAGGCATCGACAGGCGGGGGCTGCATCGACAGCCAGGCGGCCACCGCGGCGACGTCGCCTTCGGACAGCCGCGTCGCGATGCGCTTCATGCAATCGGGCTCCGCCGCGTGCCGGTCGCCGAGCCGCCAGCGCGTGAGCTGGGCGACGACATAGGCCGGACTCAGCCCGACGAGGCCGGGAATGCCGGGCTGCATGCCGGTCAGGCCGGCACCGTGGCATGCCATGCATGGCGGGATCCGCCTGTCCGCATCTCCGACCGTCGCGATCGTCTGTCCTCTGGCCATCGTCGCGGCGTCGACGCGGGGCGTGGCCCGTGGCGTGAAGGCCGGTCGTTGCTTCGCGAAGTAATCGGCGATCTCGCCGAGATAGCTGTCCGGCAGATAGGCGATGAGGTAGTTCATCGGCGCGTACTTCCGGGTGCCGTCGCGGAAGGCCACCAGCTGGTTCTTCAGATAGCGCGCCGGCTTGCCCGCGATGCGTGGAAAGTAGCCGTCTGCCGTGCCCTGGCCATCCTGCCCGTGGCATGTCACGCAGCCCTGGGTGCGCGCCTCGATCGAATCGATGGTCTTGAAGGCCGGGACGCCTTCGTCCTGTGCCCATGCGGCAGCGGCGAGCAGGCACAACGCGGCACAGGCGGCCTTTGCGGCAAGCGCGACACGGCGCGCAGGGAAGGCAGGTTGCGACGAGGCGTGACAGACCGGCATGGCCGAGTGTCGGTCGAGAACCGGCGTCACTCTGTCTGCCACCGCACAGACCGGGACGCGATTGACAGTGCACGGCGCCCGTTGCACATTGCGTGCGCGCTGGCGCGGCGCTCTCTGCCGGAGTGCGATCCGCGGGACCGCACTCGAAATTCAACGCTCGAAGGAGACTCGATGAGCTTCAAGAACTCGGCACGACTGATCGTCCTCGCGTCCACGTTGGCGGGCAGCCTGTCGATCGCCGCCGACGCCAACGAAGGAGCCATGCTCAAGTTCAAGATCGCGAGCGAAAGCCCCCGATCGGCGGACGGGAGCGCTGACCGCAAGAGCGTCGAAACCAGGGTGCTGGTCGCATTCAACGAGAAGTTCGCGATGCAGCAAAGCGGCTTGAGAGTCGAGCTTGTCGCTGCCGACCAGCGCTCCGCTGCCGGCGTCACCGTCTCCGTCTACGACGCACGCGGCACGCCGCTCGTGCTCCTGGGGAGCCAGGAACTCAACGTTCCGGTGGGAGGCAGCAACTCGATGCACATGACCGGCGCCGATGGAACGGCTTACGACCTCTCCGTGCAGTTCGATCGCGCTCGCCTGCCCGCAATCAAGCCCTGAGTGCCCGAACGATCGGCGGCGCCGTCGGTCAGAACGTCTGCTCGGTCTCCTGCAGCGCGTCATAGAGCTTGCCGAACGCGGCATCGGGCGTGCCGTCTGCGGCGGTCAGCCGGGCGCCCACGCTCGGGGGCAGCGCGGCCAGGGCCACCTCGGCGCTGTCCTTCTGCGCAACGGCCGCGGCCAGCGCGCAGGCGCTGCGCAGAGCGAGATCGAGTGGCCCGTGCGTGTCGGAGAGCGGCTGCGCCGCATTGCGGATCGTGTCGGCGACGGACTGCGGAAACCCGAGCGACTCGACCCAGAGCGCGCCGACCGCCGCGTGGTCGATGCCGAACGCTCCCAACTCGACGGCGGCCAGCTCGGCGCCGCGAACCACTGCGAACCCAGTGAACATGAAGTCGGCGATATCGGGATAGGTCTGGCAGAGGATCAGGTGGCCGGTGGCGTGCAGCAGGCCACAGACGTAGGCCTCTTCCGGGTCGGCCTGCAGGCGCGGCGCCAGCTTGTTGGCGGCGGTCGCGGCGACCAGTGCATCGCGCCAGAAGCTGGGCAGGTCGATGCCTGGAATTGCCTTGAACGACGTCGAGACCCCGCAGGCCACGATGAGCCTGTTGAGCGCCTGCATGCCGATCAGCGCGACGGCGGCGTCGATCGACGCCACCGTACGCTGGCCGCCGAAGAACGACGAGTTCGCGAGGCGCAGCACTTTCGCGCTCAGCACCGGATCCTGCGACAGCGCCTCGCCGATCTTGCGCGCGTCGACATCCGGGTCGCGCAGCGCCGCGATGAGGCGTTGCACGACGCGCGGGATCGTCGGCAGCTCGACGCGACCGGCGGCGATGTCGTTGATGAAATTGGGCGTCCGGACGCCGGGCGCCTGCGGCGTCTCGGCAGCGCGCTTGACCGGCTCGAGCGTGAACGCCGGCGTGTTGGCTTCGATCATGTGTCGGCGGCGGCTTTCATCGGCTCGATGGCGAACCTTGAAGTGTTCACGATGGACCGGCCGTCGGCTCGGCGATCAGTGTGGCGAATCGAGGCTTTCTTCGCGGTTCGAGGCGTTGCGTCTTGGCGCTCGACCCCGCCCGGCCCTCAGTAGACGACGACTTTCTGGTAGCGCCTGACCACGAGCGAAAACGAAAAACAGATCAGGAAATAGACGGCGCCGGCGAACAGCAACATCTCGACGACACGGCCGTCGCGCTCGCCCAGGCCGTAGGCCTCGCCGAAGAAATCAGTGAGCGCGCTGACGTAGACCAGGGAGGTGTCCTGGAACAGCACGATGCCTTGGGTCAGCAACAGCGGCGTCATGTTGCGCAGCGCCTGCGGCAGGATCACCAGCCGCATCGCCTGGATGTAGCCCATGCCGAGCGCGCGGGCCGCATCGATCTGGCCGGTCGAGACGCTCTGGATGCCGGCGCGGATGATCTCGCTGTAGTACGCGGCCTCGAACAGCGAAAAGGCGATCAGCGCCGAGGCCATCCGCATGTCGTGTGCCGGCGAGATGTGCAGCAGCTGCTGCAGAAGCTGCGGAATGATCAGAAAGAACCACAGCAGCACCATGATCAGCGGCACGGCCCGGAACAGCGCGACGTAGATTCGCGCCGCGGTTCGAAGCAGCCGGCTCGAGGACAGCCGCAGCATCGCCAGCATCGTGCCGATCACGATCCCGGCGACCACCGCCGTGGCGGTGATTTCGGCCGACACGAGCAGGCCCTGGGCCAGCACGCCCAGGTTGCCGACGTTGACGGTGCTGAAGTCGAAGTGGTAGCTCATCGCGCCGCGCCGCCAGGCCGTTCGGATTCAGGCACCGATGTAGCCCGGCACTTTCGCCCGCGATTCGATCACCCGCATCAGCAGCATGACGACCGCGTTGACGAGGATGTACATCACGGTGATGGCAATGAACGATTCGTAGGGCCGCGACGTGTAGTCGACCAGCTGGCGACCTTGCGCCGCGAGATCGAGCAGGCCCACCGTCGAGGCGACCGCCGAGTTCTTGAAGATGTTCAGGAACTCGGACGTGAGCGGCGGCACGATGATGCGCGCCGCCATCGGCAGCAGCACGTGCCGATAGGTCTGCACCGTCGTCATGCCGAGCGCTTGGCCGGCGAGGCGCTGGCCACGCGGCAGCGACAGGATGCCGCCGCGCACCTGCTCGCAGATGCGTGCGGCCGTGTAGGTGCCCAGGCACAGCATCGCCGCCAGGTACTGCTGCGCCACCGGGTCGATCTTCTTGAGCGCGTCGCCGAAGGGCAGCAACTCGGGGCCGACGAAATACCAGATGAAGAGCTGCACGATCAGCGGCACGTTGCGGAACAGCTCGACGTAGGCGGCGGCGAAGGTCGAGAGCGCCCGGTTCGGCAGCGTCCGCATCACGCCGAGCACGGCGCCGAGGACGAGCGCGATCAGCCAGGCCGAGAGCCCCAGCGTGAGCGTGATCTTCAGGCCCGAGAAGACCCAGTCGAGGTAGCGCTCGTGACCCGGCGCGGGTTCGAGGAAGACGCGCCAGTGCCAGTCGTAGCCCATGCCGGGGTCGCCTCGCTACGCCGCGGCTTGGCCGCTGCTCAGAGCGTCTTGTCGCTCGGCTTGGCGAACAGCTCGCGGATCTCGTCGGGCAGCGGCAGCTTGAGGTTGATGCCGTTCGGCGGAATCGGCGAGTCGAACCACTTCTGCCACATCTTCGCGGCGTCGCCGGACGTCTCGATGCCGGCGATCGTGCGATCGACCAGCGCCTTGAACGCCGGGTCGTCGCGGCGCAGCATGCAGGCGATCGCCTCGTGCGTCTGCGGCGCGCCGGTGATGGTGAAGTCGGCCGCATCCTTGGCCCGCGCCATGGTCGCGGCGAGCACGTCGGCGTCCATGAAGAAGGCCGCGGCGCGGCCGCTTTGCAGCAGGATGAACGCCTGAGCGTGATCCTTGGCGCTGACCACGGTGATCGGCGCACGGGTCTTGTCGAGATACTCGCGCAGGAATCGCTCCGACGTCGTGCCGGCCGTCACCACCACCGTCTTGTTCGGCAGGTCGCTCCAATCCTTCACGCCCGAGTCCTTGCGCGTCAGCAGCCGCGCCTGCGTGATCGACAGGCTGTCGGAGAACTCGACCTGCTTGCGACGGTCGGCGGTGTTGCTGGTGCCGCCGCACTCCAGGTCGATCGTGCCGTTCTGCATCAGCGTGATGCGGTTCTGGGCATTGATCGGCACGAGGCGCACTGTCAGGTTCGGGTTGCCGACGGCCTTTTTCACCTGCTCGACGATCTTCAACGCGAACTCGTGCGAATAGCCGACGACCTCGTTGCCCTGCGCGATGTAGGAATACGGCACCGAGCTGTCGCGGTGCCCGAGCACGATGACGCCGTCGTCCTTGATCTTCTTGAGCGTGGCGGTCAGCTCCTGGGCGCCGGCGCCGGCGGTGAACAGGAGGGCGAGCGTGGCGGCGGCGAGCCGGAAGGAACGGTTCATCGAAACTCCTCTGAAAAGAACATGGAATTCAGCTCAGCCCGGCGCATGCGCGGGCGATGCGGTCGCAGCCTTCGGTCAATTCTTCGGTCGAGGTCGCGAACGAAATGCGAAACGCCGGTGACAGCCCGAAGGCGGCGCCCTGCACGGTGCCGACGTTCTGCGCATCGAGCAGGTACATGACCAACGCGCTGTCGTCTTCGATCGCGCGGCCGTCGGGCGTGCGCTTGCCGATCAGGCCGGCGCAGCTCGGGTAGACGTAGAAGGCGCCCTGCGGCGTCGGACAATGCAGGCCGTCGATCCGGTTCAGCCGCTCGACGACGAGATCGCGCCGCTTCGCGTATTGGCTGCGCCAGCCCTCGAGGAAATCCATCGGCCCGTTCAATGCCGCGAGCGCCGCGGCCTGGCTGATCGCCGAAGGATTGCTGGTGCTTTGCGATTGCAGCTTGGCCATCGCCTGAATCAGCTCGCGCGGCCCGGCCGCGTAGCCGATCCGCCAGCCGGTCATTGCGAATGCCTTCGAGACGCCATTGACGGTGAGGGTGCGCGGCGCGAGCTCGGGCACGGCCTGGGCCATCGTCGCGAACACGAAGTCGTCGTAGTAGAGATGCTCGTAGACATCGTCGGTCAGGATCCAGACCTGCGGGTGGCGCAGCAGCACGGCGCCGAGGTCCTGCAATTCGGAGCGCGAGTAGGCGGCACCGCTCGGGTTGCAAGGCGAGTTGATGACCAGCCATTTGGTGCGCGGCGTGATCGCAGCCTCCAGGTCGGCCGGCCGCAGCTTGTAGCCGTGCTCGGGCAGGCAGGCGACCGGCACCGGCGTGCCGCCGTTGAGCAGCACCATGTCGGGATACGAGACCCAGTAGGGCGACGGGATCACGACCTCGTCGCCGCGCTGCACCGTCGCCGTGAGGGCGTTGTAGATCACTTGCTTGCCGCCGTTGCCGACGCTGACCTGATCGGGCGTGTACGTCAGCCCGTTCTCGCGCTTGAACTTGTCGACGATCGCCCGCTTCAGCTCCGGCGTGCCGTCGACGACGGTGTAGCGCGTCTGGCCGGCCTTCATCGCCCGATACGCGGCCTCGACGATGTGCGGCGGCGTGTCGAAATCCGGTTCGCCCGCCGTCAGCCCGACGATGTTGCGGCCCTGGGCGCGCAGGGTCTTGACGCGGGCCGTCGCCATCGAGCTGGGCGAGGGCTTGATGCGCTGCATGCGCGAGGCGATGAATTCCATGGAGTCGTGGCAGGTTCGTGGCGTGGGAAACCGGCGCTCAGGCGATGACGCCCTGGGCCTGGAGGTAGGTGTCGATCCAGCCGCGCGCGTCGCGACCGGCGGCAATGGCCTCCTTGCGCTGGTCTTCGCGCCTGGCCTGCTTGCGCGCGCCTTGCAGCACGAGCTCGAGCTGGTCGAGCGGAACGGCGATGACGCCGTCTTCGTCGCCGACGATCAGGTCGCCCGCGCGCACCGCCATGCTGCCCACGGTGACGGCGATGTTGATCTCGCCCGGGCCGACCTTCGACGGCCCACGCAGCGTGTGGCCGCGCGCATAGCAGGGAAAGTCGTGCTCGCGAAAGGCGGCGAGGTCGCGAATGGCGCCGTCGATGACGAAGCCGGCGAGGCCGCGCGCCTTCGCGTGCAGCAGCATCAGCTCGCCGGCCACCGCCTGCGTGACGTCACCGCTGCCCTCGACCACGATCACGTCGCCCGGCTCGGCCATGTCGAGCGCCTTGTGGATCATCAGGTTGTCGCCGGCGCGCGTCTTCACGGTGACGGCGCGGCCGACGAGCTTCTTCTCGCGGTGATAGCGGGTCAGGCCGATCGTGCCGGTGAGGCGATTCATCGCGTCGCCGATGTGCGGCGTGACCATCTCGGCGTAGGCCGCGATCATGTCGGCCGGCAGCGGCGCCGGCATGGCCAGGATGCGAAAGCCCGGCGGGGGCGTGTGACTCATGGTTGCTCCTTCGTCATGGAAACGTCGCGCCCCCCGGCTTCGGAAAAACCGCCTCGGCTGCGCAGATAGGGAACCAGGCCGCCTGCTTCGAGCATGGCCTGCATGAAGGGCGGCAGCGGCTCGCAGGCGATCGTACGACCACTGTCGGTGCGAAGCTCCACCGCACCTTCGCCGGCCCCTGGCGCGTCGCGCAGCTCGATCGCCTCGCCTTCGACGATGCCGTCGGTGCCGGCGCAGATCGCCAGCAGGCCGTTGTTCAGGGCGTTGCGCAGGTACGTGCGCGAAAAACTCTTGGCGACGATTGCCCGGATGCCGGCCGCGAGGACCGCCGTGACGGCGATCTCCATCGCCGAGCCGCAGCCGAAATTGCTGCCGGCGATCAGGATGTCGCCGGCGCGAATGCTGGCCGCGAAATCGGGGGCCACGTCTTCGAACAGGAAGCTGCGCAGCTGCGCCGGGTCGATCGTCTCGCGCTTGCGCCGCGACGAAATGATGTTGTCGGTGTTGACGTCGTCGCCGAACCGGCGGGCGCGCCCGGTCAGCGGCAAGAGACGGCTCATGGCGGCGCTCCCTTCGAGCCGCCGAGTACGCCGCTCACCGCAGCGCGCGCGCACTCGGTCGGCGAAGCCAGGTAGATCTGCGCTTCCGCATTGCCCATGCGGCCCTTGAAATTTCGATTCGCGGTGGAGACGACGCGCACATCGCCGGTCGGCGTGCCGGCACAGGTGCCGCAGCAGGCGCCGCAGCCCGGCGGCTGGATCTCGGCGCCGAGCGCTTCGAATTCGCGCAGCATGCCCGCCGCCTCGAGCTCGGCGCGGATCGGCTCCGAGGCCGGCGTGACGACGAGACGCACCCCCGGGGCGACACCGCCGCCGCTGCGCAGCACCGCCAGGGCTTCGCGATAGTCCTTGACGCGGCCGCCGGTGCAGGTGCCGAGGTAGACCATGCCGATCGGCGTCGCCGGCGCGGCAGCGATTGGCATCACGCGGTCGACGCGATGCGGCAGGGCCATCATCGGCTCGATCTCGCCGAGATCGATCTCGATGCGCTCGACGTAGCTCGCGCCAGCGTCGGCGGATTCGCCCACCAGCCCGGCCGCGCGCTCTGCGCCGATGCTCGCCGCGAGATACGCCACGGTCTGCGCATCGCAGGGAAAGAGGCCTGTTTTCGCGCCGGCTTCGACGGCCATGTTCGCCAGCACGATGCGGTCGTCGATGTCGAGCGCGGCCACGCCCGCGCCGACGAACTCGAGGGCGCGGTAATTGGCGCCGTCGGCGCGCAGCCTGCCGACCAGCGCCAGGGCCACGTCCTTGGCCGAAACGCCGGCGCGCAGGCGCCCCGACAGGCGCACCTCGATCGAGCCCGGCACCTTCAGCCACAGCTCTCCGCAGTACATGAGCCCGGCCAGGTCGGACGAGCCGATGCCGGTGGCGAAGGTGTTCATCGCGCCGTAGGTGGTGCTGTGCGAGTCGGCGCCGACGACGAGCTGCCCCGGCAACGCACGGCCGGTTTCCAGCACCCGCTGGTGGCCGATGCCCTCGTTCATCTCGAAGACCGCGATACCGTGCACGCCCGCGTAGCGGCGCGCCTTGTCCTGCAGGGCGAGCGCCTTCGGCCCCGAGCTCTCGTTGTAGTGATCGAGCGCGAAGACCAGGCGGCTCGCATCGTCGGGTGCGCCGGCCACGCCGCCATGGAGCTGCGCGAGGTACTCGAGCGCCATCGGAATCGAGCCGTCGGTGCCGAGCGCCAGATCGGGTCGGCAGACGATCAGCTCGCCGGCACGCACGGAGCGGCCCGCGGCGCGCGACAGGAGCTTTTCGGCAAGGGTGTGCGGACTCACGCGACGCAGTATCGAGGACGAGCTTCGTGACGAAAAGCAAGACGAGCTTGGACGGCTCTGAATCTCTAACGTGGTGGGGGACGGAGTCTTGAGCGAAACAGTCTCAGCGCGTGAACAGGGAAAATTGTAGGGAACTCATCCGATTTGGCCGACCAGTCGTCGCCGCGACGGACACCTCATCCCCATACAGACCCAAGGGCCGCGCATGCCCGCCACCTTTTTGAACAGGGAAGAAACAGGGAACCGCTTCGGCGGACGGGGAAATCTCGGAACCGAACCGCTCTCCCGGCCTATGCCGCAGGAAAATTCATGTGCTCTCCCGAATGGGAATCATCCGGCGCGTGTCAGCATCCCGCTCGTCGTGCGCCCGGGGCGTCCACAGGAGCAGGTTCTCGAGGCTGTTCACGACCAGATGACCACCGGACCCAAGGCGCACCCGATCCTTCCTTTGGACCCTGTCTACAAGCGGAACACGCAGCAAGACTGCTGCCGTAACAAGAACCGTGTCGATCTTTTCGACTATGAGTGCTTGGGGCAGGTTCCCGTTTTTCGACAGTTGATGCATCCCACCGATCTCGACGACTGAACTCCCCTTTCCGTTCGGAAAGATCAGGACCTTTCCCGCAATCGACACTCCTTCCAAGCAGTGTCCCTTCTCAACCACCATCCCCGTTTCCGGGACGACGAGATAGAAAGATATCGGGTCAGTGGAGACCAATATCTCGCCGCTGCCGCTCGTCTTCACGATTCCCCGGCACCGAATTCGTAGTTGTTTTTTCACTGCAGAGACGGGCCGTTCAAAGCGATGCTGAGGCAATCCTGCAGGCTCGCAATCTTGAAACTGTGACCGCGCTTGCTGCGGTAATAAGCGCACTTGGGAGAGTCCGTCAACCCATGCCCGCCCTCGAAGTCGCCCCAACAGGCCTGGTCGATGCATGTGTCCGCCACGAGATGGGCGCCGGCGGCCTCAATGGCTTGCTTGTAACCCATGCGCTCGGCAAGCGCCAGGTTATGGAATGAAGTCTGGATCCACATCGGCGCCTGCGCCTGGATCTGATGCCCACCCAGTGCCGTGGCGACTTCCTGGATCTGATTCAACGTGTAGTGCGGACATCCCAGCAGGATCATGTTGACCGGTCCCGACTCTTCGGAGATCTGCCCCCTGAGTTGGTCCAGTTCTCGATGGGTGACGTTCCATTCCTTCTTCAGCCGCTTGCCGATGACCTTTGCCCCTCCTCTGATCGCTTCAGGAGTGACGCCAGAGATGTGAAAGAGCGGAACAGTCCCGGCCGTGTTCATGGCGGCGCCCATGTTGAGCAATTGTTCAGGGGTCGGCGTACCGGTCGATGCGGGCAACTTGATGACCGGGGTTTCCAGTCCGACTGCTCGGCCGATATACCAGCCGAGCAGTTTCCAATCGAGGTCATCGCGCAAAGGCGCCTCGACGTTGACCAGCACGGTTCCCTTTCTGTTCTTCGCAAGATGAAGTCCGTATTCAGGTGTGCGACCGATCACAGCCGCCGCCAGCGCACTCTGGGAAGACTCCCGGTTCGTTAGGGCACCGAGAACTGAATTTGCGTAGACCGCGGCACTGGATTCGGCGAACGCGATGTGCTCCCCGTAGAAAGGCACGTTGTCCACCAGCGCCGGCGTGCAACTCCAGCTCATGACCGCGCCGATCCGGCCGTATAGGTCGGCGAACTTGCGCGCGAGGTCGATCTGGTGATCGCTGACCTGGTAATACTGCACCAGGGTATCCACATCCCAATCCGGATTGATTGTCGGAGGCACCTTGCAGCGGGCGTTCCCGGCTACCAACTCTTCCACGTAGAAGATGTCGCTTTCCTGACCGCCGATGGAGACATGCGCCCGGCTGATGTCAATCATCTTCTCGGCATCGAACGCTTCTCCAAGTGCTACCAGCAGTTCCATTGCGCGTTGCACGCCCCGACCCGATTCACCATCGAGCATCCGTCTTTCGACATCGGTCAGGAACATATCGCACCTCCTCGATCAATCACGTCCAACAGAATCCTCTCCGCTTCCGTCACGGTCACTCTCTTCGATAAGGCACGAGGAGAGCGCCAGGAGCACGGGCTCTTTTCTGGAATAGCGCCAATATCACGATCGTCAGCACGTAGGGCAGCATCATGAAATATTGGTACGGAACATTCCACCCGAAGCCCTGCAACCGCAGCTGACATGCATCCAGCAATCCGAACAGCAACGCGCCCCACATGATCCTGGCCGGCTGCCAGTACCCGAACACGACCAGGGCAATGCAGATCCAGCCCCTGCCGTGAATGATGTCGGGAACGAACGTGTTGAGCTGGACGATCGACAGGAAGGCCCCGGCCAATCCCGCGAAGCCTGCGGCTAGAACGACCGCGATGTACCTCGTCCGTGCGACGCTGATCCCCACCGTGTCCGCGGCTCCGGGACGCTCACCCACCGCGCGCAGGCCGAGACCGAATCCGGTCCTGTAAAGGACGAACGAGCAGACGGGTACCAACATGAACGCGACATACGTGATCGCATACTGCTTGAAGAAAATCGGACCGATGAGAGGGATATCGGAAAGAATAGGAATGACAAGCGGCTGGAACGCCTGAATCGCCGGTGGCCTTACGGGCGTGCCGATGGACAGGCGGTAGATGTACATGCCCAGGCCACTGGCGAATGCGAAGATCCCGAGACCGACCACATGCTGGCTGAGGCCCAGCGTGATCGTCGTGACACCGAGAAGAAGCCCCAGAAGCACCCCGGCAAGGATGCCTGCGACGAGCCCGACGGCCAAGCTGCCGGTGAAATACGTTCCCAGGAATGCCGCAAGGGCACCGAAGAACATCATTCCCTCGATCCCCAGGTTCAGGATCCCCGATCGCTCCGCAAACATCTCTCCCAGCGTTGCCAGGAGGTACGGTGTCGATATTCGAATGCTGGCCGCGAGCAACCCGACAATGAACTCAGAGCCGTTCATGCGGCTTCCGTGGGACTGGACTGCGCAGGCGTCAGGGGGCGATGGTTCCGCCAATCGAACCTGATCTTGTAGTGATTCAAGAGAAAGGTGGCGAGCACCGAGATCAGGGAGAGGCCCTCGATCACGCCCGCGATGTACGACGGCACACCGGTGTACCGGCTCATCGCGCCAGCACCCGTGATCACGATCGCCATGAAGGTTGCAGAAAAAACGATGCCGACCGGGTGAAGCGCTCCCAGCATCGCGACGATGATGCCGGTGAATCCGTATCCCGGCGAGAGCGTTTCGATCAGGTGCCCATGCAGGCCGAGAAGTTCTCCGGCCCCCGCCAGCCCGGCCAGCGCGCCGCTGATGAGCGCCGCGACGATGATCGTCTTGCCGGGCGCGATACCGAAGAACGCGGCAGCGCGCTCGTTGAGTCCCACCGCCTTGATGGAAAAGCCAAGCGTGGTGCGTTGCAGGACGTACCAGACGATCGCAACGGCTGCCAGAGTGAACGCGACGCCGAGATGCAAGCGCGATTCCGGCAGCAGGATGGGGAACAGGACGCTTTCAGGGAGGTCGGGCGATTGCGGCCAATTCGTCACCGGGTCGCGCCACGGACCGTTGACCAGAGCGCCCACAAGAAGCGTCATGACGTAGTTGAGCAGCAGCGTGCAGACGACGTCGTCGGCACGGAGCCGGACTTTGAGGATGGCGGGAATGAGGGCCCAGCACGCTCCGAACACCATGGCCACGAAGGTGGTGACAGGAATGGCGACGAAGGCAGGAAGGCCCGAGAACTGCATTCCGATCCACGTCGCTCCCAGTGCTCCCGCGTACAGCTGTCCTTCGACCCCAATGTTGTAGAAACGCCCCTTGAAGGCCACCGCCACCGCCAAGCCCGTCAGGACCAGCGGTGCCGCCTTCACCAACGTCTCTGAAATGCCGAGCCAACTGCCCAAGGCCCCTTCGAACATGCGGAAGTACGCGACAAAGGGATTCACCTTGGCAAACAGGATTAAGACGGAAGACAGCAGGAACGTCAGAACGACGGCCGCGACCGGTAAGGCCACCTTGAACCAGAGGGGCGCTTGCCCTCTCTTCTCGAATCGCACGCGCATACCTATCCCGCCCCTCCCGCCATCATCAGGCCGATCTGTTCAATATTGACGTCCCGCGGCGCGACCTCACCCGCGATCGATCCCTCGTACATCACGATCACGCGGTCGCACAGACCCAGCAGTTCCTCAAGATCGTCGCAGATCATCACGACCGCCGCCCCTTGCTCCGCGATCCGGATCAGCTGCAGCTTGATGTATTCGATGGCCCCGATGTCCAGACCGTTGAAGGGCTGGTCGACGATCACCAGCTGCGGCGAGCCGGCAAGTTCTCGCGCGAGGATCACCTTCTGGATGTTGCCTCCGGAAAGCACCTTGATGGGGTCATGAACCGACGTGACCTTGATGCGGAAGTCAGCGATCAGTTTCCGGGCTTGCTCGAGGCAATACCGACGATCGAGGTATCCCCATTTCGAATAGGGTTCGTCCTCGAAAACTTCCGCGACCATGTTTTCCCAGACCGAGAAATCGCCGATCGATCCGGTGCCAATGCGGTCTTCCGGCGTTCGTGACACGCCCAGCCGAATGAGATCCTTCGGCCCGCAGCCGACAATGTCGTTGCCATTCAACGCGACGGTTCCGGAGCGTGCCTTGCGCATTCCGAAGAGGCACTCCATCAGCTGCTTCTGTCCATTTCCCGCGACGCCCGCAACGCCGAGGATTTCGTGCTTACGCACGGCGAAGCTGATGGCCTTCACCGCTTCGGCTCCGTATTCGTCGAGCACCGTTAGGTTCTCGACTTCGAGCACGACGTGAGCCTCTGGCAGCTTCCTCGAAGGCATCTCCTGGAGCAAGACTCGTCCGACCATGTGCCGGGCCAGGCCATCCTGCGTGGCGTCCTCGCGCGGGATCTGGGCGACCACTTTCCCGCTGCGCATAACGACGATCCGGTCCGATATCTTCAGAACCTCCTTCATCTTGTGGGAGATGAAGATGATGCTTTTGCCGTCACGCCGCATGCGGTCGAGCACGATGAACAGCTGGTCGACTTCCTGGGGAGTCAGTACCGCCGTGGGCTCATCGAGAACGAGGATGTTGGCTCCCCGGTACAGCGCCTTGACGAGTTCGACTCTTTGCTGCTGACCAATAGAAAGGTCGGACACCAGGGCTTCCGGGTCCACCTTCAATCCATAGCCCTCGCTCACGTCGGCAACCCTTGCCTTGATCGCCTCGACATTGGACAGAAGATTCAATCCGCCGTGCCGAAAGCCAAGCACCACGTTCTCCCACACCGTCATCGTGTGGACGAGTTCGAAGTGCTGGTGAACCATGCCGATCCCGCATCTGATCGCATCCACCGGCGCATCGATCGAGACCCGTTCGCCGTAGATGTTGATGCTCCCACTGTCGGCGCGGTACAAGCCGTACAGGATCTTCATCAAGGTGGACTTCCCGGCGCCGTTTTCGCCGAGCAGTGCACAAATCTCGCCGGGCTGGACCTCGAAGTCGATGTCGTCGACCGCGACGACATCGACGAATCGCTTCGAGATCCCCCGCATGGAAACTGCGGATGGCATGCTATGTTCCCAGGCGCCTTCAATCGCCGGTTGGCACCCCTGCGTTCAGCGGTACCTTAATTTCGCCGCTCTTGACTGCCTGCATCGTCTTCTGGAACGCGGCCAGCTTCTCGGCGGGCATCTTGAAATCCTGGAACGGCGTCAGGTACGTGCCGCCCTTGGCCATCATCGACCATTCACGATAGTCGACCGCCTGGAACGTGCCGTTGATCAGGTTGCCGACGACATAGGACATGAGTGGCTGCAGGTCCCAGATCACGCTGGTCACCACCGTCTTCGGCGCCAGGGAATGCTGATCCTGGATGTTGCCAAAGGCGTAAACGCCTTTTTCCTTGCAGGCCTCGATCACGCCGAAACGCTCGGCGAATACGAAATCTGCTCCAGATTCGACCTGCGCAAACGTCGCCTCCTTGGCTTTGGCCGGGTCGTACCAGCTGTTCAAGAAAGTGACCTTGACCTTCGCCGCCGGATTCGTGTTCTTCGCGCCGAGCGTGAAGGCATTGACCTTCCGGTTCGGGCCCGGCTGCGGAAAGCTGGACACGATCCCGATCGTTCCCGTCTTGCTCATGAGCGCCGCGAGGACGCCCGTGAGGTACGTCGTTTCCTCGATCCAGCTGTTGAACACTCCCACATTGGGAGCCTGCGGTGGCAGCGCAGATCCGAACAGGTAATTGACCTGCGGATACTGCTTAGCGACCCTGCGCAGCTTGTCGTCGGAGCCGAACGAATCGCCCACGATGAGGTTGTAGCCTCTGGAGGAAAATTCCCTCAATACACGCTCGAACTCCGCGTACCCGACATTGTCGGCCAGGTCGAGAGAAATCTTGCCGGCTTCCTTCGCCTTTAGCAGCGGCTGATAGATCGCATTGTTCCAAGGCTCTTCCGCAGGCCCAGGGAAGACCACTGCAACCTTCAACAGCTTTGAGGTTGCATCTTTTGCTTGCGCAGCGGCACCGAGGGGCCAGCAGATCGAAGCAACAGTGGAAGACACCGCAACAATAAATGATTTGCGTTTCATATCGAGGACCTTAGTGGATGATGGGCAAGAATGTCGGTGAAGGGAAAGATGGGCACGGCGCTTAAGGCGCCGCTTACCTTTCAGCTTGAAGCGATTGCATAAACGGCAAAGCTCTTATCGCGCCGTTGGGGACGACCCACGGCGTCATGACGGTCCCGGCTACGCTACCGACATCCGAACATCCTGAAGGTTTCCGCCGACCTCGCCGATCTCATCGAGTATGCCATCGCATGTTGACGCTGCAGGAAGCTCCGCGATCAACGGCCCGGGACGGTCCGGTTCAGTTCTCAAGTCGGAGCTCGATTACCGATGCTTCTTTTCGAGCGATCTGCGGAACGCCAAAGTCATCGCCGTCTGCGGCACAGCGTCATCCGAGGACTTGTTCGAAAGTGCCCGGAATTCATCTCGTCGAGTTGGATTCCCCGGGTGGTTACGCGATCGAGGGGCTAGGCCTTGCGAAGGTTCTGGAAGCCCGCCGCGTGGACATGCTTGTGCTGCACAGATGCGCAAGTGCCTGCATTGCGGCGTTTGCAGCAGGCGAGCGGCGCATCTTCCACTGGACGATCTTGTCGTCGTTCAACGCGAGCAATTCGACAGCTACTTCTCCCGCAGTGGTTTTCGCTTCAACGGTTCCGCCTTCGTATCGGAGATGCCGGAACATCTCGTGATCGCAAGGGTTTGGGATGAAATGAGTTCCTTCGTTCGCAGCGTTCGGCCAGTAAGGTCCCCTGCGACGATTGCAAGCGTTGCAGCAGTAGTAGAGATTCAGGTACTCGGTCTCCAGTTCCGGAAACGTCGACTTGGGTCGATAGTGGTCGACTCCGAAACTGTCCGTCCGCCTGATCGCATCCGGCTCGCAGCAATAGACGCACCGACCTTCAAACTCCGCGCGCAAGTACGGTTTAAACGACCGATAGTCGGCATACCGCGGCGGATCTTGCGTCCTGACCCGACGAGTCTTCGGGTAGGCGAACGAAGTCACTCTTCTCCAAACTCCACGTCGAATTCGCGGAGGCCAGCGTCGAGCTGTTCGATCGTATCCACCACTTGAGCGAGGCGATCAATATCCTCACGTGTCGTTCGAGGCGCAAGCGTTTCCAATCGCGCGGTGAGTATTTCGATTCGAGCGAATTCTTCTCGACTCACCTGTCCCGTCGCGTATTTCTTCGCGAGCAGACGTACTCTGTTGTCTCGTGCTTGGTCGATCGGATCATGTATCTTGACGACAAGCGTGAGGGGGCTTTGCGCCGACGTGCAGGCGTTCGAGCTTCGCCAGGATGCCCGCGTAGGCGCCCAGCCTTGCGAATCGCTCCGCGAGGCTGCGCTCGGTGGCGTCGATGCGGCTGGCTTCGTCTTCGGCAGCGCGCGGATGTACTGACGGACAAGCAGTCCAATGGTGGCAGCGAGGCAGCCGCGCTCGCCGTGCTGACATGCCACTCAATAGATCAGCATCTCCCTAGGGGGTCTGGCTTGAGGGTCTTGAACGTGAGGGCGCTTCTGCGCTCTTCGTCGTTCCCGGAAGTCAGATGCCGTGCCGGAGACTCGTACCGACGATCTCGCCCACAGAGAATGCCTGGTAAACGCCGTCTAGAAGTGCGCCGTTTGTGCGATCGATGGCGGGACAGAGAAAGACCATATCGACTCGGAGCCCGCTCTACGCGGCCCTCTGCGGGAACTTCAGCTCGGTCGCAGCGAGGTCTCAGACTGTTTGGTGGAGAGGGTGTCTACCGTATCACTAGCAATGGCGCGGGTTTGCGAGCGAATGTATGCGCATGGCCACCATCCCGCCCCTCTTCCCGAAAAGAGGGCAACGCTGGACACCCGCTAGCTAAGACAACAAGCGTCGCACGACCGCTTCGCCGAAATTATTCCCTCTATTCGCGCCACACCTCGTTCGACAGCGGTAGCTCATTGAGCTCCGCCCTCGCTTCCCTCCACGTCGGGTAGTGCTGTGTCAAGAGCTCGACGAAGCGCTCGGAGTGATTCAGCTCGATCAGGTGCAGCATCTCGTGCACGACCAACTGCTCAGCAGCGCGCACAAGGACGCGAACACTTTGCGTCGCGTCCTTGACGGCATCCAGCCGATCGCATCACACGGGTCGCGACGTGTCATCTGGAATGACACCTGGCGGGCGGCCGCGAAGAAGGCTGAATGGCCAACCGGTCCAGGCCGGGGCAAGTCGGCGTCGCAGTGCCTGACCTCCGGCCACGATCGGACGGAGCCTCACGCTGGAGGACTTTTCAGTGCAGACCGGATCACCCTCACAAAGCGAAGGACGAGCCAAACGCCGGCAAGGGAAATAGCCCATGAGAAGACCAGCAGCCCGAAAACCTTCGGGCCGGCATCCGGTTGCCACAAGACAACAGAAAGAGCGATGCTGTGCCCAAGCAGAAGCGCAGCCAAGGCGACAAGACCCGCCACGCCAACCCAGCGTCGGCCGCGTGACAGAGCCGGCTTCGGCTCGGAGCTCAGAACGCTCCAGATCTCCAGACCAAGCTCGTCATGGACAACCTCACGGCCGTCCTCGCGGCGAATGGCATGACCATGGCAAACGTCGTCAGCACCACCGTCTACATGAAGGACCTGAACGACTTCGCAAAGATGAATTCGGTCTACGGAAGCTACTTCAAGGACAAGCCTCCGGCACGGGGGACGGTCCAGGTTGCAGGGCTGCCGAGGGCTGCGTTGATCGGGATCTCGGCGGTGGCGAGCAAATAGGCGACGGCACCATGTTCTAAGTTGATGCCGCCGTGCTTCTCTGCGACGCTGCTGAATCGCTTGGAGGAAGCGCCCGATCGTCGGCGCTGCCCTCTGCGATGCTTTCGGCAATCGATCCCGCGCCGACTTAGCTGGGCGCCAACGGCGGCAACCCAAGTTGTGAAAACAGTGCGTTCGCCGCCGGCAGGTTCAGTCGGACCTGATTCGTCTTCACTCCACTCAAGGACTGGTAGCCAAAGAACACCTTGCCACCGCGCTCGACAAAGATCCGCGAATATCCAAGGCGCAGGACTTCGGAAGGTGGATTGCTCGCCGTCAACACCCGCGCATCGCCCAGCGTCTGGATCGCATAGGTTCCACGCCCCAGCTCTGTGCAATTTCTCGAGCTACCGTCAGAAATGCGACTCAGGCAAGTCAGGTAGATGGCGACGTTGCCCTGCGGGTCGAATGCAATTTTGAGCAGTTCGGTGTTCGAGTACAGCGTCGAATCGGGCGAGCCAATCGCCCCGGGTAAAGAGCCGAGGCTGAGCACTGAAAGGCCCCAAAGCGCATTGGTCGGCCCGAACACACAGGGCTTACCAGGGGCAGCGAGGATCAGGTTTTCCAGTGTCCCAACGGGGCTGAGGAAGTTGGCCTGGTTAGCTCCGGTCAACATACTGCACGCCGCGCCAGATGTTCCGGCAGCCTGACCCGCAGCCACGGCCGGCGTGTATCCGGACACGACCGACGTGACGTCGTACGCGAGGGCATTGGAAAGCGTCTGGCCCGCGAAGTACAGAAGACTTGATCCGGCGGGCATCGTGGCGGTTCCGAGCACGGTGGTATCGACCGGCCCGAAGCTCGCATACGACGCGTTGCTGTCACTGCCAGGAAAGGCATGAATGGTGTCGATCACGCTGCTGATCGTCTTGCCGCTCACGTCGACGGCAAAGCGCTGGAAGACGGTTTCCTGAAAACCGTCGCAGTAGAAAGAATGGAAGATGCCGTTCGCGTCGCGCGGTGTCTGGCTACTGCGCAGACCGAGTGGGCAACCGGTCCAAGTGGTGCCGTCCCAATGCAGATCCCCTTGCCTGGCGAGCGAGCTGAAGCCCCAGCTGACGATGTTGCCCGCCTTATCCTGGCTGTAGTTGTCGTAGTAGTGAAGCAGCCCGTTCGCATCGGCCGTGTTGTCTGCCGCGGTGGCCTCGATCGCTCTGAAGTACCAGTTGTTGGCATCGGTGAAGGTCAGTGCCCGAAGCGACGCGCTCGGCTGAGCTGCAACGGCTGAATTGTCCGCAGGCAGCTTCGCCAGGCCGATGGTGGTAAGCGCCGTCGCAGGCGTCAGTCCTGCCTGGCCTTTGGCGATGAGCGCCGTGGCCAACGTTGCCAAGGCGGCATCCCGTGCCGCCGAGGTCGTCGCGGCTGAAACTGTGGGATCGGCGGCAGCTGCAGCGAGGACCGGAAGAGAGCCGATCAGGGTCTTGGCGACGGCGCTTTGAATGTCCGCCGCCGAAACGGTCGCGCCGGAGAGATCGGCCTGGCCGATGTCGGGCGCCAGGGCGGTCGTCTGTTGCTGCGTCGCGAGCACGATGAGCCTGGCCAGGTTCGCGGCGGTCATCGCCGCGGTGTCCGTCGTCTTCGTCAGCGTGTAGTTGCTGAACAGGGACACCGTCAGGCCGGTCTGCGTCTGGACGATGGCGGCTGCCTGGGCCGATGTCCCGCCGCTGGTCGCGATCTGCGCCTGCACCAGCGTGGTCAGGGGACTGACGACAGAGACCTGATCCGCCGGAGCGGCCATCGAGAAGGGAACCGTCACCGGGCCGGTGTCGGCATCGATCGCATCGGTGCCGACCGTGACCACGACCGGGAACAGGCCGAGGTCTGCGTTGTCGACGGTCAAGGTCGCATTTCCGCCGGCATCCGTGGTCCCGGTCGGTTCGCCCGTATCACACAGGCCGTTGCCGTTCTTGTCCAGGCAAACGACGCCACCTTTGATCGCGCCATCGACGACGCTCACCTGCACCGGCGTCGTCGTCGAAACCGGTACAACGGGGGAAGAGCTGCCCCCGCCCCCACCGCAGCCTGCGACGGAAAGCGCCGCCACGCTCAGACAAAGGGCCCACGGGCCAACGGACCTGATTCGATTCAAGCTGGAACGATTCACTCTGTTCTCCTCGGCAGTCATTGATCGGACGCCAACTGAGAACGACGAAGCGAATGACTCGGCCCTCGTTGGCGAAGGCAAGTGTCTTG
>Ga0075520_1000161_pt1 | contig 25560 bp, 17 predicted proteins | sample NGEPerB_FD_75100 | JGI IMG/M metagenome (GOLD analysis project Ga0075520, IMG submission 75100) | Arctic peat soil microbial communities from the Barrow Environmental Observatory site, Barrow, Alaska, USA - NGEE PermafrostAB12-B | ecosystem: Environmental > Terrestrial > Soil > Wetlands > Peat ... | reverse complement strand
TCCGCAGCATCGAGTGAGTCGGTGACATCGCAGAGCCCGGCTGAGTCCTCGTCGGTCTCTGCGGCGGCGCCGCCCCCCTCGAACGAAACTCCAGTTGTCAGTCCACCTCAGGCGCCGGTCGCGTCGGTTGCCATTCCCACCATCGACGGCGATCCGATCCCGGTCGGTCCGACGCCGGGTTACGTAGCCATCTCACCGGACGGACGGGTCGCCTATATCGCCAACAGGGATGCCGGTGTCGTCACCGTACTGGACATGAACATCAACAAGGTCATCGCCAAGATCCCGGTGCCGGCCGGGCCACCGTATTTCATCGCGCTCACTCCCGATGGCAGCCGCGCCTATGTCAGCATCTACAACGCCGACAAGACGATCAACCTCGTTGCCGTGCTGGACACCAGGACGACGAAACTGTTGGGGACGATTCCGGTCGAACAGAAGCCGTATGCGTTGGCGGTCAGTCCAGATCAGCGATTCGTCTACGTGCCCAGCCACGACACCGCGCACATCGACATCATCGACATCACAACGAATGTCGTCGTTCAAGAAGTAGCCGTGCCGGCCAACCCCCATTGGGTGACCTTCACTCCCGACGGCAGGTTCGCCTATATCGCAGATCATGAATCGAACGTGCTCTCCGTGCTGGATACCTCGTCCAACACCGTCACTCAGACGATCCCGGTCGGCACCAGCCCGCACAGCGTCGCGGTTTCTCCCGACGGCAAGCAGATCGCCGTGGTCTGCTTCGACAGCAACGACCTCTACTTCATCGACACTGCCAGCAACCAGGTGCAGGGTTCGGTGCCGGTCGGAATGAACCCCCAAGATGTCACCTACGCCCCGGACGGGCGTTACCTGTACACGGCGAATGTGGCGTCCGGGACGGTCTCGGTGGTCGACACCGAAACCAGGACGGTGACGGCCGAGATCCCGACCGATTCGCCCACCAGCGTCGCTGTGCTGCCCAACGGGCGGAAGGCGTACGTCACCAATCTCAACACCGGGACGCTGACGGTCCTGAACACGGGTGGTTGACAGAACCCGTTACCCGAGCATGAGTGTCGCGATCTGTTCGGCGTGGGTGAGGGGTAGCCCGTAGTGCGACGCGCCGGGCACCGTTTCCACCCGACCAGCCGGGATGCGCTTGGCGGCGTTGCTCCCGACGCGCTTGACGTGATGCACCCGGCTGGCGCCGGCCACGATCACCAGGCTCTGCGGTTTCAGGGTCGCCACCGTCGCCGCCGACGGGATCTTGGTCGGCACCGTCCGGGACGGGCCTTCGACCTCCGCCGCTGCGGCGCTCAATTCCAGCCACTCTGGGTCAATGGTCCTTCGCCGGGTTTCCCAGCGGATCAACGACGTGCGCCGGGCCGGGGTCGGACGCAGCAGGGCCGGAATCGCGCGGATCACATAGGCGGGCAGCAGCAGGGCAAAGCACATCGTCGGGTCCAGCAGCGTCAGCTTCCCGACGCGCTCCGGCCGCTGCAGGGCGTAGGTCAGCGCGATCCAGGCACCGTAGGAATGGCCGACCAGCTCCGGTCGCTCGACGCCCAGCCCGTCCAGCACCGTGTCGATCCAGGCGGCCATGTCATCGGGCGTGACGATCGCCCGGTCTCCGGGGACGCTGTACCCGGCATCGCCCATCACGTCGACGGCGAACATTCTCCGCTCGCCGGCCAGCAGGCGGGCCAGCTCCACCCATTCCGCCGAGGTGGCCTGGTAGGCATGGAACATCACGACGGCCGGCGCGTCGACCGGACCGGACACGTGCACCCGGGTGCTGCCGAACTCCGAGGTCAGGTCAACGTCCTGACTCGGACTCGGCCAACGGGCAAGCAGTGTGTCGTACTCGGCCAGGAAGTCCTCACGCCGCACCAGTGATTCCTCGCTCTCGTCCGCCGCCCCGCGCCGACCGCGGTCGCCATTGGTGATCACCAGGTGACGACGTCACCCACCGAGATGGTGCCAGGTCCGGCGGCGATCGCCCGATATCCCCTGGAACCGCCGTCGAGGTCTTCGAGAGTCGCCTTCAGGGTGTCGTCGACGACCGGTGACGGCGCGCGACCCAGGCAGAATCGACTGAACTCGACACACGGCTCGGCCACCCGGATGCCACGCAGCTCGACAGGGCCGTCCTGCGTGGCCACGACCGCGGTCGCGGGCAGGCCGCCGCCGGCGAGTCCCTCGGGCGCCTCCAGCAGGATCGTCTCGCCCGCGATGCCGTCGGTGACGTGCGCTCCGTATCGCTCACGCAGCGAGGCGTAGTCGCCCGTGCCGATGAACAGGATTCCGGCGCGGCCCTTGGCGTCGCGCGTATCGGGGTGGTCCTGGTGGTGCACGTCGAGGATGACCTCGCCGTCGGACGTCACGCCGTGCACGCCGCGGGCGTCGACCTGGATACTGGTCACGGGAACCAGCGGCGCGGGGTCGTACGTTCGCATCGGCGCGCGCCCGGTCTTGATCGGGGTCCGTTGAACCTGCAGGTGCACGATCCGGTAGCTGGTCCTGTCCTCGTTCGTCACAGCTGCTCCTCGCGTTGGTTCGGTTCGGTTCGGGCGCTCGGCTCGGCCAGCAGGTGGGTGGGGCTCGGGATCGTCAGGCTGCTGTCACTCCGGGTGAGCACGCCCGCGTCGGTGTCGATGGCCAGCACCGTGATCGTCCCGCTGTCCTGACCGGCGACGCCGACCGCGTCTTCAGGGTGATGTCCAATGGGATTCTCGTCGGGGATTCTCGTCGCCGCACGGAACCTCATCGACAAGTACCAGCCGTGCGGCGTCATCGGATGCACCGATTTCGAACGAGGCGACGGTGTCGGTTCCCCGGTTGGCCATCAGCACGAATCTCCCGTCCGCTGTCGCGGCCATGCCGCTCGGCTGCGAGAACCGTCCGGTCGCGGTGCCGCACCACCTCGATCCCGCGGCCATGCCAGCCGGCACTCGCCGGGTAGCAGCCGACGTAGAACGTCCTCACGCTCGGCCGGTCGCTGAGGAAGGTGGCAGGCCGGCGATCACGGCACGATCGACACCATGCGGCCGGGCACCACGACCACCTTGCGGGGCGCCGCCCCGTCCAGCAATTCCAGGATCCGGGCGTCGGCGAGTGCGGCGCGCTCGACGTCTTCCACCGGCGCGTCGGCGGGGACCGTCACCCGGGAGCGCACCTTGCCCTTGACCTGGATCGGGTATTCCACCAGCTCGGCGACCAGCAACGCCGGGTCGGCCGCCGGGAAGGGCCCGTGCGCCAACGACTCCGCGTGTCCCAGCCGCGCCCACATCTCCTCGGCGATGTGCGGGGCCAGCGGCGCGGTCATCAACACCAGCGCTTCCGCAACGGATCTCGGCGTTGCCGCGGCCGACTTCGTCAGGTGATTGGTCAGCACGATCAGCTTCGCGATCGCGGTGTTGTAGGCCATCTCGGCGTAGTCGACCGACACCCCGTCAATGCTGCGGTGCAGCAGTTTCAGCGTCTCTTCATCGGGCTCGGCGTCGACAACGACTGTCTCACCGGTGGTTTCGGACACCACCAGTCGCCACAGCCGCTGCAGGTAGCGCAGCGAGCCGACCACGTCCCTGGTCTGCCACGGCCGCGACATGTCCATCGGGCCCATGCCCATCTCGTACATCCGGAATGTGTCGGCGCCGTACCGCTCGCACATGTCGTCGGGGGTGACGACATTGTTCAGCGATTTCCCCATTTTCCCGTATTCGCGGTTGACCGGTTGACCCTCGAATTCGAAGACGCCGAGTGAGGTCTCCACGACTTGGTCGGCCGGCACGTACACACCGCGAGCGTCGGTGTAGGCGAAGGCCTGGATGTAGCCCTGGTTGAACAGCCGCCGGAACGGTTCCTCGCTGGACACGTGGCCCAGGTCGTACAACACCTTGTGCCAGAAACGGGAGTACAGCAGATGCAGCACGGCGTGCTCGACGCCGCCGACGTACAGGTCTACCCCGCCGGGGTCTTTGACGCCGCCGGGGCTGTTCTCATTCCTAGGGCCCATCCAGTACTGCTCGACACCGGGGTCGCAGAAGGTCTTGTCGTTCGTGGGGTCCAGGTAACGCAGTTCGTACCAACACGATCCTGCCCACTGCGGCATCACATTCAGTTCACGCCGGTAGGTCTTCGGGCCATCACCCAGATCCAGCACGACCTCCGCCCATTCCGTGGCACGGGCCAACGGCGGCACCGGGTCTGAGGTCGCGTCATCCGCATCGAAACTCTGCGGCGAGTAGTCCGACACCTCCGGCAGCGACAGCGGCAGCTGATCATCGGGCAGCGAGATGGCCACGTTGTCGTCGTCGTAGACGATCGGGAACGGCTCACCCCAGTACCGCTGCCGGGAGAACAGCCAGTCCCGCAGCTTGTACTGCTTCTCCGCGCGGCCGAATCCCTTGGACACCAACCATTCGATGACGACGGCCTTGGCTGTCGCGACATCCATTCCGTTCAGCGAGATCTCGCTGTTCGCGCTGTTGATCGCCGGGCCGTCGCCCAGGTAGGCCTCGTCCAGCGGATGATCCGCCGCCGGCTGTACGGTCCGGATGATCGGAATGCCGAACACCGTGGCGAATTCCCAGTCCCTGGTGTCCTGCGCGGGCACGGCCATGATGGCCCCGGTGCCGTAGCCCATCAACACGTAATCCGCGATGAAGATTGGGATCTCGGAGCCGTTGACCGGGTTGACCGCGAACGCGCCGGTGAAGACACCGGTCTTCTCCTTGTTCTCCTGACGGTCCAGATCGGACTTCCGCGATGCAGCCAGCCGGTAGTCGTCGACGGCCTGCTGTGGGGTCGCCGCGCCGCCGGTCCAGCGGGGATCGGTGCCCTCCGGCCACGTCGCCGCGGTGATCTGCTCGACCAGCGGGTGCTCGGGGGCCAGCACCATGAACGTCGCGCCGAACAGGGTGTCCGGTCGCGTGGTGTACACCTCGATCGCTTGCTGGTCGCCGGCAGTGCTGTGCACGGGGAAGCTGACCCTCGCGCCGTAGGACCGGCCGATCCAGTTGCGCTGCATGGACTTCACCGACTCGGGCCAGTCCAGCCGGTCCAGGTCGTCCAGCAGTCGGTCGGCGTAGGAGGTGATGCGCATCATCCACTGCCGCAGGTTCCGGCGGAACACCGGGAAATTGCCGATCTCGCTGCGTCCCTCGGCGGTGACCTCCTCGTTGGACAGCACCGTGCCCAGCCCGGGGCACCAATTGACCGGCGCGTAGTCGATGTAGGCCAACCGGTACCCGGCCAGCACCTGATGCTGCTCGGCGCGGGTCAATTCGGCCCAGGCCCTGCCGTCCGGGGTCGGACGGTCGCCGGATTCGAACTCGGCCACCAGTGCGGTGATCGGTCGTGCGACGCCGTCCCGCTCGTCGTACCAGGCCTCGAACAGCTGGGTGAAGATCCACTGCGTCCAGCGGTAGAATTCCGGATCGGTGGTCGCGACGCTGCGGCGCTGGTCGTGCCCGAAACCCAACCGGCGCAGCTGCGCCCGATACCGCTCGATGTTGGCCTCGGTGGTGGTCCGCGGGTGGGTCCCGGTACGCACCGCATACTGCTCGGCAGGCAGGCCGAAGGCGTCGTACCCGATGGTGTGCAGGACGTTGTGTCCGGTCATCCGCCTGAACCGGCCCAGCACGTCCGTGCCGATGTAGCCCAGCGGGTGCCCGACATGCAGGCCCTTGCCGGACGGGTAGGGGAACATGTCCAGCAGGTAGAGCTTGTCCTGCGGCACCGGGTTGCCGTCCTGAGGTGCCAGCGGGCCAGTCGGGTTGGGCGCCTCGAACGTGCCCTCGGCGTCCCACCTGTCCTGCCAGCGGGCCTCGATGTCGGCGGCGAGCGTTGCGGTGTACCGGAACGGCGGAACGGCCTCATCCGCCGGGGTCGGTGGGGTTGCTACTCGGGTCGCAGCCGTCATCGCTGCCTCGGTTGCGGGCTGGGTCGTCATCGCCGGTGTCATCTCCTTGGTTCGCAACGCTCTTGGCCGTTCACCGAGCACAAAAAATCCCTCCCGGACCTCAGGAGGGATCGCCGCGCTGATCAGCAGGGCCGCCTTCGGGGGCGAGTACGTCGTGTCCCTGGTTCAGCGCGGCCGGTGAAGAAGCTGGACCGCTGCCATGGGTCCGGAGTCTACCGTGCCGTGCGCGGCCGGCAGCGCCGGTTTCTGCCGGTTTCTGCCGGTTTCTGCCGGCTTCTGCCGGCTTCTGCGCTACCGGGATCGAGCGAAGTACTGCTTGCTGGCCGGCAGCAGCAACAGCACCAGGATGCCCAGCGCGATGATCAGACCAACGACGTGCACCGCGACGGTCGGCGTATGGCGGTAGTACAGGATCACCGAGAGGTCGCCGATGACGCCGAGAGCCGCGACGATGATGGCCACGGTGCGCGCCCAGGGGCTGCCGGCCCAGAGGAAGTAGGCCACGGCGGCGAACAGCACGATCAGAATCCCTGGTGTCGTCGCCGCATAGGTCTTGTAGTCCGCGGGCGCCACGGCGGCGGTGATCGTTGCGATCAGCATGATCACGATCTGCACGACCACCAGCAGAAACGCGACGGTGACGGTTGCCGGGCGGGCGTTGCTCATGTCCCCTCCAAGATCAGGATTTCGGTATCAGACTACGTATATCGGGAGGAATCGGCATGTCCGCGCGCCGCACTGTTGCTTGCGACCGCCGGTTACGATCGGCAGCGTGTCCGCGTCGCTGAGCCTGACCCTTCCGCTGGTCGCCCTGTTGTTGCTGCTGGCCGTCACCTCGGCGGTGATGGCGCGTGGAGGCTTCGCGGGCTCACTGCGCCGCTCCGGGCGGCTGGGCGTGCATTCACCGGCCGCCATGGCCAGCGACGAGGCGTTCGTCACCGCGAACAAGGTTGCCGCCCCGGTGGCCGCCGGTGCGGCCGTGATTGCCGCCGTGATCGCGGTGCTGCTGCTCGTGCTGGCGCCGTCGACGGCGGCCGCGCTGGTGATGGCCGTCGTCGGATTGGTGGGCAGCGGGGCACTGCTGCTCGCGGCCGGAGTGCTGGGTGATCGTGCCGCTCGCCTGGTGCCCATCCCGGCAGCCGCGCCGGCGACCGGTCCCGGCGCCGGGTGCGGTGGGTGCGGGTGCGGGTCCGGTGGGTGTGCCGGGCTCACCCGGACCATCCTGCACAGGCGGCCGGGCAGGCCTGACCAGGCTGGGCAAAACCACTCCGGTGGCAGGCCGCGCGGGTACGACCTCGGCGCCGTCCCTGGTCATCTGCCCGACCGCGCGGCCTAGGTAGCCCGGGCGGCCCCCATTCCCGGCGTGGTCGATACGGCCGACCCATTCCGCTGATCGTGCGGCCGTCGAACCACTGGGAGCCAGGCCGACGCCGCCAGCGCGCCAAGCGCGGCGAACCTCCTCGGGATCGCCGAAGCCAAGCCGACCGGCACTGCGGTGGTGTGACAACCAGGGCGCGAACGAGCCGGACGCGGAGTGGGCGCGACGTGATGCGCCGCAACGGGATCAGCTGCGCACCCGGGCCCCGCCACCGTGTCACAGACACCTCGCCAGCAATCTGAGACGGCTGATCAAGACTTCCGGCCCTTTGACGTTGCTCAACAGCACAGGATGGCCGGAAACGTTGATCATCCGCTGACCCCCAGGCGTCAGTTCCGGGACAGTTCCCCGGGGTGGTAGGCCACCCAGGCCAATGGGAAGGGTTGGCGACGCAGCACCGTGAACCACAGATCCGTCCGAGGCCCGGCGAGCACATCGTCGGGCAGGCCGGGAACGACGTGCCACGCTCCCTCGACCACCTCGTCGATCAGCTGCTGCGCATCCCAGCCGGCCCGCCCGGCGTAGATCCGAATGCCCCGCGTCGCACCCGCCACCATCGCCGGATCAGCGTCCAGATCGACCAACACCACCGGCCCGGTGATGGACACCACGCCGTCCACGTCCCGCGGATTCGTCCCGGTGCGGCACACGCCCAGGCACATCGCCGACGTCGTCTGCACCGGTCCGCCGGCAAAAACGGCCTGGGGCCGGGCCGCGTGCGCCGCCCAGGCTGGCAGCACGTTGTGCACCGCGGTCTCGCTCGGGCGGTTCAGGATCACCCCGACCGTGCCGTCGTCGCCGTGGGCCACCAGGTAGACCACGGTGCGGCGGAAATGCGGGTCGCGCAGCTCGGGGGCCGCGACCAGCAGCGTCCCCGCACGCAACGCGTCGATCTCTCTCATCGCTCTCTCATCACAGCCCATTCTTCCGGTCAATGCCCGGGCCTGCGCGGGCACCCACCGATCGCCCGTCACCCACCGATCGCCCGGAAGAGGCAGGACGAGCGGGGTGCCGGGCGCGTACCGTTCGACCGTGACCCCGCAGCCACGGACACCGGAAGCGCCGGCGTCCGCGCGGCCCTCCGTCCGCGGCCTGAAACACCTGTGGGAGGTACGGGGACTACGCCGGCTGGCGTACGTCAGGGTCTTCAGTGCCTTCGGTGACGGGGCCTTCCAGGGCGCACTCGCGGTGTTGGTGCTGTTCAGTCCGGAACGGAAGTCCAACCCCGCAGAGATCGCCGCGGGATTCGCCGTACTGCTGTTGCCGTACTCGATCATCGGGCCGTTCGCCGGCGCGCTGCTGGACCGGTGGAGCCGGCGCCGGGTGATCGTCTGGGCCAGCCTGATCCGGTGTGTCCTGGTGCTGCTGGTCGCGCTGGAGATCCTGCTGGACCTGCCCAGCGCGGTGTTGTTCGTCACCGCGCTGTTCATCATGGGCATTGGCCGGTTCGTCGGGTCGGGGCTGTCGGCGTCCACCCCGCACACCGTCGCCAAGGACTCGCTGGTCGGCGCGAACGCGTTGACCACCACGGCGGGTGCGATCGCCATCGCGGTCGGCGGCGGATACGCGATCGTGCTGCGCAGCCTGCTCGGTGAATCCAGCAGCCGGGTCGCGATCATCACCGCGACCGTCGCGGTGTTCTACCTGCTGGCAGCATTGATCGCCAGCAGGTTCCGGCTGATGGAGCTCGGCCCGGATGAAACCGACGAACCGGCCCAACCCGTACTGGCTGTTCTCGAGGGGTTCAGCAGCGGCCTCAAACACATCGTCGAACGCCGGACGGTGGGCTACGCCGTCATCGTCGTGATGGTGGTCCGGTTCTGCTTCGGGCTGTGCACGATGGTGGTGCTGCTGCTGTTCCAGAAGTACTTCACCGAGAGCGTGGGGCCCTTCCGCACCGGTGCACCCGGGATCGCGGAGGTGCTGGCCGCCGGGGCGATCGGGGTGTTCGGCGGAGCGGTGCTGACCCCGCTGGCGGTGCGCCGACTCGGACGCACCCGTCATGTGGTCGTCCTGCTCTCCGCCACCAGCGTGATCGTCGTCATCGCCGCGATCCAGTTCACCATCATCTCCACGGTGATCACCGCGTTCGTGATGGGGCTGGCCTACCAGTCCAGCAAGGTGTGCATGGACACCGTGGTCCAATCCGACTCCGATGACGCGCACGTCGGGCGGGTCTTCGCGCTCTACGACACCGCCAACAACCTGTGTTACGTCGGCGCCTTCGCACTGGGAGTGTGGCTGGTTCCGGAGAACGGTCGCGGAGTGGGCGCGGTGTTCCTGGTCGGTGGACTGCTGCTGGCCGTCGGGCTCTGGTACGGCGTGGTGATGGCGCGGTGGACTCGCCGGAGGTCCTCGGCCCGCGCCGTCGACAATCCAGGGTCACCCGCGGATTCGGCATCGGGGCGGGTCGGCTGATCGCGCCTCGATCGCTGACGTCGTGACGCACCGCCCCGGCAACGGGCCAGTGCCGAACAGCGAGAGCTGCTCAGCTGTCCGGGTCCGGCGGCGTGATGCCCTCCCGGCGGGCCCATTCCAGCAGCGCGGATTCGGCCGCGTCCCGGTCCAGCGGTCCCTGCTCCAGCCGCAGTTCCTTCAGATAAGACCAGGCGCGGCCCACCACCGGCCCCGGCGGGACCCCGAGCAACTCCATGATCGCGTTGCCGTCCAGGTCCGGCCGGACCCTGGCCAGATCCTCCGCCGCGGTGATCCTGGCGATCCGTTCCTCCAGATCGTCGTACGAGCGCTGCAGCGCCTTGCGCCGGTTCGGGTTCCGGGTGGTGCAGTCCGCGCGAACCAGTTTGTGCAGCCGGGGCAGCAGTTCCCCGGCGTCGGTGACGTACCGGCGGACTGCGGAATCGGTCCATGCGCCGGTGCCGTAGCCATGGAAACGCAGATGCAGGCAGGTCAGCATCGCGACGTCGTCGATCAGCGCCTTCGGCAGACGCAGTTCGCGCAGCCGCTTGCGGACCAGCTTCTCTCCGACCACCTCGTGATGATGGAAACTGACGCCGCCGCCCGGCTCGAACCGGCGGGTCGCCGGTTTGCCGATGTCGTGCAGCAGCGCCGCCAACCGGAGAGTGAGATCAGCTCCGCCGGTTTCCTGGGCGATCGCCTGGTCCAGCACCGTCAGGGAGTGCTCGTAGACGTCCTTGTGCTCGTGGTGCTCGTCCTGCTCCAACCGCAGCGCCGGTAACTCGGGCAGCACCCGGTCCGCCAGCCCGGTCTCGGTGAGCAGCGCCAGGCCGGCGCGCGGGTTCCCACCCATGATCAGCTTGACCAGTTCCGCGCCGACCCGCTCGGCGGTGATGCGGTCGATCTCCGATGCCATCTTCGTCATCGCCGTGACCACCCGCGGCGCCGGAACGAACGAGAGTTGAGAGACGAATCTCGCCGCCCGCAGCATTCGCAACGGGTCGTCCCGGAACGACTCCTCGGGGGTGGCCGGGGTGTCCAGAATCTTGGCGCCCAGCTGCTGGAGCCCACCGAACGGGTCGGTGAACTCGTGACCGGGCAGGGACACGGCCATCGCGTTCACCGCGAAATCCCGGCGTTGCAGGTCGCCCGCCAGGCTGTCACCGAAGGTGACCACCGGATTCCGGCTGTCCCCGTCGTAGAGGTCCGACCGAAAGGTGGTGATCTCCAGCCGCAAGCCCGCCTTCGCGACGCCGATCGTGCCGAAGTCGATCCCGGTGTCCCAGGTCGCCTCACCCCACCCGGACACCAGCTGCTGGATCTGCGCGGGGCGGGCGTCGGTGGTGAAGTCGAGATCGTCACCGAGCCGGCCCAGCAGCGCATCGCGCACCGAACCGCCGACCAGGTGGAGCTCGTGCCCGGCCCGGGCGAACGTCCGGCCCAGTTCGTCGGCCACCGGCGCGATCCGCAGCAGATCGATCACCGCGGCGCGTTGCAGGCGGCTCAACCGGCCGCCCGGCCCCGACGATCGACCATCACGACCCGTCGCCGAACTGCTTGTCGACGGCGACGCAGGCCGCGCGGGCGGCGGAGGATCGGACGGGTTGGACACGACGAACCAGTCTAGACGCGGCCGGCAGGCGGCTCGCGCCACAGCGAGCCGCCTGCTCAGTCGATCAGGACGGAGTTCGGGTCGGAGATCGGCCCGGAGTGCAGGCCGCCGCGACGAGAGAATCCTCGAATCGGGTGGCCAGGACCCTTCAAATGCTGCGGGTCGCGGAACATCGAGAAATGATTGCCGGTGACGGGCACCACCCGGAAGGCGCCGGGGCGTGGGACAGATCACCCACGCCCTCGGCGACATCATCTGCAGCACCTTCAGAACCTTCACCCGGGAAAGCACTGGGCTGCGCCAGGTGCTCCTCGAGTGATTGCTGCAGTCACGGTCCTCTGCGGGCGCGGGTGCCCGTTCGGCACGATCGTCGATCTCGCTCAGCACCTCCGACGAGTCGACCCGGCAGATGCTGTCGACGGCCGCGAGGGCCGCGCGACCGGAGACCAGCAGAAGGTCGTCGAATTGGCCCACGATGTGCCGCGCGCGTTCCGGCGGCGCCGCCGGGTCGATCGGTACGTAGCACATCCCCGCCCGCAGCTCGCCAAGGATGACGGCCACCAGATGACGGCTCCTGTGCATGGCAACGGCGACGGCCGGCCCGGACGTCAGCTTCCGCAAGTTGCTTGCCACGCGGTCCGCCGCCGCGTCGAGATCGCCGTAGCTCAAGGTTCCCTCGGGATCGCACACCGCCGCGGCATCTGGGCGGCCGGCCGCCGCGCTCCGGAACCACGCATCCAGCGACGCCGGTGTGTCGAAATCCTTTGCCGTACCAGCCAGGTCGACCAGGGCCTGTTCACGGTCCGGGGAGAGGATGGCGAGATCCGCCAGGCAAACCGCCGGGTCCGCGGCGACCGTGCCCAGCACCTGCAGCACGCAGGCGGCCGGGTCCGCGGCCGCGAGCCGGGGAAGGTACTCGAGATTCACCAGGTAACCGTCGCCCTGATCCTCGACATTCATGCCGAACGGATACTTGATCAACGTGCGGGGAACGGCGATCGCCCGGGCTTGGCGGCCGTCGAACTCCGGCACCAGTCGCTTGTAGTAGATGAAAGCGTTGTCCACCGCGACCGGTCCGTCTGTGCGCGGCCGAAGATCGCGTCGGCGTGCGCTCCGAGGCCGAAATGCTGGTGGCGCAGCAGGGTAAGGACCCTAAGGACCCTAGCCGCCACGGTAGCGACGAGGTCTTCGAACGTCTTGTGGCCCGCCAGGTTCAGCGGCATCGGCAGGGTGTTGACGAAATGGCCGAAGGCTTGACGCTCCCTGGCCTTGCGACGGGAGGCCGGCGGCACGCCCACGACGACGACCGCACGGCCGGTCGGCCTCGCGAGAACCACCGCGTACGTCGCGAGGAAGACAGCGAACGGTCCGTGCCGCCTGATCGCTGCGCCGTCCCTGAGATCGCCGGCCAGCGCGGCGGGCAGCTGGATGATCGGCGAAAACCCTTGCAGAACAGCATGCTTCGTCCGGTCCACGGCAAGCAACTTGGGACTGAACGCGGACACCTCCGACAACAGATCGCGGAGGGTGCTCACACCCGGGTCGACCCCGGACTCGGTGTCCGCGGTCGTCACCAGCGCGGGATGCTCACCCAATTCCCGCGCGATGCGGCTCCAGGAATCCGCGTCGGCATAGACTCGCCTCGCCTTTCGATCAAATTGTCATAGGTGTAGGCATCGCCGAGGAGGTGCGAACTCAGCATGACAAGGTAAATGGCGTTCTTACCGACGTACCGACGTGCAGGGTGAAATCGTAGACCGGCCGACGGTCCTGCGGGATCGGCAGGCCGGCGCGCTCGGCGAGCCAGCCGATCCACTCTTCCTGCTCGCTGTCCGCATCAGGATGGTCACTGAACAATTCGTCGGAGGTCGCACGGATCAGCTGGAACGACCGGCGCAGCGGCGCACCGCTCCGGCACGCCGCCAGGACAGGCGTCGAGAGCCCTCGCCGGAACTCCACGTCCACACCGGTGGGCCCATCAGATACCGAACACGCTACCCAGCAACCGAAATGTGCCATGGAAAGGCGGGTGGTGCGCCCGTCCGGTCGCGTGTTTACCACGCCGGCTACGCCGAGTGCGTTGCGCAGCAGGATGACTCGCTGCGGAGGCACGCCAGACGCGCACCCAGCAATATCCTGGCGAGTACGTCGGCGAGTGCACCGCGTTTCGATGTCCGCGCGAACCATGAATCGCTGCAAGCGTTCTCGCCTCTCTGCTGGGAAGGTGGCCATCACCTGATCGAGGATTTGATCGGGCACAGGAGCCGACAGTCGCGCAAGGCCGACTGTCACTGCCGGCGCTTCGCGGTCAGCATGTCCGTCACGTCAACGCCTTCCGCCGCGTCGCCCGCGCCGGCGAACACCGACACTGGGAAGGCGCAGACCGCATCGGTGAGATACGCCATCGACGTTCTCGTCGGGCATTGTTCGTGGCCCGGTCGATGAGTGATCATTGGGGAATGCCAAAGCAGCCGGGTATTCCGCCGAACCAGAAAATACTGCGAGCGCGGCTCTTGGTCGCGGTGACATTCCCGTTGGCCTTCTTGGCGCACGATCTGGAGGAGGTGCTGACGGCGGGGCACTGGCAACGCACCGGTGCCGCGGCCCTGCGGCGCCGCTTCCCCAGGGCTCCCCAGCGTCTGATCGACATGGCCGTGCCATCGCCACGGCAGATGACGATCGCGGTCGGCGTGGTGGGACTGAGCGTGCTGTCCGCTACCGGCACCGCACTGATCGATCTCGCCTCGGCACGGGAACAGGCGGCCGCGGCCGCGGGCGCGGCAGCTCCCGCCGGGGGGATTCGCCTGTTGCAGGTCGCGCTGGCCGCGTTCACCGCGCACGGCGTCACCCACCTGGCCTCTTCTGCTGCACTGCGCTCCTACACCCCGGGCGTGGTCACCGTTCCGCTGGTGATCGCGCCCTACTCGCTGTGGGCGTGGCGAACGCTGTGGGCGTCGGGGCTCCGGCCCGATCCCCGCGAACTGGCCGGAACCGTTGCCGCGGGTGCCGCCGTTGCCTTCCCCCTCGTGGTCGGTGCCCAACTGATCGGCCGCGCGCTGAGCCGCGGTCGCTGACATCACGCCGAACGAGGGGCGGATGCCGGCACGGGCTGCTTCCACTCACCAACGACCCACTCACCAACGACCCACTCACCAACGGCCCATTCGCCGCCGGTCCGCTCATCACCGGTCGCCCGATCGGCAGCCCGGTCACCTACAGCCCACTCCCGGGCCGCCCAGTCGGCCGGCGTCCACCCTCGGGATCGAGGGTTGCGGTGACCACCGCGCCGCCGCCGCAGTGGGGTTCGAGTCGCGCCGACCAGCGTCGTCGGACCGGGGATTGTCGGTACCGACGACGACGACCCGTGTCATGTCCCCGTCGGTGCTGATCAGGCCTGAGGGATCTGCACCGGGGACGGCGATGCTCGGGACAGCGGCGATCCCGGGATCGGCGGCCAACCCCTCCTGGAGGTGCACGATGCGATCGGCATCGGCCGGCGCGCTCGCGCCGCCCGCGGTGGGGACGAGAATCTCCACCGGTCCCACTGCACCGGGGCCGAATCCCGCGGCGAGCTGCTCCAAGGCGACCCGGGGTTCGGTTCCTAGCGGCAGCGTGGATGCGCTGGGTTGGCCGAGCACGATTGGCGACGTGCCGGGCTATGGGGCCCCAGGTTCGAGGGCTTCTCCGTGCGCCGCCACCCAGATCGGCGGCGGCTTGCCCTGATGGAGCGGCGTGGTGAACAGCGCGTCACGCAGTTTCCAGACCGATCGAGGCCTCGCGCCGAGCCGTCACCCCTGAGTTGATCGCGGACGGGATCTTCGCCGGCAACGTCGACGACGTCGTCTCCGAGATCAGTGAGGTCGTCGGTGCGGGACGCGCGACCGATGCCCTGACGCACCGTCACCTCGGGGGCGGGCGGCCCTCATCCCACTACCATCGGGGCTATGTCTGTCCCCCGTTCGCGTCTGGCCGGGTCGCCCCGGCGGCGCCGCCCGGCGGACGAAACCTCGGCAGGCGGGCTCGTCGTCCGCCACGAGGACGGAACCGCGTCAGGGGCATTGATCGGTCGCCTCGACCGTCGCGGCCGCCTGCGCTGGTCGTTGCCCAAGGGCCACATCGAGGTCGGGGAGACCACCGAACAGGCCGCAATCCGGGAGGTGGAGGAGGAGACGGGTATCTCCGGCCGGATCACCGCGCGATTGGGCAGCGTCGAATACACCTTCGTCGCGCAGGGGCGCCGGATCCACAAGCGTGTCCACCATTTCCTCATGGAGGCGGTGGACGGCGAGCTCTCCGACGCCGACCTGGAAGTCACCGAGGTCGCCTGGGTGCCACTGACCGATCTCGCGACACGATTGGCCTACGCCGGCGAACGCCGACTGGCCCGGCGGGCCGTGGAAATGCTCGCGGACATCGCGTGACACGGTCAGTCGTGGACGCTCCACCCGCGAGACCCCACGACCGGCGACGGCACGGAAGCCTGCCGCGACTGGCCGCTCTGGTCGCGGCCCTCACGCTGGCTCTGCTGCCCGCGACCGCGCCCGCGGGCGCGGTCGCTGCCCGATCGCTGGCTCCGGACAACGACTACGCCGACCGGCTGTCCTTCGACGTCACGTCGATCGATCCGGTAGTGGTGACGGCCGGCGGACCTGTCTCGCTGACCATTTCCGGGACGATGACGAACACCGGACAGGAGACGTTGACCGACCTGGCCTACCGGTTCCAGCGCGGCCCGGCCCTGAAGAGCACCGCCGATCTCCGGCAGGAGCTGTCCACCCCGAACGAACCGGTGGACGTCGTGCAACCGGAGTTCACCGGGCTCAGCGCGAGCCTGGAACCGAACACCACTCAGTCCTTCACGGCCTCCGCATTGATCACGGCGGCCGACGGGCTGGCCATCGACGCCCCCGGCGTCTACCCATTGATGATCAACGTCAACGGTGACGTCAACCTCGATGGCGGCACACTCCCCGCCCGTATCGGGGAGCTGCACCTGGCCCTGACCGTGGTCGGCGTGCCCACCGGTGCGCCCACCGCAACGACCGTCCCCGGTGCCGGGCAACCGGGCACGGGAACTCCGGGCATCGGAACCGCGGACAACTCGACCCCTGGCTCCACCGCCACCCAGACACCGGTTCCCGTCAACATCATCTGGCCCATCGCGGACACCCCGCACCTCGGCGTCGACGGCGTTTTCCTCGACGACGACCTGGCCGCGTCGATCGCGCCTGGCGGACGGCTGAACACCCTCGTCGATGCCCTCACCTCGCCCGATGCACCGCTCCCGCCCGCCGGGGCGATCACCATCGCCATCGACCCGGCGCTCCTGGACGAACTCGACCGGATGAGCCGCGGCTACCGGGTGCTGGCCGATCCCAGCCAACCGCAAGTCCCGCTGACTCCATCGGTCGGGCCGACGGCTGCACCAACGACTGGACCAACGACTGAACCAACCCCTGCACCCACGACTACCGCCGGGGCACCGCCCACCACGGGGCAGGAGACCCCAACCGCAACCGTCCCGTCCACACCGCAGGTCGCGGCGGAGGACTTCTCGGGAACGGTCGCCGGCTCCGGGGAGTCGGCGGCCGCAGCATTCCTGCTGCAACTTCGCGCCCTCATCGCCCAGCGTCCGACGCTGCTATTACCCGCCGGTGATCCGGACATGGTGGCACTCGTCCGCGGTGGCCTGACCGACCAGATGGACGCGACAGTGACCCAGGGCCGCGCGATCGCCAGCCGGGTGCTCGGCCCGGAGATCGCCGGGCGGCTGGTCGCCGACATGTCCCTACCTCCCGGTGGCGCCCTGGAACCCGAGACGCTGAACGCGCTGACCAACGCCGGGCTGGGCAGCTCCGTGCTGACCGGCGACGCCGTACGGTCCACCGGCGCTGCCGGGGAACTGGCCAAGGGCTCAACAACGGTCGCTGTCGACGCCACCACGGCATCGGGCACTCCGGTGACGGCGCCCGCCGTGCTGTCCGCGGGCGGCGTGCTGGCCGGGCTCGGTGCCCTCGCCGATCGGGCGCCATCAACAGGCTGGGCCGTCCGGGTCAACGGCCTCACAGCATTGCTGGCCCAACAGCATTTCGAGGCGAACGGCACCCCGTCGGTGTACGTACCTGATCACCGCTGGTCGCCGGACCGGTCCGGGCTTCGGCTGCTCACCGACCTGCTCGCGACCCTTGGCAGCAACCGAGTGATCGGCCCGGTCAGCCTCACCGCCCTGGCCGGTTCACCCGGTACGCCGGCCGAGCTGTCCTACCCGGCAGAAGACCAGTCGCGCGAACTCTCGCCCGAGTACTTGGCGCGGGTGCAGCGGGCCCGCCAGGACGTCGCCGAATTGCGGACCGCGTTGGGGTCCGCGCCGCAGAGCGTCGACCCAGCCGTGGTGCTCGATCCGCTCGACGAGTCCCTGGCAGCCTCGGGCGCGAGCGCGTTTCGGGTGGATCCGCACGTCGGCGAGGCGAATCTGGCCACGGTCGAGGCCACCACGGCCGCCATCAGGAATGGCGTGACGATCTCCTCGGCGGGCAACTCGTACACCCTGGCGTCATCGACCTCACCCCTGGTGCTGACGGTGCAGAACTCGCTGCCCTACAACGTCCCGGTGCGGGTGCAGATCACCGGCGGAGAACGGGTCGGGTTGACCGTCACAGATCCGGGCGTGCAGGTCATCCCGGCCGGCCGGTCATTGCAGGTCAAGATTCCCACCGAGGTCACCAGGTCCGGTCAGTTCCAGGTCGGGGCGCAGCTGCTAGCGCCCGACGGCACCGCCTGGAACGATCCCGTGCAGCTGTCCGTCGAATCAAGCGCCTACGGGGCCGTCACCGTGATCATCATCATCGTCGCCGGCGGTGTGCTGCTGGTGATGGTCATCCTGCGCATCACCCAGCGGTTGCGGAACCGAAGCGAGAGGTTGTCCGGGAACGACAGCGTCGACGGCGGACGAACGTCCCCGCCGCTCGACCATTCCACCCCGGCCAACGGTTTCCGGGCCAGGACCGACGACGAGTCCGTCCCGCTGCTGCCCGATGACGGAGCACCCCAGGTCGGCGGACCACCGGCCGACGATCCGTCCCTGCGCTCGGTCATCCCCGGGCCCGGGCTGGCCCCGGATGCCGGTCAGCTCGGATCGGATCGATCATGACGCCCCGCACCGGCAGCGACCCGACCGCCGAAACCGTCATCACATCGACCGGCGCCAACGGTCCCGCTCGACCCACCGGAGCAGCTGGGATATCAGAGGTCGACGACGTCGCCGGCATGAAGACCGCGCGCACGGGCGGGGTGGTCAGGGCAGGCGCGGTGATGGCGGTGGCCACCCTGGTCAGCCGGGTCACCGGGTTCTTGTCCAAGGTGGTGCTGGTCAGCGTCCTTGGCTTCGGCATCGTCAACGACGCGTACACGCTGGCCAACACGCTGCCGAACATCGTCTTCGAACTGCTGATCGGCGGCGTGCTGACGTCGGTGGCGATCCCCTTGCTGTCCCGGGCACGAAGTGACCCGGACGGCGGGACGCTGTACACGCAGCGGCTGATGACCGCGGCCTTGGTGGGCCTGCTGGTCGCCACCGCTCTGGCCGTGGTCGCCGCTCCGTTGCTGACCAACTTGTATCTGTCCGGCGACGAGGGCACCGTCGATCAGGGCCTGGCCACCGCACTGGCCTACCTGCTGCTTCCGCAGATCTTCTTCTACGGGATCGCCGCGTTGTTCGGCGCCATCCTGAACACCAAGGAGAAGTTCGGCATCCCGGCCTGGGCGCCGGTGGCGAACAACCTGGTCGTCATCGGCATCGGCGTTGCCATGCACGTCCTGTCCGAGGATCAGGGCGGTGGCCTGACGTCGCTGACCCGCGAGCAGTACCTGGTGCTCGGCATCGGTACCACGCTCGGCATCGTGGTGCAGGCGCTGGTCATGCTCCCGGCCCTGCTGCACACCGGATTCCGGTTCCGCTGGCGGTGGGGGGGCGATCGGCGACTACTGGAAGCCGGCGGGCTCATGCTGTGGGCGGTCGCCTACGTGCTGGTCTCCCAGGCCGGCTACGTGGTGGTGACGAACGTGGCCTCGGCGAACGTCGAGGGCGGTATCGGGCTCTACGCGTTCGCCTCGATGCTGTTCCAGCTGCCCTACGGGATCGTGGGGGTGTCGATTCTCACGGCGATCATGCCGCGGATGAGCAGGCACGCGGCGGCCGGACAGATGGACAACGTCAAAGACGACGCCGGGTTGGCCAGCCGCTTGTCCATCGTGGCGCTCACCCCGATCGCCGCCGCGATCATGGTGCTGGCCGGGGCGCTGGCCATCGTGTCGTCGCTCTACGGCAATGTCGATCTCGCCGACACCGTGGTGCTGGGCAGCACGCTCGCCGCGCTGGCGCTCGGGCTGGTGCCGTTCGCGGTCACCCTGGTCCAGATGCGGGTGTTCTACGCGATGAAGGACGCGCGCACCCCGACCATCATCAACGCGATCATGGTCGCCGTCCGGGTACCGCTGCTGATCGCCAGCGCCACTCTCGACGACGCCCTCATCATCCCCGGTCTGGCCGTCGCAACCTCGGTGTCCTACCTGGTGGGGGCCATCGCCGGGGAGATCTGGCTGCGCGCCAGGTTCGGGCCGATGGGCACCCGGCGCACCCTGATCACGCTGCTGAAGATGACCGTCGCCGGCGCCGCCGGGGCGGCCGCGGCGCTGCTGGTCGGCAACCAGCTGTTGCAGCTGGAGGTCGATGACCTCGGCGACGCGCTGGTCGAGATCCTGGTCAGCGGCACCGTCGGGCTGGTGGTGATCGCCGTCGTCGCCGTGCTGCTCAAGGTCGAGGAGCTGGTGCCGTTGCGCCGCCGAATCGCGGCGACCTTCAGGAAGCTCATCCGGCGCGGTCCGCCAGCCGGGGCAACCCCGCCCGGCGCACCGGCGTCCACCGACGCGGTGACTGCTGCCCTGCCGATGGTCGGTCAGATGGCACCGCCGGGTGCGTCAGCGCCCGGGATGTCGCCGGGACGTGGCACCCTCAGTGGGAGCAACAGTGGGAGCAGTGCATCGGCGCACGCTCCGCTCGCGGACACCGGCAGTGTCGACAGTGCCGAGCGCACCGTCCGACTGGACACCCTGGCCGGGCGACCGAGCGGCCCGGCCGGCCAGCTGGACGGCCCGACCGAACCAGCCAGACGAAGAGAGCAGGTGAAGGGTTCCGTGCCCAGCGACAGCGGTGGTCCGGCCGGCCGAGGCGTCGCAGAGGAGGACCTCGCGACCTCTGCCGACGGCACACCGGACGACTTCGCGGGGGGTGCCGCTCGCACCGGCGTTGACGGCGGCGGCGTGGGCTCGGTCGCTGACGACGACGCGACGACGGTGCTCAGCGCCGAGGAATTGACCGCATCGAACGAACCAGCTGCATTGTTCGCCGATGACGAAGCCGGCGTGACCATGCCGACAACGTCTTCCGGAGCGATCGGCAGTGCTGGTTCGGAGGCCGCTGTGGAACGTGTCGCTGCAGCTCCGCTGACCCCCGGCACCACGATCGGTGGCCGCTACAGGCTGGTCAGCCTGGTGTCCGCCGACGCCGCCGGGCACTGGTTCTGGCGCGCTAAGGACACCGTGCTGCCCCGCGACATGGCCGTGACGATCCTGCCGGACACCACCGGCGCCTCGGCCACCGTGGCCAGAACACTCCGGGCCGGCCGGCTGCACCACATCGGGCTGCCGCAGACGCTCGATGTCGGTACCGACCACGGCCAGTCCTACGTCGTCGGCCAGTGGGTGGACGGCGCAACGCTGACCGACCTGCTGTCCGCCGGCCCGCTCGAGCCCGACGTGGCAACCTCCATCACCGCGAAAATCTCCGAGGCGGTGGCCGAGGCACACCGCAACGGCATCGCCCTCGGCGCGATCAACCCCTCATTGATCCGCGTCAACTTCGACGGACAGGTGCGGTTCTCGCACGTCATCGCGCACGGCTCCGCGACCCCCGACCAGGACATCCGGGCCATCGGCGCACTGCTCTACCTGATGCTCACCGGCACCTGGCCGCTGCCCGAGCCCCTTGACCCGCTGGCCATGGTGGGCCGAACCGTGGCGTCGATTCCGCCCGCGCCGACCAGCCTCGGCCGCGAACTGCCGGCCGACGAGGTTCGGCCGGCCGTCCCGGAGGCACTGTCCGCGCTGGCCGAACGCGCGCTGCACCCTGACGAGCCCGACGGCATCCACGCTGTCGGCGCGATCGCGGCCTTGCTGCGCAGCCCGGAAACCGTCGGTCACGTGGAGGCGGCCCCCCCGCCGCGGGACCGTCCGCTCAGCGCCGCCGACCGCAGGCTGATCAAGGAGCGGCGAGTCAAGCTCTCGCTGGCCACAGTCGTGCTGGCGGTCTTCGCGGTGTTGATCGTCATCGCCATCGGCGGGCTGGCCAAGCAGTTCCTGGCCTCCGTGCAGAACAGCGCACCCGACGACGTCAAGATGATCGACTCCAACACGCCGCCCTCCGCGCAGCCGGTCGCCCCCGCGCCGGCACCGGATGCCGCAACCTCCGGCGACCAGCCCACATCCGCCGCGGCGCCGGCCGCGGCGCCGGTGCCGATCGTGGCCGGCCAGGTCTACGACCCGCAGGGCGACGGCAAGCCGGACTACAAGGCCTACGTCGACCGTGCCTACGACGGGAACGCCGACTCGGCCTGGCTGACCTGGGTCTACAAGCAGCAATTCCCCAGCCTAAAGACCGGCGTCGGGTTGACCCTCGAACTGCAACGGGAGACGACCCCGACCGCGGTGCAGATCACCAGTGCGACACCGGGCACCAAGGTCGAGGTCCGCTCGTCGACCGGGCCGACCGTTCCGTTCGAACAGACCACGGTGCTGGGCTCTGGGACGGTCACCGACCAACCCCTGACCATCCCGTTGACGGCTGCGCCCAAGTCGAAGTACCTGCTGGTGTTCGTCACCGGGATGGCTCCCACCGCCGACAAACAGTTCCAGTCGAAGATCAACGAGATCACCGTCACCGGCAGTTGACCCGGTCCGACCCCGAACCGCGCCGGGTCGGCGGACCCGCCGCGGCGGCACTGCGCCGGGAATGCCGGTCGGTAGGGTGGCGTTGAGCAGTGCAGACAGGGATGGGCGTCGGGCCGATCCCGAGTCGAGACAGCATCGATCAACCCACCGATCAAGCAACCACAGAGCAGCAGAATCGCCGCCCGCTGTACCAGGCGCTGCGCGCCGGCCGAGGGGATCACGTGACCGACCTGAACCATGCCAGCAACGGCAGCGCGTCATCGACCGGCGGCGGACCGGTACACGATGTGATCGTCGTCGGGTCGGGACCTGCCGGCTATACCGCGGCGATCTACCTGGCCCGCGCGGAGCTGCATCCGTTGGTCTTCGAGGGCTACCAGTACGGTGGCGCGCTGATGACCACCACCGAGGTGGAGAACTTCCCCGGTTTCCCGCAGGGCATCCAGGGTCCCGAGCTGATGGCCCAGATCCGCGAGCAGGCCGAGCGCTTCGGCACCGATCTGCGGTCGGTCGACGTGGACAGTGTCGATCTGACGGGCGACATCAAAACGGTGACAGTCGACGGCGAGGTGCACCGGGCCCGTGCGGTCGTGCTCGCCACCGGGTCGGCTGCCCGCTACCTCGACCTGCCCGACGAGCAGCGACTCATCGGCCGCGGGGTGTCGGCGTGCGCGACCTGTGACGGCTTCTTCTTCCGCAACCAGGACATCGTCGTGGTCGGTGGTGGAGACTCCGCGATGGAGGAGGCCACCTTCCTCACCCGGTTCGCCCGGTCGGTGACGATCGTGCACCGGCGCGAGGAGTTCCGGGCCAGCGCCATCATGCTCGAGCGCGCGAAGCATGACCCGAAGATCCGCTGGATCACCAACGCGGCGGTCACCGCGGTGCACGGCGACACCTCCGTCACCGGGGTCACGTTGACCGACACGCGGTCCGGCCAGACCACCGAACTGCCCGCGACGGGGCTCTTCGTGGCCATCGGGCACGACCCGCGCTCGGCGCTGTTCCGCGATCAGGTGGCCACCGACGCCGAGGGCTATGTGCTCACCGGAGCCCAGGTGGGCACGACGGCCTCCACCGGCACCAGCGTCAAGGGCGTCTTCGCCAGCGGCGACCTGGTCGACCACGTCTACCGGCAGGCGATCACGGCCGCGGGGTCGGGGTGCGCCGCAGCGCTGGATGCCCAGCACTACGTCGCCGCGCATTCCCGGACCGACGTGCCGGCGACCTCCGTCGACGAGCCGGTCAACGCCTGACGCAGGCATCGCGCACACAGCATTCTTCACCCGAGCGTCCACAGAGTCCAACCGCCAGCCCCAACCCGTATTCCCACCGAGAAAGGTCACCATGTCCACCCTGAAGGTCACCGACGCCAGCTTCGACACTGACGTCCTGCAGTCCGAGAAGCCCGTTATCGTCGACTTCTGGGCGGAGTGGTGCGGGCCGTGCCGCATGGTGGCCCCGATTCTCGAGGAGATCGCAACCAAGCACGAGGACAAGGTCACCGTCGCCAAGCTCGACATCGACGCCAACCCGCAGATCGCCCAGCAGTACCAGATCCTGTCGATCCCGACGATGCTGGTCTTCCAGGGCGGTCGCCCGGTCAAGCAGGTCGTCGGCGCCAAGCCGAAGGCCGCGCTGCTCGCCGAGTTCGCCGACGTCCTGGCCTGATTCCGGCCTGATCCTCGCCTTGTCCCGCGCCCCAGGGTGCGTCTCCCCGCAGGCACACCCGGGGCGAAGACCACCCGAATGGTTCGCCGTCGGATGGGTTGCCTCGCCACTGAAGTTCATCGTTCTCGCCCACCGCCTCGCCATTGGTTCCCTCTTTCGGGGAACCTCACGGCGAGGCGCGCGTCTACCAGTCAACAGTTGGTCCGCTTTCGATGCACAATAATGGGCGGCCAGGGCCGGAACGGCCGGCAAAGAAGCTGACAGCGAGCGCGGACCTCACGGTCAGACGTTCGATGGATGAGGACTGGGCCCGCCCCCGGGCGGCCGTCGCCGGTCGGCGACCGGACAAGGGAGAGCGATGCTGCTGCGACGGGGTGATCGAGGTCCGGCTGTCGCCGGAATCCGTGAGGCGCTGGCCAGTCTGCAACTCCTCCCGCCGGTGAACGGCGTCGACCCTGACTCGGCGGAATTCGACACGGCCATCGACGGTGCGATCCGCACCTTTCAGCAGCAGCGCGGCCTGATCGTCGACGGCATGGTCGGCCCCGTCACCATCCGCTCGCTCACCGATGCTCGGTGGAAGCTGGGCGACCGGCCGCTGACCTACACGCTGTCTGCGATGATGACCGGTGACGACGTGATGGCCCTGCAGACTCGCCTCGCGGAGATGGGCTACAACACCGGCCGGCCCGACGGTATCTTCGGACCGCTCACCGATGGCTGTGTCCGCGATTTCCAGCGTCACCGCGGATTGACCGAGGACGGAGTATTCGGCCCGGCGACTCATCGCGAACTTACCCGGATCGGCCGGATGGTGACCGGCGGCCGGCCGCACTACCTGCGCGAGTACCAGATGCTCCGGCAGGCAGGCCCGCGGCTGCACGGCAAGCGGATCGTGCTCGACCCCGGCCACGGCGGTGCCGATCTGGGCTGGCAGACCGACGGCGTGAAGGCCGCCGATCTCACCTACGACATCGCTCGCCGGCTGCAATCCCGGATGATCACCACCGGGATGACCGTGTTCCTCACCCGTGAGCCGGGCGACAATCCCTCACCGGACGAGCGTGCCGCGTTCGCGAACAGCATCAACGCGGATCTGGTGTTGAGCCTGCACATCGACGGATCGGAATCGCCGCACGCCTGCGGCATTGCCACCTTCCACTTCGGCACCGACTCCGGCGCCACGTCGACGGTCGGCGAGACATTGGCAGCGCTGGTCCAGCGCGAGCTCGTCGCGCGTACGCGGTTCTCCGACTGTCGAGTGCACCATCGGCCCTGGGACATCCTCCGGCTGACCAAGATGCCGGCCATTCAGGTCGAGATCGGCTACCTGTCGAACCCGCACGAGCGCGAGCGGCTGACGAACGCCGACTTCCGCAATGTGATCGCCGACGGGCTGCTGGTGGCCGTCAAGCGGTTGTACCTCGACGGTCATGACGACCCGCACACCGGCACGTTCACCTTCTCGGACCTGCTCGCGCACGAGCGGATGATCCGCGACTCGGCCTGACGTGGGAGTCTGCGTTGATCCTCAGCGTTGATCCCTCAGCGTTGATCCCTCAGCGTTGATCC
>Ga0075520_1000160_pt1 | contig 25564 bp, 19 predicted proteins | sample NGEPerB_FD_75100 | JGI IMG/M metagenome (GOLD analysis project Ga0075520, IMG submission 75100) | Arctic peat soil microbial communities from the Barrow Environmental Observatory site, Barrow, Alaska, USA - NGEE PermafrostAB12-B | ecosystem: Environmental > Terrestrial > Soil > Wetlands > Peat ... | reverse complement strand
ACGTTGCCGGTTGCAGCGGCGGCAATCTCTGCAACTACGGGTCGCAATACATTACTCAAGATTGGGCGGCAATTCTTGCCGCATACACGAGCAACTCGACGGGTTTGGCGGGCTGCCTAGGCGGGCGCCCCATCATCTTCGAAATGGAGCCAGATTGGTATCAATATATCGGCTCTAGCCAGACCCAACCCTGGTCCGCTACGCTAGCCGGAACCAACATGACGGCGCTTGTCAATGCTTTGAAGGCATCCTTGCCGCAGGCAACGTTTTCGATGGATATTTCACCATGGATAGGCAGCAATGGCTCGACCTGGTACCCGAATTTCAATATGGGCTTGTTCACATTCATCAACACGTCAGGTGGCGGCACGGACGCGGCCAACGTAAAGATCCGAGCGAATAACAGTATGACCTGGGCCGGCGTGAACACAGTGACCGGCAAGCCCATCCTCGCAGATACGGGCTACGGGGCTGCTGGAGCATCGGCAGGGGAAGATGCCGTTTGGAACGTGGCTGCCAACATCAACGCCCGCATGGCGGACGGAGTGATTTCAATCAGCCAATACAACCCCACGACCACTTGGGGCACCACGATTGCAGGCATACGTAGCCAACTGAACACTCCGCGCTATTGTCCGTGATTGTGAGCACCCTGACTCGAAAATTGAGATTTGCTCGACAAAACCTGGTCGTTACGCTGGCTCAATTCGCTATCGTCGCTTGCCTTTCGGCCTGTCAACGGGCTCCGAAACGAGAGAGCACGCCCGCGCCGAGCAATTCCAGCGATTTAACGGCGCCTAGGCTAAAATTGGAGCAAGCCAAGGTTGAGCTTGACCCAGTCGTTCAAGATGAGGCCGTGCACCGTTCCATGGCATTGCTCAACCTTGGTTTGCGCCCGCTCGAAATCGGCGCGATCGACTCGAGCCGGTTTTGCTCCGGGAGCGTCGATCCCAAGACCCTGGCACCCGGTGAGCGGGGCAAGTTGGACATCACCTGCCGCTCGGATCTTTATGGCCCGATGCGGGAAGGGCTCGTCATCCATTCCAATGATCCCAAGTCTGCCAAGACTACGATTCAACTGGTAGCCAATGTGACCCCACTTTTGGCGTTCGACACGCAGAATGTCGACTTGAAAATGTTCTTCGGTGAACAGCGGTCCAAGGAGGTTCATCTAGTCGGGACGCTCGTCGACAAGGCTCAGGTTAAACTCAAAGACAAGGGCATTGCCGACGTTGATATCGAACCAATACCGGCGCAAGCGGGCCAAGCTAGAGGCTTTCGGATCCATTGCCTAGGCCGAAAAGTTGGGATGAACGTGGGAAACCTCTTTATTACGACGGGTCTCGAACACCCCAAGGAAATTGCGATACCTTATGCGTGCAAAGTGGGCGGTACGCTCGAGGTCTCGCCCACGAACCCCTACTTCAATTTGAAGGTATCCGGGTCCAAAGCGGTAACCATCGACGTGAGAAGTTCTCAACCAAACTTCGAGCTCCAGGCCGTCAATGTAATAGAGGGACCGTTTGCGGCCAGCTTCGAGCATGCCCCCCAAGGCGCGTCATTTCTTGTGAAGGTGACGGTGCTGGACGATCATATTGACGATGAAACGCGGGGCGTTACCGGTAAGATCGTCATAGTGAGTAACGACCGCACCGAGCCTCAAAAAGAGATGCCATTGTTTGGATTTGGGCAAGTGAATCGAGCCTCCCCCCTAGAGGCCGAGCAAGCGCCGTAAATACCGTAGTGGTTGTCCCGAGGCGTGCAATTGGCTAGATTCGCCACGGACACCGCATGCTTTCACCAGCCGTCGAGTCATTGGAGCAGCTAGTCGCTGTCACGTTAGAGCTGGGCGCCCTTGGCTTTGCGACTATTTCACGCCCGGAACAGGCTTGGGTGAAACGCGCCGCCCCCGTTTCTAAAAAGCAGGTGCGGGACTTTCGGGCAGAAATTCTACAGGGCGAGGATCCCTTGGGTCAGGCCTTTTCATCTCTTAGAACGGCCGCCGTACGCAGATCACTCGGTGCAACGTACACTCCGACTCCCATCGTGACCGCTATGACCGATTGGGTCGTTTCCCAGCAGCCTGCTCGGGTTGTTGACCCCGGTGCTGGCTCAGGCCGCTTCATCGTCGCTGCCGGACGGGCGATGCCAAAGGCCACTTTGACGGCCATCGAAACCGATCCTCTGGCTGCCTTGATGCTGCGCGCGCACCTGCAGGTTGTCGGCCTGGCGCCACGCACAACCCTTGTCGTGGGTGACTACCGCAACCTGACGCTGCCTCGGATTGCCGGTCGCACCGCGTACCTGGGCAACCCACCTTACGTCCGGCACCATCTTATTGCCCCCGATTGGAAGTGTTGGTTAGCGGACACGGCCCTGCGTTTTGGGCTGCCGGCGAGCAAGCTTGCGGGGCTTCATGCATACTTTTTTGTAGCTACGGCACTCACAAGTGTTGCGGGCGATGTCGGTGTCTTTATTACCGCGGCGGAGTGGTTGGACGTCAATTACGGTGGCCTAGTTCGTAAGCTACTGCTCGGGCGGCTTGGGCTTTCGAGTTTGCACCTGATCGAGCCCACCGCGAAACCATTCTCTGACGCGGACACCACCGCAGTCGTGACCTGTTTCGAGGTGGGCAAGCAATCGCCCTTAGTGCGGGTTCAGCGCGTTTATTCACTGGGTCAATTGAACCCCTTGGAGCGGGGCAAAAATATCTCACGCGAACGGTTCGAGGGGGCATCGCGTTGGTCGTCATTGACGCGAACGACTCGGCCCAGACCCGAGGGAACCATTGAGCTTGGGGAACTCTGTGCCGTGCACCGCGGTCAAGTCACGGGTGCCAATCGCGTCTGGATTGAAGGGCCCCACAGTCATGACTTGCCGGATTGCGTTCTCTTTGCCTCAATAACGAAGGCTCGCGAGCTATTCGCCGCTGGGCACGCCCTGCGGAACGTCGAAGAGCTGCGGCGTGTAATCGACATTCCTCCAGATTTGGACAGGGTCCCGAAGCGATTTCTCCCCGCCGTCGAGCAATTTCTCAAGCGCGCCCGCAATTGGGGAGCGGACCAAGGCTACATCGCAACACACCGCCGGGCCTGGTGGTCCGTAGGATTGCGCGACCCGGCTCCCATATTGGCTAGTTACATGGCGAGGCGTCCTCCCGCCTTCGTTCGTAACGCTGCAAACGTTAGGCACATCAATATTGCTCACGGGATCTATCCGAGGGAGCCGATGCAGCCCAAGGCTTTGAACGCCCTAGTTCGATTCTTATCAACTTCCGTCTCGATCAACGATGGGCGCGTGTACGCGGGTGGACTTACCAAGTTCGAACCTAAGGAAATGGAAAGGCTGCTCGTGCCCGAGCCACGGTTGCTCGCACAAACATCGGCACAGTGGTAGCAACGGGCTCCCACAAAGGCCCACAGTTGTACGACTCGTCGGCACTCGTCGTCTTCAGCACGACAGCTGCGCTCTAAATCCACGGTCGTGTGCATCGTCACACAACAGAAGAATACGTGCACACTGTGGGCATGCAAAAATTCAGACTGTGATAAATGTGTATTGTCTTAGTTAGGCTGTAATGTCATATTCGAAACAGACTTCACTATTGCGCCCGCAGTGGATAGTTGACTCGGGGAGCCGCGATCAGTGTCAGTTCTGGAGGATTACTCATGACGTTCAAACGCAATCGTTTCTTGGGTCTATTTGGATTGATGTCGGTGGCCTGCGGATCTTCAGCGGCCAAAGAAACTGGCACCTCTGATCCTGGGTACATCGTTGGGGGTAACGGCGGCGTGCTCAACGTCACTTACGATGGCGGGGTAGCCAATCTCACCAGTGACCAAGTCACGGCGCTCAAGAGCTCTTCCTGCGCAGGTTGGTCCCGAGAAGGGGAGAACCTGCCCGCAGTGTTGGATTTCGTGGTGGACGTTAGCGGCTCGATGGGCTTAAAATCCCCGACGACGGGCAATCAGTCCAAATGGACCATAACGCAAGGCGCGTTGGGAACTGCGCTGGACGCACTACCGGGATCGACGGCCGTAGGAATGATATTCTTTCCCAATCGGTCGACTCAATCCAATACATCCGGCAACCCGCTGAACCTAACTCAATGCGTTAACACCAACGGCATGATCCCGATTGCTTTGCTGGGAGCGGCTGGGTCGGCACAACGCAATGCCCTTGCAGCGGGGCTTACTGCAGCGCAGGCAGCTGGTGGGACGCCAACCGACGATACCTACGAATATGAGCTTGCTAATAATATGAATACTTGCAAGCTTTCGGGCCAGCGATTTATGGTGCTGATCACGGATGGTCAGCCCACTTTCTTGAAGGGGTGCATGGGAACTGGCAACACCTCGGACCCGGTTGACTACAATCCAATTATAGCTGCAATAAAGGGGGCCTGGGACACCTCCGGCGTCAAGACATTCATCATCGGGTCGCCAGGCAGCGAGGCACAGGCTTCCACGGGTGCGGATGGTCGTGGCTGGCTGTCACAAGCGGCGCAGGTTGGCCAAACACCACTGACGCCTGGCTGCAGCAATTCGGGCCCTAACTATTGCCACTTTGACATGTCTCAGGTGCCTGATTTCGCCGCCGGCTTCAGCAACGCCCTGGCGCAAATCGCTGGGCAAGTCATTTCCTGCTCGTACAGCATTCCGCCGCCGCCTGCCGATCGAACCTTGGATCTCACCAAGGTCAATGTGGTCCTTACCACCGGCGTCCCCGAGTATCTGCTAATTCAGCGCGCAAGCTCGAGCACGTGCACCACGGGCTGGTACCTCGACGCTAACAACAATATCGTACTTTGCAGCGAAACCTGCAAGCAGGCGAAGGCAGACACGAAGTCCTCTCTCGACTTGTTGTTTGGCTGCGCCACCATTGGAAGTCCACTCAACTAACTCCGATCCCGAGGCTCCGTTATGGCGGTTCTCGCGAGCGCAATCTTGGCTGATTGCGCTGTCGTGAAGCGCTGATCTTTTGTGTTTTGACGGCACGCTGGACACGATTCACGTGTCCACAAATTGAATTACAGTTTGTCGATTAATGTGATTGACAACGTGCGCCATGGCGGTCATCTTACAAGGTGGCGCGATTTAAGATTTAACGGCTCAACGAGGTAATGGTCCCATGCGACTCCGCTCCTGCTTGCTTCTAGTCACGACGGCACTGACAATTTCAGCCTGCGGAGGCATGCCAAAGATAGGCACGGAATCGTCAAATAGTAGCCAAGGCGGCGCCACCTACACCGCGGGCGGTGCTGGATTTACCGTGAGCGACAGTGGGCTCGGAGGCTCCAATATCGGTGGTTGTAGTGGCACATCCTGCATCATTGGACCTGAGTGCGGCAACGGCATTCTTGAATCGAACGAGTCCTGCGACGATGGCAACATGATTCCGGGCGACGGCTGCTCGGGCATCTGTCGAATCGAGCCGAACTACATCTGCCCGACACCCGGTCAATTGTGCAAGTTTACGGTCGTTTGCGGCGATGGGAAGGTTACCGGCAATGAGGTCTGCGATGACAAAAATGCTATAGCAGGCGACGGCTGTTCTGCCGACTGCATGAGCGTGGAGCCAGGCTACGCCTGCCCCACACCTGGACAACCCTGTGTACCTTCCACGTCAAACCCGGTTTGTGGCAATAGCATTGTCGAGACGAATGAGTCCTGTGACGACGGAAACGCCGTCTCAGGAGATGGTTGCTCGAGCGCTTGCCAAATCGAAACGGGCTACAGCTGTGCTCAGCCCGGCCAACTCTGCAAGCCGGTGCAGTATTGCGGTGATGGCGTGCTCAACGGTGCAGAGCAGTGCGACGATGGCAACCTCAAGCCCGGCGATTGTTGCGACGGGAATTGTCATCTGGAACCTAATTGCACCTGCGGCACACCTTTCCCAGCCCTTGTACCCCCGAGGCAATTGTGTTCCTCGACGATGATCTGCGGCGATAGTACGCGATCGGGAACCGAGGCCTGTGACGACGGAAATACGGTAGGTGGAGACGGTTGTGCGGCAGATTGCACCGCTGTCGAACCGGGCTTTAATTGCCCACGGTCAGGAGGCTCCTGCAGTCCAACTACGAATCAAATCTGCGGCAATAGCATTCTTGAAGCCGGCGAATTCTGTGACGATGGAAATTCCACTGCGGGGGACGGCTGTTCCGCCGATTGCAAGGTGGAAGCAGGTTACATCTGTTCGGCTGCCGGCAAAGCTTGTGTTCCGATCGCCCGCTGTGGGGACGGAAAAGTGGACTACCTTCGCGGCGAGACTTGTGATGATAGGAACGTTACGAGTGGCGACGGCTGTAGTGCTAATTGCCTCGTTGAGATCGGCTGGACCTGCGACAATTCCGGCCAAATCGCCTCGAATCCAACCCCTTCCGTCTGTGTAAATACGACGCAATGCGGAGACAAAAAGATTACCGGCACGGAAACCTGTGACGACGGCAATACGTCTAACGGCGACGGATGCTCCAGCAATTGTCAGCTTCAGGCGGGTTGGGTCTGTCCGATCGTGGGAGCCGCCTGCCGATCCGCTGCTTGTGGTGACGGAATCGTGGCGGGCGCAGAAGAGTGCGATGATAAAAATTCCACGCCGGGCGATGGCTGTTCGAGCACTTGTCAGCGAGAAAACGGCTGGGTATGCCCCACGGCAGGGCAAGCTTGTCGGGCGACTGTCTGTGGAGACAAAGTGGTCGAAGGCTCAGAACAATGCGACGACGGCAACCTGATTCCGTACGACGGTTGCTCCCCTACTTGCACCGTGGAACCCAAGTGCTCTAACGGCACCTGCAGTTCGGTCTGTGGAGATGGCCTGAAGTTCCCGCAGGAAGCCTGTGATGACGGCAATACCCGCGCAGGAGACGGTTGCAGCCCCACCTGCCAAATCGAAGCGGGCTGGAGTTGCACGGTCGCCACGCAGAACCCTCCGGCTACGCTGAGCGTTCCCGTCCTAATTCGCGACGTCATGTATAATGGGACAGCGGCAACCGCCGATCACCCCGCGGGTCATCAGGACTTCCAGAACTATAACTCGGGTTTGGCCACAGGCCTTCTTAAGAGTCAGCTGGGTGCCGATGGTAAGCCGGAGTTTCTCTCCTCCAAAGGGAGCATCAGCAGCGTTCAAATCACAAGCGCGGCGACCTTTGCATCCTGGTACCACGACGACCCCTTGAATAAGGTGATAGCTTCCTTCGTGACGCTGGTAAGACAAGCGGACGGTTCTTATGTGTTCGACAGTGCTACCGACGCACCGTATATGGGTCTGGGCGGCTTTTTCCCAATCAACAATCAAGGTTGGCAGAGTTCAGCTTCTTGCGCCCCCTGTACAGGGTCCAGTCAGCCCAGTTGGTGCGGACAATGCTCAGGCAATAATTTCTCGTTCACGAGCGAGCTCAGAGTACCGTTTACTTATGCAGGCGGCGAGCAACTAAACTTCACGGGAGACGATGACGTTTGGGTGTTTATAAATGGTCAACTAGCCGTCGATCTAGGTGGCGTTCACGGTAAGACCGCCGGCAGTGTGACGCTGGATGCCGCACACGCGACACAATTCAATCTCACCGTGGGCGGGATGTATGAAATCGCAGTATTTCAGGCGGAGCGCCACACCACGGCCTCCAACTACAAGCTAACCTTGGGCGGGTTCGTGCGCGCGACCAGCACTTGCACGAGCACCTGCGGTGACGGCATTGTCACTGCGGTCGAAGCTTGTGACCTTGGAACTGCGAAGAATACGGGTCAATACGGAACGTGCAATGCGAATTGCACGCTGGCCGCTTACTGCGGTGATGGGCAAAAGCAAACACCGCCAGAGCAATGCGACGACGGCAATAACGCTACAATATACGACAACAAGCGGCTCGCCTGTGGCCCCGGTTGTGCGTCCCCGGATTATTGCGGCGACAAGATCGTCGACAGTGCTTACGGTGAGTTCTGCGACAACGGCTCTGCCAATAGCGATAGCGCTTATGGCTCTAGTCAGTGTACTTTGAAGTGTCAACCAGCTGCTTTCTGCGGCGACGGGCTAAAGAATGGCCCAGAACTCTGCGATGACGGAGTTAACAATGGGACACCATCCAGCCTCTGCGATCAGAACTGTCAACTGAAATGCGGCAATCACGTTTTGGATGCAGGGGAGCAATGCGATCTTGGGGCGACATTGAATATTGGTGGATATAGTGGCTGCAATGCTACCTGTACGCTGGGGCCCTATTGCGGCGATGGCTTCAAACAAGGCTCCGAACAGTGCGACGACGGCAAGAACGACGGAAGCTACGGGACTTGCATGCCGGGTTGTACCTTGGCCGGTTATTGCGGTGACGGTACTCTTCAGAACCCACCGGAGCAGTGCGACCAAGGCCTCCTAAACAGCGCACTGTCCTACGGCGTGGGGCTATGCACCAATCAATGTCAACCGGCTCCTTATTGCGGAGACAAGTCAGTTGATAGCCAGTTTGGCGAGAAGTGCGATGATGGAGCCAACACCGGTAAAGCGGGCTCGTGCAAGCCCGATTGTAGCGGTTGGGTTTCGCTTAGCTCCTGCGGCAATGGCCGAGTCGACTCCGGCGAACAATGTGACGACGGCGCCAACAACGGCGGCACCCTTAGCCTATGCGACGCGCATTGTCGCGTCAAATGCGGCAATGGTGTCGTTGATTCTGGTGAACAATGCGACGACGGTGTGAACGACAACTCCTACGGAGGATGCACGTCGAGCTGCCAATTTGCCGGATATTGCGGCGACGGAGTTAAGAATGGCGCAGAAGATTGCGATCTGGGGTCAAGCAATCAGGCGAACCCCTATGGCAAGGGTTTATGTACTAAGAGCTGCAAGAACGCTCCGTATTGCGGCGACGGGCGTGTCCAATCACCCCCCGAAGCCTGCGACGGACAGTCTAACTGCGATACTCATTGTCAATGGTGGGTGCCCAACGTCGGATAATTGAATTGTCGCTATTTTCGAATCTTTGGCGCCGACTTTAGGCGCGGGAGCGGCCATAGCCCTAGCAAATTCCTCAATTGCTGTTGGGTGTCGTTGCTGAGAGGGCCTCGGGTTACTAGTCGGGGCTGGCCCTGTTCAATGCGACATCGAATCACAAGTCGAGCCTTGAGTCCACGTGGGCTCACGTCCAAGAAATCATTCAATAAGGACGGTGGAATGCGGCCACGTGCCCGCTGCACTTGCCCGTTCTCTATTTCCACTACGAATAGAGTCAACGCCCGTCGAGCAGCGAGTACAACGCCGAGCACGAGCACTATCGGCAGAGCATAAACCAAGTACTCAAAGATGAGCGCCATGATTCGGCACGGAGTGGTCATCATCTTGCGAGCAAACATGGTCCGCAATGACACTTACGCGATTGTTGCTAATTTCGATCTTGTTGCGGTCGAGCAGAAACTGCAGCAACGAATCAAAGGTGAGCTCTTGCGCGGAGCAGGTATGATAATGCGCGTTGGGTCCATGCGTTGAGCTTGCCCAACGGCGCAGCGTGTCAAGAGGTTCACTGCCACCCAAATCAAGTATATGGTTTAGTAATTGGTGTCCGTGAATACTGGGTGTAGTCATGGTGTCAATCTTGACGTCACGTGGTTCGTTTGTCCATGACGGCAATCATAGCGGGCATCTTAACCCTCAATCTCGGCCCTTTGGCGGTCAATCGCACTAGATGGGAAACGCCGCGGCTCAATATCATGTCACCCGCGAGACTGTTGCAAGTGTCGGCGAAAGTCTCGGCCAGTTGAGTTTGACACCTGGCCACACGCAAAAGTTCCCGTGCCGGTTTCTGCGATTCCGGCTGCAGGCTGCCCCTTTGGACGATGGGGAACATTGTTAGGACGCTGCTGTCAGTACAGCAAATACCGGTTGTTGTCAGTCACACAACGCCGCAACTCAAACACACAAGCAATCGGACCCCAATGGCGTTCTTGCGTTGGAGGAGACGAATCATGGCCAAAGCAATTTCCAAAACAAAGGTATTCGACGGATGCGCATCGGAGTTATTCACGTATTCGCTCCTGAAGAGCGGTCCGGAGGTAAACGCAAGAGATGTCGAGGTGCCAGATTCCCTGGCCCTAGAAGTGATTGTTCTATGGGGAAGCAGCGTTCTGCACGTGTCTCACTCGACGCCGCCTCAAAACTTTACGCTCGGAGAAAGCACAGGAGAACAAGGCACTTGTGACTTTTTCATCCCCGAAGAGGTATTGGGGGCGACTCAGTTTGCCTTGGTGACTACCAGTGAGCAGTCCATAAACATCCTGATCCCGCCTGGAGCGAAGGGTTTCTTCGAAATCCCCGGAGAGCTGCGCATGTCATTGGCAGAGGCGCGAAGGCGCGGCACGCCGTCGATGCAAGTCGTAGGTGGCTTCGAACTGCCGCTTCCGGCAAGCAGCCGCGCCAGCATCCAGCTTTCCGATTTTACCTTTCAGGTGGCTACGGTAAATGCTGGCAAACCGAGTAAAAGGGGTCTGTCGGCGGGCGTTGAAGGCGCGGTGTTTTCCTACTTCGGGCTGTCCTTGGCTGCCATAGGTAGCCTTGTGACAGCCATGGCATTCTTGGTTCCGCCTCAGGGCATGACGGACGATGAAAGCTTCAGAGACGATCAAGTTTACGTCATTCAGCAATACCTACAGGCATCAGCCGAACGAGAATCGGAAACCAAGCCCACGGATCAGGTTGCGGATGTGGATGCTGACAACAAAGAAGGTGGCACAGGCACTCGCTCCAAGGGTGAAGAAGGCTCCCTGGGCGACCAGCATTCTAAAGCTACAAAACTGCGTTACGGAGTACAAGGGCCCCGCGACAATCCGGGTCCGCATATTTCACGTCAGATAGCCTTAGATGAAGCCAGAAAGTTTGGACTTATTGGAATGCTAAACTCACTCCCAGCCGGAGCTCCCAACACGCCCACCGCCCCTTGGGGTAGGGACAACGCTCTCGGGCGCGACGATATGAGCGCGCGGGGCAATATGTGGGGGGATGCTATTGGTGCCGCGTTCGGTTCTGGTGGCTTAGGCTTGTCGGGATTGGGCGAAGGCGCTGGAGGCATTGGCGAAGGCATTGGCCTCGGCAATATTGGAACTTTGGGAAATGGAAGCGGTACCGGATCCGGTCAAGGGTTTGGAGTGGGACACGGCCGATTGGGTACCCCGCACCATACAAAAGTGCCCAGCGTCAGACCGGGACGCACGACGGTGAGCGGGCGCCTTCCGCCGGAGGTTATTCAACGCATTGTGCGCCAAAACTACGGCCGATTTCGCAACTGCTACGAACAGGGACTATCTAAGAATCCAAATCTCGAAGGACGCGTTGAAGTTTGATTCGCCATTGGCCGCGATGGTACCGTTTCGAACGTACAGAGAGGCAATTCAGACTTGCCCGACAGCGGAGTCGTCAATTGTGTAATCGGCGCTTACTACGGCTTGAATTTCCCGCAACCCGAAGGGGGCATCGTGACCGTGGTTTATCCAATAATGTTTCAACCTGGGTAAACATTGGGAGAGTAATCGATTTACACCGAGGGTAGGGGAGCGTGCTGCGCCCCTACTCAATTCAGTGAGTCCACAAGGGGACACCATTGTGAAAAACGATTAACTGCTGCGGAGCGAGAGCAATCCAATTCTCATTATCGGTTAGAGGCGTTGTCGCAATTACTGCAACTCGATCGCTAGGAGTAGCTAACTCACTGAAGTCCACTGTGACATCGCGGTCAATAAGATGCGCGGCCGCAAAAGGTGCCTGCCGCAACACGTACTGGAGGCTAGTCGAGCAGTGCGCAAAAAGATATTCCCCATCCGACAATAGAAAGTTGAATGATCCAAACTGGCGAAGCCTTTCGACTGTGCTCACGATGCAAGCGCACATGTCTTCAAAACTTGGCTCGCCGTGCTCGAATTGACGACGCAATCCTTCGAGCATCCAACAAAACGCGGCTTCACTATCCGAGCCACCAACTGCCCGATAGTAGTCGACTTGTGGCGACACAAAATTCTCAAGTGTACCATTGTGAGCAAAGACCCAATAGCGCCCCCAGAGCTCGCGCTGAAATGGATGACAATTCTCTAGGGTAACGATACCCCGCGTTGCTTTGCGAATATGCGCAATAATGTGCTTGGACTTGATTGGATAGCGACGAACGAGCTCAGCAATCGGGGATACATTGGACGGTATTACGTCAAGAAATACTCGACAGCCAAGACCTTCAAAAAATGCAATACCCCAACCGTCTGCGTGAATGTCGGTCTCCCCACCGCGTGCCGAAAATCCATCGAAGGAAAAACAGATATCGGTGGGGACATTGCCGTTCATGCCGAGCAATTGACACATTGCGTTTGCAGTATGCGCTAAGAAAGGAACGCCGTAAAGGGCGGCCATCAGCAGCGCGGTCGGACAAGTCAATTGGCAATCTCCACGGTGGCGCCGGCCCTCTGTGAAAGCTATTCACGCTGTGACTCTTACGCGCCACGATTCGAAACGTCCTTGAGTCCAAATGCGAGGAAATCCGGGACGGGCAGTAGGGTAAGTCGGGCCTCCAAAGACCCAGAGAATACGGAATTATCCGTCGCTAAGTCCTCTTGGCACGTGCATTGCTGTCAATGTCGGCTTCTACGATAGCGCCGCAGTTTTCGCGGTGTGAAAGGACCTTGCTTATGAATCCGTCGACGTTGATGTCGATTGTGCGCGCGCGTGTATTTTCAAGACCGGCGCCAATTGCAGTTGGTTTTGAGTTGACTCACCTTTGCAACTTGAATTGTGTCTACTGCGATCGGCACAAGCGCCTTCCAAATGAGATGAGTCTCGCCGAGATTCTTGCTGCCCTCGGCGGATTGCGGACCCTTGGAATGCGCGAGATCTCACTGGATGGCGGTGAGGCGCTTGCCCACCCCAACATCGAGGAGATTGTGACTTGGTTGGGCGAGCGCAAGGTTGTCATGCGCCTGAACACCAATGGTGTTCTTGTGCGGCGCAAAGTAAGTGTCGTTAGGAAGATGCAGAAACTCAAGATAAGCCTTGATGGGCCGCCGGCAATTCACAATTCAATCCGAGGCGTACGCGCCTTTGAATGGGCTCTTGATGCGGCAGGCGTGGCGAAGGCGCTCAGCGTACCCGTAGAGTTTACATGCGTAGTTGGGCGACACAATGCTCATGCCATTGACGAACTATTGGGCATCGTTGAAGATCTTGGCGCCCCGATCATTTTTCAACCCGTGCGACAAAGCCTATTCCAAAAACAGGCGGGGCCAGCCTCCGACTTGGCACTATCAACGCGTGAAATCAACGTAGTCTTTTCGGGCATCGAAGCATTCAAACGCGCTGGGCGCCCGGTATTGAACGGCTGGTCGAGTTTACGACATTTCCGAAAATTCCCCCAAGATCAAGTGCTTCCTTGTGCCGCGGGCTGGCTCAACGTCACCCTCGATCCAGAAGGGAACCTCTACCATTGCGGTCAGGTGAGCCGAAGCGACAAGTCTAACAATATCGTGAAACTTGGGGCCAAAGAGGCATTCGCGCGGCTGACACGATTCGGATGTGGTCAATGCTGGTGCGCCCGCGTTGTTGAAGAAAATTACGCTTGGGGCGGGCGCTTCGACCAGATGTTACCGTCTCGGCGGCACCGCGCCCTTGGCTCCTTTTCGGGCCTCTTGAAACCACAAGAGACCAGGCTTGACGTTCCGGTGAGTGCATTACTACGGAAAACTTAGGATTGGAGCGGTTTTGTTCGCCGCAGTCCCAATATTGTGAAAACCGCACTAATGTGGAAGGTCGATTTCACAATTTGCTCAGACGGGCCGCCTCGACTAGGATTACCGAGAGCCCCGAGGCCAAGCCTCGCCCGGAAAGCCTTGAAAGAACTCAATTCGGAAGCCAGCCTTGATCTTGATGCTGGCTGGGATGAACTCGTACCGGACTCGACGTTCGTTTCTGTCAAAATGACGAGTCGCAACCAAATCGTAGCCGTTGAAGAGCTCGATGCTGGCTGGGAAATCGAAGAGCCGGAGGCCTCTCCGCAACCCCCGCGCCAGCCAACTTCATCAGGATTTGCCGCGCCAACGGGTGCTCGTGCGCTCAGCAAGAAAGAGCGACGGGAGCTAGAGAGACGGCAACGTGTACACGAAGCAAAGCGAAGGTCCGAAGCCAAGGAACTGCGCAAGCTGCAGCGCCGCGCCGAGCAAACGCATCCACCGGAGCCGACAACTCCAAATCTCGGCAAACAGAAACCAGCAGTCGCCGCGCCCTCTGCGCTTCGGAATAAGGACCCAGTTGCAATACAGCGAAGCCAACCAAAGTCAAAGGCACGAGCCAAGTCGCAGTCTGGCGCGAAGCGCCTGGGACCTGAAAATCTGCCGCAGCCAAGGTTGGACGACGAGCACGCAAAGGCTCGGAATGTGAGCGATTCGATTACGGCGAATGGAAATCAATCTCGCACAGAGATTGCAGTTCACGCCGCCCGATGGCGTGCTTCGCGTTGGTGGGCGATTGATGCTGCGCTGCTATTGCTCGTAGCGCTAGGCATCGCGCTGCTGCGCTAAGTCGCTGGCCTAGCGACAGACCCGGCCCAGCCGTATCGAGCCGGGGCAGGAGTATCCACGTGAGTACGGAGAAAATTCGTCATTTCGTCGCGGAACTAACGCCCAGTGTCAGTAAGCGGTTCGTTAGCGGGTAAATTTCTGTTCCAGTAAGTCAATTTGTGCTTCCAGTCGCCGGCGACCCAAGGCATGGCCACTGTGGGCGACCATTCGCGGAAGTTGGCACCTGCCTTCAGCAACAGCCCCTTCTAGCCAATTGAGCACAACGAGACCTGTTCCATGAACGGGATCACCCAGGTCGAAATCCAAGCTAAGCTCGGTAACGCCACCCCCGCGTAGCGCCTCAATCGCTTCATCCGCCGTCTTAGCTAAAGTCCAGCCCGTAGGAGCCGGGCGTAGGTCGTCTAAGTAAACCTTCATTCACTTCTTCTGATTGAGCTTCTCAAGCCGCTTTCGGTGCTCGGCTAGGAGGCGCGGTATGTCCGGGCCGCTTAGCGTGTGCTCGTCATTGCAAGCCGAGCATTGGACTTTGCTTCCAGGCCGTAGTCGCGAGACTGTTATGTGCATTGCAGCCTTGCAAGACGGGCATTCAAATTTCACCGCGTCACGGCTGCCCCCACCCCCAGAATTGCGCGGTTCACTACGGGTAATCGGTACCATTCGGCGAGCCTAGCACGCTGCTTGCCCATTTCCCAAGGTAGTCTAGCAGCGTCGGTAGTTTGCCGGTGCAAGAGCTGACGTTGGTGCGGAATTCGCCGTTGAGGGCACTGGCGCGGCCGACGCGGGGACTTCGACAGGCGCGGGAGGTTGCTGGGCCCAAGCTGTCACTGGCAGCGGTGTCATCACCAAGACGAACGAGAGCAGGGTTAATACGCGGGCACTGCTTTGCAGTTTCATACTAGTTCTCTTATGCCAAGTTTACAGTAAAATGCAGTCATCCGCATGCTCCGCTTCGCTGCCCAGCACACTGCGGGTTTCCGCATCCCTAGTTACAGCAAGTTCGTACAAGTGGGAAAGCACGCCAGGGTAAGCCCGCACAATTTCCAGAAACTGCTCACTCGTAAGGTGCAACGTTACCGTCGGAACTGTAGCCACCACGTCGGCGCTCGACGGCCGGCGCAAAATCAACGCCATTTCACCGACGACTTCGCCAACACCCAGCGTCGTAATTACCGTACGCTCACCTCCTTCGTGGTGCAGCACAACAACACTTCCAGAGGCTATTAAGTGTAGCCCTGCGGGCTCTTCACCTTGCACAATAATGTGCTCACCGGCCTCATACGTGCAGGTGACAAACCGTTGAACAAGGGCTGGACGTTCTCTAGCGTTGACACTGCGAAGTACGGCGCTTGTCCTGATTAAATTGTCGATCATGCGTCTACGACAATAGTTGGCAATGGCCACTCCCAGGTCCGGTTCTTCGGCGACTAAAGTATCGAGGGCATCTTTTCTGAACACTAGAAGCAGACAAGGCCGGCTGGCAATTACTTGGGCAGCACGGGGCGTTTGAGACAATAGGGCCATTTCGCCAAATAGTGAGCCACTCCCCAAGCGCGCCAGCGCAGTGACATCGTCCTGAGCCGACTTCCGCGATACTTCGACTTCGCCTCGCGCCAGAACGTACGCTTCCTCACCCGGCTCACCCTGCACAACAATTTGGGTGCCCGCAGCAACAACCCGCAGCTCGAGCATTCCCAGCAGGGCGCGTAGCCCGGCCGTATCCAACGAAGAGAATAAAACTTGTCGCGGCACCTGGAGAGTTTCCATGGTGTCGCGCTGCGCTAGTTGCGCGGCCCCAGCAACGATGACACTTCTTAGGTGATCATAGAGTTCCGTCTCATTCGAACAGGCGGGAGCGGGATTGATGCTGAGCCGCGTCCGCACCAGGGCCGGCGGGACGGCGCCGTGGTCCAGCAAGCACGGCGAATCGATGGAGAATGTCTCAGCGATTTTCTTGATTTCCTCGTCGACCGATTGCCCCATGCTTCTAAGTTCGCAAACGGCGGCCGCGGCTCGAGCCATCGACCCTTCACGAATACCAAAATTTACGGCAGCGTGCAGCGCCAGAACGGCTTCCTCGCTATGCCCCGCCTTATTAAGCAAGTAACCTGCCATATACAGCGCCATGACGCGCTCGGGGTCTTCCTCAAGCGCTGCAGTTATCCAGCGTAGAGGTGCCTCTCGTTCGCCTAACAAGGCCTGCTCCAAGGCAACGTCAAGAGAGTTACGTTCCGTGCGCGTATTGACACCCGAAGCCTTCGCGTCAGTCATGGCGTTAGAGGCTACCATGAAATGTCCAATCGATTTGCGAGTTCGAAATCCCCCTGAAGATTCCTAGATTTTCAGGATAGGCCCTTTGCCCCGGTCCCGCTCTCTGAGTCCGGCTCCGACTGGCGGTCGTTGGTTTTGGAGTTCTCAATCTGCGAACGCGTACCGTGCGATCGCTGCTCGGCGCGTGCCAGGGCGATTGCGACCGCGTCGGCAGTGGCACTGACGAGGGGCACCACTACCGAATAGTCCATTCGCGTCGGTCCAATGACGCCCACGGCCCCACCGGGTTCACCCGTGTGATTGCGGTAGGGAGCGGCCACGAGACTCATTGGTGCCTCGTTCGTTCCACCAACATCTCCCCCAAGAAAAACTTGGACGTCTCTTGATTCCAATGTTCGGTCGAGCAAAGTTACTAAGCGCTCGAGGTCGTCCAAGGCGTGCATAAGATCTCTTAGCTGCTCGCCCTGGGACCAGTCCGCGCGATCGAGCAACCTCGCTTGACCTTCGACAACCAGCTCGGTAGTGCGCGATGTCTGATCGATTGCGGCGCTGACGAGAGACAATCCTCGGTCGTTGAGCGGTTGTGTTTCGTCCCGGTGAGTATCGCGCGCCCGCACGAAGTGTTCATACAATTCCGCCAGTGTACGACCTTCTGCATCCTCTTCCAAGAGTTGATGAACGCGATCGAGCTCGCCTTCCTTGAAGGGTAGATCGATTTGGATGAAGCGATTTTCTACGGTGCCGTCACGAAAGACTACTACACTGAGCAATTCACCCGGCCGCGTTGGTATGAATCGAATCTTCAACAATGGTCGTGACTCTGCACGACGTCTAGCGATTACGGCGGGTGAGCCCGTAAGTTCGGAAAGCAATCGACCTGTCGATCGCAACAAATCTTCGCCTGTGGATTCATTTCGCAGCCAGTCTGCTATTTTCGCTGCGTCTGGAGCTGACAACTGACGTGTCTTCATCAGCGCATCAATGAATAATCGAAAGGCCTTTTCCGTTGGAACGCGCCCCGCTGAGGTGTGCGGCTGCACCAGGTATCCCATGTCTTCCAGATCAGCCAAAACGTTGCGAATCGTTGCCGGCGACAGATCGAAGCGGTACTTCTTGACTAGGGTACGGCTACCCACCGGCTCCCCATTCGCGATAAATTCGTTCAAGAGCGCGTATAGGACATCACGCGCTCGACGAGATAGTGGTTCGGACACCGCACCAAGGTAGCATGGGCTCGATTTTGAGATAAGGGCTTAGGGGGGATCCACCTGTCTAGAATTTGCAAAGAGTTGCAAAGGCTGGGTTAGAATGGTCAGGTGAGCTTTCGATTTTCGACTGGTGTATTTCTATTCTGTATTGCCGTCGCGCTGGGCGTCAGTGCCAATACGTTTAAATCTGGTCGCAATCGTGCTGCGTTTCCCAACGACGTCACCTCAACCCCAGCTTATAAAATTGCGCAACTCGACCGCAAAACATGCCTTTCTGAACTTGAACGACGACAAATCAGCTACCAGTTAGCGGGTGAATCTCCGGGAGTGAGAACACCGGTTCGTTTGAAAGGTCCGCTCGGGAGAGTGCGCTTTATTACGGGTGCTTCAGGGGCCGACCGCGAACACTTGCCCTGGGAAGTATTGGATTGCCGGCTCGTCCTAGCGCTGGATGAATGGACGCAAACTCTGGACGCCCACGATGTTAGCGAAGTTGTGTTTTCGTCCGGGTGGCGCCCGGCCATTAAGGCGGTCAGTGACGGTGTCGACGGCAAACGGCATTCCGGTGCGCTCGCCCTCGATGTACATGCATTTCGGTTGAGGTCGGGGGGTGAGTTGGTCGTCGAGCGCGATTTCCACGGCAAGCTCGACTCGCCGGTCTGCGGGCCTGATGCCCCGCTTCCGGCCCCCAATACACCTGAAGCGCGCGAGCTTCGTAGCATCGTCTGCTCGTCGGCCGAGATGCGACTATTTCAGAGCATTTTGACGCCAAATTACGACGTTCACCATGTTAATCATTTTCATTTTGAGGTAACGCCAAACGTACGGTGGTTCATCCTGAGCTGAGCCTCATTCCGGGTCCAAGGTGTGCAGAGCGGGACGGCTATCCCAGAGGCGAGTCCGCGAAAACCTTGACACTTTTGAGTGTAAAGTCAGATGATCGCGGCCGTTCGCTCTACTTTCCCCGGAGGCTCCGTGACCGCAACTCTGCTCGCCATTGACGACAGCAAGACCATGCGCAAGGTGCTCGAAATCACCTTTGCCGGCGAGAACTATCGCACCGTCCTTTCGGACAGCGCCAGCGACGCGCTTGCTAAGTTGCGTTCGGAACGCCCCGCCCTAGTACTAGTGGATGCCATTTTAGGTGATTCTAACGGTTACGAACTTTGCCAACGAATCAAGTCAGAGGCCCCCAGTGTTGGTGTCATCATACTTAGTAGTAAGCAGCATCCTTATGATCGCAATCGAGGCACCGCTTCGGGCGCCGACGATTTCATCGACAAGCCTTTCGATACGCAGGCCTTGATCGATAAGGTCGCGGGACTTGTTCAACGCATGACCGATGTCGCGGCTCGTCCGGCTCCGTCTCCAGTGGCGCGCCCCGTGGTGGCACCTTCCACATCAGTGCCTTCGCAACGCCCGCACACGACGATGTCTTTTGGTACCGCGGCGTCAGCGGCGGCGCCCAAACCTTCGGCGCCGCCGGCCCGCGTTTCAGTTGCCTCTGCATCTCCTACGGCAGCTGTTGCAGCCAAAATTGATTCGACGGACCTTGAATCAAAGCTGCAGGGGCTTGGACTGACGCGTGAGCAAGTTGCTGGCGTGCTGGCACTTTCGAAAGACGTCGTTGAGCAAGTTGTTTGGGAAGTAGTACCGGTACTGGCTGAAGCGATGATTCGCGAAGAGATCCAACGTTTGACGGCCGAGTGACCGGTTGCCTGCGTAGCGTGCTTTACTGAATTCCTAACGGGCGTTTCTGCGCGCGATCGTGATCGCTCCCGCAGCAGCTTAGAGCACAATGAGTGCTATGACGCGGATTTCGTGTCGAGTTGACAGCTAGTGCTACGGTCCGCCCCACCCCCATGCACGAGCTTCCGAAAGCTTACGAGCCGGCTGATGTTGAGCCGCATTGGTACAAGTTCTGGACTGACCACGGCGTATTTCATGCGAGCGTGGCGCTTGAGGACAAGCGCCCGACTTATGTTATTCCAATGCCTCCCCCGAATGTCACGGGGTCACTCCACATGGGGCATGCGCTGGTCGGAACGATTCAAGATGTATTGATCCGTCGCGCCCGTATGCAAGGCCTCAATACACTGTGGCAACCGGGTATCGACCACGCGGGAATAGCCACGCAAACCGTCGTCGAACGACAATTGAAACGCGAGGGCCTTTCAAGGCAAGACCTCGGACGCGCCGCGTTTATTGAACGTGTGTGGCAGTGGAAACAACAGAGCGGTGGACGCATTGCCGAACAAATGCGCGTGCTCGGTTGTTCTGCCGATTGGCCGCGTACTAAGTTCACGATGGACCCGGATTTATCTCGGGCTGTCCGCGAGGCGTTTGTTCGATTGTACGAAGAAGGGCTCATTTATCGCGCGACTCGGCTCGTCAATTGGGATGTGGGATCGCAAACTGTATTGAGTGACCTAGAAGTTGAGAGTGACGAAAATATTCAGGGGGAGCTCTACGAGTTTGCTTACCCAGTCATCGATGCGGATGTATCGCTCGGCACGGCCGAGCTGGTCGTTGCGACGACCCGCCCGGAGACCATGTTGGGTGACACAGCTGTGGCGGTACACCCCGACGACCCGCGTTATCGCCATTTGCACAACAAAAGAGTTCAGCACCCATTTCTGGATCGACAGATTTCGATAATTACGGATGCAATTTTGGTAGACCGCACTTTCGGAACGGGTGCAGTCAAGGTGACGCCAGCACACGACTTCAATGACTTTGCTACCGGCAAGCGCCATGGCCTTGAAGAAATCAATATCTTTACACTCGAAGGTAAGATGAATGAGCGCTGCGGAGAGTTTGAGGGTCTCGACCGATTTGAAGCAAGGAAGGTGGTGAAGGCTCGCCTCAAGGAACTCAATCTCGAACGGGGAAGCAGGCCTCATTTAATGACGCTGCCTCGCTCGCAGCGTAGCGGGACCATCGTCGAGCCGATGATCTCCACGCAATGGTTCGTGAAAATGGCACCGTTAGCGGGGCCGGCGCTCGAGGCGGTTCGTAGCGGCGAAACACAAATTCTCCCGGCTGATTGGGTCAAGACTTACGAGCATTGGCTCAACAATATTCAGGATTGGTGCATCTCGAGGCAATTGTGGTGGGGCCATCAGATCCCCGCGTATTACTGTGACAATTGCGCAAACATTCACGTGACCCGCGACGCCGCGCCGACCCATTGCTCGCAATGTGGAAGTACCGAGCTGCACCAAGATGAAGACGTTTTAGATACTTGGTTTTCGAGTGGTCTTTGGCCATTTTCAACCCTGGGTTGGCCCGAAAAGACTTTGGACCTTGCGCGGTTCTACCCCGCTAGCGATCTCGCAACTGCTTACGATATTCTATTCTTTTGGGTAGCTCGCATGATGATGATGGGCATTCATTTCATGGGAAGGCCTCCGTTCAAACGTATCTTGTTGCACGGCATGGTCGTCGATGAAAACGGGGATAAAATGAGCAAGGTCAAGGGGAACACAATTGACCCCTTAGATCTCATTCACGGCTGCAGTTTTGAGGAAGTGGTGAAAAAGGCTGTGCCCGGCGCACCCATGGCTGAGTCTTTGGCTAAATTCAAAAAAGCGTATCCATCCACGACTCAGATGGGCGCGGGTTTTCCGGCGTTTGGCGCGGACGCAATCCGATTCACACTCTGCAGCTATTCCCCTCAGGCCCGGCGCATTGCACTTTCCCCCAAGCGCATCGAGGGATATCGGAATTTTTGTAATAAGATCTATAATGCCGTGCGCTTCGCTCTCAATCACCTCAGCGGCTACAAGCCCAACGACGTGCAAGTTGTCGCACCAAAACTTCTAGTGAATCGCTGGATCTTGGCCCGCCTGACCCGAGCGATTTCAGAGTGCAACAAGGGGGTAGAAGAGTTTCGTGTTGATGAGGCTTCGAGTGCACTCTACCACTTTTTCTGGGACGAGCTCTGTGATTGGTACATTGAGGCCACCAAGCCAATTTTCAATGGGGAGAATTCGGCAGAACGATCAGAAACGTTGGCAACTCTAGCGCTCGTTGTCGAGACGGCCTTGCGCGCTTTGCACCCATTTATGCCCTTTGTTACCGAAGAACTTTGGCAACGGGTGCCGCGCCCGGCATCGCGCCCAATCTCGATTGCGTTAGCGCCGTACCCGGGCGAAAATGACGGAAGAGCGGATGCCGAAGCCGAGCGTTCCATGCACGCAATCATGGAAGTCATAAGCGCCGCACGCAGTGTTAGGAACGAGCACGACCTTCACCCAAGCGCAACCGTGCCCTTGGTTCTTCGCACGGAGGCTGCGGATCTACGGGAAGTATTGAAGCAACAGTCGGGGCTGATTCAATTTCTCGTGCGAACCACCGGGGACCCCTTGGTCCATTCCTCGGGCTCGGAGCGACCGGATGGCTCCGTGCTGGCGGTTGCGGGCTCTGTCGAGGTGTTCGTGGTGCTAAAGGGGGTAATTGATTCTCTAAAGGAAGCTGAGCGGATTGAGAGAGTGCGCAAGAAGTTGTTCAAGGATCGCGCCAGCCTTGAACAGCGCCTCAGCAATCCAAAATTCGTCGAAAAGGCGCCACCGGAAGTCGTGGCCGAAGTGGAGCGGCAACTGCAGGAGATTATGCGGCAGTTAGCGCAACTAGAGGAGGCACGCGAATTGGTCGAGGAGCTCAAGTGAGCGCGTCTCAGCAGGAGGGGACACCTCCTGATAGCGCTAAGCATACGGTCCCGAAGTTGCGTCGCGGCCTAGGTTGGTTCCTTTTTGGGGGCTTGGGCACGGCCCTGCTTATGATGTGTGACCGCCAGTTGGGCTTCGGAGTTCCGCTGGGCGTAGTGCTTACGGGGGTCTGTGTCTGGGGAGCTCTGGACCGATTAGGGCTCTTTGATGCTCCGGTTGGGCCCGCAATTCTCGTCATTGAGGCCGCGGCAAATATTAGGCGTTGGTTTGTGTCCCTCGTCGGATGCTTAATTGTGCTGATCGGGTCCACTATTGCCGCATCACGAGGCATATTGCCTGGTCACGGCATTACGGCTGGCATTCTGATCACTACTTCAATACTAGCGGCTATCATTTCATTGTACGGGGTTGCGGATTCGCTTGGGGCTTTGCCCAGCTTACGCCCGCCGTCACGCCAAATAGACAGATTGTTCTCCCATCCTAGTTTGTGGCTCCTACTGCTGGCAGTGCTGCTGTACGTTCCCTTTCTCGGCAATTTCGGACTGATCGACCCTTGGGAAACCCACTACGGTGAGGTGGCTCGAGAGGTGTTAGCCCGCGACGACTGGATGAGCTTGTGGTGGGCGCAGGACGGTTGGTTTAATTCAAAGCCAGTGCTGGAGTTTTGGGTGCAGGCGATCGCATATGCTTCGCTGGGCGTCAATTACCATCCCGATGGCTTCGTAGGCGCAGTTGCGCACGGTTTGTGGCCACAGCCAGAATGGGCGGCCCGGTTGCCGCTGGTATGCTTCGCGCTACTAGCACAAAGTCTACTGTATGCTGGGGTCAAAGTCGCCTGGGGTCGGCGGGCGGCATTTATTGGAATTGTTGTTTGGTTGACAACGCCGTTTTGGTTTCTGATTGTGCACCAAACGATGACGGACCTGCCGTACATTGCGCCCGTCGCGGCAGCCATGGGGTTGTTGCTCCTCGGATTTGGCACGGATCCTGAAAAGACCGTAGTTTACTATCGCGTCAAATTCCGACGGCGTGATATGTACACCTCGGGGGCGGGCATTGTGATTGCGATGCTGCTTTTCTGCACGCTTCCACAGATATTCTACCTGATATCACGGAACATTACGCTCTTGACCCGGCACAGTCCGCACGGCTTCAACTGGCATTGGGACGACTTTTTTACCGGATCGGGTGGCGGTAATTGTGGTCTGCCCGGCAACGAAGCCTGTCACCGAGCGGTTCCCGTGAATATTCATCCGCAGCCCCTGCTGTCTGCGGTCATATGGAGCGCGTTCTTGGCAGTTATCCTGCTTATCAATTATCGAGAACGGCGCAAGCAACGGCTCTATTTTCTGGCAGCCTGGATTTTTATTGCGTTAAGCGCCTTGGCAAAAGAACTACCCGGCGTGATCATTGCCGTCGCTGTCGTCGGCGCCTGGGTGTTCGTTACCAGCCGCTGGGATCTGGTGAAACGACTGGAATTGCCGAGTGCGCTACTGATATTCATCGTAGTCGCCGTGCCTTGGTTCTTGCAGATGACGGTACGGCACGGGTCGCCGTTCTTGGAGCGCTTGTTGGTACACGACATGTACAAGCGTGCATTCGTGCATGTTCACGACACTAACTCAGGCGACGACGTAAGTTTTAGATACTACATTTGGCAATTGGGGTATGGTCTTTTCCCTGCCACGGGCCTGTGTGCCATGGGTTGCATCCATTGGATGCTCGGTCGCAGCAATGCCAATGATCGACAGCGCGCCACGGGAAGTTTCCTGTTCCTTTGGATCCTTATGGCCTTTGGAATGTTTACGCTGACACTTACGAAGTTTCACCATTACATTATTCCGATGGTTCCACCCTTAGCGCTGCTAACGGGCCCGCTCCTGAACCAAGCGTTATGGCGAACGGCTTGGCCCAAGGGCAAACAGGTATTTTTCTACGCACTTGGCGGAGTTTCCGCGGCGCTTGCTCTGCTGCTGGGCGTCACTTGGCTTATACCCGTAGCCAAAGCGACATCGGCACCCCATTTCAGACTGGGCTTGGTGCTCATCGTGGGCGCATTGGTTTTATTGGGATGGACGTATCGAATGCTACCGAAAGCGCCGCGGTCCTCTCCTCCCGAAGGCATTGGCCTTGCTCTGAGTGCGCTCGGTTTAGGGGCTCTGTTGATAACAGTGCTCGTCGGTAGAGATTTGTTCACATCCCTGCCAGGTGACGTAAACGGGCCGATGCGACTGATTCATCTCGTCTGTTACAATTATTCGCGTCCTTGGCCCGAGACGCTTCATTTCGAGCCGGTAATGATTGCTTTCACGGTGGCGGCCTCGCTTGGTCTTTTGGGTATGGTGCTCGGAGGCAGAGCACGCCCGCATGGGGTGGTGGTTTTTGGCATAGTTGCGTGCCTGTGGACGGTCTGGGGCCTCGATCGATACTTGGTGAAAATAGCGCCCCATTGGAGTCAGCGCGAGACAGTGATCGAATACTACAAACGTCGCGCTAGCCCGCAAGAGTGGCTAGTCGCTTACCAGATGAATTGGAAAGGTGAGAATATCTACACCGGCAATCGCTTGATAACGTTTGTGGCTACGGGAGAGAAATTCAAAACCTGGATTGCCGAGCAGCGCAGTTCGAAACACCCCGTCGTTTTTGTCACTACCGAGCACACGCGAATTAGCGCACTAAAAGGCGAGATTGGAAAACTGAAAAAGTTCGACGTATTGACGGACACAGCTCTAAACAACAAATTTACTTTAGTCAGAGTGGAGCTTTGATCTAGTACGTCGATTCTCTTGAATCGATGGACTAGAAAATCGCGAAGCGATTTTGGGTTTGGGCGAATGGTCCTTCGACGACGCCGAGGAGTGGTCGAAGGACCACCACTCCTCGGCGTCGT
>Ga0075520_1000159_pt1 | contig 25566 bp, 20 predicted proteins | sample NGEPerB_FD_75100 | JGI IMG/M metagenome (GOLD analysis project Ga0075520, IMG submission 75100) | Arctic peat soil microbial communities from the Barrow Environmental Observatory site, Barrow, Alaska, USA - NGEE PermafrostAB12-B | ecosystem: Environmental > Terrestrial > Soil > Wetlands > Peat ... | reverse complement strand
CAGGCCACGCAACCACGCGGCGAGCTTGATCGGCGCGGCGACGTGCGGAATGCGAACCCGTCCGCATTGCTCGCTCGCCGACGCGGCGACCGCGCTCCAGTGAACGCGCCGCGCCGATCAAGCTCGCCGCGTGGTTGCGTGGCCTGGGCCCGGTGGGTGCCGCAACTCCCGTCGATTCAGGGCCCGTCGATGACGGCGCCAGCACCGGGCCAGCGGAGGCATGGGGCGGCCGATACGTGCTCAGCTTCGACCCCTCGGCCGCGCTGCCGAGCGCCTCGTTTGCGAATCGCGTGGTGGCGACCTCGCCGCCATGCGTGATCCTGAGCGGTCCCGAAGGCGGCCTCGCACCGGCCGAAGAGGCCAGTGCCGTCGCGGCCGGGTTCGTGCGCGTCTCGCTCGGGCCACGCGTGCTGCGTGCCGATACGGCGCCGCTCGCGTTGCTCGCGTGGCTGGGTCTCGCTAACGCGGCGGGCTAGTCGTCTCGCTCCTCGGCTCGCGTCGGGCCGAGCCGGCGACGAGATCGAAGCGGAACAACCGACATTCGATCGGCCCGTTCCACATCGGCACGCGGCGCGATTCCTTCAGGCGCATCGCGCTCGGCAGCCGCATGTCGGGGCTGAGGATCCAGGCGGTCCAGCCGGCAGGGTGGCCGGTGTAGGCGCGCTTCCAGTGCGCAGCGAGACGGCTGAAGAAATCGCTCGGCGTCGACCTGTCCTCGGCCGACTCGCGCGACGCGCCGCGTGCCGATTTGCCTGCGACCTCGATGCGTTCGCCGTACGGCGGGTTCATCAGCAGGGTGCCCGGCAGCTCGGCGGCCAGCGCCGGCGGTGGTCGCTCGAGCGCATCGCCGCCGTTGAAGACGATCGCGTGGGCGACGCCGGCGCGCTCGGCATTGCGACGCGCGAAGTCGATCATGCGAAATGAAATGTCGCTCGCGAAGATGGGCACCTGCGGTGCGTGCACGCGCGCCTTCGCGTGGCTGCGCAGCCGCTGCAGCTCGGCGCGCGCGTCGGCGCCGCAAAAGGGCAGGAGCTTCTCGAAGCCGAAGCGTCGGAGCGCGCCCGGGGCGATACCGCAGGCGATCTGCGCTGCCTCGATGGCGATCGTTCCCGAGCCGCAGCACGGGTCGTGCAGGGCGCCGCCCGTCTCGGCGCTGCCGCGCCAGCCCGCGGCGGCGAGCATGGCCGCGGCGAGCGTTTCCTTCAGCGGCGCGTCGCCGGTGTCGGCGCGCCAGCCGCGCTTGAACAGCGGCTCGCCGGAGCTGTCGACGTAGACCGACGCGCGCTCCGGGCCGACGTGCAGCATGAGCGGCAGATCGGGGTGCGCCGTGTCGACGCTCGGCCGCTCGCCGCTCGCCTCGCGCATCCGGTCGCAGACGGCGTCCTTGACCCGGAGCGCCGCGAAGTTGAGGCTGCGCAGCGGGCTCTTCTGCGCCGTCGTGTCGACGCGCAAGGTCTGCTGCGGCGTGATCCAGTCGCCCCAATCGACGCTGCGCGCGAGCGCGTAGAGATCGTCCTCGTTGCGGTACTCGCCCTCGGCCACTTCGATCAGCACGCGTTGCGCGAGACGGCACTCGAGATTGAGCAGCATCACGTCGCGCGGCTCGCCGTCGAGCGAGACGCCGCCGCGCTGCGCTTGCACGCGCACCTGCGGCAGGAGGGCGCGAACCTCCGCGTCGAGGAACGCCTCGACGCCGGCGGCGCACGGCAGGAAGAGCGGCAAAGGCATGCCTGAAAGGTCCGGCCGACGCTGCTACATGGCCTTGCGCAGCTGCGCCGGAGCGATCTTCAGCGCTTCGCGGTACTTGGCGACAGTGCGCCTGGCGACGTGGATGCCCTGCTCGTCGAGCATCTGCGAGATCTGGCTGTCGGAGAGCGGCTTGAGCACATCCTCGGCGGCGACGATCTGGCGGATGAGCGCCCGCACGGCGGTGCTCGAGGCATTGCCGCCGGCTTCGGTCGCCAGCGACGAGCCGAAGAAGTACTTGAGCTCGAAGGTGCCGAACGGCGTCGCCATGTACTTGGCGGTGGTCACGCGCGAGATCGTCGATTCGTGCAGGCCGAGCTCGTCGGCGATCTCGCGCAGCACCAGCGGCTTCATGGCGATGGCGCCGTGAGTGAAGAAGCTCCGCTGCCGTTCGACGATCGCCTGCGAGACGCGCTGGATGGTGTCGAAGCGCTGCAGGATGTTCTTCACGAACCAGCGCGCTTCCTGCAGCCGCGCGTTGAGCCCGGCCGCCGCGCCGTTGAGATTGGCGGCGCTGCGGCTGCCCGGGCCGCGCTGCTGGCGGATCGCGTTGGCATAGAGATCGTTGATGCGCAGCTTGGGCATCACGTCGGGATTGAGCACCACCTTCCAGCCGCGGCCTGACTTCTGCACGACCACGTCGGGCACGACGATGTTGGCCTCGGCCCGTGCGAACGGGCGCGCCGGCTTCGGCTCGAGGGCGACGATCAGTGCGTGCGCCTCGCGCAGCAAGTGCTCGTCGGCGCCGGTCACGGCCATCAGCTTTTTCATGTCCCGCCGGGCAAGCAGCGGCAGGTGGTTCTTGCAGACGATGATGGCGATCGCCTGCGCCTCGCCGCGCGGCCTGGTGCGCAGCTGCAGGGTCAGGCAGTCGCCCAGGTCGCGTGCGCCGACGCCGGTCGGCTCCATGCTCTGCAGATAACGCAGGCCGCAACGCAGCTGGGCGAGGATCGGATCGGTCGGCTCGTCCTCGTCGTCGCAGGCGTCTGCTTCGGCGCGCTCGAATTCGAGGCCACCTTCCTTCAGCCGCTCGGCGATGTCTTCGAGCGAGTCGGCGAGGTAGCCGTCTTCATCGAGCGAGTCGATCAGCACCAGCACGGCGGCACCATCGGCCGGCGACAACCGCATGCTCGAGAGCTGGCTGCGCAGGTGGTCCTGAAGGCTCAGGGTCGGCGTGTCGCGGTCGTTCTCGGCGAATTCGTCGGCGTCGTTCTGCGTGCGGGTCTTGCCGGGCGTCTCGCGGATGCCGTCGAAGTCTTCACGCTCGGTGCCGTTTTCCCAGTCGTCGCGCTCGGCTGCCCCGAATTCGGCGCTGCCGTCGATGGTCGCCGGCCCGTCGTCGCCGACGCCGTCGCCGCCCGTCTCGCCGGCCCGCTCGCTCTCGCGCTCGCCGGCGTGCTCGGCGCTCGAGAGGCGCTCGGCCAGCGGCTCGAACGCAGGCGCTGCTTCTTCCTCGGCCTCGAGGAACGGGTTCTGCTCGAGCATCTGCTCGACTTCCTGGTGCAGCTCGAGGGTCGAGAGCTGGAGCAAACGGATCGATTGCTGCAGCTGCGGCGTCAGCGCCAGATGCTGCGACAGACGGACCTGAAGCGATGCCTTCACGACCTGGCTTCCGCGACACGGCAAAGCGGGCACAACGGACCCGGCCGACCGCCGGGCCGCCCCAAGGCCGGCCGCGCCCCCTCGGGGGGCAGCGAATGAAATGAGCGTGGGGACCCCATCTCACATCCGGAAGTTTTCGCCGAGGTAGACCTTGCGGACATCGGCGTTGGCGACGATTTCGGCGGGGGTGCCTTCGGCGAGCACCCGACCCTCGCTGATGATGTAGGCGCGGTCGCAGATGCCGAGCGTCTCGCGGACGTTGTGGTCGGTGATCAGCACGCCGATGCCGCGGCTCTTCAGGAAGCCGATGATGCGTTGGATCTCGATCACCGCGATCGGGTCGATGCCGGCGAACGGCTCGTCGAGCAGGATGAAGCGGGGCTGCGTGGCGAGCGCGCGCGCGATCTCGACGCGGCGGCGCTCGCCGCCCGACAGCGCCGGCGCTGGCGAGCTGCGCAATTTCTCGATCGACAGGTCGCGCAGCAAGCCGTCGAGCATCTGGTCGATCACGGGCTTTTTCAACGACTTGCCGTCGGGGCCGATCTGCAGCTCGAGGACGGCGCGGATGTTTTCCTCGACGTTGAGCTTGCGAAAGATCGAAGGCTCCTGCGGAAGATAGGACAGGCCCAGGCGCGAGCGCTGGTGGATCGGCATGCGCTCGACCCGGCGGCCTTCGATCGTGATCTCGCCGCCGTCGGCGCGGACCAAGCCGACGATCATGTAGAAGCTGGTCGTCTTGCCGGCGCCGTTGGGGCCGAGCAGGCCGACGACCTCGCCGCTCTTGACTGCTAAGCGTACATCGTCGACGACGGTGCGCGAGCCGTACGACTTGCGCAGCCCGCGCGCTTCGAGCCGGTGCGCGGTCTGCGCGGCGGCCATCACTTCGTCGACCCGAGCGCTGGCGAGATGCGCAGCGGCGGCGCCGGGGCCGCCGCTGCGCTTGCCGCAGCCGCGGCGGCCTCGGCCGCCGCGGCTGTGCCTTCTCTGGGCATCAGCGAGGCGCGAACGCGGCCGGTCGGGTTGGCCGGCGTCGGCTGGGCGCCGCCGGAGACGTTGAAGATCTCGGTCGTGCTGTCGTAGGTGACGAGGTTGCCGTCGATGTAGTCCGAGATCGTGCTGCCGTGCAGGCGCCGCACCGAGGCGTTGGTGACGAAACGGATGACGTCGGACTTACCGTCGTATTCGAGCCGCTCCGCGTCGCCTTCGATCCATTCGTCAGGCGCGTCGCGCTTCTGCCGAAACGTCGCGTGCTGCGTCGGCGTGCCGAAGGCGATCGCCGTGCGGTAGCCATCGGGCGTCTCGCGCACTTCGATGCGGGCGGCGCGGATCGTCATCGTTCCCTTGGTGACGACGACGTTGCCGTTGAAGACGACGAGCTGCTTGATGAGGTCGAGCTGGCCGGGCAGCTCCGACTCAATGTTGAGCGGCTTGGTACGGTCCGCCTTCTCCGCATGGGCGGAGCCGGCTGTCAGGGCGACGACGAGCAGGGACGCCGACAAGGCGCCGAGGCGAGAGATGCGTGGAGATGGCACTGGACAGTCCGAAGACAAGTATTCCGCATAGCGGCACAAAACTTGCAGACCATTCTATGCGGCGCCCCGCCGGACGTGCGCGCCGGAGTGCGCAAATCTCACGAACGCGCTGCGCCCGTGCGAGGCACGCGGCCGCTGCGAAGGCTAGCTGGTGCCTTGCCGCGCCCGGACGATCAAGGCATCGACGACGTCGAGCATCCGCTCGTTCGAGCCGCCCGGCGTATTGGCCGTGCCATTGGCGTTGGCCAGCGCGCCGGTGGTGTAGTAGCGGCCCTGTACACCCATCGCCGGCACGGCGTCGATCTTATACGCGGCCGCCAGAACCTTCGCCTGCTGGGCCTTGGTCTGCACCGCGAACGATTCATAGAGCGGCATGAATTTGGCCGGGTCGACGCCGTTCTTCGTCACGAACGCGGCGATGTCGTCGGGGTTGCGCAGACGGGCGTGGTCGTTGTGGATCGCATAGAAGACGCGCCGGTGCAGCGTCGGCAGCAGCCCGGCGCTTTCGAGCGCGTAGAAGAGCTTTTGCTGCGCCGTGAACGGCACTTCGCTGAACCAGACGGGAACGCGGCGCAGCACCACGTCTGCCGGCAGCCGCTTCGACCACGCCTCGAGCGCGGGCTCGAAGGCGTTGCAATGCGGGCTTTCGTACCAGAAGAACTCGATCACCTCGATGTGTCCCGGCACGCTGACCTGTGCCGGCTGCGCGAGGCGAACGTAGTTGACGCCTTCGATCGGCCCGCGGGGCTGCGCCTGCGCGGATGTCAAGGCGATGGCAGCGCAGGCCGTGCCGACCAGGCCGGTCGAGAAATCGCGTCGATTGAGCGTCATGGTGCGTGCCTTGGGGCGAAGGTCTCGGAAGAGTCGCTGCCGGCGGCGAAGTTCAGGACGAATCTCACGCCGGCTTGCGACGCATGCTATTTCTGGACCCGGACCAGCGCCGAGTCGACGCCGGAATCCGCGAGCTTGTCCTTGGTCGCGTCGGCGTCGTCCTTCTTGTCGAACGGGCCGACACGAACGCGGTAGACGGTGCGGCCACCCTGTTCCCGCTCGGTGAGCCTGCTTTCGATGCCGAGCATCGCCAGCTTGGCGCGCTGCTGCTCGGCGTCTTCGCTGCGCGCGAACGCGCCCGCCTGGACGAAATAGGAGAACGGATCGACACCCGCGGCTGCCGAGAAGACCGGCGATGCGCGCAGGCCGGCCGCCGCCGCCGCTGCCGGGCCACTTGCCGCCGCGATCGCCGGCCGACCCGGATTGACAGCGCCCGGGATGACCGGATCGATGACGGTCGGCGGCACCAGCACCGGTGCCGTCGGCGCCAATGCGGGCAGCGCTGCGGGCGTGGACGCGGCGGCGGAGGCAGGATTTTTCCCCGCCAGCGCTGCGTTCGGATCCCAGGTGCGGTTGCGCTCGGCGTCGGCAGCGTCGAGCGCCGCGGGGCGCGGCTGCACCTTGTTGACGAAGGGGTTCGGCGCCTTGGTGACGTAGAGCGCGACCGCGAGCGCAATGGCCAGGCCGACCAGCAGGCCGATGACCAGGCCGATGAGGAAGCCGCCGCGCTGGCGGCCGGGCGTCGAGGAATCGAGTTTCATGCGGGTTCGAAGTGTCGTTGCATTCGGTCCGGCGCGCTCACGCCGAGCACGCCGAGCGCATTGCGGATGACCTGGCGCGTCGCCGCGAGCAGGGCCATGCGGGCCCGCGTCAGCTCGGCGTCGTCGTCGACCAGGAAGCGCTCCGCGGCGTAGTAGCTGTGCAGCGCCGCGGCCAGATCGCGCAAGTAGAAGGCGACCTCGTGCGGCGCGAGACCCGCTGCCACAGCGCTCAGCATCTCGGGGAAGTCGCCGAGCTTTTTCAGCAAGGCCGTTTCGCTCGGCGCCTGAAGGCGCGCGAGGTTCGCGCCCGCGAGCTGCTCGACCTGGTTGCCGCGGCTCGCGAACTCGTCGATGACCGAGCAGATGCGCGCGTGCGCGTACTGCACGTAGAAGACCGGGTTCTCGTCGTTCTGTTTCAAGGCCAGGTCGACATCGAAGGTGAACTCGGTGTCGGCCTTTCGGCTGAGCATGAAGAAGCGCACCGCGTCCTTGCTGGTCCACTCGATCAGGTCGCGCAGCGTCACGTAGCCGCCCGCGCGCTTGGAGATCTTCACCTCCTCGCCGCCGCGCTCGACGCGGACCATGGTGTTGAGGATGTAGTCGGGATACGTCTTCGGGATGGCGCCATTCACCGCCTGCAGTCCGGCGCGCACCCGCGCGATCGTGCCGTGGTGATCGGTGCCCTGGATGTTGATGGCCTGGTGAAAGCCGCGCTCGAACTTGGCGAGGTGGTAGGCGACGTCGGGCACGAAGTAGGTGTAGGTGCCGTCGGACTTGCGCATGACGCGGTCCTTGTCGTCGCCGTAATCGGTGGTGCGCAGCCAGAGCGCGCCGCCGTCCTCGTAGGTCTTGCCGGCGGCCACCAGCCGCTCGACCGTCGCCGCGACGCGGCCGCTCGCGTACAGGCTCGACTCGAGGTAGTAGTTGTCGAAGCGGACGCCGAAGGCCGCGAGATCGAGATCCTGCTCGTGGCGAAGATAGGCGACGGCGAACTCGCGGATGCCGTCGAGGTCGTCGACGCGGCCCGATGCGGTGAACGCGCGGTCGTCGGCCTTCACCGTCTTGCCGGCGCGAAAGTCGTCGGCGATGTCGGCGATGTAGTCGCCGTTGTAGGCCGACTCGGGCCACGCCGCGTCGCCGGGCGCGACGCCGTCGAGACGGGCCTTGACCGACGCGCCCAGCGTCGCGATCTGGACGCCGGCGTCGTTGTAGTAGAACTCGCGGGTCACGCGGCGGTGCTGGGTCTCGAGCAGGTTGCAGATCGCGTCGCCGAGGGCGGCCTGGCGGGCATGGCCGACGTGCAGCGGGCCCGTCGGGTTCGCCGAGACGAACTCGACGATCACCGGCTCGCTCGCTTGCCCCGACGTGTGGCCGAAGGTTGCGCCGCCTTCGAGGATCTCGGCGACGACGCTTTGCCGCGCGGCCGGCCGAAGGTGCAGGTTGATGAAGCCGGGCCCGGCGATGTCGACCTTCTCGACCCAGCGTTCGAAGGCGGTCTTGGCGCGCAACGCGGCGATCAGTTCGGCGGCGACGTCGCGGGGCTTTCTCTTCTGCGCCTTGGCCAGCGGCATCGCCGCCGTGCAGGCGAGGTCGCCGTGCTCGGCTTGGCGCGGCGTCTCGAAGGTCGCGTCGACGCCAGTGCCCGGGCTCACTTCGTCGACCGCGGCGCGCAATGCGGCGAGCAATTCGTCACGGGCCCTGGTCATCGGCGAATTCTACGAGGCGGGTTTTGCCCACCGTGCCGATGGTCGAGAAGTCGCCCGAGACCGTGAATAAGGCGGGTCCGGGTTCCGGTGAGATGCGTTTTGCAACAGGTGCCGGTGCAAAAATCGCGGCCCAGCCCCGGTCCTCGATGTCCTCAGCCGCCACTCGCTCCGCACCCCCGGTCGTTCAGACGCCGGAAGCGAAGCCGATGCCTGCGCAGATCGGCAAATACCGCATCCTCGGACGGCTCGGCGACGGTGCGACCAGCGAGGTGTTCCTCGGCTTCGACGACTTCCAGGGCCGCAACGTCGCCATCAAGCGGGTGCGCGCATCGAACGCCGCCGACCCGATGGACGGCCACTACTCGGAGCGGTTCTTCGCTGCCGAAGCGGCGCTGGTCGGCCGGCTGCAGCATCCCAACGTCGTGCAGATCTTCGACGCCGTGCCCGATCCGGTCGAGCCGTATCTGGTCATGGAGTACGTCGCCGGCAGCACGCTGCGCCCCTACTGCCGTGCCGACCAGCTGCTCTCGCTCGAGCTCGTCGTCGAGATCGGCTTCAAGTGCGCAATGGCGCTCGGCTACGTCTACCGACAGGGGCTCATCCACCGCGACGTCAAGCCGGCGAACCTGCTCGCGGTGCTGCACAACGGGCTGATCACCGACGTCAAGATCACCGACTTCGGCAGCGTCCTGAACCTCGGCTCGGACGTGACGCAGATCCATCGCGTCGGCTCGCTCGCCTACATGTCGCCGGAGCAACTCGACGGCGGCACACTCGACTGCCGTGCCGACATCTACTCGCTCGGCGCCGTGCTCTACCACCTCATCGCCGGCCGGCCGCTCTTCGATGCGCAGGTGCAGTCGGCCATGATGCATCAGATCTACAACGTCAAGCCGGCGCCCCTGGCCGGCCTGCGTGCCGGCGTCACCGCGGGGCTCGATGCGGTGATCCAGAGGGCGCTCGCGAAGCAGCCAGGCGATCGCTACAACGACTGGAGCGAGTTCGCGCAGGCGCTGTCGGAACTGGTGACGACGCAGCAGGTGCCGCGCGGCCAGTTCCAGGGCGTGCTCGACTCGGAGCGCTTCACGCTGCTGCGCACGCTCGAGTTCTTTGCCAACTTCGGCGACGTCGAGCTCTGGGAGGTCGTGCACCGCGCCAAGTGGCAGCGCTTCCACTTCGGCCATGCGCTCTATCGCAAGGGCGAGGAAGGCAACAGCTTTCACATCATGGCCCAGGGCGAGGTCGAGGTCTTTCGCGACGGCAAGAAGGTCGCGCAGCTGGGCTCGGGTACGTCGGTCGGCGAGATGGCCTACCTGGCGCCGAGCGCGGAGCTCAAGACGCACAGCACCGATGTCATCGTCACCGAGCCGGCGACGACCATCTCGTTCACGCCCGAAACCTTGCTGCAGCTGAGCGCGAACTGCCGCCACCTGTTCCACGACTCCTTCATCAAGGTGCTCGTGCGGCGGCTCCATTCGGCGCACGAGCAGCTCGCGCACCCGCGCCGCATCCTCTAGAAGGGCGCACCCGACCAGGCGAACCGCCCAGGGCGATTGCCCGCGCCTGGGACGCGTGCTTCAATTCAGCCCTTGCTGCGCATGGTGCGCAGGAACACTCGAGGACCAACCCATGCACAAGATCGCATTGATCGCAGCGTTCGCGCTTTCCACGGCCTCGGCCGCTTCCGCTTTCGCCGCCGACGCGATGGCCAGCGCGCCGATGACCACGCAGCAAAGCAAGATGAAGTCGTGCAATGCCGACGCCACCGGCAAGACCGGCGCCGACCGCAAGGCCTTCATGAAGACCTGCCTGTCCGGCGGCACCGCCATGGCAGCGCCGGCGACGCCGATGACGCAGCAGGAGAAGATGAAGAAGTGCAACGTCGACGCCACCGGCAAGAAGGGCGACGACCGCAAGACCTTCATGAAGAGCTGCCTCTCGGCCTAGTTCTTCGCCGCGCGGCCCGGGCATTCCGGGCCGCGACCCCTCGTCTCGCCCGGGCGTCGCACAATCGCGTCCATGACGGCGACGCCAGACCAACCGACCGGGCCGGCGCCGCGCGCCGTGCTTTTCGACGCCTACGGAACGCTCTTCGACGTCTACAGCGTCGGTGCGACCGCCGAGCAGCTGTTCCCGGGCCACGGCGAGCGCCTCGGCATCATCTGGCGCGACAAGCAGATCGAGTACACGCGGCTCAGCTCGATGAGCGGCCAGGTGCGGAGCTTTCGCGATTGCACCCGCGGCGGCCTTCGCTTCGCCGCGGCCCGGCTCGGTCTCGTCCTCGGCGCCGCTGCCGAGGAAGCGCTGCTGGGCAGCTACGAGCGGCTCGCCCCGTTTCCGGAAAATCGTGCCGTCCTCGAATCGCTGAAGCAGCGCGGCATCCCTGCCGGCATCCTGAGCAACGGCGACCCCGACATGCTCGACGCCGTCGTTGCACACGCCGGTTTCACGGCCCTGGTCGACCCTGTGCTGAGCGTCGAGGGAACCGGCCGGTTCAAGACCGATCCGGCGGCCTATGCCCTCGGGACCGCCGCGTTCGGACTGCCCGCCGCCGAGATCCTGTTCGTCTCAAGCAATTGCTGGGACGCCATCGGCGCGACCTGGTTCGGCTACACGACGCTCTGGATCAATCGATTCGGCTTGCCGCTCGACGATCTCGGCGCCTCGCCTTCGCGCATCGGCACGACGCTTGCGGACGTGCTCGCGTTTTCATTTCCTGACTGACGGAATTCCTTTCATGACGATCTCCCTGCCGCACGGCGTCGCCATCAACGCGCCGATCCTTCCCGGATTCGAGGCGATCCTGACGCCACCGGCGCTCGAGCTCGTCGCCAAGCTGCAGCGGGCCTTCGAGCCGCGCCGCCAGGAGCTGCTCGCGGCGCGCGCCGAGCGCGCGAAGCGGCTCGATGCGGGCGAGCGGCCCGATTTTCTCGACGAGACCCGATCGATCCGCGAGCGCGACTGGACAATCGCGCCGGTGCCGAAGGCGCTGCAGCGGCGCCGCGTCGAGATCACCGGTCCGGTCGACGCGAAGATGGTCATCAACGCTTTCAATTCCGGCGCTGATTCGTACATGACCGACTTCGAGGACTCGAACTCGCCGTTGTGGACGAACCAGATCCAGGGCCAGATCAACATCGGCCAGGCCATTCGCCGGACGCTGTCGTTCGAGCAATCGAGCCCCGCCGGCACCAAGACCTACCGTCTCAACGACCAGATCGCGACCCTGCAGGTCCGGTCGCGCGGCCTGCATCTCGACGAGAAGCACGTGACGGTCGACGGCCAGCGCGTGCAGGGCGGCATCTTCGATTTCGCGCTCTTCATGTTCCACGACGCCAAGGAGCTGCTGGCGCGCGGCGCGGGGCCGTACTTCTATTTGCCCAAGCTCGAGAGCCATCTCGAGGCGCGCTGGTGGAACGACATCTTCGTGATGACGCAGCAAGAGCTCGGCCTGCCGCAGGGCACGATCAAGGCGACCGTGCTGATCGAGACCATCCTCGCCGCCTTCGAGATGGACGAGATCCTGTACGAGCTGCGCGAGCACTCGGCGGGCCTCAACGCCGGCCGCTGGGACTACATCTTCAGCTGCATCAAGAAGTTCAAGCTCGACCGGGATTTCTGCCTGGCCGACCGCGCCCAGGTGACGATGACGGCGCCGTTCATGCGCGCCTACGCCTTGCTGCTGCTGCAGATCTGCCACCGGCGCGGCGCGCCGGCGATCGGCGGCATGAGCGCGCTGATCCCGATCAAGAACGACCCGGCGAAAAACGAGATCGCGATGGCCGGCATCATTTCCGACAAGCGCCGCGACGCCGAAGACGGCTACGACGGCGGCTGGGTCGCGCACCCGGGTCTGGTCGAATCGGCGATGAAGGAGTTCGTCACCGTCCTCGGCGACCGGCCCAACCAGTTCGACAAGCAAAAGCCCGAGGTCTCGGTCAAGGCCGCCGACCTGCTCGACTTCCGGCCCGAGACGCCGATCACCGAAGCGGGCCTGCGCATGAACATCGGCGTGGGCATCCACTACCTCGGCGCATGGCTCGCGGGCAACGGCTGCGTGCCGATCCACAACCTCATGGAAGACGCGGCGACGGCCGAGATCAGCCGCTCGCAGGTCTGGCAATGGATCCGCAGCCCGAAGGGCGTGCTCGACGACGGCCGCAAGGTCACGGGCGATCTCGTCAGGCAACTGGTGCCCGAGGAGCTGGCGAAGATCAAGGCCGACGGCTTCGCCGGCAAGTTCGACCGGGCTGCAGCGATCTTCACGCAGATGAGCACCCAGGACGAGTTCGCCGAATTCCTGACACTGCCTCTGTACGAGGAGATCTGAGCGACGCACCCGGTTGCACACCTCGCGGGGAAGGGGCATCGTCGTCTGCCCCCACGTTTCAACGGCCTGTCGCAAGGTGCGTTGCACTTGGCCGGGCGGCTGGCTAGAGTCGCAATCCGCCGACGAGCGCTCATCCAGCGCTTGGGCTTCGGCATCGATACCGACATGCGGCTTACCGGCCGCCAGGAGAACTCCCCCAATGAAAATCGCGTCTTCCATCACCGCGCTTGCGCTCCTCGGGGCGCTGCTCCAAGCGGCGTCGGCGCAGACCATCGGCACGGCTTCTTCCGTCTCCGGCATCGATCGATCGGCGTTCGATCCGACCGTCCGCGCACAGGACGACCTCTTCGTCCACGTCAACGGCGCCTGGCTGAAGCAGACTGAGTTTCCGTCCGACAGGTCGTCTATCGGCGTGCTCGACAAGATGCAGGACGAGACGCAGGACAAGCTGCGCGGCCTGATCGAGGCCGCGGCCAAGGACGCGAAGGACCAGGACTCGCGCAAGATCGGCGACCTGTTCGCCAGCTTCATGGACGAAGGCCGGCTCGAATCGCTCGGCGCCAGGCCGGTCGCCCGCGAGCTGAAGGCGATCGATGCGATCGGCAGCCGGACGCAGCTGGCGACGGCGTTGGCGCGCTTGGCGCGGATCGGCGTCGCCATTCCGCTCAGCATCTACGTCGGCCAGGACGACCGCGACTCGACCCGCTACGTCGCCAATTTTTGGCAGGGCGGCCTCGGCATGCCCGATCGCGACTACTACCTCAAGACCGACGACAAGACCTTCTCCGCCGTTCGCGCCAACTACGTCGACTACCTGTCGACGCTCCTGACCCTCGCCGGCGAGAAGGACACTCGGGCGACCGCCGAGGCGGTCCTCGGTCTCGAGACCGAGATCGCCCGCCTGCAATGGCCGCGCGCCGAGACGCGCGATCCGATTAAGGCCTACAACAAGGTCCAGATCGCGGCGTTGCCGACGCTCGCTCCCGGTTTCGACTGGGCCGACTTCATGAGCGCCGCCGGCCTGGCCGGGCCGCGCCTGGCCACCGACAAGGTGCCCGACGTTCTCATCGGCCAGCCCAGCTTCGTGACCGGAGTTGCCGCGCTCGCGCAGTCCGCGCCGCTGGCCTCGTGGAAGGCCTATGCGAAGACGCGCCTGCTCGCGGCCTACGCGCCCTTCCTCGACAAGGCATTCGTCGACGCCGCCTTCGCCTTCAACGGCACGACGCTGCGTGGCACGACCGCCAACCTGCCGCGCTGGCGGCGTGGCGTGCGCCTCGTCAACCAGTCGATCGGCGAAGACCTCGGACGTCTCTACGTGAAGGCGTACTTCCCGCCCGAGAACAAGGCCAAGATGGAGGCGATCGTCGCCAACCTCATGACGGCTTATCGGCAAAGCATCGGCACGCTCGACTGGATGGGCCCCGAGACCAAGCAGGCGGCCTACGCCAAGCTCGGCAAGATCATGCTGAAGATCGGCTACCCGAGCACCTTCCGCGACTACGGCGCGCTCGTGATCGCGCGAGACGATCTGGTCGGCAACGTCGAGCGCGCCGACGCGTTCGAGTTTCAGCGCAATCTGAGCAAGCTCGGCAAGCCGATCGATCGCGGCGAGTGGGGCATGACGCCGCAGACGATCAATGCCTACTACGACCCGGGCATGAACGAGATCGTCTTCCCGGCCGCCATCCTGCAGGCGCCGGCGTTCGATCCGAAGGCCGACGACGCCGTGAACTACGGGGCGATCGGCGCGATCATCGGCCACGAGATCAGCCACGGCTTCGACGACCAGGGAAGCCAGTACGACGCCGAAGGCAACCTGCGCGTCTGGTGGACGCCGGCCGATCGCGAGCGCTTCGAGGCGAAGACCAAGGCGCTCGTCGCCCAGTACTCGGCCTTCATGCCGGTGCCCGGCTATGCGTTGAACGGCGAGCTCACGCTGGGCGAGAACATCGCCGACAACTCCGGTCTCGAGATCGCCTACAAGGCCTACAAGATCGCCCTCGCCGGCAAGCCCGCACCGGTGATCGACGGCCTGAGCGGCGACCAGCGTTTCTTCTACGGCTTCGCCCAGGCCTGGCGTTCCAAGCAGCGGCCACAGGCGACGCTCGAGCAGATCAAGTCCGATCCGCATTCGCCAGAGGAATTCCGCGTCAACGGAACGGTGCGCAATCACCCGGCCTTCTATTCGACCTTCGGCGTCAAGCCGGGCGACACGATGTACCTGTCGCCCGACAAGCGTGTCTCGATCTGGTAGGTTGCCCGCTCGGCAGGCGGGCATCCGCAACGGATGCGCGCGAGCCCATTTCACGAGGATTTCGATGAAACCATTTCTGCTCACAGCGTCCGCCCTCGTCTCGGCGGCATCCCTTCTCGTCGCCGCGCCGATGTCTCTGGCGCAGACGCCGACCCGAAGCTCGGGCGTCGACCGCACCGGCATCGATGCGACCGTGCGGCCGCAGGACGACTTCTTCCGCTATGTCAACGGCGCCTGGTTGAAGAAGACGGAGATTCCCGCCGACCGGTCGCGCATCGGCTCGTTCATCACGCTGCGCGAGAAATCCGAGACCGAGCTGCACGGCCTGATCGAAGACGCTGCCCGCACGCACGCCAGCGGCGACGCGCAGCGCATCGGCGATCTGTACGAAAGCTTCATGAACGAGGCGGCGGTCGAGAAGGCCGGCCTCGGCCCGCTCAAGGGCGAGCTTGCGGCGATCGATGCGATGGGCTCGCCGAACGACCTCGGCGCCGAATTCGGCCGCCTGGAACGCCTCGACGTGTCGCTGCCTGTGGCCGTCTACGTCTCGCTCGACAGCCGCGACTCCACGCACTACGTGCCGTGGATGACGCAAAACGGTCTGCTGCTGCCCGATCGCGACTACTACCTCGTCGCCGACGACGCCAAGTTCGCGCAGGCGCGCACGGCCCTCGTCGCCTATCTGACGAAGCTTCTCGAGCTTTCGGGTGCGAGCGGCGACGCTGCCGTCCAGGCACAGGCGGTTCTCGGCCTCGAGACGGCGCTGGCGCGCGGCCAGTGGACGCGGGTCGAAGGCCGCAATCCGGTGAAAACGTACAACAAGATGGCGATGAGCGCGCTGGGTACCGCGGCGCCCGGTTTCGACTGGACGGCGTATCTGTCCGCGTTCGGCGTGTCCGGCAAGGCGAGCGATCTCGTCGTTCGCCAGCCGACCTACCTGCCGGCCTTCACGGCGCAGCTCGCGGCGACCCCGCTGCCGGTCTGGAAGGCCTATCTGCGCACCCACCTGCTGCATTCCTTCGCGCCGTATCTCGGCAAGTCGTACGTCGATGCGCGCTTCGCGTTTTCCGGAACGGCGCTGCTCGGCACGACCGAAAACATCGACCGCTGGAAGCGTGGCGTGGCGTTGGTCGGCGCGTCCGAAGGCGAAGCCGCAGGCAAGCTCTACGTCGCGAAATATTTCCCGCCGGAGTCGAAGGCGCGCATGGAAAAGCTCGTCGCCAACCTGCTGGCGGCGTACCGCGAGAGCATCGACTCGCTGGACTGGATGAGCCCGCAGACGAAGCAGGAAGCGCAGGCCAAGCTCGCCAGGTTCACGCCGAAGATCGGCTATCCGAATCGCTGGATCGACTACAGCACGCTGGTGGTCCGGCCCGACGATCTGATCGGCAACGTCGAGCGCGCGCGCGCCTTCGAGCACGAGCGCAACCTCGCCAAACTCGGCAAGCCGGTCGACCGCGACGAGTGGCACATGACGCCGCAGACGGTCAACGCGTACTACAACCCGACCCTCAACGAAGTGGTGTTCCCGGCCGCGATCCTGCAGCCGCCCTTCTTCGACGCGGCCGCCGACGATGCGGTGAACTACGGCGCCATCGGCGCGGTCATCGGCCACGAGATCAGCCATGGCTTCGACGACTCAGGCAGCCAGTACGACGGCACCGGCAACCTTCGGATGTGGTGGACGGCAGAGGACCGTGAGCGTTTCGGCACCAAGACCAAGGCGCTGGTCGACGAGTACTCGGCGTTCTCCCCGGTCGCCGGCTACACCATCAACGGTGCGCTGACGCTCGGCGAGAACATCGCCGACAACTCCGGCCTCGAGATCGCCTACAAGGCCTACCACCAGTCGCTGGGCGGCAAGACAGCACCGGTGATCGACGGCACGACCGGCGACCAGCGCTTCTTCTTCGGCTTCGCGCAGGCGTTCCGGGGCAAGACCAGAGAAGCCGCGCTGCTCTCGCAGATCAAGTCCGACCCGCATTCGCCCGAGGAATTCCGGGTCAACGGCGTCATCCGCAACCACCCGGCGTTCTATTCGACCTTCAACGTCAAGCCGGGCGACGCGATGTATCTGCCACCGGACAAGCGCGTCTCGATCTGGTAAGGCCCGCGACGAGGCGGCGACAATCGGCCAGCGCCGTTGCCGTCCCCGCCGTTGTCGTGCCCGATCCCGACCCGATCCATTCCCACGCTGCGCTCGAAGCGCGGTTCGGTCCGAACTACCGCTGGCGGGTGCTGGCCACGGTCATGATCGGCACGGTTGCGTCGATCATGGCGTCGACGATCGTCAACGTCGCCGTGCCGGACATGAGCCGCGTGTTCGGTCTCGGTCAGGAACGCGCCCAGTGGCTCTCGGCCGGCTTCATGGGCGCGATGACGCTGTCGATGCTGACGACGCCCTGGCTGCTCGAGCGCTACGGCTATCGGCACACCTACGTCGGCGCGGTCGTGCTGCTGGCGGCGGGCGGCATCGCCGGCGGCTCCAGCCCCTGGTTCGATCTGGTGCTGGCGATGCGCGTTGCCGAAGGGCTCGCCGCAGGGATCCTGCAACCGATCCCGGCGATCATCATCCTGCATGCGTTCGGCGCCGGCGAGCGCGGCAAGGCGATGGGCATCTTCGGTTTCGGCGTCGTCCTGGCGCCGGCGGTGGGGCCGAGCGTCGGCGGCATCCTCGTCGAGTGGTTCGGCTGGCGTTCCATCTTCTTCGTCGTGACGCCGTTCTGCATCATCGCGATGGCGATGGCGCGACGCTACCTGCCGATCGGCGCGCCCGGCGGCGGACCGGTCAGCCGCGGGGGCGGCCGCCTCGACGTGGTCGGGCTCGGCCTCATCGCCGTCGCCGTGCTGGCGCTCCTGAACGGCATGGTCCATCTCACCGCCGAGACGCTGTCGTTCGGCCTCGCCCTCGTCGCCTGCAGCGCCGTCGCCACGGTGGGTTTTTTCTATCACCAGCGGCGCGGCGCCAAGCCGCTGATGGCGCTCAATCTGTTCGCGCACCGGCCGTTCTCGATGGGCGGCATGGTCGCGTTCATCTACGGCATGGCCCTCTTCGGCTCGACCTATCTCGTTCCGGTCTTCATGCAGGAGGCGCTGCACCTGCCGCCCTCGCAAGCAGGCGCGGTGCTGTTTCCGGCGGGCATCGTGCTGGCGCTGACGATCCCGATGGCCGGCCGCCTCGCCGATCGCGTCGCGGTGAGCAAGCTTGTAAGCATCGGCCTGATCCTGCTCGCGGCGTCGTTCTTCCTGATGCTCGGCGTCGGCGCGGGGACGGCGCTGCTGCTCATCACGCTGTGGGCCGCGATCGGCCGCATCGGCCTTGGCTTTGTCCTGCCGTCGCTCAACCTCGGCTCGATGCGTGGCCTGCCCGACGTGCTGATCTCGCAGGGCTCGAGCACGATCAACTTCCTGCGTCAACTGGGCGGCGCCCTCGGCGTCGGGCTGGTCGGCAATGTCCTCGAGTGGCGCCTGCGCGCGCATCCGGGCCAGGCCCTGGCGGCCTATCACGAGACGTTCGCGCTGGTCGGCCTCATCACCGCCTGCGCCGTGGTCGCCGCGCTGCGCATGGGCGGCCGCAGCTCGGTGCCGACATGAACCTGGATGTCGCAGGCTTGCCTGAACGCTGCGACGTTCTCGTCGTCGGCGCCGGTCCGGCCGGCAGCGCCGCGGCGCAGTTGCTCGCGCGCGCCGGGCGCGACGTCGTGCTCGTCGATGCGCAGGCCTTTCCGCGCGACAAGGTCTGCGGCGACGGATTGATCCCCGATGCGCACCGCGCTCTGGCGCGGCTCGGCGTGCTCGATCGCGTGATGCGCGAAGCGCGACTCGCATCGACGCTGGCCTGCATCGCGCCGCGTGGCGGCCGCATCGACGTGCCGGGAACGCTCGCCGTGTTGCCGAGAAAGCGGCTCGACGAGATCGTCTGCCACGCCGCGGCGGACGCTGGCGCGCGGATGTACGCACCGCTGCGCTTTGTCGCGCCGTTGCGAGGGAGTGGAACGAACGGCGCCGAGGCCGGCACGGTCATCGGTGCGCGGCTGAAGCAGGGCGACGTGGAACGTGAGATCCGGGCGCGCTGGGTCGTGCTCGCGACCGGCGCGCAGCCGCAGGCGACGATCGCCGCGGGAATGTGCGATCGCCGCACGCCGAGCGGCGTCGCCTTGCGCGGATACGTCCGCAATGCGGCGATGACGCCGCGCATCACGGCGCTCGAGGTGATCTGGCACAAGCGGCTCTCGCCCGGCTACGGGTGGATCTTTCCGTGCGGCGCCGATGTCTTCAACATCGGCGTCGGCATCGCGCAAAGCCATCGCGCCGGCAAGGACGGGCGGCACGCGATGCGCGACGTCAATCTGCGTGATGTCTTCGCGGCATTCAAGACCGTCTACGCGCCGGCGCGCGAGCTCGTCGACGGCGGGACGTGGCTGGCCGACGAAGGCCAGGAGCTCAAGGGCGCACCGCTGCGCTGCTCGCTCGAAGGCGCGCGGCTCGAGACGCCCGGCCTGCTCGTGACCGGTGAGGCGGCCGGCAGCACGTACGCGTTCACCGGCGAAGGCATCGGCAAGGCGATGGAAACCGGCATCCATGCCGCCGAGGCGATCCTGGCGAGCGCCGACGACGCGTCGGTTCGCGCCGACTACGTCGCCCGCGTCATGGCGCTGAAGCCCCGCTTCGCGCTCTACGACGACGCCAACCGCGCCAATGCGCACCCGTGGCTCATCGACCTGCTCGTCTGGAGCGCCAGGCGCAGTCCGCGCCGCGTCCAGCGCATGGCCGGCGTGCTCGAGGAAACGCACATCCCGACCGACGCCGTCACCGTGCGCGGCGTGCTGCGCCGCATCGTCGACTGGCGCTGAAGCCGCGCCTCGACGCAGACCGAAAGCGAATGCCATGTGCCAGCTGCTCGGCATGAACGCCAACACGCCAACCGACGTGATGTTCAGCTTCACCGGCTTCGCGACACGCGCCGAGGAACACAAGGACGGCTTCGGCATCGCCTTTTTCGAGGGTGCCGGCGTCCGCCTCTTCGTCGATGCGCAGAGCGCGCGCCGTTCGCCGGTCGCGGAGATGGTCAGGCGCTATCCGATCAAGAGCGAGAACATCGTCGCCCACATCAGGAAGGCGACGCAGGGCAGGGTTGCGCTTGAGAACACGCATCCGTTCGTGCGCGAGCTGTGGGGCCGCTACTGGGTCTTCGCGCACAACGGCGACCTGAAGGACTACGCGCCGCGGCTGCACGGGTGCTTCCATCCGGTCGGCGCAACCGACAGCGAGCGTGCCTTCTGCTGGCTGATGCAGGAGCTCGCCAAGGCGCATGCCGGCGTGCCGCCGATCGCCGAGCTGACCGCCACGCTCGCGGAGCTGATGCCGCAGGTGGCTGAGCACGGCGTCTTCAACGCCATGCTCAGCAATGGTCAGGCGCTCTGGGCGCATTGCTCGACCAACCTGCACCATCTCGTTCGCCAGCATCCGTTCAGCCGCGCCTCGCTGCAGGACGACGATCTCGCCGTCGACTTCGCCGAGCAGACGTCGCCCCGCGATCGCGTCGCCGTGGTCGTCACCGAACCGCTGACGAAGGACGAGGCTTGGCTCGCCTTCGCGCCAGGGGAGCTGCGCGTGTTCGTCGACGGCGCGCCTGTCGGCGTGTGAGCGCGCCGACGCAAATACGCCGGATGAATGCGCTACCCTCGGCGCCTCCCGGCTCGCCTGCTTCGCTGCCTCCATCCATGACGACTCCTGCCACTCCGCTTCCCCGCTTCGACGCCTTCTACAAATACGACGAGCTGACCCGCTTGCTCCATGCCTATGCCGAGGCGCACCCGACGCTGGTGGCGGTGCGCTCGATCGGCAAGAGCTTCGAAGGCCGTGACATCTGGGTCGCGACGGTCACCAACATCGCCACCGGCGCCGCCGACGACAAGCCAGCCTTCTGGGCCGACGGCAACATCCACGCCGCCGAGCTGCTGGCCTCGACCGCGGTTCTCTATTTTCTCAACGAGCTCGTCAGGAAGTACGGCAGCGACGGCGAGATCACCGAGCTGCTCGACAGCCGCGTCGTCTATCTCTGTCCCCGCCTCAATCCCGACGGCGCCGAGCTGGCGCTGGCCGACCGGCCGCGCCACATCCGTTCGTCGACGCGCCGCTATCCGTTCGAGGAAGGGCCCATCGACGGCCTGACGCCGGAAGACATCGACGGCGACGGCCGGATCCTCTTCATGCGCGTGCCGGACCCGCACGGTGCGTACAAGAAGTGCGCCGCCGACCCGCGTTTGATGGTGGCCCGCGAACCCGGCGAATTCGGCGGCGACTATTTCCGGCTGATGCCCGAGGGGTTCCTGCAGAACTACGACGGTCTCACGGTCAAGGTCAACGCCGACGTCGAGGGGCTCGACCTCAACCGCAACTTCCCGTCGTTCTGGCGACAGGAGTTCGAGCAGGTGGGCGCGGGCGAGTATCCGACCAGCGAGCCGGAAGTCAAGGCGATGGTCGACTTCATCGTCGGCCACAAGAACATCGGCGCGGCGATCAGCTACCACACCCACAGCGGCGTCATCCTGCGGCCGATGGGCACGGAGTGCGACGAGGACATGATCCCCGAGGACCTCTGGACGATCAAGCGCTTCAGCGAGATGGGCGCCAAGCTGACTGGCTATCCGGCGATCAGCATCTGGCACGACTTCAAGTACCACCCGAAGGACGTCATCACCGGCACGCAGGACTGGATCTACGAGCATCTCGGCGCGCTGTTCTGGGTGGTCGAGATGTGGGCGCCGAACAAGGAAGCGGGCATCACCGACTACAAGTGGGTGGACTGGTACCGCGAGCATCCGGTCGAGGACGACCTCAAGCTCATGAAGTGGAACGACGAGCAGTGCGGCGGCCAGGCGCACGTCGAGTGGAAGCCGTTCATGCATCCGCAGCTCGGCCAGGTCGAGATCGGCGGCTGGGACAAGATGAACTACTGGCGCAACCCGCCGCCGGCCCTGCGCGAGCGCGAGGCGGCGCGCTTCCCCAAGTGGATGACCAGGATCGCGCTCTCGCTGCCGAAGCTCGAGCTGTTGCGCACCGAGGTGCGGGCGCTCGGCCCCGATACCTGGCGCGTCAAGCTGGCGGTCGCCAACAGCGGCTGGTTGCCGGCCTACGTGACCAAGCGGGCGCTGCTGAGAAAGACCGTGCGCGGCGTCATGTTCGAGATCCACCTGCCGCAGGGCGACGCGTCGGTGTCCCTGGTCAGCGGCAAGCTTCGCATGGAAGGGCCGCAGCTCGAAGGGCACGCCCCCAGGTCGTCGCTCAATGCCTTCCTGCCCAACCGCGAAGTCACCGCCGATCGGGCCGTCGGCGAGTGGGTGGTTCGCGCGCCGCAGGGCACACGCCTGGCGCTGAGCGCCCGCGCCGACCGGGCCGGCGCCGTGCGCGCCGAGGTCGTCCTCGACTGAGGCGAACAGCCGGCCCGGCGGGCGCTGAGCCTAAAAGCGCAGGCGGACGCCGCCGGCAATCGAATTGCCGGTGGAAAGCCGGAAGGTCTTCTCGTACGACGCGGCGACGTAGATGTCGGTGTGCTTCGACAGGAAGTAGTCGTAGCCGAGCGAGGCGATCCGATCGGTGATCTGCGACGCGTCGGTGCGCGTCTGCGAGCGCCCGTACGAGACGAGCACCAGGCTGTTGCCGAGCGGCACGGCGGCGCCGAGCTGGTACAGCACGGCGCGCGAGTCGAGATCGGACGAGGTCTTGACGTAGCCGACCTGGCCGTAGATCCGGACCAGCTTGAAGTCGTAGGTGGCGCCGGCCTGGTAGGCGCTCTGCCGCTCGAAGCCGGCGGGCAGCGCCAGGCCGCTGTTCTTGATGTGCTCGGCGGCGATCGTCGCCGCGAACGGGCCGGTGATGTAGGCCAGGCTGCCGCCGTAGTTGCGGCCGGTCGACAGCGACCCGGGCGATTCTTCCTCGGCGTTGGCGATGACGCTGATGCGCAGCGGCTTGTCGCTCGCGCTGTTGGTGTAGGCGATCGAGTTGCTCCAGGTCCGGTCGCCGAGGACCGCACCGCCGCCGCCGCTGTTGCCGAAGTACTGTCGCGCGCTCGGCGAGAAGCCCATCGATTCACCGAACGGATTGAAGGCGATCGTGGCGTTGTAGAGCGGCGTGACGTTGCGCCCGAGCAGGGTGGTGCCGAACTCGCCCGACAGGCCGACGTTGGACTCGCGGCTCCACATCGTGTCGGTGCTGAAGCGGCCGGCGGCGCCGCTGTCGACGCGCACGTACGACTCCAGCTTCCAGACCGCATGCAGGCCGCCGCCCAGGTCCTCGTTGCCGCGAAAGCCGAGAAAGCTCTGCGTCATGTCGCCGCTGTTGAGCTGCCACTCGTAGGCGCCGCCGGGCACTCGCGCCCTGCTGGCCGACGCGTCGACCAGCCCGTAGAGGACGACGTTCTGCGCACGGGCCTCGGCGCTGCACACGGTGGCGAGGACGGCCAGCGTGGCCGCGAGTAACGATCGAAACATGCGCAACACCTGGGCAATGCCGGACGAAAGGACGGGCTGATCGACGCCGCTTCTCGCGGTCCGGCGTATTCTGAGGCAGCGGCACAATCGCCGCGCCCGGTCTGTTGCACGCATGCACCGGGTCGCAACCAGGGAGTCGCGTGGAGATCGTTGTGAACGGCATCGGCAGGACCCTGCCCGATGACCTGGCCGAGCCGCAGATGCCTCTCCTCTGGGCATTGCGCGAGCTGCTCGGATTGACCGGGACCAAGTTCGGCTGCGGTGTCGCCGCCTGCGGTGCCTGCACCGTGCATGTCGACGGCCACGCCGTTCGCTCCTGCGTCACGCCGCTCGAAAGCGTTCGGGGCAAGCGTGTCGTCACGATCGAAGCGCTCGGCGCCGACGGCCAGCCCCACGCGCTGCAGCGCGCCTGGGTCCTGCACCAGGTGCCGCAGTGCGGCTACTGCCAGAGCGGCATGCTGATGGCCGCCGCCGCCCTGCTCGCGACCAACCGCACGCCGAGCGACGCCGAGATCGACGCCGCCATCACCAACATCTGCCGTTGCGGCACCTATCCGCGCATCCGCACCGCGATCCATGCCGCAGCTGCGGAGCTGCGGGACACTGTCGGCGTCGCGGTCCGGCGCACCGCATGAAGCGCCGCTCGCTGCTGCTGAGCGGCCTCGGCGCCGCCGGCGCACTGGTCGTCGGCTGGGGCCTGATGCCGCCACGCGATCGCCTCGGCGGAGTCGACGCCTTGCCGATCAAAGACGGCGAGGTCGGCCTCAACGGCTGGATCAAGATCGCCGCCGACGGCGGCGTCCTGCTGGCGATGAACCGCAGCGAAATGGGCCAGGGCGCGCACACCGCTCTGGCCATGCTCGTCGCCGAGGAGCTCGACGTTGCGCTGTCGCGCGTTCGCCTCATCCCGGCGGGCAGCGACCGGCTCTACGGCAACGTCGCGATGTTCGTCGCCAGCCTGCCGGTGCATCCGGGCGATGCCGAGCCGGGCCACGAGTCGAGCGCGGCCAAGAGCGGGCAATGGGTCGTCGCCAAGGTCGCGCGCGAGCTCGGCATCAATGCCACCGGCGGCTGCTCGAGCGTCGCCGACGCATGGGAGTTGTTGCGCATGGCCGCGGCGCGGGCACGCGCCCAGCTGGTGGGCGCCGCCTCCATCACCTGGAAGCAACCGGCGAGCGAGCTGAGCGTCAAGGATGGCGTCGTCAGCCACGCCTCGGGCGTCTCCGACAACTACGGCGCGCTGGCAAAGATCGCGGCGGCGACGCCGAGCGGCACCGTCCGCCTCAAGGCGCCGTCCGAATGGACGTTGATCGGCACGCCCGCGCCGCGCATCGACGTGGCTGCCAAGACCGACGGCTCGGCTGTGTTCGGCATCGACGTTCGGCCCGAAGGCCTGCTCTACGCCGCGATCCGGCACTGCCCGATGCTCGGCGGCAGCGCCGGCGCCGTCGATACCGCGGCAGCGGCGCGCCTGCCCGGCGTCGAGCGCGTCGTCCGCCTGGGCCCGTACGCCGGCTCGACCGAGGCGCTCGCCGTGGTGGGCCGCACCTGGTGGCATGCGCGGCGCGGCGCCGATGCGCTGGTCGTCGAATGGCAGCAGCGGCCGGCCGGCGGCCTCGACAGCGCCGCCATCGTCGAAGCGCTCGAGCACACGGCGGTCGCTGCGGCGCGCAGCGGCGGCGGCTTCGTCTTCCATTCGCGCGGCGATGTCGATGCCGCCGAAGCAAGTGCCGCGAGCCGGCTCGAGCGTGTCTATCGCGCGCCTTATCTGGCCCACGCGACCATGGAGCCGATCAATTGCACGGCGCGCGTGGCCGGCGGCAAGGTCGACGTCTGGGTACCGACGCAGGTGCCGGGCCTGGCGCGGGCGATCGCGGCCGAGGTCGCCAATGTCGCGCTCGACGACGTCACCGTGCACGTGACCTACCTCGGCGGCGGCTTCGGCCGCCGGCTCGAGGTCGATGCGGTCGGGCAGGCCGTGCGCATCGCGCTCGAGTGCGGCGGCCGGCCCCTGCAGCTGGTCTGGTCGCGCGAGGAAGATCTGACGCACGACTTCTACCGCCCGGCCGGCGCAGCGGTGCTGCGCGCCGGACTCGACGGCAATGGCCTGCCGGTCGCGTTGCGCATCACGAGCGCGGGCGACGCGGTGACGCCGCGCTGGATCGAGCGCGACATCCCGTACCTGGCCGGCCCGGTCGACACGCCCGACAAGACGGCGAGCGAGGGCCTGTTCGACCAGCCCTACGGCATCGCCAACCAGCGCATCGCCCATGTCTCGACGCGAAGCGGCGTGCCGATCGGCTACTGGCGAT
>Ga0075520_1000158_pt1 | contig 25588 bp, 15 predicted proteins | sample NGEPerB_FD_75100 | JGI IMG/M metagenome (GOLD analysis project Ga0075520, IMG submission 75100) | Arctic peat soil microbial communities from the Barrow Environmental Observatory site, Barrow, Alaska, USA - NGEE PermafrostAB12-B | ecosystem: Environmental > Terrestrial > Soil > Wetlands > Peat ... | reverse complement strand
TCCCATCGGATGGGAGAGGGATGGGGTGAGGGTTCTGTTTGGTACACGCAGGCGCCTGGAAATCACTCGAAACAGCAGCATTTGGATTGTAGAAAAGCCCCCAATCTGCCATTCTGGCCAGGTTAAACGTGAGTGTAGCATGAGTAGTAGATTTTTGTGGCTGGCGATCCGCGGTTGCATCCTGTTGCTGCTGTCTCTTTCATCCGCCTATTCCCAGTATACCAACGGAATTTACGCGGAATTCAACACCAGCATGGGCAGCTTCACCTGCCGCCTCGATTACGTCGTCGCCCCAAAAGCCTGCGCCAATTTCATCGGCCTTGCCTCGGGACAACGTCCCTGGCTGTCGCTGCCATCGGGCCAGGTGACTACCAATCCATTCTATAACGGCACGACCTTTCATCGCGTTGTCCCCGGCTTCATCATCCAGGGCGGCTCGCCGAACGGGGTGGGGACCGACGGGCCGGGCTGGACGTTCACGGATGAATTCAGTCCGACCCTGCGCCACGACCGTTTCGGGGTGCTCGCGATGGCCAATTCGGGGCCTGATTCCAACGGCTCGCAATTCTATGTCACTGTCGAGCCGACGCCCTGGCTGGATGATGTGCACACGATTTTTGGGGGGCTCTATGGGGGGTCAAACGTGGTGTATGCCATCAACAACGTTGCGACGGACGGCAGCTCCAAACCGTTGACCAACGTCGTGGTTCAAACCGTGGACATCCGGCGCATTGGGACCGACGCCCAGGCGTTTGATATCAATGCCCAGAACATTCCGTGGGCAACCGGCTTGAGATTGGGAATTGCGCAGGCAGGCACAAACCTGAGCCTGAGCTTCAGCAACCAGCTTTACGTGGACAATCGATTTTACACCTCGACCAATCTTTTGCTGTGGAACGCCATTCCACCGGGGCTCGTCACCGTCCCACCCGTACCGGGATCCATTTTAGCCAGCGCAAGTTCTCCCACCCGGTACTTCCGCATGGCGCAGGTGCAGTACCAGGATGTGCTGTTCGTCCCGCCGTCCCTGCTGAATCGCACGGTCGCCCTGGCGTTTACCAACGTGTTTGGAACTCTCACCATCACCTTTAACAATCCCGGTGGCGGCAGCTATACTTGGAGCCTCGGTTCGCCAGGAACCGTTACAGGCTACAGTTATGTGCAGGATCCCTATCGCGGAAGGCTGGTTCCGATCCTCTTTTCGGGTGTCATGCCCATGGCCCTGCATCTGGATTTCGACAGCGCCACGGCTGGAACTTTCATTGGAACCGCCTACCCGAATTATCCCTTCTCGATAGGTTCCGGTCCGGTGGGTGGGAGCTTCACGGCTTCGCCTCCCTGAGGCGGTCACTTCGGCAACGGCAGTTTTCCATGGATCAGCCCATTGCTGGCGATCATTCGGTACTTATGCTTCCCAGGCGTCGGTTCAAACCAGAACCTGCCGCCCGCACATTCCAGGATCAGGCCGCCGGCGGCGATGTCCCACAAGCTGATGCCGCGTTCGACATAGGCATCGTAGCGGCCGCTGGCCACATACGTGAGCGCCAGCGCGGCCGATCCCATCATGCGGATTTTGCGCACACGCCGGGACAGCCACAGAAAGTAGGGCAGGGCGCGATGCAGATTGGAGCGGTTCTTGGCAAACCCGATGGAAGCGATGCATTTGGCAAGCGTGCGGATGCGGCTGACATGAATGACCCTCCCATTCAATCGCGCGGGCTGCCCTCGCATCGCCGTCCACAACTCGTCCGTGAAAGGATCGTAAACGACGCCCACGACGGTCGACGTGAGCGGTGACAGGTGCGAGGCTCGCGGTGCCGGCGTGTGGAGTTTGCGCCGGTTGCTGCCGGCTCCGGCCGGTTTTGCGTCCCACACCCGGTCGCTGTCCCGGACCTGCAGGGCGATGGAAACGCTGGCGTGCGGAATGCCGCGCGCAAAATTCACCGTCCCATCAATGGGATCGACCACCCAGCGCATTTCGGAATCCGCCGCGCCGGAGGAGCCTTCTTCGCCCAGAAATGCAATCGCCGGAAATGCGCGATGCAACTTTTTTTCAATCAGGTCCTGGCACCGAACATCGAGCTCGAGCTTGATGTCGTGCGATGTTTCGGAATTAACCTTTTTGACCGAGTGCAGGTTTTTCCGGATAAGACTGCCGGCGCTGATGGCGGCGCTGACGGCGGCATCCTGGGCTTGTCGCAGATTCACGCTGTGAGTTGATGCCAGCCGGGAGACGCTCCGTCGAGATTATTCCGGCTGTACTTCGTCGCGAGCGGCAATTCTGATACGCACTGCCGAAAAACCCTCACCCTAACCCTCTCCCATCCGATGGGAGAGGGAACACGAGCCAACGCTTTGGATTCTCATGCGCCATTATTTGTAACCCACGCGTAAATCAATTCCCCCTCTCCCGTCGGACGGGAGAGGGCCGGGGTGAGGGCGCCTAGCGGGTATTTCAAATTTGAAATTTGAGATTTGAAATTGCAGCCGCGCCTCCCCCTTGACCCTCGACTGTTCCCGTCACCCGCCAACTTCAGCGCGCGCTTCGGCTGCGAGGGGTGTGCTCAGGTACCGCTCTCCGGTCGAGCAGGCCACGGTGACAATGACTTTGCCCTTGTTCTCGGGTCGCTTGGCCACCTCGATGGCGGCGTGGACGTTGGCGCCCGAGGAGATGCCGGCGAGAATGCCTTCCTCTTTCGCCAGCCGGCGAGCCATGGCAAACGAGTCGTCGTTCGTCACCTGGATGCACTCTACAATCTGCGGATTGCCTTTGCTGTCCTTGAGATGAAGATTCTTGGGAATAAAACCCGCGCCGGTTCCCTGGATTTTGTGCGGACCCGGTTTCAAAGGTTGTCCCGCTAAAGCCTGTGAAATCACGGGCGAATCCTTCGGCTCGACCGCGATCGCCTGGAAAGAAGGCTTGCGCGGCTTGATGAATTCGACACATCCGGTGATCGTGCCGCCCGTTCCCACGGCTGAAATCAGGATGTCGATCTTGCCGTCCGTGTCCTCCCAGAGTTCCACCGCGGTGGTTGCTTTGTGGATTTCGGGGTTTGCGGGGTTGTCGAACTGTTGAGGAATCCACGAGTTCGGTGTTTCGCGGGAGAGTTGCTCGGCCTTGGCGATGGCGCCCTTCATGCCTTCGGTGCCGGGCGTAAGGACAAGTTTTGCCCCAAGCATGGCCAGCAACGTGCGCCGTTCCAGCGACATGGTTTCGGGCATTGTCAGGATCACCCTGTAACCCTTGGCGGCGCCGACAAATGCGAGCGCGATGCCGGTGTTGCCGCTGGTCGGTTCAATGATCACCATGTCCTTCTTGAGGATCCCGCGCTTCTCCGCGTCTTCAATCATCGACATGCCGATGCGGTCCTTGACGCTGCCCAGGGGATTGAAGAATTCGCATTTCAGCAGAATGGTTGCGGGCAGACCGGCTGTAACTCGATTTAAACGAACCAGCGGTGTGCGACCCACGGTCTCAACGATATTGTTGTAAATGCGTCCCATAAAAACCTTTGGTTGTTAGTTGATTACCGGTAATGGCTGAATCTTGGCCAAACAACCGGTCAGGGCAAGTACTTTTCGCGAAGGCCGCGGCATCGCAAAGACCGGCTTGGGGAACTTCAATATAGGCTGTAAAGGCTATTATTCCCGGGAGATAAAGCATGAGGGATTGAAATAGTCGCCCGGGTTTCTGGGGAAAGGTCTGCTCTTTTTAGACAGAAAACAATTATAGCGATCGGCGCTTCGGCGGAAGGAGTGTCCGCCTTATCCTCATTGTTCTCCGATTTTCCGTCTCCAGCCACTGCCGCGTTTTTTGTCACTTTGCATGTTTCCTGCCGAGGCGGCCTTCCCAGACATGCCGCGCGATGATAAAGGCTGCTAGTGGGCAAAAACCGGGGTCGATTGATCTGTCTGAACCGCTTTTAGCCCGCCCACTGCATCCGGTGCATCCGTTTGAGGTTGCAGGCCAGGCTCACCCAGAGCCATTCAATCGATACCTTCTCCAACCCTCTCAAGAGAAATCCGAGAGCTGCTGGTCAGCATCTCGAATTGGAGTGGAGCAAGTCACCTTGCCAAGCTTAAGGTCAGCCGCAAATCATTCCTGGATAAAGTCCGGAAAAGTGAGGCCCAGGCGAGATTGATCCGGCGACTGCTTGTAAGATCATGAGTAGCTCGCTACAATCCGGCCGTCTTGAGGATGAGTTCGGGATCGGCAGCAAGGACGTTGCCGTCAACATGCATGCGCCACATGGTGCGGGGGCGCATAGGCTATGCTGCTTACTTGTTCTGTTGTTTTCAGGACTGCTCAACATAACCCGGTGACAAAGATTTCCAGCGGCAAACGAACGAGCAGGCCCGGTCGGCTCCCTGAAGATTCAGAGAACAAACCAGGACGTGCGCGGCCGAGGGGTCGGCCGCATGCCATAGTGGGGATTGGCGCATCCGCAGGCGGCTTTGAGGCGCTGAAACAACTGACGTCGCACCTGCCCAAGGATACAGGCATGTCCTTCGTGGTGGTCCAACACCTGGACCCCCATCACAAGAGCAACCTCACCGAATTGCTGTCGCATTCAGCGGCTCTGCCGGTGAAGGAGATTTCCAAAAGCATGGAGTTGGGTCCCAACCAAATTTATATTCTGCCATCCAACGCAGCGTTTGAACTCACGCAGGGGCGGCTCCGGCTCTTGCGCAGGAAAATGAGTGAAATGCCTCCCATGCCCGTGGACCGGTTCTTCCGCTCCCTGGCCGATGATCAACAGGACGCCGCCATTGGTATCGTGCTGTCCGGCACCGGGAGTGACGGCACCCTCGGGCTGGAAGCCATCAAAGGGCAGGGTGGCGTCACCTTCGCGCAGGACAAGGCTACCTCCAGATTCTTTGGAATGCCCGGAAGCGCCGATGCAGCCGGGACGGTCGACTTTGTATTGCCTCCCCAGGAGATTGCCGATCACCTGGCTCGTATCTTCAAGCGTCCATATCTGCGTGAAACGGCAACGGTTGCAAAGCCCAGCCACAAACTGGCCGACATGGGCATTTGGGAGAAGCAGCTTGGAGAAAGCGATGGCGATCTCCAGACAGTGTTTGGATTGTTGCAGGCGCGAACGGGGGTGGATTTCGCGCTCTACAAGCACACGACACTCAAGCGGCGGATTGTCAGGCGAATGATTTTACACAAGTTGGACAACCTGGACGCATACGTGCGCCTGCTTGAAGCGAACACCTCCGAGGTGGATGCGCTTTTTAATGACCTGTTGATCAGTGTCACCGGTTTTTTCCGCGACCCGCGCGTCTTTCAAGTCCTCCAGCAGAAGGTGTTTCCAAAAATATTGAAAGGTCGCTCGGCCACTTCACCACTGCGAGCCTGGGTGTGCGGCTGCTCGACGGGCGAGGAAGCCTACTCCCTGGCCATTTGCCTCGTCGAGTTTTTCGAAAGTCACCGGATTCACCGTCCCGTCCAAATCTTTGCCACCGATATCTCCGATGCCGGTATCGAGCGCGCGCGTTTGGGGATATACCCGGAAGGCATTTCCCGGGATATTTCACCCGAACGGCTTAAGCGCTTTTTCACAAAGGTCAATGGCCGCTACCAGGTGCACAAATCCATTCGCGATATGTGCATCTTCGCCCGGCAAAACGTGGTCGCCGATCCCCCATTCTCCAACCTGGATTTGATCACATGCCGAAATCTCCTTATTTATCTCGGCCCCGTCCTCCAGCATAAGGTCGTTCCCTGCTTCCACTACGGCTTGAGGCCCAATGGATTCCTTGTCCTTGGCACCTCAGAAACCATCGGCGCCTCCGGCGACCTGTTCATCTTCGTGGACAGAAAATGCAAGATCTATTCGAAGAAACTGAACTTCTCCAGGCCTGAAATGGAGCTTTTCCACAAGGATGTTCCGACGGATATCAAACACTACGAGCCGCCCCGCGATTCGGGTTCAAAATCATCGGCAAAACCGGCTCGAGGCGCCCGCTCGGTGGAGCATCTCAAACAGGAATTGGAGACCACCAGGCAATCCCTCCATGCTTTCATCCAGGAACAAGACAGGACCAACGAGAATCTGAAATCCGCCAGCGAGGAAATTCAATCCAGCAACGAGGAGTTGCAGAACAGGAACAATGAGCTGACGATGGCCAACAACGACCTCAACAACCTCCTGAGCAGCGTCAATGTCGCCGTGCTCATGCTTGGCAACGACCTGACGATCCGCCGGTTTACGACCATGGCCGAGCGCATCTTCAACCTCATCCCCTCCGATGTCGGCCGGCGTCTGAGCGACTTGAACCGCAGCGCCCTGGTCCCCGATCTCGAGCAGTGCATCACCCAGGTGATTGACAACCTCACGCCCATTGAGCGCGAAGTCCAGGCTCGTAATGGCCATTGGTTCTCGCTGCGTATCCGCCCGTACCGAACGCGGGAAAACAAGATCGACGGAGCGGTCGTCCTGCTGATGGACATCGATGAAATGAAGCCGCTGTTGGACGAGGTGCTATCGACGGTGAAGCAGCCCATGTTGCGGCTTGGCCTGGACCTGAAGGTGAAGCAGGCCAACGCAAGTTTTTACGACACCTTCGGCCTGAAACCTGCCGATGTGGAAAACAGGCTGATTTATGAGATGGGGGACGGCAAATGGAACATACCCCAGCTCCAAACTCTCCTGGAAGCCATCTTGCCGGACAATCGCCATGTGAATGATTTCGAATTGGAAGCCGAATTCCCGGTGCTTGGACGCACAAAGATCAGGATCAACGCCCGCCGATTAGCCGAGGAAACCCGCGGAAGCCAGTTGATCCTGCTCACGATGGACGTTCTCCCGCAATCGGCACAGCACAGTCCCTGAGAGCGCCAAAGAAATCAGGGCAAAAGCACCCTCACCCCATCCCTCTCCCATCGGATGGGAGAGGGTGGCCGAAGGCCGGGTGAGGGTTTGGAAGTGGGTATGGGAGAGGGACGGGGTGAGGGTGCTTTGCCTACGGCTGGCGCACTCCACAGCCGGCAACTTGACCGCACCAGTTCCTTTGCAGTAGCGCAATTTATCTCTAAATGGACGCTTTCGGAGGCAGGGAAGGGGAGCAACTATCTTTTCTTTTTTGATGCATTCCTGATTGAGCTGAGGTAGAACAGGAAAACCAATGTGAGCTAAGTCAGACAGGGAACCTTTTACGGCCTTTCGTCCGGCATCCGGACCGAAGTTTCCATTGGTGGCAATGGCTGGAGTATGAGCAGGCGATCGGTTCGAATCAGGAAGCAGGATGGCAGCGCCCGAAATGCGGCGAATGCGAGCGGCTCCCGGACTGGATTGCGCCTGAACCCGGCACCTCCGGCAGTCTCAAAACACGAGACGCAAGAGCGCATCTCGGCCTTTGAACGCGAGGTGTGCCGTCTGGAGATGGCCCTGACGTCGCAAAAGGCGGAATCCGAACTGCTGCGCAAAAAGGCGGAGGACCTTCAGCAATCGCAGGATCATTTTGAAAGCCTGTTCAAGTCCTCCCCGGCAGCCCAGGTCTTGCTAAGCGCTTCAGGTTTCCTCCTGGAAGCCAATCCCGGCGCGCGCCAGTTGCTGGGGATGAAACAGAATGTGGCGGATGTCCCTTTCACCACGTTCCTGGTGAGCGGCCAGACGACGGCATTTCTAAAGCATTTGCGTGAATGCAATCTCAAGAAACGGGAAGTCCGCATCCGCCTCAACTTGAACTCCAAGGACGGCCCGGGCCGCCCCGTCCGACTCCTCACCGCCCCTTTCGTACGCCATGGGTTCGGCCCTCCCATGTTCCAAGTTATCATCCGCGATGATTCGGAACTGAGCAGCGCCGAAGCCAGGCTCAAACGCCGCGAATCCGAAGACGAGTCGTTCATCAATTCCATCGACGGCGTTGTTTGGGAAGCCGACGCCCAGTCCGGGCAACGAACCTATATCAGCAAGCAGGCCGAAAAACTCTTCGGCTACCCCGTCGAACAGTGGATTTACTGGCCGCGATTCTGGGAGAACCATATTGCCGTGGAAGACCGGGAACGCGTGCTGGCCGCCTTCCAGTCGGCCATTGCCGCCCGCCAGAATTTCAAGTGCGAATACAGGATCATCGCCATGGATCGCACCCTGGTCTGGGTCCGGGACTCCGTCAACATCGTTGACGAAGAAGGCACGCTGACCTTGCGCGGCATCTGCATGGACATTCGCGAACGCAAGCAGGTGGAGGAGGAGCTCCAGCGTGCCCGGGAAGATCTCGAGCAGCGCGTCATCCAGCGCACGACCGAGCTCGAGAAAACAATTTCGGAAATGCATTCATTCTCCTACACGTTGTCACACGACCTGCGCGCCCCCTTGCGATCGATGCACGGCTACTCGGAGATCCTGCTGGAAAATTTTGGGGATAAACTCGGACCCGAAGGCACAGATTACCTGAAACGAATCATGGCCAGCGCCCGGCGGCTGGATTCCCTGATCCTGGACGTGCTGAATTACAGCAAAATCAGCCAGGAAGACCTGCAATTGGCGCCGGTCAATCTCGACATTTTAGTTCGGCGCATCGTGGAGGAGTACCCGACGTTTCAAGCCCCCAACGCCCATGTCGAAATTCAAAGTCCGCTTCCCCCGGTCCTCGGCCACGAAGGTTTTCTAACCCAGTGCGTATCCAATCTCCTGTCCAACGCGGTAAAATATGTCCACTCCGGAACCACTCCCCGGATCCGGATTTACACCAGGGCGTCCGGAGCAAAGGTCCAGGTCGTGTTCGAAGATAATGGAATCGGCATCTCCCCCAGCGATCAGCGCCGTATTTTCGGGATCTTCCAGCGCGTCCACCCTCCTCAGGACTATGAAGGGACCGGCATGGGCCTGGCGATCGTTCAACGCGCGACCCAACGCATGGGCGGACAGGCCGGCGTCGAGTCTGTCCCCGGAAAAGGCAGCAAATTCTGGCTTGAATTTCAACCCGGAGACTAGCTCATGGCACGAACATCTGAAAAATGCATTCTCCTGGTCGAAGATGATCCGAACGACGTCTTCTTTCTCCGGCTCGCACTCGAACAGGCCGGAATAACTAATCCGGTCAGAGTTGCCTCCACCGGGCAGCAAGCGATCGATTACCTGGAAGGCAATGGAGAATACTCCAATCGGGACCTCTTTCCCTGGCCAGACCTGGTTCTGCTGGATCTCAATCTGCCCCTGGTCCCGGGCATCCATGTGTTGAAATGGATCCGCAGCCGTCCCGATTTCGCGTTCCTCCTCGTGCTCGTCCTGACGTCCTCGCAGGATGAGAGAGACATCGAGGAATGTTCCCGGCTGGGCGCCCGTTCCTTTCTACTGAAACCCATCTCCCAGCAGGAACGCATGCAGCTCGTCCGGAGCCTCAAGGATTATTGGCTGGACTTGAACGTCTCGCCCATCCCCGAAGTCCGTCCCGCCGAGCGAATGGACGCCGTCGCTCTGTAGCGCCGGGCTGCGATCGTTCGTCCTCCCAGGCTCCCGGCTCAGCCCAACGCCATCGCAAAACTCTCCTCGTGGTAGCGACATCGCTGCTGCGATGGCCCGCCCGCGTTCAGCGGGCGGAACGGAATTATCCACCCACACAATCCACGCCCCTACGTTGCGCCGCTGCTTCGCGGCGCAGGACGGCGCAGCAGCAGCGCCATCCCCCCAAAAAAATTACCTTGCTGCGCCCGAGACGGGCGCACTCCGAGTCGTTTCAAATCTGGAGCGCAGCCTTGTCATCGCTTATGCTGCCGCCGTGAGCACTGTTCACGAAAAGGTCGAGCAGGCCGTCCGAAAACGCCATCTGCTGAAGGACGGCGAAAGCCTCCTGGTCGCTGTCTCCGGCGGCCTCGACTCCATGGCCCTCCTCCACCTGCTGTCCGAATTGTCCGGCCGGCATGGCTGGAAGCTCACCGTCGCGCATCTGAATCACCTCTTGCGCGGGCGCAGCAGCAATGCCGACGAACACCTGGTCGTTCGCACTGCCCGAAAGCTTCGCCTGCGCGCCGTCGTCGAAAGGGCGGATATCCGGGACGTCGCGCGCCAACAGAATCTTTCCCTCGAAATGGCGGCCCGCCAGGTTCGGCACGAGTTCCTGGCGCGCACCGCGGCTCGGCTCGGTATTAAATCGGTGCTTCTGGGCCATCACGCCGATGACCAGCTCGAATTGTTTTTCCTGCGCCTGTTCCGCGGCGCCGGCTCCGAAGGCCTTGCCGGGATGAAATGGGTCGCCCCTTCACCGGCCAGGTCCCATATCGCCGCGTCGAAGCGATCCAAACCCTTTGCCCGCCCTCTGCTCGTCCGCCCGCTGCTTGGCATCGCAAGGAAGGAACTCGCGGAGTGGGTTCGCGAAAATAAAATTCCATTCCGCGAAGACGCCACCAACGCCGCGCTCGACATCCAGCGCAATCGCATCCGGCATGAGCTGTTGCCACTGCTGCGGCGCCGGTACCAGCCGGCCCTGGATCGGACCGTTTCGCGCCTGATGGAGATCGCCGCAGCCGATTCCGAATTCGTTTCCGCGACGGCATCGGCATGGTTGAAGGCAAAACGCCGAAGCAGCTTCTCCAGTTTGCCCGTTGCGGTCCAACGCCGTTGCCTGCAATTGCAGCTTTTAGACCTGAACGTCGCTCCCGATTTTGAATTGGTCGAAAACCTCAGGACTGTTCCCGGCCGCAGGATCATGGTCTCTCCTGCGCTGGCGCTCCAGGTCGGCAGTGACGGTCGGCTGGAGAGGACAATCTTATCGGAGGCCGCAAGCAAACCCGGCGCATCTTCGGATTTCAGCCCGCTCAAACCACTCATCCTGGATCTCAGTTCGGATCGTGGCCGCATCCGGTTCGGCGGCCTGGCCATCCAATGGCAAATCCAGAACTCCAAATCAACCCATGTGCGCAAGGGTAGGGCCGCGCTGCGCGCTGCCTTCGGGGGAACGGAATATTTCGACGCAGCCACGCTCGGCAGCAGGCTGGTCCTCCGGCATTGGCAGCCTGGGGATCGTTTTCAGCCGATTGGCATGCGCTCCGGCGTCAAGTTGCAGGACATTTTTGTGAATGAAAAAATTCCACGCAACGAACGACATCGGCTTGTCATACTGGCCCGGGATGACGGCGGGTTGGTGTGGGTGGAAAAACTGCGAATTTCGGAACGTTTCAAGCTCACAAGCCTCACGAATCGCCGCTTGCTTTGGAAATGGGCCCGGATTTAAATGGCTGCGGTTGCGTGGGCGAATGCCCCATGTTACCTTTGCCAGACGTTTTTTACCATGCCAGACGACAACCGATACACCGAAGACGACAAGAACGCTAAGAAGACCGGCGAATTCAAGGTTCCGCCACGCACCTGGATGGTGTGGATAGCCATTGTTGCCGGGATAATTTTGCTGGTGATGTTCCATAACCGGGTTGAATCGCAGCCCAATTCACTTTCCTCGTCCGTTTTCCTCCAGAAGCTCGATTCCAACCTGATTGCGCAAGCTTCTGTCACCTACAATCCACAGTCCGAGGGGGTCAGCGAAATCAACGGGACTTACTATAAGACCGACAGCAAGGGAAGCCGCATCCTGACCGAGGCGCCCGCGCCTTTCCGGACCACCATGTTCCTGACCGATGAGCTCAAGTCAAAGCTCAATCATCTCGACACGTTCCAACTGCACGAACCCAATCAGATCCTGCTCAGCGTCGTGTGGAGCGTGCTGCCGATCATTGTGATCGCGGCGTTCATCTGGTTTTTCTTCATCCGGCAAATCAAGATGGCCGGCAAAGGCGCCCTCAGCTTCGGCAAAAGCAAGGCCCGGCTCCTGGCCAAGGAAAGAAACAAAACCACCTTCAAAGAAGTCGCCGGCATCGATGAGGCCATCGAGGAAGTGTCCGAACTCGTCGAATTCCTGAAAGATCCCAAGAAGTTCCAGCGCCTGGGCGGACGCATCCCCAAAGGCGTCCTCATGGTCGGACCTCCGGGAACAGGCAAAACCCTGCTCGCGAAAGCCATCGCCGGAGAAGCCGATGCCGCCTTCTTCAGCATCAGCGGCTCCGATTTCGTCGAGATGTTCGTTGGCGTCGGCGCCAGTCGCGTCCGCGATATGTTCGAACAGGCGCGCAAGAATACTCCCTGCCTGATTTTCATCGACGAAATTGACGCAGTAGGCCGGAGTCGCGGACATGGTTTGGGCGGCGGTAATGACGAACGCGAGCAGACTCTCAATGCTTTGCTGGTGGAGATGGATGGGTTTGATACCCAGGAAGGCATCATCATTATTGCGGCGACCAATCGTCCGGACGTCCTGGATCCCGCGCTGCTGCGGCCCGGGCGGTTCGATCGGCAGATCACTGTCAACCTGCCGGATGTGCGCGGCCGCGAAGCCATTTTGAAAGTGCACGCCAAGAACGTGAAGCTCTCGCCGGCTGCGGACCTTTCGGTCATTGCCCGGGGCACTCCAGGTTATTCCGGCGCCGAACTGGCCAATCTTTTGAACGAAGCCGCCCTGCTCGCGGCAAGCACAAATAAGAAATCCGTCGGCATGGATGAACTAGAGGAAGCGCGCGACAAGGTGCGCTGGGGTCGCGAACGCCGCAGCCTGGCCATGACGGATGAAGACAAGAAATTCACCGCCTGGCACGAGGCCGGCCACGCCCTCGTCAATGTCATGCTCCAGCATACCCACCCACTGCACAAGGTGACAATCATTCCTCGCGGCCAGTCCCTCGGCTCGACAATGTCGCTTCCCAAAACCGACGTGCTCAGCCGTCGTCGCAAGGAAATGCTCGATATGCTGGCAGTCATGATGGCCGGACGCATCGCCGAGGAAATTGTCTCCGGCGACATCTCAACCGGCGCCGCCGGCGATATCCAGCAGGCAACAGTGATGGTCCGCTCCATGGTCATGCTGTGGGGGATGAGCGATAAGGTCGGCATGGTCCAATATGGCGACGATGACGAGTACATCTTCCTCGGCCGCGATATGGGCAAGACGAAAGTGTATAGCGAATTCACGGCCCAGGAAATCGATGTCGAAGTGAAGCGGATCATTGACGGTCAATACATGATCGCCAAGAGCATCATCACCTCCAATCTCGACAAGCTGGAGTTGATTGCGAAGTCGCTCCTGGAAGTCGAAACGCTCGATGGAGAGCAGGTGTTGGAGATTGTGCGCACCGGGAAGTTTACGCCGCATGCGCCCGTGCCCCCGTCCGAGCCCACCCTGGGCGCTCCAGCCGGGACGCCCTTGCCTGAAGCGCCGGGCAAACCAACTCCTCCGAAGCTGCCAGGCCTCGGCTCTCCCGCTCCAGCCGCAGTCTGATCTCGCGCGCCACGTGCTTCGCGGTCGCCACCGATATGGGCGCCAGTTCCCCGCGCCAGCACATGGAGTGCGCGCGCTTCAGCGCCGCTTTCCATCGGGCACACCCGCAGCCGTACCCACGCAGTGCGCCCCTGCCACCCCCCACAATTTGCGTCTTTCTGTGCAGGCGGGAGTTCCGCTAATCTCGCTCCCATGATTATCGCTCCATCTCTGCTGGCTGCGGATTTTGGACGTTTTGCGAAAGAAGCAAAACGCGTTGGCCGCTCCGGAGCGGACTGGCTGCATCTGGACATCATGGACGGGCATTTCGTTCCCAACATTTCCTTCGGTCCAAAAGTCGTGCGGACGCTCCGTCCGTTGGTCCGGATTTTTTTCGACGTTCATTTGATGTGTTCCAAGCCCGAAATTCTTCTAGAACCCTTCGCCGAAGCCGGGGCCGATCAAATGAACGTTCATGTCGAACTTGGCGACTCCGTCACCTCCCTGCTGTGGAAGATCAAGTCGCTCGGAAAGAAGGCGGGGCTTGCCATCAATCCTCCCACGTCGATTTCCATGGTGCAGCCGTTCCTTGGGCAAATAGATGCCTTATTGATAATGACCGTGAACCCCGGGTTCGGAGGGCAGGAATTCATTCACGAAACATTGCCCAAAATTCAGCAGGCCGCCGCTTGGCGAAATGAGAAGCAATTGGGATTCAACATCACCGTGGATGGCGGGATCGATTTCAAGACCGCTCCCGAATGCGCTCGCGTTGGGGCCAATGCGTTTGTTAGCGGCACGACCCTGTTTGGCAATCGGAACCTGCGAGCGGCCGTAAAGAAAATGCGCAAAGCCGTGACCGCCGTCGATCCGGCGCTGGCAGACCTGAGGTTCTAGTTGAGAGTTGAGGGTTCGGGGACCCTCACCCGGCCTGCGGCCACCCTCTCCCATCCGATGGGAGAGGGACGGGGTGAGGGTATCCTGTGGACTCTCAATCCTCCATCTTGAACCTTCCACCGTCCTTCGCACATCAGCATTTGTCCTTCCCGCCTCACGGACTTGGCACCGCCTCCTTCCTGTGCCAAACTCCCCGGGTGACTCCAATCCAGTTTGGCACGGACGGGTGGCGAGCAGTGATCGCCGAGGACTTCACCTTTGCAAATGTCGGCCGCGTTTCCCAGGCAACCGCCGACTACTGGACAGCAAACCCCGTCCCTGGCACGGAAAAGAAAGTCGTGATTGGATATGATCGCCGCTTTTTTTCCGACGCTTTTGCAAAAACCGCCGCCGAGGTATTTGCCGCAAATGATTTCCAGGTCGTCTTGACTCCTGAACCGACGCCGACTCCGTCGGTCTCCTATGCCGTGAAGGCACTCGGTGCGGTCGGGGGGGTCATGTTGACCGCCAGCCATAATCCGCCGGCCTTCAATGGTTTCAAGCTCAAGTCCGACTACGGCGGATCAAGCAATCCCGAAACGTGCAAAGCTGTGGAACAATTCCTGGATCGCCATCCGGTTCGCACCATGGCCCTGGCGGACGGGGTTGAAGGCAAAAAAGTCCGGGTTCAGGATGTTCGGCCGGCGCATTATGCGGCGCTGAAACGCTTGGTGGATTTCAAGTTGATCGCTCGATCCGGGCTTCGCTTTGCGCATGAGGCTTTGTTCGGGGTTGGCGCAGGATGCTTCGACCAGTTGCTCAAAGGCACGACGTGCAGGGTAACCACGCTCAATGGCAGGCACGATCCGCTGTTCGGAGGCATTAACCCGGAACCCATTGAACAAAACTACGGCCGCAGCCAGAACTTTTTGAAGAAACACCCGCACGATATTTGCCTTGTGACGGATGGCGACGCAGACCGCGTCGGGGGCATGGATGGACGTGGCGGCTATTTGACAACGCACCAGGTGATTTGCCTGTTGCTGCACCATTTCATTTCCAACCGGCAGGGCAGGGGACGGGTTGTCAAAGCGCTGACGACGACTTCGATGGTTGACAAGATGTGTGCCGCGCATGATCTGCCGATGACGGAGACCGGGGTGGGTTTCAAGTACATCTGCGCCGAGATGCTGCATGGAGACGTGCTGCTGGGAGCCGAAGAGAGCGGTGGCATCGGGTTCCAGGGTCATATCCCTGAGCGCGACGGCATTGCCGCCGGGTTGTTGCTGCTGGAGATGCTGGCGATGGAACGCGCGCCGGTCCGAAGAATTCTCGCCCGGTTGATTAGGGAATTCGGCCCCCATGAATATGGCCGCATCGACACCCATTTTCCTCTTGAGAAGAGGGCGGCGCTGATGCAGTTCCTGAAACAGAACCCGCCCGCCCGGCTCGGAAACTCTCCACTGCAAGACGTCAAGAGTTTCGACGGTGTGAAATTCGTTGCCCGTGACACTTCATGGCTCATGCTGCGCGGCTCGGGCACCGAGCCCATTCTCCGGATTTATGCCGAGGCAAAATCTCACGCCGCAGTCCGCAAACTGCTGGCACTGGGCGTCGCACTGACCCGGAGGGTGTGAAGCTTGGAAGGACAGGTCCGACGGGAGAGGGATCAGGAGCCAACGCTTTGGAGTTTATTGCGAAATGGTTTGCAACCAACGTGTGAACCTGGTTCTCCCTCTCCCATCGGATGGGAGAGGGTCGGGGTGAGGGTTCCGGCCTCTTTTGAAGCTTGACGAACCCGCCGCGTTGCTCGCGAATAGGCGGATGAGACACACACACACACCGGCTCCAGTTCCGAACTCCATCACTCGACGCGAAATGATTTTGCGGTCCGCCGCCGCCGCCTTGGGTTTGAGTCTCACGGGTTGTGACACAATGGCGTCCGCCAAATCCAGCAAGCGATCGGTGCTCGTTTTTACCAAATCCTCCGGATTCGAACATTCGGTCATCCAGCAAAAGAACGGCCCCAGTTTCGCAGAGAATATCCTGTCGAAAACAGGTCCCGAACATGGAATTGATTTTCAGTTTTCCAAAGACGGCGGCATCTTCACAAGCGACCAGATCGCCAAGTTTGACGCGTTCGTGTTCTACACCACCGGCGACCTCACGCAATCGGGCACCGACAAAATGCCCGGCATGCCCGCGGGCGGAAAGGAACTGCTGCTCCAGGCCATTCAGGACGGAAAAGGATTTGTCGGAATTCACTCCGCCACCGACACCTTCCACACCCCCGAACCCGGTGGCGTCGATCATTACCAGAACGACGGGCCACAAACCGATCCCTATATCCAGATGCTCGGCGCCGAGTTCATCATCCACGGCAAGCAGCAGAAAGCCACGATGCGGTCTGTTGATCCCAGGTTCCCGGGCGCTCCGTCAAAGGATTTTGAACTCATGGAAGAGTGGTATTCGTTCAAGAACATCGGCAACGATCTTCACGTCATTCTTGTCCAGGACACGACGGGAATGGAAGGGCATCCGTACCAGCGCCCGTCCTATCCGGCCACATGGGCGCGGCGACATGGAAAAGGGCGAGTGTTTTTCACCTCGCTGGGCCATCGCGAAGATGTGTGGACCAATCCTTTGTTCCAGGAAATCCTGTTCGGCGGCATCGCATGGGCGACCGGGAATGTGAACGCAGACGTCAGGCCAAATATTGATAAGGTGACGCCGGGATACTCCCAACTGCCGCCGAAATAGAGCCCGGCGATTTTTCGCACTGCTGTTCTAACCGCCCGCTGCGGCACTGCCGGTGAGCTGCGGCTGGCGCGTCGGACCAAACGAAACGTTGTGCTCGCAATCCAAAACCACCTGGTCGCCGGAAAATGCCAGGTTCAGCGTTATGTAAAACGGCGTTTCGTAGAAGCAAATTTTGGCCGTGAAATTGGATTCCGATGCCCATGCCCCGGTCGCGGCGGCGGGCTGCGCGGGGAAGCGGCCAAAACCAAATCGCTCACGGCTCCATTGGCTGCTGCAATCAATCCTGTGATCGATGCCGCTGACCCGGGCCAACAGCGTCACACTGCCGTTCGTGCACTCGAGCGAAATGGCTTCTATATTCTGTGAATTCGCGGGAAAGACGAAACGCCTGCCCGAGATATGCGAAGCCAGGGTTGAGTTGCCTGCACCCTGCGCCGGATGCACGGCCAGCCCGGCAATGGCCGTCTTGAGCCGTTTGTGAGTTTCGGGATTGGCCTTAAGCCTCTTCTGCTGCATGGCCGGCAGCAGATTGTCCCAGACCAGGTTCATCACCGAGCCCATATTCCTGGTCCCGCTCGTGATGGCAACCACAGCATCCTGCTCAGGCATCACAATGCAGAACTGCCCGAAGGCTCCGTCGCCCCGGTACAACCCATGCCGGCAGCGCCAGAACTGATAACCATAACCCTGCTCCCAGTCGCTCTCGGGATCGCTTCCGTTGGAAGTCTGCCTGGCTGTGGCCGCCTCAATCCAGGATGCCGGCGCTAATTGCCTCCCCTGCCATTGGCCCTTCTGCAAATAAAGCTGTCCCAACCTCGCAATGTCCTCCGTCCGGATGCTCAAGCCGAAGCCGCCGAGGGAAATTCCCTGGGGACTGGCGGCCCAAAGCGGCTCCTGAATACCCAGGGGATCAAAGAGCCGCGGCCCGAGAAACTCAAGCAGGGTCTTGCCCGTGATTTTCTGAGCGATCGCCGAAAGCATGTACGTGGCCGCTGTGTTGTAAACGAAGTGCGTGCCTGGCTTGTGTGCCACCGGCATCGCCAGGAACTGCCTTGTCAGCCTCTCCGATGAGACAAACGAAAACTTCTTCACTTCATCCTCGTGGTGGCCCGTCGACATGCAGAGCAAATCCCGCACACGCATTGCCTGGAGATTCTCCCCAGGTTCCGCGGGGGCATCTTCGGGAAAAAAGGACAACACGCGGTCATCCAGCGATAGCCGCCCATCGCTGATCAGCATGCCGATGGCTGTGGAAGTGAAACTTTTGCTCAACGAATATAATTCGTGCCGTGTTCCCGAATCGTAAGGCGCCCACCACGCCTCGGCGACAACATGGCCGTGGCGCACGAGCATGAAACTGTTCATCGTGTCGACCTGCCGGTCCGCGGCCTTGATGAATTCAAGAATGGCGGCCGAAGAGATGCCTTGTTCCTCTGGCGTGCTCCGTGGCAGAGCCGTTGCGGGGCCTGCGGAGCACGTGAGAGTTTTGCCGCAAAGACACACAGGAATAATCAGGCACAGAAGTATTTTCATGAGCACAGTTGTGGAGAGGAGAACAGTGTTACAAACCATCGCCAGCGATATCTTGCCCGCAAAAAAAGCCGATGCAACCTTTTGTCGCACGTACGACAAAAGGTTGTATGTCCTGGCCGTCTTGTCCAACAAAAGCAAAAGCCGCCCTCACCCGGACCCTCTCCCATCCGATGGGAGAGGGAGAATGGATCGACGCGTTTGCTGTAAATCATGGCGTAATTCAATCCAAATAGTACGGCTGCTGTTCCCTCTCCCGTCGGACGGGAGAGGGCCAGGGTGAGGGCTTTCTCCAATTTTCTTTTTTGGGCAACACGCCTTACCAAATGACCCCATCAAGAGCTAGTCTAACTAGGGAGTTGGCGGCAGAGTATGCGCGGCGATCCGTCAGGGTTGTTTTCCCGTGTACCGCACCCGCCACACAGAACCTGATCCATCTTCCGTGACGAGAAGCGATCCCTGCGAATCTACCGTGACGCCGACCGGCCGGGCCCAGGGATCTCCGGAATCCGTGATGAACCCGGTCATGAAATCCACGTATTCCCCGGAAGCTTTGCCGTCGTGAATCGGCGCGCAGATCACTTTATATCCAACACGGCGGGATCGATTCCACGAGCCGTGCTCGGCGGCGAACGCATAGCCGCGGTATTCAGCCGGGAACTGCGCGCCTGTGTAAAAGGTCATGCACAGCGAAGCCATGTGCGCCTGCACCAGGATGTCTGGAACAATCACCTTTCCGGCCAATTCGGGATGTTTTCCTTCGTGCCGCGGATCCTGATGGTCCCCAATGTAATACCAGGGCCAGCCATAAAAGCCATTTTCCTGCACGCGCGTGATATAATCCGGAGGCAAGTTGTCCCCGAGTTCATCCCGCTCGTTCACCGAGCACCACAAATCACCCGTGTGCGGTTCGATTGCCAGGCCGACCGCATTGCGAATCCCCGAAGCGAAGATCCTGAACCCGGACCCGTCGGGTCGATACTCCAAAATGTCAGCCCGTTTTTTCTCCTGCTCGTTGTCGCTGACATTGGAATGGGAACCCACAGACACAAACATCCTCTTGCCGTCCGGACTGAACACAATATCGCGCGTCCAATGGCCTCCGCCCTGCAAATGCCCGCCTCCCGGAATGTCCGGCACAATCATCTCCGAACCGCCGCGCGCCTTCAAGTCGCCGGCTTGATACGGATAGCGAATGATCGAACCCGTGTTGGCGACGTATACGAATTTCGGATGATTACCCGGCGGATAGAACGCGATTCCAAACGGCTGGTGCAATCCTTCGGCAAAAATGCTGGTGACGCTGACATTCCCGTCCTTGCCTTGGCGCAACAACTTGATCCTTCCCGGACCGCTCTCGGCAACAAGAACGTCACCGTTTGGGGCGGTGACAATTTTTCTCGGGTTTTCCAACCCCTGGACCAGGAGGTCCACTTGAAATCCCGGGGGAACTTTCGGCCAGGCATTTGAAGGGCGGGGCACGATGCGGGAGAACTGCGCGGCTGAGGGTGTGGCGAAAGGCTTTGGCAGGTCATTCACAGTGATGAGTCGCCGCACACCCGGCGCATCGGTAGTCCAATCTCCCATTGCCGCTTCACCCTTTAGCAAAACATTTGTGTCCCCGGGCTGCGCATCCGAGGAACAGGCCGGCAGGAGCATGAGAACGAGCCCGATTGGGCGGCAAAATAGATGTCTAAAAGAGTGTGAACTGGGCATGCCTCCTACTGCACTGTTGGACCGCACCGGTCAAGAGCAAAGTCCGCTCTTTACTCCTGCGCCATTCTTTCCAACAATTCCTGACATGCTGAAGAATTGTTCGGCCCGGACCCTTGCCTGCTGGCTGCTTGGCGCCGGGTGCCTGATGGGCTCATGGAGAGCCGGTTCTTCACAGGATTTCCCTTACTTCGTCGATCGCGTCCCGGAGGAACAGTTGCCCCAGAACGAAATCACAGCCCTGGCCCAGGGCAGTGATGGATACCTGTGGCTGGGCACTCTCTACGGCCTGGTGCGCTTCGATGGAATGCAGTGCACGGTCTTCAGCGAAGCAAATACTCCGGGGATGAAAAGCAGCCAGATCGCTTTCCTCGCCGAAGACAGCCGCACCAACCTTTGGGTGGGCACTGAAACCGCCGGCGTTTTGTTGATCCACAAGGACGGCTCCGTCCAAAGTCTCGATCTCGGGACCGGCAGACCCCACGGCCGTCTCGCATCCCTTTCCGAAGATGGCTCGGGCTGCGTGTGGCTGAACACCCTGGACGGCCAGGTCGCCCGATTCCAAAACAACAGCCTGGAAATTCTCAACGGCCAGGCCAGGCCTGTCATCGCCGAAAAGTTCGGACCGCTTTGGTTTGGCATGGGCCGCGGGCTGGTCAGCATGAGGTCGGTTTCAAATTCGTCTGCTTTTTTCTGGGAACAGGAATACCCGCTCCAGAAGCTGGATTACCTTTTTTCCTCCCGGACAAACGGCTGCTGGAGAATGGCTGACGGACGGGTCGAGAAGTGGACAAACGGACATCTCGAGAAGGATTGGGGCCCCTATCCATGGGAAGCGTCGCAGGTCAATACCGCTTGCGAAGATAATGACGGCAACCTGGTCGTCGGCACCCAGGACAAAGGCGTGTTCTGGTACACGCGACAGGGTGCCGCCATCCAGATCTCCAGCAGAAACGGGCTGTCGCACGATACGGTTTTGTCCCTGTGCGTCGACCGCGAAGGCACGCTCTGGGTGGGGACCGACAGTGGTGGCCTGAATCGGGTGAGACCCAAGCTGTTCGATCTCCAGGGAGATTCGCTCGGCCGCACCATCCAGTCAGTGTGTGACGATCGGCAGGGGGGCGTCTGGTTCGCCAATTTCGGAGGTAAACTCAGCCACCTGGCCGGGGGCGTTTGGAAACAATATGATGTCAGCGAGGATCCGCAGAATCCATACATCCGATCCGTGTTCGTTGACCGTGACCGGACAGTTTGGGTTGGGACAACCCTTCAGGGGCTGTTCGTCCAAAAGGGCGATTCATTTCAGCATGTGCCTGAGTCGGAGGCTGGACACGCCTTTTCGGCCATCTACCAGGACCGGTCCGGCCGATTATGGTTTGGATCCGAATTGGGCCTTTTTTGTCATGAAGGACAGAGCTGGAAGGTTTTCACGACGCGCGACGGCCTTTCGGCCAACAGCATACGCGCGCTCGCGGAGGACTCTGATGGAAACCTGTGGATCGGCACCGACGGCGGGGGCCTGGATTGTTACCGCAACGGCACATTCTCGGCGATGCACCAGGATCGAGGATTGCCCAGCGAGAGTGTCACCGCGTTATTGCTGGATAAGGAAGGAACACTATGGATCGGCACCAGGGCCGGTCTGGCCCGGCTGCATCGGAATGCGAACTCGGAATACTCTGCCCAGCAGGAGCTCGTGGGCAATGCTGTCGCTTATCTGGTCGAGGATGAGCAGGGTTACATGTGGGTCGGATCCAACGCGGGATTGATACGTGTTCTGAAGCGAAATCTTGCCGGCGGTGCTGTTGCTGCCCGGGTTTACGGCAGGCAGGATGGCTTGCCTACCCGGGAATGCACCCAGGGTTCCCAGCCGGCCTCCTGTCGCACGCCGGATGGCAACCTGTGGTTTTCCACGATAAAAGGACTCGTATCAGCCACTCCGCAAAGCTTTAAACCCAATCCGCACGCTCCGCCCGTTGTCATCGAGTCCGTCCGAATCGACGGCCAGGAACAAAAGACAAACGCGCTATTCGCCGGATCGTTGCAGGCTGTTGTTGTCCCGCCCGGCAAACAGCTCTTGGAAATCCGCTACACCAGCTTGAACCTGGGCACCCGCGACCGAGCCCAGTTCCGATATCGGCTGGAAGGCCATGAGATGGCCTGGATCGATGCCGGCACCAGGCCCGTCGCCCCGTTCAGCACCCTGTCCCCTGGACATTATCAATTCCACGTTCTCGCGTGCAACGAGGACGGCATATGGAATGAGCAGGGCGCCACGTTGGGCATCATCGTTCTGCCTCCGTTCTGGCAAACCTGGTGGTTCCTGAGCCTAAGCACTATCCTGCTCCTGGGATTGCTCATTTATGGGGTTCGCTACATTTCCACACAGAAGCTCTTCGCCCTTCTGAAACAACAACAGGCCCTGGAAAAAGAACGCGGACGCATCGCGCGCGATCTGCATGACCAACTCGGTGCCAATCTCACGCAAATCGCCATTCTCGGGGAAATGGCCTCGGGCGATAAAAACATACCTGAAGAAGTGGAAACCCATGCGAGCCAAATCTCCCAAACCGCCCGCGAAACGACAGGGGCCCTGGACGAAATTGTCTGGGCCGTCAACCCGTCCAACGACACCCTCGAAGGCCTGATCGGCTATGCCTGCAAATATGCCCAGGATTATTTCGCAACTGCAGGTTTGCGACACCGCCTCGACGTCCCCACTCAGCTTCCGAATATCGCCATTCCCCCGGAACTCCGCCACAATGTGTTCCTCGCCTTCAAAGAAGCCGTCACCAATGTTGTAAAACACGCGCAGGCTTCGGAGGCCCGGGTCCGGCTCATCCTCGAAGACCGCCACTTCGCCATCGAAATCGAGGATAACGGCCGTGGGCCAAAGAAAATGGACGCTATGCAAAGTCGAAATGGATTGCGCAATATGCGCAAACGCATGGAAGATGTGGGCGGACAATTCTCCATCACCCCGGGCCCGGAGAATGGGACGGTGGTGCGGCTGAGTGTGCCAATGAAGAGATCGGCTTGATGTGGATATTACTGTCTCCATAGTTGAAGATAACGATAAGCTCAGAGATACCTTGGCGCGGTCTTTGAACCGGGCGAAGGGTTTAAAGTGCATCAGCAAATACGGCAGCGCCGAAGATGCATTGAAAGGCTTGCCTCACGACGCTCCTGACGTGGTGCTCATGGACATCAACCTGCCAGGAATGAACGGAGTCGAATGCGTCCGCCATCTCAAGCAATTGATACCTAAGACGCAAATCCTGATGCTCACCGTTTATGAGGACACCGATAACATCTTCAACGCCCTCAAGTCCGGGGCGACAGGATATTTGCTCAAACGAACGACTCAGGCGGAATTGCTGCAGGCGATCCAGGAAGTGCACGAGGGTGGTTCTCCCATGACGACGCTGATTGCGCGAAAAGTCGTCCAAACGCTTCAACAGGTTCCGGCTCCATCCCAGGCCGCCGAGGCGCTCTCGCCAAGGGAACAGGAAGTTCTCGACTGCCTCGCTCAAGGGTTCCTTTACAAGGAAATTGCCGAGAAACTGGGTATAAGCTATGAAACCGTCCATACTTATATCCGGCGCATTTACGAGAAGCTACAGGTCCGCACTCGAACAGAGGCGGTGGCGAAATTTCTTCGACATTGAACAGAGTTTTGTGCAGGCTTATAACCTAAATCGCTGATTTGTAGTTAAATATGAGTCAACCTCATTGTCACCAGTTCTGGTGACTGGCACTTAACTTCTAATCTCGTATTCTAATCACGTCATCGGGATGCAGAAACGCAGTAGTTCGTGTGTGATGTGAGGCGTTTGTCTGCGGCGCCGCATCGGATGACGGGGAAAAGTAGTCAGCGCAAACTACCTCGGAATCCCCCAGCGCTTTGTTCTCGGAAAGGGCCGGACGCATGTCCGGCCTTTTTCTTTTCTAAACGCTCCTTTTTCTGAAACAATCCTCCTTCCTGCCGCCCCGATCCATCGTGTTGTTAGGCCAAAACGCCGAGTTGAAAGCCGGCGAAACCGCACTGGACGTGGTCGTCATGGGTGGAACCGCGGTCATTCATGGCAAAGTGCTCCACAATGCAGTTGTCATTTGGGGTCAACTCGATGTGGATGGCGAGATTGGCCAGGACTGCGTCACCGTCATGGGGAGTGTTCATCTGCGACCCGGAGCCGTCGTCCACAACAACGCCGTCGCGGTGCTCGGAAACCTCAACGTCGACGACCGGGCGAAGGTCGGTCGGGACGCGGTTTCGGTGATGGGCAAGCTGATCGCCTCGCACGAGGCAACCATCGGAGGTCAACGAGTCAACGTAGGAACGGGTTTCGGCTTTCCAAGCTTCGAGCCCCTGAACAAATGGCTGAAATACTGCGTTTTTGAATTGCGCCCATTGGCTCCGCAGGTCGGATGGGTTTGGGTGATCGCCGGGTTCTGGTTTCTCCTGTCGTTGTTCGTCGCTGCCGTGTTTCCCCGTCCCGTCGAGGTTTGCGTCGAAACGCTGACACGCCGGCCGGCCACCACGTTTCTCATGGGATTGCTCACAAAGCTTGTCACGCCCATTATCATTATCATCCTCGCGATCACCGGGATCGGTTTGGTGGTCGTGCCTTTCGTCGTCGTCGCACTGGCTATCGGAGGGCTGGTTGGAAAAATTGCGATTCGTGAATGGATCGGATTCCGCATAGGAAAAAATTTTGGCAACGGCGTTCACCACCCACTTTTAGCTTTCCTGATTGGCACCGTCATCGTGACGATTCTGTACATGATACCGGTGATCGGTTTTCTGACACTGGTCCTGCTGTCTATCTGGGGCCTCGGTTGCGCCGTCACAGCCGTGTTCAGCAGCTTTCGACGCGAAACGCCGCAGAAACCTTCGCCTCAGCCGGCTGGCCCCGGAAGTCCCAATCCAACCATGGCTGCCGCCTCGATGCCCATCGCCCCCGCACCGGGACCGGAACCGGCACCACCGCAGAATATGGCGGCCGAACCTTCCCCAGGTGCCGCCACGACGGCTGGCCTCTCAGCGGTCGCAGCGCCTGCCGCGCTGAATTATCCCAGGGCCGGATTCTGGGAACGCATGGGAGCTGGTTTCCTGGACATCATCGTGGTTGGGGTCCTGAGCATCCTCGTGCACGTCTTTCCTTTGGGCTTCGCGGTGGCTTTGGCGTACTTTGCAGGCATGTGGGCCTGGAAAGGCACCACGATCGGGGGCATTGTGCTCAAATTGCAGGTCGTCCGCTCGGATGGAGGCCCGTTGACGTTCCCAGTCGCCCTGGTGCGGGCCCTGGCTTCGGTTTTGTCCCTCCTCGTCTTTTTCCTTGGCTTCCTGTGGATCATTTGGGACCGGGACAAACAGGCATGGCATGACAAAATCGCGGGCACCGAGGTGGTGCTCCTGCCACGATCCCTACCGCTGGTTTGCATATAACCAGCCGTT
>Ga0075520_1000157_pt1 | contig 25661 bp, 28 predicted proteins | sample NGEPerB_FD_75100 | JGI IMG/M metagenome (GOLD analysis project Ga0075520, IMG submission 75100) | Arctic peat soil microbial communities from the Barrow Environmental Observatory site, Barrow, Alaska, USA - NGEE PermafrostAB12-B | ecosystem: Environmental > Terrestrial > Soil > Wetlands > Peat ... | reverse complement strand
TCGGGGCTGAAATCCGGATCACCCCCCAATTGTGTAATCCGTGCCGCGATCATGTCAGCGTGGTCCGCCTCTTCGCCGGCGTGCTCGAGAAACTCCTCAGCAGCAGCCTGAGCGTTCAGCCCCGCGGCAGTGAAGTAGTGCCGCTTATAGCGCAGCACACATACGAGTTCGGTGGCCAATGCTTGATTGAGCACGAAGATGACACGCTCCAAGTCCGCTCCATACGCGTCAGTCACTGGACCCTTTTTCATGTTCGTCCGCGCGCGCTCTCGAAGTGTTTGAACGTCAGTCAGAAATTCCTCCATGGTCTTGCCCTTTCTCTCTCTCACCGGAAAGTTCACCGATGTCGTTCAATCTCAGATATCTATTACCCTTCAACAAAGCCAATCCCTATCTCCGCCTTCCGCCCCTGTCATTGCAGAAGAAACACTCTCCAACTTTGCGAGAATCGACTAGCAACGTAATTTCCTTCACTGACCTCCTTCTCCCTTTTCTCTAATTTCGACGTTGTCTGATTTACGGCACTTACAAAAACGCTGCGATGTTCACAACCGTCAACCGCTTCGGGCTCAGCCGTGTCCTAACCGCCCGTTGCGTCAGTATCGCCCGAGTCTTTACCCCCAACAGTGACCGCGTCACTTCAGCATTCGCCAGCCTCTGCGGTGGCAACGCGCTCTTCTTCGCAACCCTTGCATCGGGACCAACACGACTCGGGGACGCCAAAGACCCGTAATCGACTTTCCTATATCTGCTTTGTGACTGCGTTTCGCTCGGATGCTTCAACGCGCCACCAAAGAAGTGGACGTTCGACGTGCACATCAACATTGCCGTAGATCCGAATTCGGAACCAATAATGGGCCTCGGGCACCAATCCCTGTTCGCCGCATCGGGCTCCATCACGCCGTTGTGCCAGGAACAACGCCAACTTTCGACCTGACAGGAACGGAACTTGCGTGCGACGGCGGCACCTAGTGGGAACGGAGAAAATATAGCCAGATCGGAGTCTTCATTTCCGCCCGTCACTGGACCGCAGACTGCAGGTCGGGACAGTCGCCTACAAGTGACTAAAGGGCGTGGTGGACTGAGTAACGGCAAACGACGGCGAAAGAGAACTCTCCAAGCCGTCGAAATGCCGATCGGAGTCTCGGAATCACTTTGGCTGAGAAGCAAAATGAGCGTTCTTTCGATACGGTGGTCACAATGTAAGGAGTGAAAGTCCTCGCGGGGCGGCACCGGGGCGGCACGCCTTGTTTCGCGAATCGAACAACCCACTTCAGAACCTTCCCTTTCAAAACCGGCGAGGACCGGTCAAGCAAGAGGCAAGGTCTGGGCGTCTCAAGTACAGAATATCACTGTCAAATTTGACCGTCATAAAAACCTTGAAGATCAATCCGAGCCGCCGCGGTTAGCGTACCCTATTCATCCTTTGAAAGGATGCGCGCACGACTGAGAATTTTCCTCGCCACGTAAATGATTCGCCCTCAAGCAAACCAGTCGCGATAGACGTACGACTGCTGTCTCAATTTATTAGTCCAACTACCAATGAATTTTATGGTTGAAGGATGGTACTGTCGTGCCAGGGACGTCAAGACCTCGCATCCTCCTGAGTTGACAGTTAGTCAGACTTGAAAGCAGAAGGGTGTGACATGAGTCTTGACAAGAGAGCGATGAGCAATCCCGGGAATAATTCCTCAGCGGATAATGCACTTTTCGAGGGCACTTCAGGTGTCTGATTTCACGGGTTTTTTGCGCAAGTGGACCGGTCGCGCGACGACGAGGAAGTCTGAACTCAAGAACAAGCCGCAGATCGTGAAAGGCGACCCCCAGCAGATCGACGACGATCATCGACATGGCGCCGAAGGCCATGTCCTTCAGGTCAATGGCGACCCCCAGAAGGTCGATGACGGGGCCGACGATCATCGACATGGCGCCGAAGGCCATGTCCTTCAGGTCAATGGCGACCCCCAGCAGGTCGATGACCAAGCCGAAGATGCTCCTGAGGGATGATTTGATCGTTGGCACTGTAGATACAACGAGCCATCTTTGACAAGGAGATATCTCTTCCGTTGTCTCCGACGACGGAAGAGAGTCATTGCGTCAACTAGAGACGGAAAGCTCGCGGGCCGGGCAGTAGTAACACAGCCAGGGACTGCTTTCACCACGAAAAGCAAACGCGGATTTGTGAAAGGGAATTGAGGGAAACGTCAGGATCGTTCGCGAACTCTAACCAATATGGTATCCCCAGAAATCGAAGATTTGAAGGGAATACGTAGTCAACGTGATGAAGCGAAAGTCTGTCGAGGATACGGATTCGGTCACTCTAACAACTACTATCTTCGGCGCATCTGACGGGCTCGTCGCAAGTATCGCGTTGATATTTGCGACGATGACCCACGGACGAAGGGTCGTCGCCGCCGTGATCGGCCTGTTCAATGCCGAAGGGCTCGGTAGGGCGGCGAGCCAGTTCCTCTCCGATCCGAATCGCAACCTCCGACAGGCCACGATTATGGGCGTAGCGACGTCCATTGCGATCATCGTGCCCACAGTGCCGTGGATCTTCTCGTCTGGTGGCATTGCTGCGGTTGTCTCTTGTTTCATCGCGCTGACTTTCGCTGGACTTATCTATCACGCGCGGCCTGGTGGTTGGTCGACGTGGCTACAGACTTACGGAGTCCTTGTTGGAGTCGGCGCAATAGCAACAGTTGCAGGGCGTCTCAGATAACCGGGAAACGGTTAGTGAATGGTCACCCCCGGATATTTAGGTGCGGGTAGTGACGTGGATGCGCCCTACGTTGAACCAAGACCAGTAGCCGCCAAGCGTGAACCGTTCAGCGTGGACCTTAACGAACGGCTTTCAAACCTTTCTGAGCTGCTGGCCGAGCTGATCAAGGATTCCACTCGCATGTGAAAGGTCAAGTTGACTGCGAAATCGACAGCAGACCCCTTGCAATGACTCAATCTTGTTATGTCCTAGTCAATGCCAACGACGAGCACGTCTACCCGCCGTGCACTGTTCGAGACACTTGGCCACTCGCTCTGGGCGGACAATCGAGCGTACGCGACCACAACTGCGCGATTCAGATGAGCTTGCCCTGGGGTCCGCCCGCGGCCAATTGCTCGGCCAGGTCCGCGAGGCTCTCGGCATACAAGTCGAACCGGTCGTACGGCGCGAGGACCCCCTCCCCGGGTCGCGAGACAAACGCGGTACGCATCCCTTGGACGGATGCGGCCCTCAAATCCCAAGGGTGCGCGGCGACCATCAACGTCCGTCGCGCCTCGCGGCCGAGCGCGTCCAGAGCATGCCGATAGACGGCGGGGTCGGGCTTGTACGTCTTGACCGACTCGGCAGACAAAACGCCGTGCCACGCCAGACGTCCGTCGCCGAACATGTCGACCAGCTGCGCCAGATCCGCGTTGGAAAGCGCCACGACCGTGAAGGAATCTCTCAGGTAGTCCAATGCCTGGGCCGCGTCGGGCCAGGGCTTTAGGCGGTGGCCGACTGAGGCCAAATCGTCCAGCCTTGCCTGGCTAAACCCGTGTATCTCCATCGCGTGGAGTGCGTCGACCAGCGCGACGGCGCGCAAGTCGTCGTTGGACTTCCATGGTTCCTCGCGGGCGACCACCTGGCCAATCAGGAGATCGAGCCGACGTGACCACTCGAGCGCGAGTTGCGATCCCCTACGCGAATCCAGCCCGGCATCCGCCATCGCGGCCGCAACCTCAAGCGCAATCGAGGCGGTCTCGTCGACCACCGTACCGAGCACGTCGAACACAAGAGTCTCGATCGCACCCATCACCCAGTCACCGCCCGGACGTCGCTCAGGCGTCGCCGTACTGACTATCATGCTCATCACCTCGAAGTGTCGTCGCTAAGACCCCGCGTAATCACTGATCCTGTCATACGCCTGACGACGACACCCGACTTCGAACTGCGAAGTCGGCGGCCGAGCGGGCCGAGGATCTAGAAATCTGGAAATCCGCCAATGGTTTCTCGCCGTACGTGCGTCGTGACCCGTCCGGGCTGGCGATCCGTTTGCTTTCTTTGAACGGATACGTCCGTGCCCTCAATGTTGTAACTCTCACAACGATCCGTGGGCCTTCGCGGACGGCTTTGAATCCCTTCCCAACTCCTTATCAGACCGATCGGATGATTGGTTGTGGGGAAATCAACGTCCGAACCTCTCAACCGAACAACCTCCCCCGATGTCTGCGACCAAATGATGATCCGTGTAGTCGGCGACGATCGGATAAGAAATGACTCCTCGCTGTAGCTGGTGTGCACCGGAGCTCCGTCGGCGACGAGCTCGTCTGTGTTGCCTATGGAATCAGTTGGTTCATCGGACCAGTCCATTAGAAGTGCGGCGCGCCATTCCATCGTGCTTCCGTACACGTATGAAAAACCATGTGCCTACGGCCACTCCAACGACAATCTCGGACGCCCACACGGATCCGCTACGACCTCCACTGCGACGTGCCACCGTCACCGCAAGGGGCTCGAGACACAGTGCGCCAGTCACGAATACAGCCGCGAGCCACGACCGACAAGCGTGCCACCGGTACCCGAGCCACCCGAACAACGGTCCGCTGACGAGACCGCCGATCTCGTTCAGTTGGTTAGTGCCCAATAGTTCCCGTAGCCCCAAAGAGGAGAAGTGCACACCTTCCATCGGACTCAAGGTCATGGCGAAGTAGCCCGCCAGAGCGGACAGCGTGACGACTATGCCAGCGACCGCCGCTCGGCGCGGTCGGCTTTGCGTCGAGCCAACCAAGAAAGGAAGGATCAGCCAAGGAGCAGACAGCAGACTCACCGATATTGTCCACCAGCCCATCGCGTTGGCGGCGGTCACCGTACCGAGATACTGGTCCCCGGCACCGAACGCCACTCCCCCGATGACAATTACCACGAACGCCACACGGCATACTAACCCTGCAGATTCACGATCTTGTGAGATTCAAAGGATACGCCGTACGACACGGCGAGCCGAAATGGCACCAACCGGGGCGTGCGTAGAATTTCTGACAACGATCCGTGGGTCGTTCTAATGGTGGACCTTGGCGGACTGCTTTCAGACCGTTCCAGACTGTTAGCCGGGTTCAAAGAATAGATTGAACCAACCTGTCAGACTCTCCGAGGCGAACTCACTCGCCGCGGGATTACCAAGGACCTTCGGCACTGGTGGCACCCATCGCGTGAGGTATCAACTTCAGTTGTGGGCGGTAGCTATGGGTCTCGAGCAGGGCGCGGGTGAACGACGTCGCCGATGGTGACGAGGGTAGGGCGCACGTTCTGGTCACGGGCGCGACCGGGTACATCGGCGGCCGACTGGTAGAGAGGCTGCTCGATCGAAACGCGCATATCCGTTGCGTGACTCGCGACGTCGGTCGCTTGGAGGGCCGCTGGGCCGGCGTGGAGCTCATCCAAGGCGACCTGGCCGACGAAGAGGCATCGCGTCAGGCGCTGGAGGGCATCGACGTCGCCTACTACCTGGTGCATTCGATGGCGAGCGGCAAAAGTTTCCGCGAACGCGACCGCCAGATTGCCCAGATCTTCTCGGCGACGGCACAGCGTGCGGGCGTCACCAAGATCGTGTATCTCGGGGGCCTGGGAGACCCGACCGCGACCCTGAGCGATCACCTGACTTCGCGTCACGAGGTGGGCCGAATCCTGGCCAACTGCGGCGTGCCGATCGTTGAGTTCCGCGCCGCGATCATCGTCGGTTCGGGGTCAGTGAGTTTCGAGATGATCCGATGCCTGACCGAGCGCCTACCGATCATGGTCGCACCCCAATGGGTGGACTTCCGCTGCCAGCCGATCGGTATCCGCAACGTCCTCGAGTACCTCCTCGAAGCGCTCGACCGCCCCGATGCCGAGGGTGTCTACGAGATAGGTGGCCCGGACATCCTTAGCTACCGACAGATGATGCTGGAGTACGCCAGCGTTCGCGGGCTCCGTCGGCGGATCTTCGTCTTCCCCGTGCCCCACCCCGAATGGAGCAGCAGGTTCATCGATCTGGTCACGCCCATCCCGTACGCCATCGCGCAGCCACTCGTCGCCGGCATGCATACCGACTTGGTGGTTCGAGAGGACCGCGCCCTGCGCGAGTTCAGCGTTCGACCGATGAGTTACCGCGCCGCCTTGGAGCTGGCGCTCAACCGGATGGCGAGCGACGAGATCGAGACCACGTGGGCTTCCAGCCTTGCGAGTTTCAGTGCCAACGGGACTCCGGAACGCCAGCTGGCGGTGCACGAAGGCATGCTGTCCGACAGCCATCGGATCCTTAGTTCGGCGGCGCCCGAAGCTGTCTTCGACGCTGCGTGCGCGCTCGGCGGCGACGCGGGATGGCCAGCCGGGAACGCGCTGTGGCAGATTCGGGGGTTGATCGATCGGGTGTCTGGTGGGGTGGGCATGCGCCGCGGCCGGCGACACCCTCGCGAACTGCGCGTCGGCGAACCCCTGGACTTCTGGCGGGTCGAGGCGCTGGATCGTCCCCATCTCCTTCGACTGCGAGCGGAAATGAAACTCCCGGGAACGGCGTGGCTGCAGTTCGAGATCCTCCCCGACCAAGGAGGTTCTCGGATCGAGCAGACCGCGTTCTTCGACCCTCGCGGTCTTCCCGGGTACCTCTACTGGTACACCTTCTTGCCATTCCACCGCTTTATCTTCCCTGGACTTATTCGGGCCGTTCGCAGGAGTGGCGAAGCGCAGGCCATCCACATCTTGGAGTAGTGGATCTTCGGGCAGACGATGCTCCCAAAGCTCCTCCATTGGCAAAAGTGGTGTCGTCCGCTCGGAGACAGCATCACCCTCCAAAGCGATGAAGTCCAGACCCATTGGTTCTGCAAACTCCCACTGTCCAACGGCCTTCCCCTGGTTCAGTCGACTGATTTCCCAGGAAGTTCGCGTGGCGGTTGCAATCTCACGAAGTCCGAACGAATCCAAAGGTCTTGATCAACGATCGGATGTCAGAATTCGCCGCTGATCGTCGGATCGTTCTGCTTCTTACAACGAGTGGACCTCAGCGGACAGCTTTCAAACCTTTCCAAGGATCTAAACGAGGTGCTGCGAGATCACCAAAGGGTCAAACTTGGGTGATCCAGACGACGTGTTGCACATTGGGTCTTCAGTGACGTCCCTGGCTTCTCGAGGATTTGGGTCGCTTCGAGTTTCGGCGAGATGAAACTCGTGACTCTCTGAGCCCTGCCCCGAGCTCGTAGCGAAATCAATAGATCCCACGATCGCTCGAGGAACGACACTGGCATTTGCGGACAAACGGCAACGAAGCGCCCCGCTCACTCGGCGAACACTATGGTTCACCTCGGCGAAACACTACTCACGATGGGCGCGACGGTTCCGGCGAGCGTCGATCTCGCACCTCTTTTCGCTGAGCACCGCCGGATAATCCCAATCCGCCCGCGGTACGCGCGCGGCTCCTGAGAGTGCCAATTGATTTCAGATTACGCGGACGTTCTGCGCTTCCTCACCCTTTTTGCCGGGTACAGCGTCAAACTCGACGCGCTGGCCCTCTTCGAGGCTCTTGTAGCCGTCACCCTGGATGTTGGAGAAATGTACGAAGACGTCATCACCCTGCTCGCGCGAGATGAAGCCGAATCCTTTTTCTGCATTGAAAAACTTCACTGTTCCTTGTGCCACGAATACTCAATTCTCAGGACAACAGACCGACCAATTCGGTCTGCTCGTTATAAGAGACTGTACTCGCCGGTGTTGGAAGCCCTCTCGGTCGGCCCAGGTGGCGTCCTCCAATCCTTTGTACGCCCAACAGCCGGCGGGATATGACGCCATCGCGCTCGATCGACACCTACGCCGCGACTTGGAGCAACGACTCGTTCGTGTGGGATGGAACAAGGCCCTCGAACTCGACACGGAGCAGGCACCCAAGGCCATTTCAAAGGCGGACGCCGAATCTTGTTGTCATACCGAGCACAATGTTGCGAATGTGACAATGAATAGTGGGCCGTGCAGTGTGGTCCTAACCAGACAAACCTCGAACCAATCCGTTCGACAGAAACTCAATCTCTCATATCAGACCAACCCGACTATCAGTGGGCACTCGACGGAGGGCAACTGACGCGTAGGTGAGAGTCATATGCCCGGTTCGCTCTCGCCGCCGAAGCCCCCTTTAGCACCGCGATACAAGTATCTCGCCCGCGGTTGCAATCGCCAACCGTTTCGTGCGATGATCCACCCAGAGCTATCGGTAACACGCGAAGACAAGAACTTTTCTTCAGAAGGCGCCAGTAGTGCTTGAAGTATCTTTAACGATGTGCAAATATTACGAACAATGACTAATACAGCAGAGACCCCCGACTGGCGCGAAGCCCGCCGACGTTCGGCTCACGACGCGATCATTGATGCAGCCTGGTCGTTGGTGAGCGAAGAGGGCCTGGCTGGTTTGTCGCTCCGGGATCTGGCCCGTCGAGCGGGAATCACTGCGCCAACGGTGTACGCCTATTTCGACTCGAAGAACGCTATCTACGATGCAATGTTCGGCCGGGCGGCAACGGAGTTCGCCGAAACCATGGCCGAACCGTTCGACTGCGATGACCCTCGCGAAATGCTCGCGGCGAGTGTGAAACGGTTCTCCCAGTTCTGCACCAATTCTCCCGCGCACTATCAGCTGCTGTTCCAACGCACGATCCCGGGATTTGAACCGTCGCCCGAGTCCTACGCACCTGCAGTACGTGCCTTGGCGGGCGCTCGGGAGCGGCTCGCCCTCAACGGGATCACCGACGCGCGCCATGTCGATATGTGGACCGCACTGATAACCGGCCTGGTCGACCAGCAGGTCTCCAATGATCCCGGAGGGGATCGCTGGACCCGTCTCATCGACGAATCGGTGGCCATGTTCCTCAATTACTGCCAGCCAACCCGCGCCTCGCGCAAGCCAGCGTCCCGTCAGACTCGAGCGAAAGGAAACCCCACGTGACGACGATTGAAATCACGACTATCGAACCGTTGACCCATCATGAGGCCATGCGCCTTCAAGCGGACGAATTAGAACACACACTCGTATCGCTCCGTTCCCTCAATAATCTGGCGTGGTCGGCCGCGACCGACTGTCCCGCCTGGGACGTCCGGGCAATGTACCAACATGTTCTCGGCGCATGTGAGTCGGGCGCGTCCATGCGTGAGAACATCCACCAATTGCGTCGGGCTCGAGCCTTCCGCAAGCAACAAGGTGGACCACTCGAAGCCGCACTGTCGGCCGTGCAGGTGCGCGAGCGTGTGGACCTCAGCCCAGTCCAGATTGTCGAGCGACTCGCGGCCGTTGCGCCAAAGACCGTCCGTGGCCGCAACCGCACACCAGCGCTCGTTCGCAAGCACGCGAGACTCGCTGTGGATGGGCCGGTGTTCGAGACGTGGAAACTTGGCTACCTCATCGACACCATATATCTACGCGACCTGTGGATGCACCGTGTCGACTTGTCCCACGCCCTCAACCAGCCACTCGTTCTTAGCGCCGACCACGATGGTCGCATCGTTGCCGACGTTGTCGCTGAATGGGCGCGCCGTCATGCCAAGCGCTTCGTGCTCGAGTTGACTGGTCCCGCCGGTGGGATCTACGCCCACGAGCCCGACCTCCCCGGCACTGAACACATATCGATCGACGCCGTCGAATTCTGCCGCACACTCGCTGGCCGCGCACCCGCTACCGGCCTGCTCACCACCGTCGTCCCATTCTGATCGAACACTCCGATCACCCACCAAGGAGAACACAATGGAAACACGCGTCAACGAAGTCGCCAACCGCATCTATCGACTTTCGACCTTCGTCCCCGGCATCGGACCCACTGGCTTCACGTTCAACCAGTACCTGATCGACGGCGAAGAACCATTGTTGTTCCACACTGGGCCCCGAGCCATGTTCCCCCTCGTAGCCGCAGCCATCTCCACGATCACCCCACTCGCGCGACTTCGCTGGATCACCTTCGGCCACCTAGAGGCCGATGAGTGCGGCGCCATGAACGAGTTGCTCACAGCCGCCCCCCACGCCGAGGTGGCCCACGGGGCTCTCGGGTGCTTGGTGTCGCTCAACGACATGGCCGACCGTGCGCCAGTGCCGCTCGCCGACGGTCAAGTCATCGAGTTGGGAGAGCACCGCGTACGCCACATCGATACGCCCCACGTCCCCCACGGCTGGGACGCTCGGGTGTTGTATGAAGAAACCACCAAGACGCTCCTGTGCGGCGATCTATTCACCCAACTCGGCGACCCGCCCGCCATTACGAGCGATGACATCGTCGAGTCCGCCTCGCGGGCCGAAGACGTCTTTGGGGCCACGTGCCTGACACCGCGGACTGGGCCTACTATTCGGAACCTCGCTGGACTCGCCCCCGCCAACCTGGCCGTGATGCACGGCTCATGCTTCGCCGGCGACGGGGCTAAGGCGCTACTCGCACTCGCTGACGAGTACGACGCTCGCATTGCCAACGCGGTCAAGTGATCTACGTTGCGATCGGACACATTGGCAATGTCGCTTTAAGAAACGGATCAACGTTACTTTCCATGCGCGAATCTGTCCTGGCAATCGAACATTTTGAATGCCCTACCCGCGAAGACCGCAATGCAATTCTGAAAACGCGTGGGCCGTACAGTCTGAGGTCTCGTAGTTTCAGGGACACTATGTCTCAGGGTTTCTGGGACACCTAGTGAACGCTCGCAATATCAAGTGCGTTCGCGTTGGCCGCGTCATTGACGAAGCGAAGTTCCGTGCCGCCTGGAGCGATCGTCGCGCCGAAGAGGTCTCCGGAACCATTGGGAACGAGGGTCTTCTTCGCGATCTGGTGACCGTTCGGGTTGATTTCGACGGCATTGCCATCATTGGCGTTCATCGCCAGCACGTCACCATTCGGGGCGATCGTCAGACCCAGCGGACCGTTTAGCCAGCCGCCTGAAGACAACGTGTTGGCGCCGTCAGCCACTGCCGTCATCCTGCTCATCGCGTCCGGAATGTCACTGATGCCGTTTCGGACGGTCTCTGCAACATAGAGGTCGCCGTTTCTGCCGAGTGCTACTCCGGTCGGACCCTGCACGAAAGCAGCCTTGTTTGCCTTCGAGAGAAAACCGGTTCCAATCACCGTCACGTCGGTCATTTGTGGCGGATGGCCCGCTCCGAGCGTGACGGAAATCCGTACGATGGTCGATTGATCGCCACTCTTCGGTGTGGTCGTCGTTCCTTTCGGGCGACTCAGCACGTTCGAGACAAACAGGTCGACGCCCGAGCTGGTCAGGGCCTCGGTCATGTCCCACGGACCGTACAACCGCCCACTCTTTCTGCTCGAGTCAGGACTCTGGAATGTGATCGCGCCAGGAGTGACGCGGTTCGTAGCCAATGACCTCTCGAGCGCGGTCGATCCCGAGCAAAGTCTCAAACTCCCCAATGTCGCGAGTAAGTGGCACTCCGGGGAACACCTCACCAAGGAGCGCTGCCGAAGGGCGGTTCATGACCGTGTCCGCCGCCGCAATGATTAGTCCCGGGCTACCCGCGAGCGCCTCTGAAGGCGCCGTAAGGGATTGGCGGCAAGCGGCCGCGACGTCCCGACCGTCCACATAGCCCCACAAGTTCCACTCGCGCTCGTGTGGATCGGCCCACGTCGACGGGAACGCTCGATAGTCCTCTGGATCCATGATGTTGGAAAAGCGAAGAGCAACGAACGTAATCCCCGACCACCGCGCAATGTGACTCGCGATTGTCTCGCTCGCGACCTTCGACAGCGCGTACGTCGTTGTCGGCACCGGGTAATGATCCTCGTCCACTGGTGCGTACCGAGGCGGCAGTCCATTGGTCTCGGTGAACGGCAGACCAAGTGTCGTCTCGCTTGAAGCCCACACCACACGGCTCAGACCGCAACTTGCCGCAGCGTGAAAGACGTTGAAGTTCATTGTCATATTCGCGTTGAACGTGACCGATGGAGTGTAGAGCCCTGGCGCGGGAATGTTGGCGAGGTGAACAACCGCGTCGACGCCCTTCAGCACTTGCATCGCTTGACCGTAATCAGTGAGGTCCGCACGGACAGCACCGTTCTCCATATCTTCTTTCGAGGATGCAATGTCAGTCGCCGCGACGTCGAAGCCGTGTTCGAGCAGATCGCGCACCACTGCACGTCCTGCCTTCCCACTTGCTCCCGTCACACAAATTCGCCGCATCGTTGAAACTCCCATGCCAACCACCTCTCATCCAATTGCCTGCGCAAGAAGGATTTACAGTATGAAGGCCTATCACTTTCGCGAGGCGGTGACAGCGTGGTACCACTGTGTGCTCGCTAGATCCTTTGCGCAAGTTAGATGTTCGTGAGAGTGTACAACTCTGATGTTGGTGACCTCGCCCCCTGGCTGAGCTACGTGAAAGCGTTACGCAATTATCAGTGCTTCAATTATGGCGCCACGACGTTTCTACTAGTACTAACTTCCGCGGCACCAGAAATACAAAACGTTCAACTCTAGAATTTCAGTTCCGTGGAGCTTTCTTGTTGGCCATCGCAGACAATCCAACCCCAACGAAAAGACATGAGTGGTGGGCCGTACAGTAGTGGGCTTTAGCGGACAGCCTTCAAACTTTTTGAGGCTGCTCACCGAACTCATCGAACGAATCGCACCTACCTTGAAACAGGTCAAATCGTCAATTAAACCGGGACTGCGCCATGAGAGGTATATCGTGCTGGCACGAAGTTGGTCCGGATGCTGTCCCTCTTGGCCGCAGTACGAGATTGAACAACACTTTCCTAGGTGAACATGTGAGGAGAAATCGATGAAAGTGTGGTGACGGTGAGGCCTCGGCCGAAGGTGAGTACCTCTCGAGGAGCAACCACGTGCTAACTGTGGCCCGGTACCGGTTCCGCGTCACCTTTCGTCGGCGATGGCCGGACTACGTCACCATCGTCGTGTTCATCGGGCTGGTGGGCGGCCTAGCCATGGGAACGATCGCTGGCGCCCGACGAACCCAGTCGTCTTTCTCCACATTCTTGGCCAGCACCAATCCGTCGGACCTCAGTGTCGGAACAGCGCTCTACGAACCTCCCATCGGATTGACAAATGGATATGACGGCTCCTTCATCCGCACCATCGCCCATTTGCCCTACGTCAAGCGGGCCGAGAGCTACGCACTGGTCTTTGCCCTGCCACTCGGCGCGAACGGGCGCCCTTCCCCGGCAGCCAATAAGGCCAGCAGCAACCTCAACGTGCTCGGCAGCGTCAATGGTCTCTACTTCAACCAGGACCGAGTCAGCGTCGTGCGTGGCCGAATGGCCGATCCAAACAACGCCAACCAGATCATGATGACCCAAGGAGCGGCGAGCCTCCTGGACTTGAAGGTGGGCCAAACCGTCCCCTGGGCGGTCTACCCGGCTGAGCTCGGAAACTCGACAACGAGACCATATCTACGTAGTGACCTCACTCTTGAGGGAACGGTCGTGTTCAACAACGCCGTGGTACAGGACGAGATCGACGTAAATGGCGCGCCGACCGTGATCCTTACCCCTGCGCTCACCCGTCGCTTGACCGCATGCTGCGCCGATTTCACGTTTACCAATCTCCAACTCCGCCACGGCACCAGCAAAGTGGCGACCGTCGAATCGGAGATCACTCGCATTTTGCCAGCAAACCTCCCCCATGACTTCTTAGCCACGTCGATCGCCGAGGCTAAGGCCGACCAAGTCCTTAAACCAGAAGCCCTTGCCCTCGGTACCTTCGGCGTGATCGCTTTGCTGGCCGCACTGCTGATCGCCGCACAGATAATCGGACGCCAGTTACGCTCGAAGACCAAAGAGGAACTCGCTTTGCGTTCGATTGGTGCCGGCCCCGCAATGATCCTCAGCGACGGGCTCCTTGGGATCATGGGTGCGGTGGTGATTGGTGCGCTCGTGGCTGGTGTCGTGGCAGTGGCCTTGTCTCCCTTGGCACCGCTGGGTCCCGTGCGCCCTATCTATCCTTTTCCCGGCGTCTCATTCGACTGGGTCGTGCTGGGCTTTGGGACGCTGGGAATCGTCGTGGTCCTCTTCGCGGTGGGGCTTTTGCTGGCGACGCGAGCAGCACCCCATCGCCTCGACGTCGCCAGACGACGGAGATCGCGGCGCGAATCGAAGCTCGCGGTCGGCGCCTCGTCCGGTGGACTGCCCATCTCCGCGGTCGTCGGCGTCCGCTTCGCCCTCGAATCGGGAGCTGAAAACGCACCGGTCCGTTCCGCCACCCTTGGCGCGACACTCGCCATGGTGGTCGTCATCGCCACCGTCGTGTTCGGTTCCAGCTTCAACGCCTTAATCTCGCACCCGGCCCTCTACGGGTGGAACTGGACCTACGGGCTCGAGGGCGGCGGCGGGATCGGTGACATTCCGCAACAACGTGCGGCCGCCCTCCTTGATCAGGACCGGCAGGTCAGCGCATGGTCGGGGTACTATTTCGCCAACCTCCAAGTCGACGGGTATATCGTGCCCGCCCTCGGCGGCACGCCAGGGTCGCAGGTCGCGCCACCAACGCTGAAGGGCCACGGGCTCGAAGGGTCCGGCCAGATCGTCCTCGGCGTCGCAACGCTGGCGCAACTCCACAAGGTCGTCGGAGACACCGTCAGGGTCAACTTCGGATCAACGACACCGGCGCGTCTGCGCATCGTGGGCACTGCCACCATGCCTGCGGTGGGAGTCGGCGGCGTGACCGGCCACTTGGAGATGGGAACCGGGGCGATCGTCGACTACCGACTCATCCCACCAGCGGTGCGCAATCAGGCCGACACCTCTCCGCTGGGACCAAACGCCATCTTCGTACGTTTCGGGCCCAAGGTGGCCGCCAACTCGGCACGCCTACAGGTCAACCAGATCGCCAGGGAGTTGAGTCTACCGACCAACTTCGGGGTGTCCGTCTTGACCGTACAGCGACCGGCGGAGATCGTGAACTACAAATCTGCGGGCGCCACCACGACACTACTTAGCTTGGCGCTAGCGGCCGGTGCGGTGAGCGCGCTCGGGTTGATGCTGGTCGCTTCGGTCCGTCGTCGACGACGTGACTTGGCCCTATTGAAGGCACTCGGATTCACCCAACGACAGTTGGCGGCCACGGTGGCATGGCAGTCCAGCATCGCGGTACTCATTGGCACATTAGTAGGTGTACCAACAGGTATTGTCCTCGGGCGAACACTCTGGGACCTGTTTGCTCGAGAAATCAACGCCATACCGTCGCCCTCCGTTCCGACATTGACGCTGGTTTTGATCGCCATCGGAGCTCTCTTGCTTGCCTACATCGTCTCGGCGTTCCCCGGACGGATTGCTGCACGGACCCCAACGGCCTTGGTACTGAGATCCGAGTAAATGCAGTTCATTCAAAATGCCAGAACACTGACGTCAAACGAATCGTCAGATCCGGCGATCGAGTCCTGACGCGTCCATTGAAGCGGCCGGCATATCACAATTGAACCAACTATTTCAATCGAGCAAGACGAATCTTCATTTCGTGACCTTCCAGATATCCCTCAACGTGCAGTCATTCTTCTTAGACACTCGTCCCTGGAGTGCAGTCCGAGACGCAAGAAACTTTCGCGAGCGTAGCGATGCGCTGGTCGAGGATCGGAAAGGACCCACGTGGTTCGTATTGCGGCACACCCCTTAGATCCATAGATCAGTTCACACTGAAGAGCAAGCCACAAAGAATTATCGAACGGACGACGCGACCCGAGCGCTTTGAGATCGCGTAAACGCTAACCACCATGCGTGGGCCACAGAGTGTGCGGGTTGATTAGATAGTGGGCCGTACAGTATCTTCCTTCACGAGACAGTGGACCTTAGCGGACTGCTTTCAAACCTTTCCGGAGTGCTGTCTGATCTGATCGAATGAACACCACCTGCCAATATCGAGCCGTGATAACTGAAGTGCCCTGGGTTTCGTTTCGCTTTAGCAGTCCCAATTAACTACGCCTCGCTTCAAATCTTGAGATCCAGGCAGTTGATCAGGCTCACTATTGACAGCGAGTATACCCCGAGAGTATTCTGCCCCCATGAGTGTCTCCTTAACCCTTCTTGGTCTGCTCGAGCGTGAACCGAGTTACGGCTACGACCTCAAGCGCGATTACGACTCGCTCTTCGGTCGGGACAAGCCTCTTCCTTTTGGTCAGGTCTACGGCACTCTGGGGCGATTAGCCCGCGACGGGAAAGTGTCGCCGGGTGAAATCGAACACGGTGACGGCCCTGACCGCAAGCGTTACACCGTGACGGACCTTGGGAGAAGTCAATTCGATGCGTGGCTTGGAGAGCCGATCGAACCCGAACCTCACCTGCAAACCGAGCTTTTCGTGAAAGTGGTGCTGGCCCTCATTTTGGGACGATCCGCCGAGCGCTACCTCGACGTCCAGCGCAACGCCCACCTCGCTCGGATGCGCACACTCACCGAGCTCAAGCAGCAAGGAAAACTCGTTGACGCGCTACTTGCCGACCACGGCCTCTTCCACTTGGAGGCCGACCTCCGTTGGATCGACCTCACCGAAGCACGACTCGCAGCCCTAGCAAAGGAGGTGACGTCATGAACGAATTAAACGGCATCTCCTCTAGCCAAGTCGGAGACGTGATCCTCGAAGCACGCGACCTCACGCTCTCCTTTGGTGAAACTCCAGCTCTCCGTGGGGCGAGCGTTTCGGTAAAGAGGGGCGAGGTCCTAGCCATGATGGGCCCGAGCGGCTCCGGCAAATCGACGCTGCTCCACTGCCTGGCGGGCATCCTTGCTCCAGATTTCGGTAAGGTTTATTTCGACGGCCAGCGCATTGACACCATGCGTGAAACTGAGCGCTCCAGATTACGTCGTGATCGCTTCGGCTTCGTGTTCCAGTTTGGTCAGCTCGTGCCAGAGTTGACCGCCGAAGAGAACGTCGCGTTGCCCCTGCTGCTGGGTGGTAAGCGCCGTGAAGAGGCCCTCCGGGTGGCGCGCAGCTGGTTCGAACGCCTCGATCTCGAAGGTCTGGAGCGCCACCGGACCGGCGAGATGTCGGGCGGCCAGTCACAGCGCGTCGCAATAGCGCGTGGCCTCGTGGCAAATCCTGACGTGCTCTTCGCCGACGAGCCGACCGGATCCCTCGACTCACTAAGCGGTGAACTGGTAATGGACTTGTTGACCCGCGCTGCGCGTGAGTTGGGATCGACAGTGATCCTCGTCACCCACGAACCTCGCGTCGCCGCCTACGCCGACCGTGAGGTTATCGTGCGCGACGGCGAGGTCACGACTTCCGAGGGTGCTTTGCGGTGATACGGCTTGGCCTTCGCTTGACAATTGGAAGTGGACGTGAAGCCGCGTTACGCGTTCTCGTTACCGCATCAGCCGTCGCCCTAGGCGTCGGCCTGCTGCTGGCCTGCTTGGCCGGCGGCAACGGGCTACACGCCCAGACCGAACGTGGTGTGTGGCTCGACACCGCGGCCCAGGCGTCACGATCGACTTCGACGTCGAACGGGCTGTGGTGGCTGTCGAGCACCGACCAATTCGGAAACCAAGCGATCGACCACGTGGATGTTGCCGCGACCGGGCCGAGCGCTCCGGTCCCGCCCGGGCTTGCCCACCTGCCGGGACCGGGCGAATACTACGCTTCGCCCGCCCTCACGACCCTCCTTAGGTCCGTGCCGGCCAACGAACTGCGCGACCGATATCCGGGGCACCAGATCGGGATCATCGGTGCAGCGGCGCTACCGTCACCGAACTCGCTGATCATCGTCGTCGGCCACAACGCGCGCCAACTCTCGAAGGAACTCGGAGCGGTTGAAGTGGGAGCCATCCAACGTACGCCATCCAGTTGCTACGCCTGCCAGAACACCACGGGGAGCGGATCCGTTCTGCAGTTCATTCTCGTTGGTGGAGCCATCGCTCTTCTGCTGCCAGTGCTTATCCTGATCGCGACCGCGAGTCGCCTGTCGGCCGCGCGGCGCGAGCAGCGCTTTGCCGCTATGCGTCTCGTCGGCGCCACGCCACGCCAGATTTCGGTGATCTCCGCCGTCGAGGCAGCGGTCGCGGCCTTCGCAGGTGTCGCGGCCGGCTTCGTACTCTTCTTCATCATTCGACCGCTGCTCTATCACGTGTCGTTCACCGGGGCACCTTTCGCCCAAGGCGACCTCTCGCTGCGCTGGATCGACATCGTGCTCACCCTGATCGGTGTACCGGTCGCCGCCGTCGTGTCCGCGCGCCTCGCGCTTCGCAAAGTCCAGATATCGCCACTGGGCGTGAGCCGCCGAACGTCGTCGCGCCCTCCACGGATCGCAAGGATCATTCCACTGCTCCTCGGGATCGCCGAACTTGCGTACTTCGACGCCGCCGGTAAACCGGGTGCCGTTGGAGGCCAGCTTCTTGAGCTACTCGTGGGCTTCGTACTCCTTATCGTGGGACTGGTTCTCGCCGGACCATGGTTCACGACCGCGGGTTCTCGACTAATGGTGAAACGGGCCAATCGCCCCGCCACACTCATTGCTGGCCGCCGGCTTCTCGACAATCCGAAGGCAGCATTCCGGTTTATCAGTGGGCTCGTAATCGCCCTCTTCATCACGAGCGCCGTGATCGGAGCGCTCAGCTCAATTGCGGCCCTCGGCACGACCGGCGGTGGAAGCGCCGCGAGGGACACTCTCGCTGACCCGTTCTGCACCTTCTCGACGTCGAATTGCCCCGCCTCCGCCCAAGTTCCTTCTATCTCAAGCAAGGTGCTTGCCGAAATCCGTACGACGCCCGGAGTGCTCAGTGTGACGGTGGTTCACCAAGGCCCGACCAGGACTCCGCTTCGCAATTCCTTCGGAATCGTCGCGTGCGACCAACTGGCGAAGACTCCCGCGATTGGCAAGTGCGCTTCGGGAGAAACAGTGGCGAGTATCGGCTACTTTCTTTCGAACGTCCTCGGACACAACTCGCACGCGTCGACGACAGTCTGGCCGTCGGCTCACCTATCAGTGGCGGCAACCGCGCGTCTTCCAGTCGACGCCGTCGTCGTCGCCACCGACGGGTCCGCGGGCTCGCTGGAACGGGCACGAACCACACTCGAGCGGGCTTTTGGCGTCCAGGGCGGAGGGGTCGCAGTCGATGCCCTCGATCCATCCACCGCGCGCCTCCTCGCCATGATCCAGGACATGACCGACGTGATCATCGTGGCGAGTCTGATCATCGCCGCCTGCAGTCTCGCCGTAAGCATCGCCGCCGGGTTGGGCGAGAGGAAGCGCCCGTTCAGCCTGCTCAGACTCACTGGCGTCCCCAAAGCTCTTCTGCATCGTGTTGTCGCTCTGGAAAGTGCGCTACCACTTCTCCTTGTCGCCACGGTGTCGATCATGGTCGGCCTCGCGTCGGCTGCTCTCTACCTTCACTCCCAGGTCGGCATCGCGTTTCGAATCCCGGGAATCGCATATTGGTCAACAGTCCTGGGTGGACTCGCTGCGTCGCTCGCAATCATCGCTTCGACGTTCCCACTCCTCGATCGGATCACCGGTCCCGATGTGGCGAGAAACGAATGAAGGTTGAATCCCTGGACTTTCGTTGCCGCTTTCAAACCGGACCTTGACGAGGTAAAACGTTGTGAGATTCACTACACCCGTGGGCCGTACAGTGGGCCGTAGCGGACAGCTTTCAAACCTTTCCAAGGGCCTGAGCGATCTTCTGCAAGATGACCAGTAGGTCTAACTTGGGAAATCCAAAACCAATGCGCATCTACAAAGAGCAGAAGCCACCTTTGATCCTGGATCCCACGAGGACTTCAAGAATTTGCGTGTATCGTCCCCTCCATCAGTGGGCGAGCCCTGAGTAGCACGAGGCCCATCAGTGTGCCAACGGTAAACGTTGGAATCGCCAATGACGCAATGCGAGGCCCAAGCCGGAGTTCGAACATCGAATCGTCATCCCCCGCCCGACGTTGAACAATTCCGAGGGGGCATCCCTTAGCAACAACCAGCGCGACTCCTTCTCCAATCAGAACACATGACGCAACCTTGAGCCATTTGTCGCGTCGAACCGTGAATACGCAAAACCACAAGTACCCCAGGCATCCCAGTTCACACACCCCTATCGCACTGTGCACAATTTGCAGCGTCCGCACGCCACCAGCAGGTTTTAGTCTGTCACCGGAGTTCATTGCGCATAGGCATGACATCAAGCCCGATTGAACAGTACGGGACGTAAGTCCATAATGTAAGAGCAATGGTGGTGGGGCGACGCCACCAGTGCCGGCCGGACCACGTGGTGATGGTTCTCCTTCGCGTGGTCACGCAGGGACTATCGGCCCTAACCTCGCAGGACTCGAACGTCGATAATGGAGGTATTCATCACTTCCGGTTGAGAGGAAATCCATGAAGTTACGCGGCATCAAAGCGGCGTCGGTCACCATTCTTGCCGGAGCTGTGGCGAGTTATCTAAGCGTGGGCCGCAGGCCGTGCCTCACTTGGGGCGCTACCCCCGAGGAAGTTCACCGAGCGATGCCCGGAGACGAGTTCCTACCGAATCCAGATATTCTCACGACGCGCGCGATCAGTATCAACGCTCCCTCTTCGGCAATATGGCCGTGGCTGATGCAGATGGGAAGTGGCAAGGGTGGCGTGTACACATACGACTGGATTGAAAATATCTTGGGATTACGCATGCACAGCGCCGACGAGATCCTGCCACAATTTCAAGACCGCAAAGTCGGAGACGTCGAACAATTGGGTCCCAATGGTCCTCGCCTACGTGTCGAGATCCTCGACGCCGAGCGAGCAATGGTGCTCCACTCCGAGGACGGTAATTGGGTCTGGGCCTTCTGTCTCTATCCGTCTGGTGAGAGCACGACGAGGCTCATCAGTAGGAATCGAATTGGCACACCGGATGCGACGGCTCTTCGAAGGGGATTCAGCACTTTTGTGATGGAGCCAGGCAGCCTAATAATGGAGCGCAAGATGCTCCTTGGCATCAAGGCGCGAGCAGAAGCCCTAGAAGTCCGTCAACGTGAATCTCAACCAACGAGTTAGTCCGGGAAACTCCGTCGTATTTCTGACATCGATGCGTGGACCTTGCCTGTACTGACGGTCGAGCAGGATATGACGCGTGGACTGAATGGTATGACCCGAAGAAAGGCAACCTCGAACAGGTGCAGCGTGGATTTGCGGTGAAGCCAGGCGGCAAACTGCAAATTGTGATTAGCGAGTTGAGTCCAACGAGGTACTCGGAGTACATGCTTGAGGCGACACAAGTGACGGACTACTTCATCGGCCAATCAACCAAAACGCTCACCGACCCAGGAGGTCTGCCACTGGGAAACTCCGCTGAGTGTGTTGTGGAGCGCCCTGAGATGGCGGGAGGTGGCAGAAAGCCTGTCACCGACTTCGGATCAGTGCGATTCTCGCCATGTCTGGCGTCAGATTATCCAGGTTGGTCCGACGCCACACTTGAGAATGTTGATCTTGTGTCGGGTGTGGCGTACAAGATAACAGGGGGCATCCAAGTCACACCGCTTGCAGACAATATTCATCACAAAACGGTACAATCTCCTTGACCAAGGTGCCGTAGCAACTCGGACAACATCCACACCGCCAAACATGAATGACACGGACTATTGGGTTGGCATTGAGACGTGGAAACACCCATAAAATCGCGTCGTGAATCGCGCTGGATTCAAGCTCGCTGTCCTCAGGGTGCAAACCAAAATTCAAGTCTCGGTCGATGATGGTCTAACCCGATAAATCTGGAACCCACAATTCCGACGAAAACCGTTGTACTTCCGACAACGATCCGTGGACTTTAGCGGACAGCTTTCAAACCCAAGAACGCCGCTGACCACGCCATTTTGGGACCTTCTACCCTAGGCACGAGATACCTTTGGCCCGTTACCTTGGGCGCAACAGTTTCGTCCGTGGCCGGTTTGACCGGTGTCGAGGGAGCGCATGCACGACATTGAGCTTCTCTCGCCCATGGGACGTCGACTTTGTGCCGGTTGGCCTTCGCCGGGAAAGACGTGATCTTCAAGGCCCCGTCGGAGCCGGCACTCCCGAAAGCACGCGCCGACGGCTCGGGGGCCCTCGGCGTCGAAACCGGCTCGCGGCGATTCCTCGTGCTGGCCGTACTGTGCCTGACGTTGTTCATCACAAATCTGGACGGCACGATCCTCAACGTAGCCCTGCCCACGATCGTGAGGACCTTGCATGCGACGTCGAGCCAGCTCCAATGGGTCGTGGATTCCTACACGATGGTCTTCGCGGGGCTGCTCCTGATCTCGGGTTCCCTCGGCGACCACCTGGGACGCAAGTGGGTCTTTATCGGCGGGCTGGCCATCTTCGCCGTCGGCTCAGCCACATCAGCCTTTTCGAGGAGTCCCGACCAGTTGATCGCGGCGAGGGCCTTCATGGGCATCGGGGCCGCGGCGATCATGCCCTCGACACTCTCGATCCTGACTAATGTCTTCACCGAGCCGGTCGACCGAGCTCGGGCCATTGGCCTGTGGTCGGGCACGAGCGGACTGGGGCTAGCGATCGGCCCGGTTGTGGGTGGGTGGCTACTCACCCACTACTGGTGGGGCTCGGTGTTCTTGATCAACGTGCCCATCGCCGCTGCGGCTTGCGTGGCCGCGCTCGTGATCGTGCCCAACTCGCTCAATGCGAACGCCAAACGGCCCGACATCGTCGGTGCAGGATGCTCGCTCGTGGGCGTCGCTCTGTTGCTGTGGGGGATCATCGAGGCTCCCGTTTGGGGCTGGGCCTCCCCAACGATCATCGCGGCGATCGCGGGCGCCGTGGTGATCACCTTCACCTTCGTTATGTGGGAGCGACACACGACACATCCGCTCCTCGAGCTCTCGTTCTTCGATTCAAGACGATTCTCGGTCGCCATGGCGGGTCTTGGTCTGGTCCTGTTCGCCCTGTCGGGCGCGCTCTTCCTGCTCACCCAATACCTCCAGTTCTGCCTCGGCTACACGGCCCTGCAGACCGGGCTGCGCATCGCTCCGATCGCCGCCGTGCTACTCGTGGTGGCGTCACTTTCGAGCTTCGCGGTGCGCGTCGTCGGGACCAAGGTCGTGGTCTTTTGCGGCATGGCCCTGATCACACTTGGCTTGGCCATGCTTTCGGCCGTCACGATCCATTCCACATACGCAAACGTGCTGCCGGCCTTCTTCCTGCTCGGCATCGGCACGGGGCTCGCGATCGCCCCGTGTACCGAGTCGGTCATGGGTTCCGTGCCGATAGAGCTTGCTGGAGTCGGCTCGGCGACCAACAGCACCGCGTTGCAAATCGGCAGCGCGCTCGGGGTCGCCGTGCTCGGGAGCCTGCTCAGCACGCGCTATCAGGTCGACATGCGCCTGTTACTCCGCCATGTCGCGGTTCCCGCGTCGGTCGTTCGCACGACCGTGGGCTCGCTCGGCGGTGCCCTCGGGCTCGCCCATCACGTGGGCGGAGTGCTCGGAGCCCAACTCGCTGCCTCGGCACGCCGGTCGTTCATTAACGGGATGGTCTTTGCCGTCTCGGTGGGCGCGGTGATCGCCGCAGTCGCTTCGGCCGCGGTCGCGATCTTTCTGCCCGCCCGGGCCCCAGAAAACGGAAGAAAACAATGACGGAACTCAAGCGCAAGGGCGAGCGCAGTGTTGAACCTATGCGACTGATTCGGGTGCTCTCCGTGCGAACGCTCATAACGACGCACTGCCTGATCGTGCTGGGCAGCACCGTGCGGGTGACCAACTCAGGAATGGGCTGCAAGGACTGGCCGCTCTGCTCGAACTAGGTCGGCCCTCTCTCGACCTTTCACCCTCTGATGGAGCAGTCGCACTGCTACCTCACCTCACTCGACACCGTGCTCATCATCGCGCTCGCCGTGGCAACGTGGCGCGCGGGCCGGTTGGCTCACCACGTATTCGTTCCGGCGCTGGTGTTGGTGGGCGTCATCGTGGTCCAGATCGTGCTCGGGGCCATCACGGTAATATCCAACAACGCCCCCGTCACCGTGGCACAGCATCTGGTGGTCGCGACGTTCTTCCTAAGCATCGTGACGGTGACCGCCGTCGCGGCGTTCGTCTCGCCGGAGCGCTCGTAGTCGCTGACGCACGGGCCCGGACGGCTCGCCTGGTCGGCCGTGGTCGCGCTCTACCTGGTCTTCATCTCCGGCTCGATCGTGGTGAACGGCGGAGCCCAGTCGGCGTGCACGTCGTAGCCGGCCTGCATTTCGAGCCCGGCCGCGATGGGCCACGTGACCCTGTAGCTGGCACACCGCTCGATGGTTTTCATCGGCTCCGTCCTCGTTGTGGCCTTCGTCGTTGGCCTGGTACGCCACAAGGCCACCGATGCCGTCGAGCGCAACCTAGCGTACGCCACGCTGGTGTTGTTCGCGCTGCAGGTCGTCGCCGGGGCGCTCACCGCACTGGATGGCGGTCGCGCCGGAATCGCCGACGTGCACCTCGCCGTAGGCAGCGCCTTGTGGTGCTATGTTGTCGCAGTCTTCGCCATGGTCGCTCGGGCGCGTCCGTTCGCACCAGAGTCGGGCCCCCAGCACTCACCCCTTGAGTCCGGTCACATTCAACCGTCGAACTCGAGCCAATCACTCCACTCATAGTGATTGGCTCGAAGGGGCGGCATTCACACTTCTTGCACCTGTTCCAATGGCCACCGTCGATCATCTCGCCACCACATAGCAACGCGACATCGACGCGCTCAGAAGTCACACTCTTCAACGTGCCCGCCGCACATTTATCTCTATGGTCGAGCAACATTCAGAACGTTGCTGTTTCGCTTAGAACATCTCGCCGCAACGGCAAGTGGCCCTGACAGGACAAGCCTCGAACCAATTGGTCCGATGAGGACTGTTGCATTTCTGACAACTATCTGTGGGCCGTACAGGACTTGAACCTGTGACCCCTTGCGTGTCATGCAAGTGCGCTACCAGACTGCGCCAACGGCCCCTAAGGGTGCAACCTTACCACCCGAGCACTTTGTCCAATACCCGTTATTCACGTGATTAACGAGTCTGTACGGTGACGTCAAGCTCGGTCTCGGCCACCAAGAGATCAAACGCCATCTGACCCGAATTGTTGCGTATCACCTGCTCGATGAAGACCTCAACCGTCGCGCGCGCGTCGCCGAGTGCGTTGTGTTTTCCCGGCGTGACACCGTAGGTCCGACAGAGAAAGTCGAGGCCCCGTCGAGGTCGAAGTTCTCGGCTGGGCTCAATCACGAGATCGTGCTCGATGATGTCGATCACGCGCAGCAGGGAGATGTCAAACTCCTCATCGTCGAGTGATTTCCCGAGCACCGACTGGGCACTTCGTCGCAACATCTCGAGATCAAATCGAACGACGTTGGCGCCAACGAAATACGCGCCAAGATTGTGATACTCGCGCAAGAAGGTCAGAGCGCGCACGAGTCCCGCCTTCACCGTGAGGACGACGTCCGTCGAGCGCTTGGCCTCAATATCCTCCACCGAGAGACCGTGGACTTTGCGCGCCGCCGGTGCGATCGGCCGGTCGGGAACGACGTAGAAATGCTCCTCGCGCACGAGGTGTCCGAACCGGTAGACGCAAAAACCGTAGGAAATGGCTCTTTCTGAGGTGACATCGAGCCCGGTCGTCTCGGTGTCGAAGCCCACGACGAGCTCCGGCACCTGCAGTATGGGTTTCGCCACGTCTCTACCTTTGCAGTTTTGTGTGACATGCTCAGTGCGTCGGCATCAAAGATACCCCATCACGTCAACTGGGGTACGCGTC
>Ga0075520_1000156_pt1 | contig 25664 bp, 18 predicted proteins | sample NGEPerB_FD_75100 | JGI IMG/M metagenome (GOLD analysis project Ga0075520, IMG submission 75100) | Arctic peat soil microbial communities from the Barrow Environmental Observatory site, Barrow, Alaska, USA - NGEE PermafrostAB12-B | ecosystem: Environmental > Terrestrial > Soil > Wetlands > Peat ... | reverse complement strand
GGGGAGCGGACGGCGCCGCCGTCCGCTCCCCCGTCGGCACCGCCGTCAGCGCCGCCGTCCGCTCCCCCGTCGGCGCCACCATCGGCACCGCCATCGGCGCCGCCGTCAGCACCGCCGTCGTGCACGCCGGGCACGCCACCCGCGCCGCCGTCCGCCGGACCTTCCGATCCGGACGCACTTGTCGTCACGATGTCGTCGTCGCTCAGGCTCATGGAGACTCTCCTCGAGAGATCGGCGGCGTGCTCGCCGCGGTGGATGTTCGGCCAATGATCGACCGACGCCCACGCTAGCGACTCCGCGACGATCTTGCGACGGGGCGCCGCCCGGCCGAACTCATGCTCGCCGAGCGCGGCCACCGGCATCACCGGTGCCACGTTTCCGTTGCCGACGTGCGGGCGCCGGAAATGGCCGGTCTGTCGGCATAACAGTGCCGGTCGACATCACAGTGCCAATTGCAGCGGAATCTGCCACGGTGCGAACGGTTTCCGAGCACCCGGCGGTCGCTCGATCACCGATGGTTCCGCCGTCCCGTCGTCCCGTCGTCCCGCCGTGCCGCCGTCCCGTCTCCCGTCGAAAAGCGTTCTACGGTCGGCCGACGCCCGGCGCCGGCGCCGGCGCAGTGACGACCATTCCCGTTCGCTGCCCGCCGCCGGCTGCCTCCGGCCATTGCGCAGCCATGATGTACAGCGTGCTCCGGTCACTGCCGCCGAGCATGCAGGCGAAGCACCCTCTGTCGACGTCGACCGTCTGCAGCACCTCTCCGCCCTCCCGTACGCGGACGCACCGCCGATGGGGAACGTCGGCGTACCAGACTGCCCCCTCTGCATCGAGGCAGATGCCGTCGGGGACACCGTCCACCAGATCGGCCCACACCCGGCGACGGGACAGGCCTCCGTTGCTTGCGATGTCGAAAGCCGTCAGCCGCTTGGCATACGACTCGGCGACGATCAGCGTGGAGTTGTCCGGCGTCACCGCCATGCCATTGGGAAATGCCACGTTGTCGGCCACCTGCCGCACCTCACCGTCTGGTGTCACCATCGCGATGATTCCCGGACCGACCTGGCCGTCCGGGAAATCGAAACCGATGTTGTTCAGGTAGGCGTTACCGCGACCGTCGACAACGATTTCGTTCCAAGGCTTTTCGGAAATGGCGGCGAGATCGCTGTGGATGACGAGCGAGCCGTCCGGCTCGGTGCACAGCAGTTGCCGCGCGCTGGCCGAGAGGATGAGCAACCTGCCGTCGGGCAGCCAGTCGATGGAGAAGGGGAACGACTGGACAGTGGTGACGACCTCACTCCTTCCTTCGGCGTCGACGGCCATGATCTGTTCGGCACCCCAATCGGCGAACCAGAGGCGGCCGTCATGCCAGCGCGGGGACTCACCCAACCGCAGATCGGTGAGCAGGACGTGGGGATCGGACATGGGCACTCCTGGATTCGTTGCCACGATCGGGCTCTACCAAGTAAACGAAGCCAGGCCGACGGAATCGACAATCGGGACGAGGATCTCAGCCCTTCTTTCGCAGTCGGATGGCGGCCATCCGGTACGCCGGAGCGACGGACTGCGGGTTCCGCGCGATCCGATCTCTGGTGTCGGTCCATATCGCCTGCCAGGCGGCGTCGCGCCGGTGCCGCGGCGACGGGACCTCTCCGATGTGCGGTCCCAGCAATGACCGCAACACGCGTACCTGGTTGTCCGCGTACTGGTGGAATCGGCCGGCCACCATCAGGTCCGCGAACGGATCGGCAAGCACCGCGGTACGCGTCTCGACCCAGTCGAGGCTGCCGCCCGCGGAACCTGCGAACGACGGCGAGAACGGCTCGCCGAGTTCCGGCAGCGAGCGGAACCAGGCGGGGTACACCGCGGCGGCGGCCTCCGCCGCGGTCAGCATGCCATCGGCCCTTGCCTGAGCGATCGCCTGCGCCAGACATCCGAACAGCCCCTCGCAGCCGATCATGCCATCGTCGCCCCGCACCCCGTCGACGACGACAATCCCGCAGCCTGGGGCCAACTCGGCGCAGCGGTGGTCCAGGAAGGCGCGCCAGTCCTGTGCCGCCCGGTCGCGGTAGGCCGCCCGGGCCGCTTCGTCGGCCGACAGGTGAACGAGGAAATGATCGGGGATCGGTGCCGTCGCGCCGCTCATCCGGTGCAGGCTGGACACCGTCCACCCGAAGGCCAGCGACCTCGCGGGAAGTGCCCGCTCGAACATCGATCGCCCGACGGCGATCGGGTAGACCCCCTCGTGGCGGGCCAGATAGCTGTCGGCCGAGCCGTCGACGGCGTCGAACAGCGAGCCGAAATCGGTGTCGGGAGCGTCGCTGTGCACCACGAGGAGCGGCGCGGCGCTCACTCGGCGCTGCCACGATTGAACGGCCACTGTCATCCCGGCGAGCGATCGGTCGCCCGAGCCGGCCCCGAAGTCGGCGAAGATCGACGGCGTGGCGCCGTGGGAGGCGCCGGCCCGAAGAGCCTCCTCGACGGCCGTGCGCACCATCGGGTAGGCGAAAGCGGCGGCGTCCGGTACACCTCGCCCGGACTGGCGCGCGTCCGTGACGCCCGCCACCGGGGCGACCGCCCACTCGTCAACCGTGGTGTGCCTGCTCACCGCACCACCCTTCGCTCAACCCCTGCGGCCAGCATCCGTCCGCCGCACCGTCAGCGCATGCCGAGTTGTCACCGAGCGATCCAGTCGGGCTCAGCGCAACCGAACCAGACCCTCCTGCACGGCCGTCGCGATCATCCGTCCATCGGCTGAAAAGAAGTGCCCGGTGCCCAGCCCCCTGGCACCGGATGCGCTGGGTGAACTCGTGTCGTACAGCACCCATTCGTCCACCCGGAACGGCCGGTGGAACCACATGGCGTGATCAAGAGACGCGACCTGAAGGCGGTCGAACTCCGCGGACAGCGCGTGCGTGGCCAGCACCGAGTACAGCAATGTCAGGTCGGACAGGTACGCCAGGATGCACACGTGCAGCAGGTCGTCGTCGGGCAGCACACCGTCGGTCCGGAACCAGACCCGGTTGTGCGCTTCGGTCCTCGGCCCGGTGAGCCGCGACTCCCACGGCGGGTCGTCCACGTACCGCACGTCGAACGGCCGCGGGATGCGCCCCCAGACGGCGATCCGTTCCTTGATCGGGGCAATGCGTTCGGCGTAGGTGGGCAGCGATTCCGGCGGTGGCACGACCGGCATCGGATCGGCGTGGTCCACCCCTGGCTCGTCGATCTGGAACGAGGCCGACATGGCAAAGATCGGCTTGCCGTGCTGGATGGCGACCACCCGCCGGGTGGTGAACGACACCCCGTCCTTGGCCTCGTCAACCTGGTAGACGATGGGATTCTTCGGGCTGCCCGGCCGGAGGAAATACGCATGCAGGGAGTGCACCCGCCGATCACTGGGCACGGTGCGGCCGGCGGCGATGAGCGCCTGGGCGGCGACCTGGCCACCGAACACCCGGGACGGCGAGATTTCCGGCGAGTAGCCGCGGTACAGGTCCTGCTCGAGCTGCTCGAGGTCCAGCAGCTTGATCAGGTCGTCGACCACGGCCTGGCCCCGCGGCACGCCGTCGATGTCCAGCGTCGGCGGCTCGCCGCTCGCCGCCATGCCGAAACCGTCGTCTACTGCCGGGTCCACCACATCCGAGGGATCACTCACGCAGGTCACCGTAGCGGGACAGCCGGAGGCTGCGAACTGGCGGTGTCCGCTGGTCAGCGCATCCCGGGGTAAGTCCGTGTCGACACGACAGCGGTCGGGCGTAGCCTGAGAAGTCCCTCGCCGAGGACCGCAGCCGCCCCATCCGGAGGCACGATGGCGACCCGTGCACTATCCAGGGGTCCGGTACCCACAGACCGACGCCGCGCGGCACCGCAACGTGGCGCCGACGGCGCTCGTTCCTCGACCTGGCTGGGACCGGCATTCCCCGACCGGACGGCGGTTGTCGGCGCGCACCAACTGGTCCGCACCATGCAGACCGCCGCCGGCAATCTCGCCGTGACGATCGCCCTGCAGCGGGCAGGTGGATGGCCCGGCGCGGCAACGCAAGGCCCGGCGTGGAACGACGCCAAGCCGAAGGAGATCGGCAGGATCCGCCGGTTGGCCATCGCGGGCCTGGCCGGCGGAGCGACCGGCGCGTTCAAGGGCGGCGACATCGCGCACACCACGGAAGCGGCCGATCACCGAGCCATCGTGCTTGTCCCCCAAGGGTTCTCGCCAAAGGACCCGGTCGACGTGCTGCTCCACTTCCACGGCCACACCGAGGTGTGGCGGGGCAGGTACGCCGGCTTCCGGCAGCGCACGTTCACCCCGACCAGGGCGACCAGGAAGGCCAAGCTGACCAGCGACAACAAGGTGCGCGACGTCGACCTCGATCAGATCGAGCAACAAATGGACGGCAGCGGCAAACGGCAGACGATCGGCATTCTCGCGCAGGGCGGCCCCCAGCATCAATTCGGCGACATCAACGTGGACGCCTACATTTCCGATGTGTTGGCCAGAACGAACAAGGAATATCCGACGATCCTGACCAAGGTGCCGAAGAGTTGGTCGGTGATCCTCTCCGGGCACAGCGGCGGCGGTTTCGCGGTTCAGGACGCGCTTTCGGCCAAGAACAGGCCGAAGAATCTCAAGGGCCTGCTGTTTTTCGACGCCGAGGCGATGCAGCGGGACATGCGCCGGCGCATCACCGAGGACCTGGATTTTCTCGCCGACCTCACTCATTCCGATTCCGACCGCGACACCCGCCTGGCCGGACGCCCGTCCGTGCGGGCGTTCACCAGCGCCGGTTCCCCCTATGCGGCCAGGTACAAGGACATCGTCACCGCAACGATCGAGACCGCGATGAAGCGGATCTTTCCACTCGGCCGAAAGGCGGAATTGCAGCGCCTTCGGACCCGCCAGGCGATCCAGCCACTCACTGCGGCCGAGAGTGCCGGGCTGAAGGAGTTACTTCGACGCAGGCCGGCAGATCAGGCCGGGCGGGACGAACTCCGCTCGCTGCGCGCCCGTCAGGCCAACCAACCGTTGCGCCCTGCCGACATCGCCAGGATGGACGCGCTCACCAAGCAGGAAGCCCAATTGGCCGCGGTGACCAGATTCCTGCCGAAGATCCAGCAGCTCTATCAACTCACCGCATTGCCTGCAGGGGTCGAGCACGAGGAAATCATCCGGGGCACCCCCACCGATTCCGGCGACTACAAGGCGGGGCAGGGCAATCTGGAAAAGGCGCTCCGTTCCCTGCCGTGATGCGCGCAGGCCGGGTGGCCTCCGGCACCCAGCTCAGTACTTGATCATCACGTTCCGCAATTCGGTGTAGAACTCCAGGGAATGCACGCCGCCCTCACGGCCGATGCCGGAGGCCTTCGATCCGCCGAACGCGGTTCGCAGATCGCGCAGGAACCAGCTGTTGATCCAACACAGCCCGACCTCGATCTTGGTCGCCAGCCGGCTCGCGCGGTTGATGTCCTGGGTGTAGATCGACGTCGCCAGACCATATTTCGTGTCGTTGGCCATCGCCACCGCCTCCTGCTCGGTGTCGAAGGGGGCGATGTGCAGGCATGGGCCGAAGATCTCCTCCTGGATCACCGTCGCGGTCTCCGGCAGGCCGGTCCAGATGGTCGGCTGCACCCAGCAGCCGTCCTTCAGGTCCTCCGGCATGTCCGGGATACCGTCGCCGAAGACGATCGTCGCGCCCTCATCTTTGGCCTTCTGGTAGTACGACAGCACCTTGTCCTGATGTTCCTTGGTGACCAGCGGGCCGATCTTGGTGGCCGCGTCGTCGGGCCGGCCGGGCGTCATCGCCTCGGCCTTGGCCTTCAGCGCGGCCACGAACTTGTCGAAGATCGGCCGCTCGACGTAGACCCGCTCGGTGCCAAGGCACACCTGGCCACCACGGTGTTCCCGCAGGCCAGCGCGGGCCCGACCTTCCACGTCATCAGCAGCAACGGCAGGTTCCACGGGCAGACCACGGCGATCACCCCGCGCGGCGAGCGGACGGTGTAGCTCCGTGCCGTCATCCCGTCCGGGGTGGCCATCTCGAACAACTCGGTGGCCGCGTTCTTGATGGCGTCCGCGACGATCTTGAAATTGGCTGCGCCACGAGGGATGTCGACGTGCGAGGCGAGGCTGTGCGGCTTGCCGGTGCCGGCCACCTCGGCGGCCAGGAAGTCGTCGAACCGGTTGGTGATCTCCTCTGCCACGGACGACCCTCGGCCAGGGTGATCTCGACGAACGGCATCAGGCGCCTTCCTGCTCGGCGAATCGGATGGTGGATCGGATGGTGGATCGCCGAGCGTGCGCGTGCTGAAGCGCGGTCCGGGGTGGCGAACCCGCGTGCGCTGACGGGACAGTCACGCAGGCCAGTCTGTCGAAGGAGCACCCGCGGCCCGGTGGCACGCACGCGGGTTTCCGGCGAGTGGGATCCACCGGTGAGAATGACGCCGCTGATGTGGTGCCCAGTGTCGCGCACTGGCACCTTGGCCGACTCCGTCGGCGGTGCGCCTGATCTGGGGTTTGAAAGCGTTCCAGATAGGCGGCCCCTGGCGAACGCGCGTGACGTCCGACCAGCCAACGGGTCACGACCAGCGAAACCTCAGTCGTCGTGGCTGAGCCGGTGCACCCGGATGAGGTTGGTCGAGCCGGTCTGGTTGGGTGGCGCGCCCGCGACGATCACCACGGTGTCGCCGGGCTGGTACCCGGGGATCCGCAGCATGGCGTGGTCGACCTGCTCGATCATCTCGTCGGTGTCGTCCACGGCCGGGACGACGAAGGTACGGACACCCCAGGTCAGTGCCAGCTGGTTGCGGGTGGCCTCCAGCGGGGTGAACGCCAGCAGCGGCAGCGGGGTGTGCAGCCGGGCCAACCGGCGGACGGTGTCACCGCTGTAGGTGAACGCGACCAGGGCTTTGGCGTCGAGCCGCTCACCGATGTCCCGGGCCGCGTAGGACAGCACCCCGCGCCGGGTCCGCGGAACGTGGGTCAGCGGCGGCACCGTCACCGACTCGTCCTCCACCGCCTCGATGATCTTGGCCATGGTCCGGACCGCGATGATCGGGTACTTGCCGACCGACGTCTCGCCGGACAGCATCACCGCGTCCGCGCCGTCCAGCACGGCGTTCGCGACATCCGAGGCCTCGGCCCGGGTCGGCCGGGAGTGTTCGATCATCGAGTCGAGCATCTGGGTGGCCACGATCACCGGCTTGGCGTTCTCCCGGGCGATCTGCACGGCCCGCTTCTGCACCAGCGGCACCTGCTCCAGCGGCAGCTCCACGCCGAGGTCGCCGCGGGCCACCATGATCCCGTCGAACGCCAGCACGATGGCCTCGAGATTGGCGACCGCTTCGGGCTTCTCGAGCTTGGCGATGACCGGGAGGCGGTGGATGCCGACATCGTCCATCACCTGGTGCACCAGGTCGACGTCGCTGGGCGACCGCACCAAGGACAGCGCAATGATGTCGACGCCGAGCGACAGCGCGAACTTCAGGTCCGCGATGTCCTTCTCGGACATCGCCGGGACGGAGACGTTCATCCCGGGCAGCGAGATGCCCTTGTTGTTCGAGACCGGGCCGCCCTCGGTGACCGAGCACACCACATCGCTCCCGGCGACCTGGGTGACGACCAGCCCGACCTTGCCGTCGTCGATGAGCAGCCGGTCGCCCGGCCGGGCGTCCCGGGCCAACCCGTGGTAGGTGGTGGACACCCGGTTGCGGCTGCCGACGATGTCCTCGACCGTGATAGTGACCTGCTCCCCGGTCGGCCAGTCGTGCGGCCCGTCCTCGAACCGGCCGAGCCGGATCTTCGGCCCCTGCAGGTCGGCCAGGATGGCCAGCGCCTTGTCCGCGGACCTCGCGGCCTCCCGCAGCCGGTGGTAGATCGCCTCATGGTCGGCGTAGTCGCCGTGCGAGAAGTTCAACCGCGCGACGTTCATGCCTGCGTCCAGCAGAGCGGCGATTCCTTCCTCGGATGAGGTCGCCGGGCCCATGGTGCAAACGATCTTTGCGCGACGAGTCATGGCGGTTACCCTAGCCGCTCTGAACCGATAGTGCTGCGGCGTCCTACCGGTCTCGCCGAGCCTCGTGCGGCCGACGATTCGCCCGGCGAAACCCGGTCGATGGCAAGGGTCGACGGCAGTGCGAGCAGGTCGTAACGGACCCTCATCCGGCAGCGCTGCCGCATCAGCAGCAGCCGCCCAGGCAGCACGACATCCGTTGCAGCACTGCAGGTATCGCTGAACTTGTCCGACCGAGTGGAGGCTGTCAGCGCAGCGCGACCGCGGTCGGCTCGAGCGGGTCGGGCAGGAACGACGAGCCCGCCAGATAGGCATCGACCCCGGCCGCAGCGGACCGGCCTTCGGCGATCGCCCAGACGATCAGCGACTGGCCCCGGCCGGCGTCACCGGCCACGAACACCCCTGGCACGCTGGTCATGTATTGGGAGTCCCGGACGATCGTGCCGCGCGGGGACAGCTGCACTCCGAGACCGTCCAGCAGACCCGGCCGATCGGGTCCGACGAAGCCGAGCGCGATCAGGATCATGTCGGCGTCGAGGTGGAAATCGGTGCCCTCGGTGGCGATGAAACCGCCGGGGATCCGCTTGCCCTCCACCAGATGAAGGCCGCTGACCTTGCCGTCGGTGCCCTCGATCGCGGTGGAGTTGACCCCGAAAACCCGCTCACCGCCCTCTTCGTGGGCGGCCGAGATCCGCAGCATCAACGGGTACGTCGGCCAGGGCGTGGACGGGTCCCTGGTGGCCGGCGGCATCACGTGGATGTCCAGCTGGGTGACCGATGCGGCGTTCTGCCGGAGCGCCGTGCCGTAGCAGTCGGCGCCGGTGTCGCCGCCGCCGATGATGATCACCTTCTTGCCCTCGGCGGAGATGTCGACGGCCTCCCGGCTGCCCTCGCAGACCTCGTTCTGCTGCACCAGGTAGTCCATCGCCAGGTACACGCCGTCCAGGTGTCGGCCGTCGACGGTCAGCTCCCGCGGAATGGTGGAACCGGTGGCGATGACGACCGCGTCGACATCGCTCTGCAGCTGCTCGACGGTGAGGTCGACGCCGACGTTGCAGCCGGCGACGAAGGTGACCCCCTCGGCCTCCATCTGCTCGAGCCGACGGTCGAGCACGGCGCGATCCATCTTGAACTCGGGGATGCCGTACCGCATCAGCCCGCCGATGCGCTCGTCACGCTCGTACACGGTGACGGCATGCCCGGCCCTGGCCAGTTGTTGCGCGGCGGCCAGTCCGGCGGGGCCGGAGCCGATCACCGCGACCGACCTGCCGGTGGACAGCTCCGCCGGCCGTGGGGTGAGCCCGAAGCCGTGGTCGATGGCGTGATCGGCGATCTGCTGCTCGACCAGCTTGATGGACACCGGGTCGTCACCGATACCGAGCACGCAGGCCGCTTCGCACGGTGCCGGGCACAGCCGTCCGGTGAATTCGGGGAAGTTGTTGGTGGCGTGCAGCCGGTCCGACGCCTCCTCCCATTTCCCGGTGCGGACCAGGTCGTTCCACTCGGGGATGATGTTGCCCAGCGGGCAGCCCTGGTGGCAGAACGGGACGCCGCAGTCCATGCACCTGGCGGCCTGGATCCTGGTGTCCTGCTCGTCGAACGGCTCGTAAACCTCGTTCCAGTCCCTGAGCCGCAACGGGATGGGCCGTCGCGGCGGGCCCTGGCGACCGTATTTCAGGAAGCCACTGGGATCAGCCATGGCTGGCCTCCATGATCATCTCGTCGGCGTCGATTCCCCGTGCGGCCGCTTCCGCCCGCAGGGACAGCACCCTGCGGTAGTCGCGGGGCATCACCCGGGAGAAGCGCACGGCCGCGATCGGCCAGTCCGCCAGCAGTCCGGCGGCCACGGTGGATCCGGTGAGCTTGGCGTGCGAGCTGATCACCTCGCCGAGCCAGAGCACCTCGTCGGCGTCCAGCGGCTCCAGGTCGACCAGTTCCGGGTTCACCTTCGCCGGTTCGGGGTCGAGCAGGTAGCCGACGCCGCCGCTCATCCCGGCCCCGACGTTGCGGCCGGTCCGGCCGAGGATGACAACCCGCCCGCCGGTCATGTACTCAAGGGCGTGATCGCCGGTGCCCTCGGTGACCATCAGTGCGCCGGAGTTCCGGACGGCGAACCGCTCGCCCACCCGCCCCCGCAGGTACATCTCGCCGTCTGTGGCGCCGTAGCCGATGGTGTTCCCGGCGACGACCTGGGTCTTCACCCCGGGCGCCTGGGACGGTGAGTTCTCGTCCGGCCGGACGATGATCCGTCCTCCGGACAGTCCCTTGCCGACGTAGTCGTTGGCGTCACCGACCAGCGTGATGGAGATCCCGCGCGGCAGGAACGCGCCGAGGGACTGCCCGGCCGTGCCCGTCAAGTGGATGTCGATGGTGTGGTCGGGCAGGCCCTCCGGGCCGAAGACCCTGGTGACCTCCGAGCCGAGCATGGTGCCGGCGGTGCGGTCGACGTTGCGGATCGGCAGGTCGATCCGGACCGCGCGGGCGTCCTGCAGTGCGGGGGCCGCCAGCTTGATCAGCGTCGCGTCCAGCGTCTTGGACAGGTCGTGCCGTGCAGGGTTGGTGCAGGAGTAGTCGCTCGCCACGTCCGCGATCTCCAGCAGCGGCGCGAGGTCAAGGCCGCGGGCCCGGTGATGGGCGATCGCGTGCGAGACGTCCAGCATCTCCGCGTGCCCGATCGCCTCGCCGACGGTGCGGAATCCGAGCGCGGCCAGGTATTCGCGGATCTGCTCGGCGAAGTACAGGAAGAACGTCTCGACGAACTCGGGGGTGCCGGTGAACCGCTCCCGGAGCACCGGGTTCTGCGTCGCGATGCCGACCGGGCAGGTGTCGAGGTGGCAGACCCGCATCATCACGCAGCCGGCCACGATCAGCGGAGCGGTGGAGAAGCCGAACTCCTCGGCGCCGAGCAGTATCGCGACGACCACGTCGCGCGGTGTCTTCAGCCCCCCGTCGACCTGGACCTTGACCTGCTCGCGCAGCCGATTCAGCCGCAGCGTCTGCTGCGTCTCGGACAGCCCCAGCTCCCAGGGCTGACCGGCGTGCTTGAGCGAGGTGAGGGCGGCCGCGCCGGTGCCGCCGTCGTGCCCGGCGACGATCACCTTGTCGGCGTGCGCCTTGGTGACGCCGGCGGCGACGGTCCCCACTCCCGGCGTCGACACCAGCTTGACCGACACGTCGGCGGCCGGGTTGGCGTTGCGCAGATCGTGGATCAGCTGCTTGAGATCCTCGATCGAGTAGATGTCGTGGTGCGGCGGCGGCGAGATCAGCCCGACACCCGCGGTGGCGTGCCTGGTCTGGGCGATCCACGGGTAGACCTTGTTTCCGGGCAGCTGACCGCCCTCGCCGGGCTTGGCGCCCTGCGCCATCTTGATCTGGATCTCTTTGGCGTTCACCAGGAACGCACTGGTGACCCCGAACCGTCCGGAGGCGACCTGCTTGATCGCGGACCGGCGCGCCGGGTCGAGCAGCCGGTCGACATCCTCGCCGCCCTCGCCGGTGTTCGACTTGCCGCCCAGCCGGTTCATCGCGATGGCCAGCGTCGTGTGCGCCTCGACGGAGATGGAGCCATACGACATCGCCCCGGTGACGAACCGCTTGACGATCTCGCTCGCCGGTTCGACCTCCTCTAAAGGAACGTTCACGCCTTGATCAACGCGGAGCTCGAACAGGCCCCGCAGCGTGCCGCCCTTGCGGGACAGCTCGTCGACGGCCTCGGTGTACCGGCGGAACACGGTCTGCTGCTTGCTCCGGGTGGCGTGCTGCAGCAGGTAGACGGTCTCCGGGTTGAACAGGTGGATCTCGCCCTCGCGGCGCCACTGGTACTGGCCGCCGATCTCCAGGCCGCGGTGCTCCAGTGCGCGCGGGTTGGGCACGAAGGCCAGCGCGTGCCGGATGGCCACGTCCGAGGCGACGGTCTCCAGCCCGCTGCCGCCGGTGCGGGTGGTACTGCCGGTGAAGTACTCGTCGAGCACCGGCTGGTCGATGCCGAACACCGCGAAGACCTGCGCGGCGCGGTAGGAGCCGACGGTGGAGATGCCCATCTTGCTCATCACCTTGAGCACGCCCTTGCCCAGCGCGTACACCGTGTTCTTGATCGCCTTCTGCGGGCTTACGTCACCGATCAGGCCGTGCCGGGACAGGTCCTCCGCGCTCTCCAGCACCAGGTACGGGTTGACCGCGCCGGCGCCGTAGCCGAGCAACAGCGCGACGTGGTGGACCTCGCGGGCGTCACCGGATTCGACGACGAGCGCGACCTTGGTCCGCGACTTCTGCCTCACCAGGTGTTGGTGCACCGCGGAGGTGAGCAGCAGGGAGGGAATCGGCGCCCGGTCGGCGGTGGAGTGCCGGTCCGACAGCATGATCACCCTGGCGCCGTTCTCGATCGCCTCGTCGCACTCGGCGCGACATCGTTCGATGGCCTCTATGAGCGCTGGAGCGCCTCCTTGCACGTCGTACAGCCCGGAGATGGTGGCCGAGGCGAACCCGGGCAGGTTGCCGTCGGCGTTCATCCCCATCAACTTGGCCAGGTCGTCGTTGTCCAGCACCGGGAACGGCAGCACGATCTGCCGGCAGGACCTCGGTCCCGGTTCCAGCAGGTTCTGCTCCGGCCCGATGACGGAGGACAGCGAGGTGACAACCGCCTCCCGGATCGCGTCCAGTGGCGGGTTGGTGACCTGCGCGAACAGCTGGGAGAAGTAGTCGAAGATCAGCCGGGGGCGCTCCGAGAGCACCGCCTCCGGGGTGTCGCTGCCCATCGACCCGTTGCCCTCGGCACCCTTGGCGGCCATCGGGGTGAGAAGGATCCGCAGCTCCTCCTCGGTGTAGCCGAAGATCTTCTGCCGCTGCAGCACGCTGCGGTGCGAGACGGTGACGTGGTCTCTGGCGGGCAGGTCCGTCAGCCGCATGAGGCCGGCGTGCACCCACTCGCGGTAGGGCTGCTCGGCGGCCAGCGCGCCCTTCACTTCGGCGTCGTTGAGGATCCGGCCCTGGTCGGTGTCCACCAGGAACATCCGGCCCGGCTGCAGCCGGCCACGCTCGACGACCTTTTCCGGCGGGATCGGCAGCACGCCGGCCTCGGACGCGAGCACCACGGTGTCGTCGGTGGTCAGCCACCACCGGCCGGGGCGCAGACCGTTGCGGTCCAGCACGGCTCCGAGCACGGTGCCGTCGGTGAACGTCACGCAGGCGGGGCCGTCCCAGGGCTCGATGAGCGAGGCGTGGAACTCCGCGAAACCGCGGATCTGCGGGTCCATGGTTGCGTTGTTCTCCCACGCCTCCGGGATCATCATCATCACCGCGTGCGGCAGCGTCCGGCCGCCCAGGTGCAGCAGTTCCAGCACCTCGTCGAACGACGCGGAGTCCGAGGCACCGGGGGTGCAGATCGGGAACGCCCTGGCCAGATCGCCGGGGATCAGCTCGGATGACAGCAGTGACTCGCGGGCGCGCATCCGGTTCCGGTTCCCGCGGACGGTGTTGATCTCCCCGTTGTGCGCGATGAACCGGAACGGGTGGGCCAGCGGCCACGCCGGGAAGGTGTTGGTGGAGAACCGGGAGTGCACGATCGCGACCGCGCTCTCGGTGCGTTCGTCGGTCAGGTCGGCGAAGAACGCCGGCAGCTGCGACGTGGTGAGCATGCCCTTGTAGACGATGGTGCGGCTGGACAGCGAGGCCAGATACACGCCGCGATCCTCACCCAGCCGGGTCGCGGTCTCGTGCTCGATCCGCTTGCGCGCGGGATAGATCATCCGGTCCAGGTCGATGCCGAACGGTTGGGTGCCATCCTCGCGCGGCGGTCCGGCGACGAACAGCTGCTCGAAGGCCGGCATGACGTCGACCGCCATCTGCCCGACCCCGGAACCGACCGGGTCGGTCGGCACCAGACGCCAGCCCAGCAATTCCAGGCCCTCTTCGGCCAGGATGCCCTCGACGATCTCCTTGGCCTGCGCGCGCAGATCCTCCTCGGGCGGCAGGAAGGCCACGCCGACGGCGTACGCCTCGCCGTGCCGCGGGTCCACCGAGGTGGGCAGCGGGAATCCGGCGACGTCACGCAGCAGCCGGTCAGGTACCTGGATCAGGATCCCGGCACCGTCACCCACGGCGGGGTCCGCACCGGCCGCTCCGCGGTGGTCGAGGTTGATCAGCGCGGTGACACCGTCGGCGACGATGGAATGGCTGCGGCGGCCTCGGATGTCGGCGACGGCGGCGACACCGCACGCGTCGCGCTCGAAGCTCGGGTCGTACAGCCCCTGGGGGGCGGGTGTTGCCGAGTACTGCACGGCAGACCTCCCGTCGTCGGCGGCGAGGCAGCTACGGGAGCGGCCTGCTGGGGTGGAGTCGCTGGGGTGGAGTCGCTGGGGTGGAGTCGAGTGGTGCGGGGGTGCGTGGTTCACCAGCGGCGGTTCGGGTGCGGCACATCAATGGGCACGGCGGCTCAGCGGTGAAGACCGTGAGGAGGCGGCGGCGCGTCCTGCACATGCTGGGCGAACGTCAGGGGCCGTCTGTGGCGAGACGGTGAGCCACGGCCCCGAACGCGAGTGGGCGGGCGAGAGTCGGCGGGATCACCGCCCCATCGTCGCAGCACCCGCGCTCGATTATCGCGGATAATCCGGGACGACGGTGGCCCAGTCAGCGTCAAAGCTACCGCACCACCGGCGCGGCCCGGAACCTGCTTCACGGCTGGTGTCGGCGGGACGATCCCGTCCTGCCCGGCGGTGCGAACGATCACTCGTTGGGGCGCTGTTCCGCCGCGCCGGGGCGTTCTCCGGTGCTGCTGGCGTTCGGTTTCGCCGCGTCGTTCTCGCCGTCACCAGCGGAGACCGGCACATCGAGAATCGACGCATCGGTGTCGCCGGGCGGGCGTGACCGCGGGTCGGTTGGCTCGTCCTGGTGCGCGGCCGGATCGGCGGCTGCAACACCGGCGGCACCCTGGTCCTCCTGGTCACCGCGCCTGGCCGGCCCACGCACCACGGCCGGATCCTCGCGCCCCACGTTCCGCCGCAGGTACAGGAACAACACGGCCCCCGCGAACACCACGACCGAGGTGAAGACGTTGATCCGCAGCCCGAAGAAGTGGTTGGCCGGGTCGATCCGCAGCATCTCGATCCAGGTGCGGCCCAGCGTGTAGCCGGCGACGTACACCGCGAACGCCCGGCCGCCGCCGAGGGTGAACCGGCGGTCGGCCCAGACCACCAGCGCCGCGACGCCGATGTTCCACAGGATCTCGTACAGGAAGGTCGGTTGGTAGACCCCGCAGAGCACCTCGGGCGCGGCCTTGACGTACTCGGTGGGGAACTCACAGGTGCCGCCCGCCGGGATCGCGCCGGCCACCCCGCCAGGGGTGCGGACGAAGACTTCGAGACCCCACGGCAGCGTGGTCGGACTGCCGAACAGTTCCTGGTTGAAGTAGTTGCCCAGTCGGCCGATCGCCTGGGCGACGGCGATGCCCGGCGCGACCGAATCGGCGTAGGCCGACAGCGGCACCTTGTAGTACCGGCAGCCGATCCAGGCGCCGACCGCCCCGAAGGCGATGGCCCCCCAGATTCCCAGCCCACCGTTCCAGATGGCGAACGCGTTCCAGGGGTTCTTGCCCTCCCCGAAGTACAGCTGGTTGTCGGTGATGACGTGGTAGATCCGGCCACCGACGATGCCGAACGGGACGGCGAACACCGAGATGTCGGTGACCCGGCCAGGCCGTCCTCCGCGGGCCACGAACCGCTTGTTGCCCCACCAGACGGCGACGACGATGCCGATGATGATGAACACCGCGTACGCCCGGATGGCCAGCGGCCCGACGTACCAGACCCCTTGCGGCGGTGAGGGAATCGACGTCAAGAGGTGCGTCATGCCGGGCTGACCTCGCGGGCCGGGGCGCTGCGGGCGGCCCTGTCTGAGGTCGTCGAGGCTGATTGCGTCGCTGAGCCGCGCCGCACGCCGTCGGCCAGTTCTGCGGCCAGGTCGCGGACGGCGTTCACGCCACCGGATTCGGCGGCGCTGACGAAGGCCGAACCGACGATCACCGCGTCCGCGAACCCGGCGATCTCGGCGGCCTGGTCCCCGGTGCGGACGCCGAGACCGACGCCGATCGGCAGGTCGGTGACCGCGCGGCACCTGGCCACCAGGTCGGGCGCCGCCGCGGACACCTGGTTGCGGGCGCCCGTCACACCCATGGTCGACGCCGCGTACAGGAACCCGCGGGTCGCCGCAGCCGTCAGCGCGATCCGTTCCGCCGGTGACGACGGCGCCACCAGAAAGATGGGCGCCAGCTCGTTCTCGTGAGCGGCCGCCAACCAGGGACCGGCCTCGTCGACGATCAGGTCGGGGGTGATCACGCCGGACCCGCCGGCCGCGGCCAGGTCGCGGGCGAACTTCTGCACGCCGTACGCGAGCACCGGATTGAAGTAGGTCATCACCACCGACCGCCCGCCCGCTCCGGTCACGCCGGCGACAACCCGGAACAGGTCTGCGGCGTGGAACCCGGCGGCCAGCGCGGTCTGCGCGGCGTGCTGGATGACCGGGCCGTCCAGCACCGGGTCGGAGAAGGGCATGCCGACCTCTACCAGGTCGCAGCCGCCGTCGATCATCGCGGTCAGCAGCTCGATGGAGCCGTCGACCGTCGGGAAGCCGGCCGGCAGATAGCCGATCAACGCTGCGCGACCCTGCGACCGGGTCGTCGTGAACAGCAGGTCCAGGTTCGTCACGAGCGGGTCTCCCCCGGTTCGGCGAGGTCGAACCAGCGCATCGCGGTCTCCATGTCCTTGTCACCGCGACCGGACACGTTGATCAGCACGATGCCGGAGGGTCCTATCTCGCGCGCGAGGTCCACCCCACCGGCCACCGCATGGGCGGACTCGATCGCCGGGATGATGCCCTCGGTGCGGGACAGCAGGGCGAACGCGTCCATCGCCTGGGTGTCGGTGATCGGCCGGTACTCGGCGCGGTGGATCTCGGCCAAGTGCGCGTGTTCGGGTCCGACGCCCGGGTAGTCCAGCCCGGCGGAGATGGAGTGCGACTCGACGATCTGCCCGTCCGCATCCTGCAGCAGGAACGACCGGGCGCCGTGCAGCACGCCGACCGTGCCGCCGCTGATCGTCGCGGCGTGCCGCCCGGTCTCGATGCCGTCACCGCCCGCCTCCAGACCGACCAGTCGCACACCGGGATCGTCAAGGAACGCGTGAAAGACGCCGATCGCGTTCGACCCGCCGCCCACGCAGGCGGCGACCGCATCGGGCAGCCTGCCGGTCAGCTCCAGTACCTGCACCCTGGCTTCCAGCCCGATGATCCGCTGGAAGTCCCGCACGATCACCGGGAACGGATGCGGGCCGCCGACGGTGCCGAACAGATAGAAGGTGTTGTCGACCGATGCCACCCAGTCGCGGAACGCCTCGTTGATAGCGTCTTTCAGGGTCGCCGAGCCGGACTCGACCGCCACCACTTCGGACCCGAGCAGTCGCATCCGGGCGACGTTCAGCGCCTGCCGCTCGGTGTCGACCTTGCCCATGTAGACGCAGCAGTCCAGGCCCAGCAGTGCGGCGGCGGTCGCGGTGGCCACACCGTGCTGGCCCGCGCCGGTCTCCGCGATGACCCTGGTCTTGCCCATCCGCTTGGCCAGCAGCGCCTGGCCGAGCACGTTGTTGATCTTGTGACTGCCCGTGTGGTTCAGATCCTCGCGCTTGAGCAGGATCCGCGCTCCGCCGATCTGCTCGGTGAGCCGCGCGGCATCGGTCAGCGGGCTGGGCCGGCCCGCGTAGGTTGCCGCGAGCCGGTCGAGTTCGGCCAGGAAATCCGGGTCGATGCGGGCCTTGCGGTAGCTCTCCGCCACCTCGTCCAGCGCCGCCACCAACGCCTCCGGCAGCCACCGGCCGCCGAACGAGCCGAAGTAGCCGCGCTCGTCCGGGTCGTGGGTGGTCCCAGCCAGGCCGTCCGATGGCCGGGGCAACCCGTCCGGCCGTGGCGCGGGAACCTGCGCCGCTCCCGCGTCACGGATGGTCGGGGGCTGTCGGGGCGCGGGCGGCCGGATGCCCGACGACTGGGTGGCCGGTGGCTGGGTCGCCGGTGGCTGGGCGGCACTGCGAACGGGCACTGGATCTCCAGACATCTCAGGTCAACTCCGCACGGCCGGGCACAGTCGGTTCAGCACTTGCTGGCGCGCTCGACCTCTCCGGGCTCGGTTCCGTTGTTCGCGGTTCCATTGTTCCCGCGGCAGGACTCGGCTCCGAACGGGCGTGGGTTCCCGGTCCGATGCCCGATCCCGGTTGTCCCGTGCCGGCACGGACTCAGCGGGCCTCAGCGGGCCGGCCGCGGGCAGGAAGGGTGCGACCCCGCCGTGACGAGTTCGGCGACGGCCGCGCGTGGGTCACCGCTGGTCACCAGTCCCTCGCCGACGAGCACCGCATCGGCTCCCGCCCCGGCGTAGGCGAGCAGGTCGGACGGGCCACGCACGCCGGATTCGGCGACCGTCACCACCCCGCTGGGCAGGCCAGGCGCGATGCGCGCGAAGGCGTCCCGGTCGACGGTGAGGCTGGTCAGGTCGCGCGCGTTGACGCCGATCACCCTGGCCCCGGCGGACAGCGCGCGGTCGGCCTCCGCCTCGGTGTGCACCTCGACCAGCGCCGTCATGCCAAGGGATTCGATCCGTTCCAGTAGGCCGTGCAGCACGTTCTGTTCCAGCGCCGCGACAATGAGCAGCACGATGTCCGCGCCGTGCGCTCTGGCCTCGTGAACCTGGTACGGGCTGACGATGAAATCCTTGCGCAGCACAGGGATGTCGACCGCGGCGCGGACGGCGTCGAGATCGTCGAGGGACCCGCCGAAACGCCGTCCTTCGGTGAGCACGGAAATGATGCGCGCGCCGCCCTCGGCGTACAGCCTGGCAAGTGCTGCTGGGTCGCCGATGTCGGCCAGCGGGCCACGGGAGGGGCTGGCGCGCTTCACTTCCGCGATGACGCCGACGCCCGGTTCGCGCAGCACGTGCAGCACGTCGCGGGGGGCGGGGGCCCGCGCTGCCCTGGCCTTGATCTGAGCCAGCGGGATCGACGCTTCACGCGCGGCGAGATCCTCGCGGACACCGGTGAGGATCGCGTCCAGCACGTTCACCCGGTTGCCTCCTCGTCTGCCCCTGCGCCGCGTCAACCCTCCGCCAGGCACGTCGACCGTTGCTTCCCGTGAGCAACGGAGCCACCTTAGCGGTCGGCCGCTCTCAAATGCGCGATGTGCTCTGCGTCATGGTAGCCGCCCGGAGTGTGTCCTCCTGACCGGCATGTCACTGGTCTCCCGGCGCCGAATCCGGCCCGGCCTCGGGGCCCTCGGTGGGGTCCGATCCGGCGTCCATGGCTCTCCACCAGTCCTCCGTGCTCTGGTCGCCCACGGTGGTCCGGCCGGCCACCGGGCCGGGCCGCTCGGGGCGCGTGGCAGTGTCCACCGATCCCGGCGCTTCGTACCGCGAACTCATCCGACGCGCCCCGCGCCCGGTGACGATCATGGTGCCCGCCGCCGCAACCAGCACGCCGCCGGCAATCCCCAGCAGCGGTCCCAACGGAGACAGCCGAGGGACGCCCACCGGATCGGCGGGGCGCGGCAAGTCCTGGACCAGCGACGCCGGAGCCGACCCCCATGCGACCGCGCAGCGGACCGCGATCAGCGCTCCGCCGAGCACCAGCACGGCACCCACGATCCGTCGCAGCACGCCGTGGGTGGCCAGCGCGGCGCCAAGTCCGGCCAGCGCCACCAGCGCGACGGGCACCAGCTCCGGCACCACCGAACTCCCGGACGCGGTGATCGTCACCGGACCGGTCAACGGATCGGCGAAGTCCTCCGCCCACCAGGTGAGTCCGGCGGCGACCGCGGCGAGCGCGGCGCCGAGGACCGCGCACAGCGCGATCACTGCCGCCGCACGCCCCGTCCTTTCGGGCGCGATGCGTTCTCCGGGTGGATTGCTGGTGTGGTCCACCTCAGGGTCAGAGCCGGGGTCAGGACCGGGATCGGGATCGGGACCGATCCCGGGATCAGTCACCGATCACCGGTCGCAGGGTGCCCGCCGCCCCGACCGCGGCGATCACCGCCGCCGCCTTGTTCTGGCATTCGGTGTCTTCCGACGAGGGCACCGAATCGGCCACGATGCCGGCGCCGGCCTGCACGAATGCGGTGCCACCGGCCACCAGCGCGGTGCGGATGGTGATCGCGGTGTCCGCGTCACCGGCGAAATCCAGGTACCCGACGACCCCGCCGTAGACGCCGCGCCTGGCCGGTTCGAGTTCGTCGATGATCTGCATCGCGCGGGGTTTGGGTGCACCGGACAGGGTTCCGGCGGGAAAACAGGCCACAAGCGCGTCGTACGCCGTCCTTCCGTCGGCCAACCTGCCGGTCACGGTCGAGACGATGTGCATGACGTGGCTGTACCGCTCAACGGTGAAGAACTCGACGACCTTCACCGTGCCGGCAGCGCACACCCTGCCCAGGTCGTTCCGGCCGAGGTCGACGAGCATGACGTGCTCGCTGCGTTCCTTCTCGTCGGCCAACAGGTCCTTGCCCAACAGGACGTCGTCCTCCTCGGTGCTGCCGCGGGGACGGGTACCGGCGATGGGGTGCATCGTCACCAGCCCGTCCCGGACCGTGACCAGGGCCTCCGGAGACGAGCCGACCACCGCGATGGGGTCGCCGTCCGGGGTGGGCAACCGGAGCATGTACATATAGGGGCTGGGATTGGTGGCCCGCAGCACCCGATAGATGTCCAGCGGGTCGGCCTCGGTCGGCACGTCGAACCGCTGCGACAGCACGATCTGGAAGGCGTCACCGGCCCGGATGTGTTCCTTGGCGACCTCCACCATCGCCAGGTACTCCGGCGAGCTGGTCCGCCGTGAGTATTTCGGCAACTGTCGCGTGAACACCGCCGCGGGCAGCGCCGACGGCCTGCCCAACTGCTCGCTCATCGCCTCGAGGCGGGCCACCGCGGCGTCGTACGCGGCGTCCACCCGCTCGTCGGTGGCGTCCCAGTTCACGGCGTTGGCGATCAGCGTGACGGTGCCCTCGTGATGGTCGAGCGCGGCCAGGTCGGTGGCCAGCAGCATGACCAACTCGGGCACGTGCAATTCGTCGACCGCGCCGGCGGCGCCGTGGTGGTCGTCGATCCGCTCCAGCCTCCGCACCACGTCGTAACCCAGGTAGCCGACCATCCCGCCGGTCAACGGCGGCATCCCCTCCAGTGGGTCGGTGTGCAGCAGGCGCAGGGTTTCCGACAGGACGGTCAGCGGGTCGCCGCCCGTCGGCAGGCCGACCGGCACCTCCCCCAGCCAATGGGCCACCCCGTCCCGTTCGGTGAGCGCGGACGGCGCCGACACCCCGACGAACGACCACCGCGACCACGACCGTCCGTTCTCCGCGGACTCGAGCAGGAACGTCCCGGGTCGATCACCCGCCAGCGACGCGTACAGCGCGACCGGGGTGAGCGTGTCGGCCAGCAGCCTGCGCGTGACCGGGATGACCCGACGGTCCCTGGCCAACTCCCGGAACTCCTCGCGGGTCGGGTGGATCTCGCCAAGGGCGCTGGAACTCCCGCGCGGGGTCGCGACGGTGGGCACGGACATGGCGGTCATTGTGCCGTCTGCCGCCGGTGTGCCCGTGGCCCCGGGCGTTCGCGGCCCACCTGGCATGCCCTGCTGAGCCGCGGCCGTCCCACTCTGACGTCGGGTCCGGGGAGTGCAACACCCGGCCATTCGCTGAGAATGATCGCCATGTCGGACCCACCCGAGGTTGCTGATCCATTGGCGCCGTTCGACCGGACAGAGCCGCCGGTCGGGCCACGGCCGATCCGACGGACCCGCCGCTGGCAGTGGGTCACCGGCATCGTCGTGGCGGTCGTCATCTACGTGGTGATGTTGGGGCCTACGCCTTCGGCGGAGGGAACGCCGTCCGGCAGCCGGACGTCACCTTACCGCCGGGCGGTGCGGCGGTGTTCCTGTCCGTCCGTTCGGTGACAGCGGCGGCGCCGAGCATGGATGTGGACGTCTTGCTGCTGTCCGACCCCGACCTGCTCGACGACCAGGGCGCGCCGAAACAGCCGATCACCCTGCTGCTGGGTCCGACGAGGGAAGGGGCGGACATCGTCTGGCCGACAGGTCGGCGCATCGACACCCGGCACGCCACAGTGGAGCTGCAGGGCGACATCCAGAGCTGGCCGTTCGACTCCTACGTCACCACCGTGGTCGCGCAGGCCTACACGGATGCCGATGGGGCAGTCCGAGCTACCGACGGAGTTCGCGATCGACGGTGACGTGCAGGGCTGGCACCTTGCGATCACCCCGGCCCCCGAGCAGCCGGGTCTGTTCACCCGACGTCCGCATGCACCGGACTGTCGGCATCATCGCCTTCGGCGTGCTGTTGCTCGCCGTGTTGTTCACCCTTTGCGGTGGTGGCACTCTTCGTGGTGGTCAACACTTTTCGCGGTCGCCGGAAGTTCGAACCGGCATTTCTGGCCTAGATCGCGGCCATGCTTTTCGCGACTATTCCCATCCGCACCTTCCTGCCCGGTTCCCCGCCGTCGGGGTCGTGGGTCGATATCGCCGTGGTGCTCTGGGTGATCGTCGCGCTGGGCACGGCGCTGGTGTTCGGGGTGGGCACCTGGTGGCGGTAAGGCCGGCCCGCTCAGCCGGGCGCTACCGACGAGGTGGTATTCGACGCGGCGGGGACTTCGAGCAAAGGCCGCGGTTCATGAGATAGCGCAGCGCCGTAGCCAGGTCGGACCCCAAGACCGGCTGGGACTCGCTGCGCATCGGTCCCGATGACCGGGTCGTAGATGCCCGGGGACAGCCGTCCATATCGGCTGGCCCGCCCATGCCGGCCGGCACGGCCAGGAATATCAACCCAGGAATATCAACCCAGACATTCCGGTCGGTGCCGAGCTGTTTGCCGCCCTTACTATCGTGCGGCCACGGGAATACGGTGATCCGGTCTGGTTGCGACAGTGCATCACGGGACCGCGATGCGTCCGTGATCTTGGGCACCACAGCCGGAACTCACCCGGCTCGTCGGGGCGTGCGCACCGGGGCCGACGTATCCTCCGCCTGGATGAGCGCGAGTCGCGGGCGCCGGGCGGTGGGCAGGACAGGTGCTGTTCTTCTCGCTCAACACCGGGGTTCTGGCGCTTGATCCTGTGCGGGATCATTTTCGGCGCCACGCTGCTGGGGCTGTGGATTGGCCGAGGCCTTCGCGAGCGCGGTGACACGCTGCGCGAGCCGCTCGGTGTCCTGCAGGGTTCGATCCTCGGAGTGGTGGGCCTGGTCCTGGCGTTCGGTCTGGCCCTCGCTGTCGGTCGGTACGAGGCGCGGCGCGCCGTCGTGGTTGATGACGCCAACGCGATCGGCACCGCGTACCTGCGGGCGCAGACCCTGCCCGAGCCGATTCGCTCCAGCTCGTTGCAGCTGCTGACGTCGTACACCGACGCCGAGATCGCGCTGTCCGACCACCTTCCCGGCAGCGACGACTCGGTGACCGCTGTCGCGGTCGGGGCCGACCTTCAGCCGCAGCTGTGGACGCTGGCGGGGCGGGCCCTGCAGGCCGACCCCAACGGCAATGCCAGCCGGTTGTACGTGGAGTCGCTCAACGAGGTGATCAACCTGCAGACCCTGCACGTTGCCGCGTTGAGCAATCGGGTGCCCGGTACCGTGCTGCTGCTCGAGGTGCTGGGGGCGGCGGCGGCGTTGGGTCTGCTCGCCGTCTACCTGGCGATCCTCGGGCGTGGGGTGCTCCCGGTGCTTCTCGGCGCGGCGCTGGTGGCCATGGTGCTGTTCGTGACGTTCGATCTGGACCGTCCCACCAGAGGGCTGATCCAGGTCGAACCCACCGCGCTGATCGCCCAACGCGCGTCCATGGACCTGCCCCCGGCCGCGCCCGGACCCGGCTGACCGTCGCGCGGAGGACGTCAGTGACGGAAGGGGGTGCGCGGACCATGAAACCGTCCCCCGCAGCGGCCGGACCCAGCTGACCGTCGCGCCCGGAGACATTCGGGAGGAACCAGCGCATGCGGGCGTTGCGAAACACAGGAACGCGAAACACAGGAACACTGCCGCGGGAGACTCAGCAGAGGAGCGCTCCCCCGCAGGCTCAGCCGCCCTGGACATGTTGCGCAGCAGTAAACACTCGCGCGTCGGCCGCGCGACCACTTTCTTGACGTCCACTCACCTGCTGGACCACCCCGTCGCCACGCCATCGCTCATGTTCGGTGGTGGAAGGGGTTGTGGTGCATCATGTTGCGTCGTGGTGTGCGGGCCGGGTCGATCCATCGTGGGGGGAGGTATTCGGGGATGCCGTCGGCCGCGAAGCGGATTTCCCAGTCACCCTGGTGGACCAGTCGGTGATGATGCGGGCAAAGCAGCACACCATTTTCGTAGCTGGTGGGTCCGCCCTGCGACCATGGTGTCGCATGGTGCGCGTCGCACCACGACGCGGGGCGGTCGCAGCCGGGGAAGGTGCAGCCGCGGTCCCGCAGGGTGATGGCGCGGCGGATGGTGTGGGGGAACAACCTGACCGCGGTGCCCATGTCCAGGACCTGGGAGGCGGAGCCGAGGACGGCGGGGATGATCATCGCATCGCAGGCCAGCATCCTGGCTTGCGCGGCGGTGATCGGCCGGCCGTGGTCCAGCAGCGCGGCACCGAGCTTCCCGCGGAGCGCGTCGAGGTCCATGGTGACGGTGACGTGGGGGCGTTCCCCGCCCTGGGTGGGCGCGAACCCGACATCCAGGAACCGGCGGAGTACCTCGACGAGGGCTTGGCCGCGGCGGACCTTCGCCGGCCGCGGATCGGCGGTGCCGTCGACGGCGGGTCTAGGTGCGGCCAGCCCGTCGATGGCCTTGGACATGATCTCCACCCCAAGGTCGTCCAGGAATCCCTTGAACGCGGTCAACCCCGTGCTGGTGTTCCGGGACCCGAGGGTGAGTTCGACCTTGTCGACCGGGTCACGCTCGTCCAGCGAACCGTCGGGGTCGCACGCCTGGGCGGCCTGCCGGGCGAACTTGGCGAACAGCACCGGTTCGGTGACCTTCGCGTGGTCCACCAGCGAGGCCCGCACCAGGTCCCGCAGCTCGGGGTCGAGCTTGGCGGGCAGCCCGGCCATGGTCGCGATGACGGTGCGGACCTGCTCGGTACCGACGGTGCCGGTGTCCACCGCGTCCCGCAGCTCCGGCAGTGCCGGTGGGGTTTCCCCGCCGGTGGGCAGGTCCCGCGGCAGGATCGCCCGGGCGGCGCGGACCCGCCCGGCGGCCTCGCCCGGGGAGATGCACAACCGCTGACGCAGCAACCCCGCCGTGGACACCGCGCCGTGGCCCTGGAACACCCGGCGGGTGTCCAACTCCCCGGTCAGGTGGACCTGCGCGGCGTACACCAACCGCCCCACCCGCTCCAGCGTCTCCGCCAGCGACAGCAGGTCGTCGTCTGGGATCTTCCAGAACGCGCTGCCCCGCAACTCCTCCACCCCAGTACACACCGACCCCGCCACCGCGGTGGCGGCCTCGATGTCGCTGATCGGCTCCATGAATAGAACGTTAGACCACAGCACCGACAGTCCCCGAAACCAGACAATCCGGGCGGCCTCGATCGGCATCCGTTGGCCGCCCACGCCCGTCAGCCGACCTCCGTCGCCTGAGAGATTGCACCCCGCGGCAGCACTGCCACCACGCG
>Ga0075520_1000155_pt1 | contig 25694 bp, 37 predicted proteins | sample NGEPerB_FD_75100 | JGI IMG/M metagenome (GOLD analysis project Ga0075520, IMG submission 75100) | Arctic peat soil microbial communities from the Barrow Environmental Observatory site, Barrow, Alaska, USA - NGEE PermafrostAB12-B | ecosystem: Environmental > Terrestrial > Soil > Wetlands > Peat ... | reverse complement strand
TCCCGGCCCGCTCGACCAGGACGTCCAGTGCCGTCGACTCGGCGGCTCGGGCGTCGACGGCCTGCATCTCGGCGACGGTCAGGACGGGCTGCACGGGTCGACCCTTCTCCGTCGTCCCCGGATCACCGGTGCCCGTCCGGGCCCGGACGGGTCGGCCGCGTCCCACGGGTCGGACAGGCCGGTCGGGTCGGACCCGTCTGTCGGTTCGGTCGGGTCGCCGCCGTCGGCCACCACGGCGGCCAGCGCCAGGGTGTCGGTGTGGGTGAGGGAGAGGTGCCAGCGGCGGGCACCGGCGGCACGGGCCAGGTCGGCGGCCCCGCCGTGGAGTCGGAGGGTGGGCGCGCCCAGGCCGACCCGCACCACCTCGACGTCGGTCAGGCGGAACGACCACAGCCCGACGCCGAGGACCTTCATGACCGCTTCCTTGGCGGCAAAGCGGGTGGCCAACCGCGGCACGGCGTCGGGCGCCGCGGCTGCGTAGGCCAGTTCGGCTGCCGTGAAGAGGCGCCGCCCCAGCCGGGGGCGCCGGGCCAGCACGGTCCGGAACCGGTCGACGTCCACGGCGTCGATGCCGACCCCGATCACGCCGGCACCCCGGGCCCGGACCGCCAGGTCCTGCGCCACCGAGGCGGCCACGTGTGCGGCGGATCCGGTGACCACCCCGGCAGCGGGGTGCGCACTCACTCGACGGTGACCGTCTTGGCCAGGTTGCGGGGGCGGTCGACGTCGAGGCCGTGGAGCCGGGCCATCGAGTACGCGAACAGCTGCATGGGCACGACATCGATGATCGGTGAGAACAGGTGCTCGGTGGGCGGGACCCACAGGACGGCGTCGGCATGCCGGGCCGTCTCGTCGTCGCCGTCGGTGGCCACCAGCACCACCGAGGCACCGCGGCTCTTGACCTCCGCGATGTTGGCGATCATCTTCTCCCACACCGGCGTGCGGGTCGCCACCCCCACGACCACGGTGCCCGGCTCGACCAGGGCGATGGGCCCGTGCTTCAACTCGCCGGCGGGGAACCCCTCCGCCCGGAGGTAGGAGATCTCCTTCAGCTTCAGCGCGCCCTCGAGCGCCACCGGGTAGCCGACGTGGCGTCCCAGGAAGATGAACGACGGGGAGTCCTGGTAGCGCTCGGCCACGGCCTGCACGTCGGCCGCCCGGCCGACCGCCAGCCCCACCTTCTCAGGCAACGAGCCCATGGCGGCCAACAGGGCCCGGGCATCGTGCGGGGAGAGCGCCCCCCGGGCCTGGGCCAGGTAGAGGGCCAGGATCTCGAGGGCCGTGATCTGGGCCAGGTGGGTCTTGGTGGCGGCCACCCCAATCTCGGGACCGGCCCGGGTGTAGAGGACGGCGTCTGCGTCGCGGGCCATCGAGGAGTCGACCACGTTGGTGATGACCAGCACCTTGGCCCCGAGCGTCTTGGCCTCGCGTACCGCCTGGATCGTGTCCACGGTCTCGCCGGACTGGCTCACCCCGATGATCAGCGTGCGCTCGTCGACCACCGGGTTCCGGTAGCGGAACTCGCTCGAGATGTCGATCTCCACCGGGATCCTGGCCCAGTGCTCGATGGCGTACTTGGCCATGAGCCCGGCGTGGTAGCTGCTCCCGCACGCCACCACGAAGATCTTGTTGATCGAGCGGAACTCCTCGTTGGTGATGTGGACCTCGTCGAGGACCAGTGTCCCGTCGGGCAGTACCCGGTCCAGCAGCGTGTCGGCCACCGCCTTGGGCTGCTCGTGCATCTCCTTGGACATGAAGTCGTCGAACCCGTCCTTGCGGGCGGCGTCCAGGTCCCAGTCGACGTGGAGCGGCGTCGGCTCGACGGCCGTGCCCTCGAGGTCGGTCACGGCGATGGCACCCGGCCGGAGCTCGGCCACCCGATCGTCGTCGAGGATGAAGAAGTCGTGGGTCAGGCCGAGGATGGCGGGGATGTCCGAGGCCAGGAAGGACGCCCCTTCGGTCACGCCCATGATCAGCGGCGAGATCCGGCGGGCGGCCACGATCACCTCGGGGTCGTCGGCGTGCACCACGGCGAGGGCGAAGGCTCCGCGCACCTCGGCGAGGGCGGACCGGACCGCAACGACCAGGCCGTCCTCGGGATGGGCGGCCAGGTGGGACTCGATCAGGTGGGCCAGGACCTCGGTGTCGGTTTCCGACTCCAGGTGGTGCCCGTCGGCGATGAGCCGGTCGGACAGCTCGATGTGGTTCTCGATGATGCCGTTGTGGACCAGGGCCAGGCGTCCGGTGCAGTCGGCATGAGGGTGGGCGTTGCCCTCGGTCGGGCGGCCGTGGGTGGCCCAGCGGGTATGGCCGATCCCGGCGGAGGGATGCGCCGGGGCATCCTCGACCCGCTTGGCCAGTTCCTCGAGCGAGCGTGTCCCGTTGGCGGCCCGCACCCGCCACATGCCGTCGTCGGCGGCCGGACCCACCAGGGCCAGCCCGGCCGAGTCGTACCCCCGGTACTCGAGTCGGGCCAGGCCCTCCACCAGCACGTCCAGGACCTCCTGGTCCCCCCCGTCCGGCCCCGAACCGCTGGTGATGCCGATGATGCCGCACATGGATGCCCACGCTACCCGCCCGGGGTGCACGGAGGAATGCCGGCGGCCCCGCCGCGGCCCCGACCGTCGTGCCGCTCAGGCGCTGGCGTCGAGCTCCAGGGCGGTGGCGTCGGCCAGGGCCTGCGCCTCGGCGTCACGGACGGCGGCCGCGGCCACCAGCTCGTGCTCGATCAGGGAGTGCAGCCGTGCGGCGGTGGCCTCGGCCACCCCGGGCTCGGTGCACTCGACCATGACACGCACCACCGGCTCGGTGCCGCTGGGGCGGACGAGGACCCGGCCGGTGGTCCCCATGGCCGCCGCCTCCTGGTCGATGGCCATGCCGATGGCCTCGACCGAGGCGAACAGCGACGTATCGACGTCCCTCACGTTGACCAGGGTCTGGGGCACCGCCTCGATGAACCCGTCGAGCAGCGCCACCAGGGACGAGCCCGAGCGCGCCAACAGATCGGCCAGGACCAGCCCGGTGAGGAGACCATCGCCGGTGGTGGCCAGGCGTCGGAAGATGATGTGGCCGGACTGCTCGCCCCCGAGGGAGAAGCCCTCCTTGTCGAGGGCGGCCAGCACGTGCCGGTCGCCGACGTCGGTCTCCTTGACCAGGATGCCCCGCTCCTCCATGGCGTGCCGGAAGCCGAGGTTGGTCATGACCGTGACCACGACGGTGTTGCCGGCGAGCTGACCCCGGTCGGCCAGGTCACGGGCGAACAGTGCCAGCAGCGAGTCCCCGTCGACCAGCGCGCCCGTGGCGTCGACGGCCAGCATCCGGTCGGCGTCGCCGTCCAGTGCCACCCCCAGGTCGGCACTGTGATCCACCACCGCGCTCGCCAGCAGCTCGGTGGCGGTCGAGCCGCACCCGGCGTTGATGTTGGTGCCGTCGGGATCGCACCCGATGGCGATCACCTCGGCCCCCACCCGCTCGAACACGGTGGCGGCCAGCGCCGACGCGCTGCCGTTGGCGCTGTCGACCACGATCCGGATTCCCTCGAGGGTGCGTCCGTCGAGCGAGCCCACCAGGTAGTCCACGTAGGCGTCGCCCAGGTCCGGCTCGGACCGCACCGTGCCGACGCCGTGACCCTCGAGGGGCCGGGGTCCCTTGGCCGTCGGGTCGAGGACCCGGTGCAACTCGTCCTCGATGGTCTGCTCGAGGTCCTCGTCCAGCTTCACGCCGCCGGCCCCGAACAGCTTGATGCCGTTGTCCTGGAAGGGATTGTGCGAGGCGGAGATCACGACGGCCGGCAGGTCGCGGCGGGCGGACAGCCACGCCAGGGCCGGGGTGGGGAGCACGCCGACGTCGACCACGTCCGCCCCCTCGCTGGACAGGCCGGCGGCGAGGGCGGCCTGCAGCATCGGTCCCGACTTGCGCGTGTCGCGACCGATGAGGAACGTGGTGGCGGTGATGGTCCGTGCGACGGCACGACCCAGGGCCAGCACCAGCTCCGGTGAGAGCTCGGTGTTGGCGTTGCCCCGTACGCCGTCGGTGCCGAACCAGGTTCGGGCCACCGCCCCTACCGCTTCGAGTACTGGGGCGCCTTGCGGGCCTTCTTCAGGCCGTACTTCTTGGACTCCTTCTCCCGTGCGTCACGGGTGAGGAAGCCAGCCTTCTTGAGCGCGCCGCGCAGCTCGGGGTCGAGCTCGCAGAGGGCCCGGGCGATGCCGAGGCGGAAGGCGCCGGCCTGGCCGGAGACCCCGCCGCCGTCGATGGTCACGTCGATGTCCCACGACTCGGTCGTCTCGGTCAGGCGCAGTGGCTCGGTGACGATCATCCGGTGGGTGGCCGAGGTGAAGTACTCCTCGAACGTGTGGCCGTTGCAGGTGATGGCGCCCTGGCCCGGGCGGAAGCGGACCCGTGCGACGGCCTGCTTGCGGCGTCCGGTGGTCTGGCAGATGGGGACTGTCACTGGTGGTTCCTTCGCTCGGTGCGTGTCGGTGATCGGTCCGGTGCGTCGGCTCAGGCGCCGCTGCGGGCGGACGCCGTGCGGCGCGCCCCGGGGATCTCCATGGGGATCGGGGCCTGGGCGGTGTGGGGGTGGTCCCCACCGCGGTAGACCTTCAGCTTGGTGGCCATCTGGCGACCGAGCCGGTTCTTCGGCAGCATGCCCCGGATTGCGTCGCGCACGACGTCGTCGGCCCGGTCGACCATCAGGTCGGCGTAGGTGGTGGCGGTCAGACCGCCCGGGTAGCCGGAGTGGTGGTACGACATCTTGAGATCGGCCTTGCCCGAGGTGAGGATCACCTTGTCGGCGTTGACCACGATCACGTGGTCGCCGGTGTCGACGTGGGGGGCGAACGTCGGCTTGTGCTTGCCGCGCAGGACGGCCGCCACTTCGGTGGCGAGGCGCCCGAGGACCAGGCCGTCGGCGTCGACGATGTGCCAGGCGCGGGTGATGTCAGCGGGCTTCGGTGAGTACGTGCGCAACGGGAGTCCTTGGTCGGTGGTGCTGGGTGTCCGGGAACCTGCGGGGTGCAGGACCTCGGGGGGTCGGTGGTCGGCGGGCGACGGGACGCCCGGAACCGGCCGGGACCCGACCCGGCGACCTCCCACACTAGGTCGGATCGATGGGTGCGGGCAAGCCGCCAGGTCGGCGCCCCGTCCGCCGGGTGGGCGCCGGGCGGTCAGTACCGCACCGCCATGAGGGTGAGGCCCTGGGGCGGCGCCGGCTGAGAGGCCTGTGACCGGTCGGCCGACCGTAGGATGTGGAGGATGTCGGACGGTCGTTTGCGGCCGCGGCCGACATCGACAAGGGTCCCGACCAGGGACCGGACCATCTGGTGGCAGAAGGCGTTGGCCTCGATCTCGAACGCCAGGAGGTCCCCCACCACCGGGGCCAGTGAGGCACCGGTCGACGCCGAGTGGGCGTCGAGGTCCGACGTGCCGGCGGTGCGGGCGCCCGCCGGGCGACCGTCCAACCGGGTCCACCGGGCGTCCAGCACCCGTCGGGGGATCGGGTCGTCGGGGGTGGTGCCCGGCACACGACGGCAGAAGGCCCGGAAGTCGTGCTCGCCCAGCAGGGCGTCCGCCGCGGCCGACATGGCCCGCAGTTCCAGCGGCTCGGGGACGTGCCAGGTCAGGCCGGCCAGCAGCGGGTCCGGCACCGGGGCGTTCACCACCAGGTAGCGGTACCGACGGCCGGTGGCCGAGTGGCGGGCGTCGAAGCCGGCAGGGGCGATCTCGGCGGACCGGACCACGATGGCCGGTCCCACCTGGCTGTTGCACGACTTGACCAGGGCGGCCGGCTCGAGGGCGGCGGACCGCTCGACGGGCACGTCGAAGTGGACCATCTGATCGAGTGCATGGACGCCGGTGTCGGTGCGGCCGGCGCAGGTGAGGGTGACCGGCGTGCGGGTCACCCGGCTGAGGGCGGCCGAGAGCGCGCCGGCGACGGTGTCGATGCCGTCCTGGGCGGCGAATCCGTGGAAGCCCGACCCGTCATAGGCCACGCGCAGGCGCCACCGGACGGTGTCCTGCGGGGCGTGGTCGTGGCCGGCCATGTCAGGCCCCCCGGGATCGGGGGGCCTGCTCACACCAGTTCGATGCGGGCCATCGGGGCGTTGTCGCCCAGACGGTTGCCCAGCTTGAGGATGCGGGTGTAGCCACCCGGGCGCTCCGCGTAGCGGGGGCCGATCTCGTCGAACAGCTTGTGGGCCATGTCCTTGTCACGGATGAAGGCGACGACGTTGCGCTGCCGGGCGACGCCGCCCTTGGCCGCGGCCGTGATGACCTTCTCGGCCACCGGGCGCAGTGCCTTGGCCTTCGCCTCGGTGGTGACCAGGTATTCAGCGGCGATGAGCGAGGCGACCAGGTTGCCCATCATCGCCTTCTGGTGGGCGGCGCTGCCGCCGAAGCGGCGGCCCTTCTTGGGGGTTCCGAGCATGGGGGGACCTCAGTCCTTCACGCGCAGGGACAGGCCCCGCTCGTCGAGCTTCTGGAGCACCTCGTCGAGCGACTTCTGCCCGAAGTTGGTGATGTTGAGGAGATCGTCGAGGGTCCGGTCGACCAGCTCGCCGATGGTGTTGATCTGGGCCCGCTTGAGGCAGTTCCGGGGACGCTCGGTCAGGTCCAGGTCCTCGATGCGCAGGTCGAGGTCGGGCGAGCCGGTGGTGGTCGTGCCGACCTCGCCGAGCTCGAGTCCCATGGGCTCCTCCTCCAGGTCGGCCACCAGGCCGACCAGGGTGCGGAGGGTGTCGCCGGCCGAGGCGAGCGCCTCGCGGGGGGTGAGGGAGCCGTCGGTCTCGATCTCGAGGACCAGGCGGTCGAAGTCGGTGGACTGCTCGACCCGGACGGGCTCCACGGTGAAGGCCACCCGGCGCACGGGCGAGAAGATGGCGTCGACCGGGATGACCCCGATGGCGCCGGTGCCCTTGTTCTTGTCGGCCGACAGGTAGCCCCGGCCGCGCTCGACGGTCAGGTCCACGGCGATGTGGCCCTTGGTGTTGAGCGAGGCGATGTGCTGGTCGGGGCTGAGGACCTCGACGTCGGAGGTGAGCTGCAGGTCGCCGGCGGTGGCCGCACCCGGGCCCCGCTTGTCGAGCCGGATGGTCACCGGCTCGTCGCTGTGGACCTTGAACAGCAGGTCCTTCAGGTTGAGGATGATGTCGGTCACGTCCTCCTTCACGCCCGGCAGGGTCGTGAACTCGTGGAGGGCCTCGTCGAACCGGACCTGGGTGATGGAGGCCCCGGGGATCGACGAGAGCAGCGTGCGCCGCAGCGAGTTGCCGAGCGTGTGGCCGAAGCCGGGGTCGAGCGGACCGACCGCGAACTTCTGACGGTTGTCCTCTTCTTCGCCGATTGCTTCGACGGTGGGTCGCTGGATGATCAGCATGCGTGTATGGCTCCTCGGCAGGTGGTGCGCAGGTTCGGGTTGGGTCGGTTCGTGCGTGGTGCGTCAGGTGCGGACGGCGGGGCGCCGGCCGGGACTACTTCGAGTAGAGCTCGACGATCAGCTGCTCCTGGACCGGCTCGTCGATGTGCTCGCGCAACGGCAGCGAGAACACCCGGACCTCGAAGCGGTCCCCCACCGCCTCGAGCCACGGGGGCAGCGAGCGGTCGAGTGTGTCCATGTTGCGGCGCACGTGGAACAGCTCGCGCGACGACGGCTTGAGGGCGACGGTGTCCCCCTGGCGCAGGCGGTAGCTGGGGATGGTCACCCGCTTGCCGTTCACCAGGACGTGACCGTGGCGGACGAACTGGCGGGCCTGGGATCGGCTGGCACCCCATCCGGCGCGGAAGGCCACGTTGTCGAGCCGGAGCTCGAGCATGACCAGCAGGTTCTCACCGGTGATGCCCGGGGCGCGGCTGGCCTCGACATAGAGGTTGTGGAACTGCCGCTCGAGCAGGCCGTAGATGCGGCGCGCCTTCTGCTTCTCACGGAGCTGGCCGAGGTACTCCGACCCCTGGCGCATACGGTCGCGACCGTGCTCGCCGGGCGGGTAGGCGCGGCTGTGGCGATCGGTGACCGCCTCGGAGACGGGGCACTTCATCGAGTAGCAGCGCTCCCCCTTGAGGAAGAGCTTTGTGCGCTCCCGGCGACAGAGCCGGCAGACGGGTCCGGTGTAACGAGCCATGGTGGTCCTTGGTTCCCTTCGTTCCCGTCCCTACACCCGCCGCCGCTTCTTGGGGCGGCAGCCGTTGTGCGGGATGGGGGTGACGTCCTTGATACCGGCGACTTCGATGCCGGCGGCGGCGAGTGAGCGGATGGCGGTCTCGCGGCCCGAGCCCGGTCCACGGACCAGCACGTCGACACGACGCACACCGTGCTCCATGGCCCGCTTGGCGCACTGCTCGGCGGCGAGCTGGGCGGCGAACGGGGTCGACTTGCGCGAGCCCTTGAAGCCGACGTTGCCGGCCGAGGCCCAGGCGAGGACGTTGCCCTCCGGGTCGGCGATGGAGACGATGGTGTTGTTGAACGAGCTCTTGATGTGGGCGACGCCGAACGTGATGTTCTTCCGTTCGCGCTTGCGGGGCCGACGGGCGGCTCCGGGCTTGGTGGGCTTGGCCATTACTTGCGAACCTTCTTCTTTCCGGCGACGGTCTTCTTCGGGCCCTTGCGGGTGCGGGCGTTGGTATGGGTGCGTTGGCCGTGGACGGGCAGGCCCTTGCGGTGACGGATGCCCTGGTAGCAGCCGATCTCCATCTTCCGCTTGATGTCCTGGGAGATGTCGCGGCGCAGGTCGCCCTCGACCTGCAGGTTGGCGTCGATGTAGTTGCGGAGACGGGTGACCTCTTCGTCGGTGAGGTCCCGGACCCGGGTGTCGGGGCTGGTCTCGGTGGACGCGCAGATCTGCTGTGCAGTCGTCCGGCCGATGCCGAAGATGTAGGTCAGGGAGATCTCCAACCGCTTTTCGCGGGGGATGTCCACGCCGGAGATGCGAGCCACGTGTTCTTCTTTCTCTTCTTGTCTTGCGCCTGGTCGGCGTCAGCCCTGCCGCTGCTTGTGGCGGGGGTTGTCGCAGATGACGATGACTCGCCGGTGCCGGCGGATCACTTTGCACTTCTCACACATCGGCTTGACGCTGGGTCGAACCTTCACGTTGTCGTCCTTAGTCCTCGTACCGTGCGGCCCCGTGGCCGCCGGTTCCGTCCATCTGCGTCCCCACCTCGGCGGTGGGGACGACCCGGCTCACTTGTAGCGGTAGGTGATCCGCCCACGGGCCAGGTCGTAGGGGGTGATCTCCACTTGCACCTTGTCCCCGGGGAGGATGCGGATGCGGTGCATCCGCATCTTTCCCGAGCTGTGCGCCAGCACGTTGTGGCCGTTCTCCAGCTCCACACGGAACATGGCGTTGGGGAGCGGTTCGACGACCGTCCCCTCCAGCACGATGGCATCTTCCTTGGGCTTGGGCAGGTGAATCTCCTAGTACTCTGTCGTTCTCGTCCGTCGTCGACCCGGGGGTCGGCGTGCGTCTCGGACCACGAAGCTCGTCGTCCGGACCCAACCGCAGTCGGGGGCACGCCTGAGCAATGCCACCGGAAGCGGGATCGGCACGCCACCACACACCCGTGGCCAGCCGAATGACCATTCTAGCCCCTCGGTGGCAAATTGCCAGTCCGACCGCGACCGTCCCCCACCGGAACACGCCCAGGGATGAACGTCCTGGTCAGGGGCCTACAGGACGGTGAAGACCTCCGGACCGTCGTCGGTCACGGCGATGGTGTGCTCGAAGTGGGCCGACAGGCGCCCGTCGGCGGTGACCACGCTCCAGCCGTCGTCGAGCTGGACCGTGCCGATCCCACCGGCATTGACCATGGGCTCGATGGCGAAGACCATGCCCTCCTTCAGGGTGGGACCCGGGGTGCCCGGCCAGTAGTTCGGCACCTGGGGCTCCTCGTGCATGGCCGTGCCGATGGCATGGCCGACGTACTCGCGGACGACCGAGAACCCGGCGGCCTCGGCGACCTGCTGGACGGCCCGGCCGACCTCGTGGAGCCGGTTGCCGACGGTCAGCTGGTCGATGCCGGCGTACAGACTGGCCTCGGTGACCTGCATCAGGCGGGTCGCCTCGGCCGACACCTCGCCGACCGGGGCCGTGTAGGCGGCATCGCCGTGGTAGCCCTCGATGATGGCGCCGCAGTCCACCGAGATGATGTCGCCTTCCTCGAGCACCACCTTCGCCGAGGGGATGCCGTGGACGATCATGGAGTTCGGCGACGTGCACACCACCGCCGGGAACCCGTGGTAACCGAGGAAGTTGGACCCCGCACCCCGCTTGTCGAGCACGGCGCGGGCGGCGGCGTCGATGTCGAGCGTGGTGACCCCGGGCCGGATGACCGCCCGGGTCGCCTCGTGGATCTCGGCGACCACACGGCCGGCCTTGCGCATCTTGTCGAGTTCGTCGGCGTTGCGCCTCATGGGCGACTCGGCACGCGTGGCGTGCACCCCGATGTCCGGGGGATGGTGCGGAACATGCCCGTCATCGTAGGGGGCGGCTCACGAGAACCGTCCGCCCTTGCGGTTGCGCCGATCCTCGATGGCCCGGACGATCCGCTTGGTGACGGCTTCAGGGGAGCCGGTGCCCGTCACGGAGGCGAGCTGGCCCCGCGCCTGGTACCAGTCGATCAACGGGGCGGTCTGGGCCTCGTAGATCTCGAGCCGGCGGGAGATGGCCTCCTCGGTGTCGTCCTCGCGTTGGACGACCTCGCCACCGCAGACGTCGCACGTCCAGTTGATCAGTGGCCGGGAGGCCAGGGAGTAGTTGGCGCCGCAGTCGACGCACACCCGGCGCGAGGCGAGCCGGCGCAGGACCTGGGAGGTGGGCACCTCGATGTCGATGACCAGGTCGAGGTCGACCGGTGCCAGATAGTCGGCCAGCCGGCGGGCCTGGGCCACGGTACGGGGACACCCGTCGAGGATGAAGCCCCGGTGCCTGGTGTCGCTCTCCTCGAGCCGGCCGGTGACCATCTCCATGATCAGGTCGTCGCCGAGCAACTCCCCGCTGTCCATCAGCCCCTTGGCCTTCACGCCGAGCGGAGTGCCCTGCTTGACGGCCTCGCGGAGCATGTCACCCGTGGAGACATGGGTGACGACATAGTGATGGGAGAGGGACAGGCACTGCGTCCCCTTCCCCGCCCCCTGTTTGCCGAGGACGACGAGCCTGGCGCCGGCTACCACCTACTTGAGGAAGCCCTCGTAGTTTCGCATCATGAGCTGGCTGTCGATCTGCTTCATCGTCTCGAGAGCCACACCCACGGCGATCAGGAGCGTCGTTCCATAGAAGGGATAGCTGGTGATGTTCCACGCCGCCATCAGCAGCGACGGCGTGACCGCCACCGCACCGAGGAAGAGGGCGCCGGGCCACGTGATCCGGTTGAGGATGTGGGCCAGGTACCGCTCGGTGGGCTGACCCGGGCGGATGCCCGGGATGTAACCGCCCTGCTTGCGGATGATGTCCGCCTGCTGGTGCGGGTCGAAGGCCACGTAGACGTAGAAGAACGTGAAGAGCAGGATGAAGAGGAAGTACGTGAGGATGTAGAAGACGCTGGTCGGCGTCACGTTGTGGTTCACCCACGACCGGAACGCGGCCGACGGGATGATGTTCGACAGCAGGACCGGGATGTAGAGCACCGAGCTGGCGAAGATGATCGGGATCACGCCGGCCTGGTTGACCTTGAGCGGGATGTACGTGTTCGAGCCGCCGTACATCTTCCGGCCGACCACCCGCTTAGCGAAGGTGACCGGGATCCGGCGCTGCCCCTGGTCGACGAAGACGATCAGGACCAGCAGGGCCAGCGACACGAGGAGGATGGTGGCGAACTTGAGGCGCCCGCCTTCCTGCAGGACCGTGTTGAGCCCCGAGGGGATGCCGGCCACGACGTTGGCGAAGATCAGGATCGACATGCCCTGGCCGATGCCCCGCTGGGTGATCAGCTCGGCCAGCCACATCACGAAGGCCGTGCCCGCGGTGAGGGTCAGCACGATGAACCCGGCCCGCCAGATGGAGTAGTTGAGGATCAGGTCGATGTTCTGCGACGTGCCGAACAGGCCGCCCCCGCCCTTGTGGAACAGGTAGACGAGACCGGTCGACTGCATGAGGGCCAGCGCCACCGTCAGGTAGCGGGTGGTCTGGGTCAGCTTCTTCTGCCCGACGGCGCCCTGGTCACGCCACTGCTCGAGCTTGGGGATGACCGTCGCCAGGAGCTGGATGATGATGCTCGAGGTGATGTAGGGCATGATGCCCAGCCCGAACACGGCCATCCGGGTCAGGGCACCACCGCTGAACAGGTTGAGGAACCCGAGCACACCGGACGACTTCGACGCCGCCTCGAGCTGTGCCACCTTCGAGAAGTTCACGAAGGGCACGGGCACGTTCGCCCCGAACTGGTACAGGGCGATGATGGTCAGCGTGAAGAGGACCTTCTTGCGAAGGTCGGGGATGCGGAAGATGTTGGCCAAGCTGGCAAGCATGGGACTCCTCGACGCCGCGTTCGGAAGATGCTAGCGGTTGGTGAGGGCGTTGCCCTTTGCGGGGGGGCGGTCGTTGCCGAACGGCAGCGGGACGATCGAGATCGATCCCCCGGCACCGGTGATGGCCGCCTCGGCCGACTTGGAGAACGCATGAGCCTCCACACGGAGGGCCCGGTCCAGCTCGCCGCCGCCCAGGACCTTGACCAGGTCCCCCTTGTGGGCGAGGCCCGCCGCCACCAGGGCGGCGATGTCCGCGATGTCACCCTCGACGGCGCCCAGGGCACCGACGTTGACCGGCGTGTACTCCACGCGGAACGGGTTCTTGAAGCCGCGGAGCTTGGGGATGCGCTGCATCAGGGGCAGCTGGCCGCCCTCGAAGCCCATGGGGATCGTGTCGCGCGCGCCCTGGCCCTTGGTGCCGCGGCCGGCTGTCTTGCCACCCTTGCCGCCGATGCCCCGACCGACGCGCTTGCGCGAGCGGTTGGAGCCTGCCGGGGGGCGGAGCTCGTGGACCTTCATGGTCAGCCTTTCTCGTCTTCACCGGCGGACGTGACGTCCACCAGGAACGGGACACGTGCGATCATCCCACGGATCTCCGGGCGGTCCGGCAGCACGTTGGTGCGCCCGATGCCGCGCAGCCCGAGGGCACGCAGGGTGCCCCGGTGCTTTGGCTTGGTGCCGATGGCGGAGCGGACCTGGGTGACCCGGATCCATCCGGTCGAGGAGTTCGTGTCGTCGGGGGCCATGTCAGCTCACCTCCGTGAACAGGTCGTTCTCACGGCGACGCTCGCGGTAGGCCCGGAGCATGGCGGCCGGGGCGACCTCGTCGACCGGCTTGCCCCGCAGGGCGGCGATCTCGTCGGGGCGCTTGAGCCCCTTGAGCCCGGCGATGGTGGCGTGGGCGACGTTGATGCCGTTGGAGGAGCCCAGCGACTTGGCCAGGATGTCGCGGATGCCGGCCATCTCCAGGATGGCCCGGGCGGCCCCGCCGGCGATGACGCCGGTACCGGGGGCGGCCGGCTTCAGCATGACCCGGCCCGCACCGCTCTCCCCGACGATGGGGTGGGTGATGGTCGACCCGGCCAGCGGCACGTCGAACATGTTCTTGCGGGCCTCTTCGATGCCCTTCTGGACGGCCAGTCCGGCCTCCTTGGCCTTGCCGTAGCCGAGTCCGACCCGTCCGTTGCCGTCGCCGACCACCATGAGGGCGGCGAAGGAGAACCGGCGTCCACCCTTGACGACCTTGGACACCCGGTTGACCCGGATCGTGCGCTCCTCGAACTGCAGCTCGTTGTTGTTCACGGCCATCTCAGAACTCCAGTCCCTCGGCGCGGGCGGCATCGGCCAGGGCGGCCACCCGCCCGTGGTAGGCGAAGCCACCGCGGTCGAAGACCACGGTGGTGATACCGGCGTCCTTGGCGCGGGTGGCCACGAGGGACCCCACCGCCTTGGCCGCATCGATGTTGCCGCCGCCGGTCCCCCGCAGGGAGGCCTCGACCGAGGAGGCCGACGCCAGCGTCCGTCCCTCGAGGTCGTCGATCAGCTGGGCGGAGATGTGCTTGTTCGAGCGGAACACGGCCAGGCGCGGGCGCGCGGCGGTCCCTTCGACCTTGCGCCGCACGCGCTTGTGGCGGCGACGGCGGAGTTCGAGCTTGTGATCTGTGCGTGCCACTACTTGGCTGCCTTCCCGGCCTTGCGCACGACCCGCTCCCCTGCGTACCGGATGCCCTTGCCCTTGTAGGGCTCGGGCTTGCGCAGCTTGCGGATGTCCGCGGCGACTTGGCCGACCTTTTCCTTGTCGATTCCCTTGATGATGATGCGTGTGGCGCTGGGCACCTCGAACGTCACGCCATCGGGGGCGGTGACGTTGACCGGGTGGGAGAACCCGAGGGCCAGCTCGAGCGCGCCGGGTCCCTTCGGGATGCAGCGGTAGCCGACGCCCACGATCTCGAGCTCCTTGGAGAAGCCCTCGGTGACCCCGGTGACCATGTTGGCCACCAACGAGCGGGTGAGCCCGTGCAGGGCGCGGTTCTGGCGCTGGTCGTCGGGGCGCTCGACCGTCAGCACGTCACCGTCCTGGTGGATGCTGATGGCGGTCGGGACCTGACGGGCCAGCTCGCCCTGGGGGCCCTTGACCGTGACGCGGTGCTCCTCGTCGACGGCGACGGTGACCCCGGAGGGCACGGTGATGGGCGAACGTCCGATGCGGGACATCAGCGGGTACCTCCAGCGGTGGACACAGCGGGGCTACCAGACATAGCAGAGCACCTCGCCACCCATGCGGCGCTTGCGCGCCTCACGGTCGGTCATGAGGCCCTTGGACGTCGAGACCACCGCCACACCGAGCCCGCCCAGGACGCGCGGGATCTTGTCGGCGCGTGCGTAGATCCGCAGGCCGGGCTTGGACACCCGCTTGATCCCGGAGATGGTCCGGGCGCGGTCGGGCGCGTACTTCATGGTGATCTGGAGCGTCTTCCCGGGCTTGCCCGGGGTGTCACTCACCTCGAACCCACCGATGTAGCCCTCCTCGACGAGGATGGCGGCCAGCGACTCCTTGAGCTTGGAGCCGGGCATCGACACGGTGTCGAAGTGGGCTGTGTTGGCGTTCCGGATGCGGGTCAGCATGTCGGCAATCGGGTCGGTCATCGTCATCGTTCGTCGCCTCCTCTCACCAACTGGCCTTCGTCACGCCGGGGATCTCCCCGGCGTGGACCATCACCCGCAGACAGATCCGGCACAGGCCGAACTTGCGGTACACCGACTTCGGGCGACCGCACCGGCGGCACCGGGTGTACCCGCGCACCTTGAACTTGGGCGTGCGCTGCTGCTTCTCGATCAAAGCCTTCTTCGCCATGTGGTTACTGGTTCTCCTTGCGGAACGGGAAGCCGAAAGCGGCGAGCAGTGCCCGTCCCTCTTCGTCGGTACGTGCGGTGGTGGCGATGGTGATGTCCATGCCCCGGGTGGTGTCGATGCGGTCGTAGTCGATCTCGGGGAAGATCAACTGCTCGGTCACACCGAAGGTGTAGTTGCCGTGCCCGTCGAACGACCGGGGCGACAGCCCGCGGAAGTCACGGATGCGGGGGATGGCCATGGCCACCAAGCGGTCGAAGAACTCCCAGGCCCGGTCGCCCCGCAGGGTCACCTTGGCCCCGATCTCCTGGCCCTCGCGGAGCTTGAACGAGGCGATCGACTTCTTGGCCCTGGTCACCAGCGGCTTCTGGCCGGCGATGATCTCGAGGTCGCGCATCGCCCCTTCGATGAGCGACTTCTGCTGGGTCGCACGACCCACACCCATGTTGATCACGATCTTGGTGAGGCGCGGGACCTCCATGATGTTGTCCAGCCCCAGGGTCTCCTTGAGCTGGGCCCGCACCGTGTCGTCGTAGCGCTGCTTGAGACGCGGCCGCTCGGGCGCCGAGGTGGAGGCCATCACAGGTCCGCCCCGCACTTGCGGCAGACCCGGACCTTGCGGCCCTGGTCGTCGACGCGCATCCCGATGCGGGTGGGCACGCCGCAGGAATCGCAGACGATGGCCACCGACGAGACGGAGATGGGCATGAACTTGTCGATCACGCCACCCTGCATGGTGGCCCGTGTGGGCTTGGCGTGGCGCTTGGCCACGTGGACGCCCTCGACGATGACACGGCCCTCGGCCGGCATGGCGCGGACCACGCTGGCCCGCTTGCCGCGGTCCTTGCCCGAGAGCACCTGGACCTTGTCGCCCTTCTTGATTCGCATCTAGAGCACCTCCGGCGCCAGCGAGATGATCCGCATGAAGCGCTTGTCGCGCAGCTCACGGCCGACGGGCCCGAAGATCCGGGTCCCGCGGGGCTGCTGCTGGTCGTTGATGAGGACGGCGGCGTTCTCGTCGAATCGGATGTAGCTGCCGTCGGGACGGCGCTTCTCCTTCTTGGTCCGGACGACGACGCACTTGACGACGTCACCCTTCTTGACGGCTGCACCCGGGATGGCGTCCTTGACGGTGGCCACGAAGATGTCGCCGATCGAGGCGTAGCGGCGGCGGGAGCCACCCAGCACCTTGATGCACAGCACTTCCTTGGCGCCCGAGTTGTCGGCCACCCGCAGTCGGGATTCCTGTTGGATCATCGTGCACGCTCCAGCACTTCGGCGAGCCGCCAGCGCTTCAGCTTGGAGAGCGGACGGGTCTCGACCACCCGGACCCGGTCGCCCACCTTGGCGGTGTTCTCGCCGTCGTGGACGTAGAGCTTCTTGGTCCGCTGCACGGTCTTGCCGTAGCGGGGGTGGCGGACCCGCTCGATGACGGCCACGACCACGGTCGCGTCCATCGAGTCGGACACCACGAGACCCTCACGGACCTTGCGGGCGTTGGCCCGCTCCTCGGTCGTGCCCTCGGCACGCTGCGTGTCGGCCATCAGTCGTTCTCCTCTGCGTCCTCGGCAGCCTCGTCCTCGTCTGCAGGCTCGTCGGCGGGCGCCTCCACGGCGTCGCGCTCCTCGGCCTCGGCCCGGGCTGCCGCCCGACGTTCCGATGCAGTGCTGTTGTCGCGACCCTTGGCCTCGTCCTCGTCCCGTCGACGGGCCGCGGCCTGGTGTGCGGGCAGCTGGTCGAGGGCCAGACCCTCGGCCTCGGCGATCTCCCGGTTGCGGAGCTCGGTGAGCATCCGGGCCACGTCCTTGCGGACGTGGTTGATGCGGGAGAAGTTGTCGAGCTGGCCGGTGGCCAGCTGGAACCGGAGGTTGAAGAGCTCGCGCCGGGTCTCGCCCAGCTGGCGCTCCAACTCCTCGGTGTCGTACTCGGAGATCTCGGCGACGGTGGCCATCAGACCTGCACCTCCGGCGTGCCGTGGGTCCCGGGGCGGACCACGAAGCGGGCCTTGAACGGGAGCTTCTGGATGGCGCGGTCCATGGCCTGACGGGCCAGGTCCTGGTCCACACCGGCCAGCTCGAACAGGATGCGTCCGGGCTTGACGACGGCGACCCAGTGCTCGGGGTTCCCCTTGCCGGAGCCCATGCGGGTCTCGGCAGGCTTCTTGGTGACCGGGCGGTCCGGGAACACCCGGATCCACACCTTGCCACCACGCTTGACGTGTCGGGTCATGGCGATACGGGCGGCCTCGATCTGACGTGCGGTCATCCAGGCCGGCTCGAGGGCCTGGATCCCGAAGTCACCGAAGGTGACCTCGCTGCCACCCTTGGCCTGGCCGGTCATCCGGCCGCGCTGCTGCTTGCGGTGCTTGACCTTGCGGGGCATCAGCATGTCAGTCCACCTCCTTGCGGAAGTGCGGGGTCTCGTGGTGCTCGCGCGTCTTGCGCTCGATCTCCTCGTCCTCGGTGAGGATGCGCTCGAGCTCGTCCGGGACGGCCGGCGGGGCGGCGATGTCGGCCGGGTTGTGATCGGCGAGATCCGCGGGGACCTCGGTCTCGGTGGTGTCGGAATCGACGGTGACCACACTGCCCGGTTCACCCTGGCCGGCCAGGCGGCGACCGCCGCCGGCGGTGATCAGTCGACGGGGCGTGGCCTCGCCACCCTGACCCGAGGTCTCACCGACGGCCATGGCCGCCTCGCGGGTGATCTTCTCCTCGGAGGAGATCTTGTAGGGGAGGATGTCGCCCTTGTAGATCCAGACCTTCACCCCGATGCGCCCGTAGGTGGTCTTCGCCTCGCGGAAGCCGTAGTCGATGTCGGCCCGCAGCGTGTGCAGCGGTACCCGGCCCTCGCGGTAGGACTCCTTGCGCGACATCTCCGAGCCACCCAGGCGACCGGAGCACTGGACACGGACACCGAGGGCGCCGGCCTTCTGCACGGTCTGGATCGAGCGCTTCATGGCACGACGGAACGCCACCCGGCGGGCCAGCTGGTCGCAGATACCCTGTGCGATCAGGGCGGCGTCGAGCTCGGGCTGCTTGATCTCCTGGATGTTGAGTTGGATCCGGTTGTTGAGCCCGGTGATCTCCTCGATCTTCTTCTTCAGCCGGTCGGCCTCCGCACCGCGGCGACCGATGACGATGCCCGGCCGTGCCGTGTGGATGTCCACCCGCAGGCGGTCTCGGGTGCGCTCGATCTCGATGCGGCTGACCGCCGCCGACTCGAGCTGCGACATCAGATAGTCACGGATCTCCCAGTCCTCGATCACGCAGTTCTGGTAATTGCGCTCCTCGAACCAGCGCGACTTCCAGTCGGTCGTGACGCCGAGTCGGAACCCGTAGGGGTTTACCTTCTGGCCCATCTACTCAGCCCTTCTCTTCGGCGGTGTCACCGGATGTCTCGTCGGCGGTGTCGCCGGATGTCTCGTCGGTCGGCCCGTCCGTGTCCTCGTCGGCCACGGTGCCCGTCGTGTCGTCCAGATCGGACTCCTCGAGCGGGCCGGCCTCGGTCTCGGTGATGACGTCATCTGCCCCGACGGCGTCCTCGGGCCATGCCTCGGCCCCGGTGTCGGTCGTGGCGGTGGCGGCCGTCGAGGTGGACGGCGCCTCGCTCTGGCGCGACCGGCGTGAGCTGGCCACCCGGCGCGAGCGCTGGGCGCCCGAGGCGGACCGCTTGGCCCGGCGGCGGGCGATGCGCTCGTCGGGCATCCGGCTCACGATGATGGTGATGTGCGACGTCCGCTTGCGGATGCGGGTGGCACGGCCACGCGCCCGGGGACGCCAGCGCTTGAGCGTGCTGCCCTCGTCGGCGTAGCAAGCGGACACGAAGAGCTCCTCCACGTCCTGCCCGTCGTTGTGGACGGCGTTGGCCACGGCCGAGGCCAGGACCTTGCCGACCACGGCGGCGGCCTCGCGGTCGCCGTTGGCCAGGATCTCCGTGGCCAGGGTGACGTCCTGGTCGCGGATCAGGTTCAGGACCTGGCGGACCTTGCTGGCCGACATGCGGCTGTGGCGCAGCACCGCACGGGTGCCCTCGCGCTCGTTGGTCTTCACTCCGGGCACGTCAGCGCCTCCCCGCCCGCTCTTGGCCGGCATGGAACTTGAAGGTCCGGGTCGGGGCGAACTCGCCCAGCTTGTGACCCACCATGGACTCGGTCACGTAGACCGGGATGTGCTTGCGCCCGTCGTGGACGGCGATGGTGTGGCCGACCATGTCGGGGATGATCGTGGAACGGCGGGACCAGGTCTTGATGACCTTCTTGTCGCCGGCTGCATTGAGGACGTCCACCTTCTTGAGGAGGTGGTCGTCGACGAACGGGCCCTTCTTGAGGCTGCGAGGCATGTGTGTCGTTCCCTCTGTCTTCCCTACCGGCGCGCGCCGCGCTTGCGGCGACTACGGACGATCATCTTGTCGGAGTCCTTGTTGCGGGCACGGGTGCGCCCCTCGGGCTGGCCCCACGGTGAGACCGGGTGGCGGCCACCGGAGGTCTTGCCCTCGCCACCGCCGAGCGGGTGGTCGACCGGGTTCATGGCCACTCCACGGGTCTGGGGGCGGACGCCCTTCCAGCGGTTGCGCCCGGCCTTGCCGATCTTGATCAGCTCGGCCTCGGAGTTGCCGACGACGCCGAGGGTGGCCCGGCAGTCGATGGACACCCGCCGCATCTCGGTGGAGGGCAGGCGCAGCGTGGCGAACGCACCCTCCTTGGCCACGAGCTGCACGCTCATGCCGGCGCCCCGGGCCATCTTGCCGCCCTGACCCTCCCGCAGCTCGACGTTGTGGATGACCGAACCGACCGGGATGTAGCGCAACGGGAGTGCGTTGCCGACCCGGATCTCCGCGCCCTGGCCCGAGTTGAGCCGGTCGCCCACCTGGATGCCGGCGGGGGCGAGGATGTAGCGCTTCTCCCCGTCGAGGTAGTGGAGCAGGGCGATGCGGGCGTTGCGGTTCGGGTCGTACTCGATCGTGGCGACCTTGGCCGGGATCCCGTCCTTGTTCCGCTTGAAGTCGATGATCCGGTACTGCTGCTTGTGCCCGCCGCCGCGGTGCCGCGACGTCTTGCGACCGTGGTTGTTCCGGCCGCCGGTGCGGGGCTTGGGGGCGAGCAGCGACTTCTCGGGGGAGTCGGTCGTGAGCTCGGCGAAGTCCGAGACGGTCTGGAACCGTCGTCCCGCGCTGGTGGGTTTACGTGAACGCAATGCCATGGGGTGTCCCGGTCTCTCAGTTCTCGAACAGGTCGATCGAGTCACCCGCGGCGAGGGTGACGATGGCCCGCTTGGTGTCGGGACGGTGGCCCATGCCGCCGCCCTTCCGGTTGCGCTTGGTCTTGCCCTTGCGATTCAGGGTGTTGACGTTGGTGACCCGCACGTCGAAAGCCTGCTCGACGGCGTGGCGGACGTCGATCTTGGTGGCCGACGGGTCGACCACGAAGACGTAGACGTTGTTGTCCATCAGGGTGTAGGACTTCTCCGACACGACGGGACGGATGAGGACGTTGTGCGGATCCCTCACGACTGGTTCCCTTCTGCGTCGTCGGGCAGTTCGACGACCTCGGTCTCGGTGACGTCGGTGACCTCGCCGTCGGCGCCGATCACCATGTCGACCTGGGTCTCGACCACGCCGACGACCTCGCCGTCGGCGGCCACGATCTCGACGACGTTGCCGTCTTCGTCCTCGACCACGTCGATCTCGACCGCCGAGAACACCTTGGCCACGGGGGGCAGCGTCTCGTCGGTGAAGACGACCCAGTCGTTCACCAGGATGTCGTAGGCGTTGAGCTCACCCGACAGCAGGGTCTGGACCTCGGGCAGGTTGGCGAAGGAGCGGTCGGCGACGAAGTCGTCCTCGCTCAGGACCACCAGGACGCGTCCCTCGAGGCCGAGGGCCGTGAGGGCGGCCACGGCGGCCTTCGTGCTCGGGGCCTCGAACGACCACTGGTCGACCAGGGCGACGTTGCCCAGGGCGGCGCGGTCCGACAGGGCCGAGCGCAGGGCCAGGGCCTTCATCTTCTTGGGGGTCTTCTGGGCGTAGGAGCGGGGCTTCGGCCCGAGGGCGACCCCACCGCCGACCCACACCGGGGAGCGGCTGGATCCGGCCCGGGCCCGGCCGGTGCCCTTCTGGCGGAACGGCTTGATGCCGCCGCCGCGTACCTCGGACCGGGTCTTGGTCGACTGGGTGCCGGCCCGGGCTGCGGCCAGCTGGGCGGTGACCACCTGGTGGAGGACGGCCTGGTTGGGCTCGATGCCGAAGGTCTCGGGGTCGAGTTCGACCTCGCCGAGCTCGGACCCGTCGATGGCACGGCGGGTGACGCTGCGCTGGGCCGGGGCCGGGCGCAGGAAGCGACGGATCTGCGACGGGCTCGCCGTCTCGAAGTCGATGATGTCGGTGCTCACTTGACGCCGCCCTTTCCGGCCGGGGCCTTCACCGCGTCACGGAGGACGACCATGCCGCCCCGGGGGCCGGGCACGGCCCCCTTGACCAGGACGAGCTCGCGCTCCGGGTCCGCCTGGACGATCTCGAGATTGAGGGTCGTCACCTGGGTACCGCCCATCCGGCCGGCCATCTTCGTGCCCTTGAACACTCGGGCCGGGGTGGCGCAGGCGCCGATCGAGCCCGGCGAGCGGTGCTTCTTGTGATTGCCGTGGCTGGCGCCCTGGCCCTTGAAGTTGTGCCGCTTCATGGCGCCGGCGAAGCCCTTGCCCTTGGAGACGGCGATGGCGTCCACCAGCTCGCCCGCCTGGAGCACGTCGGCCGTGAGCTCCTGGCCCACCTCGTAGGCGGAGGCGTCGTCGAGGCGGAGCTCGACGAGGCGGCGCCCCGGGTCGACCCCGGCCTTGTCGTAGTGACCCTGCTCGGGCTTGGTGAGGGTGCTGGTGCGGCGATGACCCCAGGTCACCTGCAGCGCGGAATACCCCTCGGTCTCGGGCGTCTTGACCTGGACGACCCGGACCGGCGCGACGCGCAGCACCGTCACCGGGATCGCCCGGTTCTGGTCGTCCCAGATCTGTGTCATTCCGACTTTTTCGCCCACGATCGCCTTGCTGGCCACTGGAGCTTCTCCGTCTCGACTCTTCGCTCTTGCTCGACACCGGTAGGTGCCGATCCTGTCCTGCTGGTCCTGCTCGGCCGCCCGCCTGCCGGGGTTGGCCGCCATGGGGCAGCCCTCGCCGGGCAGGGAACTCCGCTGGTACTGCCCCGGGCCGGACCCGGCGGCCGGTGCGGCCCCGGAGTGCCCGGACCGCACGCAGACGCTCCGCTCGGATCAACCCGAGCGGAGCGCTCGCCTGGTTTGGCCCGAGGTCCCCGCCGAACTGCAGCGGGCGCTCGAACACGTCCCATTCGCATGGATCGACCTGGAACCAGGCCGACCGGAAACTCTATACCATCCCGCCCCGGTCCGCTAGGCCGGCCACGGGGCCGACCCGGCCGCCCGGGGGCTAGACGGTCTGGATCTTGATCTCGATGTCCACGCCCGCCGGAAGGTCGAGCCGCTGGAGCGAGTCGACCGTCTTCGGGGTGTGCTCCACGATGTCCACCAGCCGCTTGTGGACCCGCATCTCGAAGTGCTCCCGGCTGTCCTTGTACTTGTGCGGGGAACGGATGACCGTGTACCGGTGCTTCTCGGTGGGCAGCGGTACCGGACCCAGGACCTTGGCCTGGGTGCGCAGCACCGTCTGCACGATCTTCTCGGTCGACTGATCGAGGATCTCGTGGTCGTACGCCTTCAGGCGGATGCGGATCTTCTGACGGGGGCCCTCTGCGGCCATGGGTTTACAGCGTCCTCTCGTGGATGTGCATGGGTGGGCGGGACTACTCGAGGATCTTGGTGACCCGGCCCGAGGCCACGGTCCGGCCACCCTCACGGATGGCGAAACGCAGTCCCTCGTCCATGGCGATCGGCTTGCCCAACTCGACCGTCATGTCGGTGTTGTCGCCGGGCATGACCATCTCGGTGCCCTCGGGCAGGGTGATGGTCCCGGTGACGTCGGTCGTGCGGAAGTAGAACTGCGGACGGTAGTTGGTGAAGAACGGCTTGTGCCGGCCACCCTCGTCCTTGTTCAGCACGTAGACGGTCGCCTCGAACTTGGTGTGAGGGGTGATGGAGCCGGGCTTGCACAGCACCTGGCCACGCTCCACCTCCTCCTTCTTGGTGCCGCGGAGCAGGGCGCCGACGTTGTCGCCGGCACGGCCCTCGTCGAGCAGCTTCCGGAACATCTCGATGCCGGTCACCGTCGTCTTCTGGGTGTCGCGCAGGCCGACGATCTCGACCTCCTCGCCCACCTTGATGATGCCCTGCTCGATCTTGCCGGTCACCACGGTGCCGCGGCCGGTGATCGACATGACGTCCTCGACCGACATCAGGAAGGGCTTCTCCACGTCACGCTCGGGCTCGGGGATGTAGGAGTCCACTGCGTCCATCAGCTCGGTGATCTTGGCGGCCCACTCCGGATCGCCCTCCAGCGCCTTCAGGGCACTGACCCGCACGATGGGGGTGTCGTCACCGGGGAACTCGTACTCGTTGAGGAGCTCGCGCACCTCGAGCTCGACCAGGTCGAGGAGCTCCTCGTCGTCCACCGTGTCGGCCTTGTTGAGGGCGACGACGATGTAGGGCACGCCGACCTGACGGGCGAGCAGCACGTGCTCACGGGTCTGGGGCATGGGGCCGTCGGCGGCCGACACGACCAGGATGGCCCCGTCCACCTGGGCGGCGCCGGTGATCATGTTCTTGATGTAGTCGGCGTGGCCGGGCATGTCGACGTGGGCGTAGTGCCGGTTGGGCGTCTCGTACTCGACGTGCGCGATGGAGATCGTGATACCCCGCTGGCGCTCCTCGGGGGCCTTGTCGATCTGGTCGAAGGGGGTGAACGACGTGGTGGGGTCGTTGTCGTGGAGGACCTTGGTGATGGCCGCGGTGAGCGTGGTCTTACCGTGGTCGATGTGTCCCATCGTCCCGACGTTCACATGGGGCTTGGTGCGCTCGAACTTCTGCTTGGCCATGGTTGGGGTGATGCTCCCTGATCTCGGACGGTAGCCCCCTCGGGCCCGCCACGACGGAGGCGGTTGCCTCCATCATTCCTCGTGTTCGGTGGACTGCGGTACTGCATGCTGCGGAAACTGGTGAAACGGTGATGGGTGGTGCTCTGCGGGGTCGTGTGCCGCACGGCGACCGGGGCGACCCGGATCCGTGCCGCCTACTCGCCGCGCGCCTTGGCGATGATCTCCTTGGCGATCGACTCGGGGACCTCGTTGTACGCGGCGAACTGCATCGAGTACGTGGCCCGCCCCTGAGTACGCGAGCGCAGGTCGGTAGCGTAGCCGAACATGTCGCTCAGCGGTACCTGCGCCCGGACGATGTGGCTGTTGCCCCGCTGCTCCATGCCCTCGACCTTGCCCCGGCGGGACGACAGGTCGCCGATGACGTCGCCCATGTAGTCCTCGGGGGTGGTGACCTCGACGGCCATCACCGGCTCGAGCAGGACCGGGCTCGCCAGCTGGGCCGCCTTCTTGATGGCCATCGAGCCGGCGATCTTGAACGCCATCTCCGAGGAGTCGACGTCGTGGTACGAGCCGTAGGTCAGGATGACCTTGATGTCGACCGTCGGGTAGCCGGCCAGCACGCCCGAGGTGATCGACTCCTGGATGCCCTGGTTGACCGAGGGGATGTACTCCTTGGGGATGACACCGCCGGTGATCTTGTCCTCAAACTCGTACCCGCTGCCCGGGTTCGGCTCCAGGGTGATGACGACGTGGGCGTACTGGCCCTTGCCGCCGGTCTGGCGGATGTGCTTCATCTCGACCTTCTCGGCCGACTTGCGCACGGTCTCACGGTAGGCCACCTGGGGCTTGCCGACGTTGGCGTCCACGTTGAACTCGCGGAGCATCCGGTCGACCAGGACCTCGAGGTGCAGCTCGCCCATGCCGGAGATGACGGTCTGCCCGGTCTCCTCGTCGGACTGGACCCGGAAGGTCGGGTCCTCCTCGGACAGGGCGAACAGGGCCTTGGACAGCTTGTCCTGGTCGGCCTTGGTCTTGGGCTCGACGGCCACGTGGATGACCGGCTCGGGGAAGGTCAGCGACTCCAGGATGACCTGCTGGTCGGGGTCGCACAGGGTGTCCCCGGTGGTGGTCTGCTTGAGGCCGACCACGGCGACGATGTCGCCGGCGTAGACCGAGTCGAGGTCCTCGCGGTGGTTGGCGTGCATCTGCAGGATGCGGCCGACCCGCTCCTTGCGATCCTTGGTGGAGTTGATGACTCCCGATCCCTTGGCCAGCGAGCCCGAGTAGACCCGGATATAGGTGAGCTTGCCCACGTAGGGGTCGGTCATGATCTTGAAGGCGAGCGCCGAGAACGGGGCGGTGTCGTCGGGGGCACGCTCCACGGTCACGCCCTCCTTG
>Ga0075520_1000154_pt1 | contig 25750 bp, 27 predicted proteins | sample NGEPerB_FD_75100 | JGI IMG/M metagenome (GOLD analysis project Ga0075520, IMG submission 75100) | Arctic peat soil microbial communities from the Barrow Environmental Observatory site, Barrow, Alaska, USA - NGEE PermafrostAB12-B | ecosystem: Environmental > Terrestrial > Soil > Wetlands > Peat ... | reverse complement strand
CAGCTCGCCGCTTCGGCCCGGCACGCAAGCCCAGGCCATCTTCGCCGACGGTAGCGTCTCGCGCCGAAGCGCCGCATACGACGATGCGAGCGAACCGAGCTGGTGTCCCTGCGCCTGCCACCCGGCGAGAAGCGTCGCCAGCACCGGCGCGAGCAGGCCGCCTTCGAGCTCGGCGTGCAGCGTGAAGACGTGATCGGCATCGGCCTCCGTCGACGCCAGCACCGCTCGGGCGACGTTGTGCTCGTCGACGCCGTCGAGGCCGATGAGCTCGTCGAGGGTCGGCAGTGTCGTCGGCAGCTGGACGTGCGAGAGCGCGGCACCGTCGACGATCGGAATGAACGGCCGCGTCCCTCTGCCATCGGACGCATACGCCATGCCCCACGCATCGATCTGCAGCAGCGCGGCGTCGTTCGTTTGCCACCCGGCCGCGCCGTGCGTGGCCGGCGCGTGACCGAACACGTCCGAGAAGCGCTCGAACGCGAACGCCATCTGCCGGCGCGTCCACGCAGCATCGCGAAAACGCACGTTGTCTTGCCAGAGCACGTGGTCCCAGGTGTGAATCCCGCATTCGTGGCCGGCCGCGGATGCGGCCCGCATCTCGGCGGCGGCGACGCGGCCGATATCCGGAGCCGGAAGCAGGACGCCGTAGGCGAGGGTGCGAAGGCCGTAGTGGCGGAGCACCGAGGTGCGCGACGCCTTGCCGAGAAATCCCGGCCGGAACACGCGCCGAAGCGCCCAGCCCGTGTGATCGGGGCCGAGGCTGAAGAGAAAGGTCGCCCGGACCCCGAAGCGGGAAAGAATCGCCAGCAGGCGCGGCACGCCTTCGCGCGTGCCGCGAAGGGTGTCGACATCGACCTTCAGGGCGATCCGGCCCATGCGACGCTCAGGCCGCGTCCGCCAGCGACTGCGCTTCGGCGACTCTGGTCCGGTACGCTTCGAAGATGCGGCGCAGCGACGTCGTCATGTCGATCCTGGGCTGCCAGTTCAGCTCCTGACAGGTCTCGTCGATGCGCGGCAGCCGGTTCTGCACGTCCTGGTAGCCGCGGCCGTAGAACGCCAGCGCGGAGGTGTCCTCCACCTTGCAGCGGCCGGCGGCTCCGGCATATTCGGGAATCGACCTGGCGATCTCCAGCATCATCAGGGCGAGCTCTCGCACCGAATAGTGGTTGAGCGGATTGCCGATGTTGTAGATCCGGCCGCTGGCCACGTTGGCCGGGTTGGCGATGATCTGCATCAGCGCATCGATGCCGTCGGAGATGTCGGCGAAGGCGCGTTTCTGCGAGCCGCCGTCGACGAGCTGGATGGGCTCGCCGCGAACGATCTGGCTGAGAAACTGGGTGACGACCCGGGACGAGCCTTCCTTCTGGTCGAACAGCGAATCGAGCCCGGGCCCGATCCAGTTGAAGGGACGAAACAGGGTGTAGTCGAGGCCCTGCTCCATGCCGTAGGCAGCGATGACGCGGTCCATCAGCTGTTTGGAGCAGGCGTAGATCCAGCGCGGCATGTTGATGGGGCCGTAGACCAGGTTCGACGTGTTCGGATCGAACTGCGCATCGGGGCACATGCCGTAGACCTCCGAGGTCGACGGAAAGACCAGGCGCTTCTTGTGCTTGACGGCCGCGCGCACGATCGGCAGGTTGGCCTCGAAGTCGAGCTCGAAGACGCGCAGCGGCTCGCGCACGTAGGTCGCCGGCGTGGCGATCGCCACCAGCGGCAGGATCACGTCGCACTTGCGCACGTGGTATTCGATCCACTCCTTGTTGATCGTGATGTCGCCTTCGAAGAAGTGCATCCGGGGGTGGTCGACCATGTCGTCGAGACGGCTCGCCGACATGTCCATGCCGTAGACCTCCCATTCGGTGGTCTCCAGGATGCGTTGCGTCAGGTGGTGGCCGATGAAGCCGTTCACGCCGAGGATCAGGATTTTTTTCATTGGATGTCGGCGAGTCGTTCCGAGGCGAGCAGTCTGCCCAGATGCTCGACGTCGAGGGGTTGTGAATCGGCAATTAGGGTGCGGATGGCGATGCGGCGACCGTCGCCGCAGATGCCGACGATCCGGCCGTCGACGACGGCCAGGCCGGGCCTGGCGGATGGGTCGGGCCGGCCGTCGCGCTCCCGCCTGGCATCGGCGACGACAATTCTGGTGCCGCCGATGTCGGTGAATGCGCCCGGATACGGAGGGGCCACGGCGCGGATCAGGTTGTAGACGTCCGCGGCCGTTCGGTGCCAGTCGATCCTTCCGTCTTCGGCGGTTCGTGCGCCGAAGTAGCTGCCCGCGGCGATGTCGTTGGCCAGACGCGGAGCGCGACCTTCGACGATGGCGGGCAGCGAGCGCCACAGCACCAGCTCGGCGGCGACGGCGACCTTGTCGAAGACCTGGCGGCCGGTGTCGTCGGGCAGGATGGGCACGGCGAGCTGGTCGACGATGTCACCGGCGTCGGCCCTGGCCAGCATGCGGTGCAGGGTCGCGCCGGTCGTCGTCTCGCCTCGAAGCACCGCCCAGTTCGTCGGTGCCCGACCGCGGTACGCCGGCAGCAGCGAGCCGTGCATGTTGAACGCGCCGTGCGCTGCGAGCTCGAGGAGCGAAGCGGGCAAGATGGATCGGTAGTAGAACGAAAAGATGGCGTCCGGGCGGGCCGCGCCGACCGCGGCGGCCAGCTCGCCGCTCGCCGGATCGTCACCGTAGATGCAAGGCAGGCCGAGCTCCTCGGCGGTCTCGCGGACGCGGGCGAACCAGAGTGTTTCGCCGGCGCGGTCGCGGTGGGTGACGACGAGCGGCACGTCGACGCCGCCGGCATGCAGCACCCGCAGGCAGCGGTCGCCGACATTCGAGTAGGCGAAGACGACCGCTCTCACGCCGTGACCTCGCTGCGCACCTGGGACGATTCGAGAACGGCGCTGATCCGGTAGCGCGGCCGGTGCCGCACCTCTTGCTGGATCCGGCCGACGTATTCGCCCATCAAGCCGACGCCGAACAGGACGATGCCGGTGAGGAAGAACTGCAGCGCGAACAGCGTGAAGACGCCCTGGACCTCCGCGCCGAACAGGAAGCGGCGCATCAGCAGCAAGACGAAGAGCGCTCCGGAGAGCAGCGACAGCAGCGTGCCGATCAGTGCGAACCACTGCAGCGGAACGATCGAAAAGCCGGTGACGAGATCGAAGTTGAGACGCAGCAGCCGGTACAGCGAGTACTTCGACTCGCCGGCATGCCTGGCCTCGTGGGCGACCTCGATTTCCACCGGCGAGGCGGAAAACGTGTAGGCCAGGGCCGGAATGAACGTGTTGACCTCGCGACAGGCATTGAGCGTGTCGACCAGGGCCCGGTCGTACGCTCTCATCATGCAGCCCTGGTCGGTCATGTGGATGTTCGTGATGCGCTCGCGGAACCGGTTCATGAGACGCGACGCGACGCGACGGAACGCACTGTCGTTGCGCTGCAGCCGGATCGTTCCGACGTAGTCGTGGCCGTCGCGGATGGCGTCGATGAGCCGGGGAATCTCCTCCGGCGGGTTCTGCAGATCGGCGTCGAGGGTGATGGCCATGTCGCCGCGCACATGCTCGAAGCCAGCCATGATGGCCATGTGCTGCCCGAAGTTGCCGTTGAACAGGATGACGCGCGTCACGTCGGGCCGGCGCCGGTATTGCGCCGTGAGAAGCGCCGTCGATCGATCGACGCTGCCGTCGTTGACGAAGATCACTTCGTACGACTCGCCCAGTCCGTCGAGCACGGCGTAGAGGCGCTCGAACAGCGTCGGCAGAACCTCTTCCTCGTTGTAGACGGGAATGACAATGGAGATGGTCGGGGTCGTCATGAGCGCAGGCGCTTGCAGATGGCGGCGAGATGTCGGCAGACGCGCGCGACGTCGGCCGCCTGCATGGCAGGAAACAGCGGCAAGGTCAGGATCGCCCGACCGACCCGCTCGGCGTGGGGCAGCATCCCGTCCCGCCAGCCGAGCGCCCGATAGTACTGAAACAGGTGCGCCGCGGGATAGTGGACGCCCGTGCCGATGCCGGCGTCGCGCAGCTCGCTCATCACGGCGGCGCGACCGCCGACGAGCCGATCGACGGGCAGGACCACCTGGAACATATGCCAGTTGCCGACCGCGCCAGTGGCGTCAGGCGCGGGCGGCAGACCGATGCCGAGGTCGACCAGCTCGCACGCCTTGGCTTGGGCGAAGTACTCGTCGGCAAGCTCCGCCCGCCGTGACGTGACGGCCTCAAGATGGCGCAACTGGCCCAGGCCGATCACCGCATTGATGTCGGTGAGATTGCTCTTGCCGCCGAGCTCGTCCATGTCCATGCCGTCGAAGCCGTCGCGGACGATGCCCTGCATGCGCAGCCGTTCCGCTCGCTCCGCGTCTTCCTCGCTCGTCATGACCAGAAAGCCGCCCTCGGCGCTGGTGATGTTCTTGTTGGCCTGCATGCTGAAGCTGGCGAAGTCTCCGAAGCTGCCGATGCGCTGGTCTCGCCAGCGCGAATCGATCGCCTGGGCGGCGTCTTCGATGACGCGCAGGCCGCGCTTCCTGGCGATGCCGTAGAGGCGGTCCATGTCGACCGGAAGCCCGGCCAGGTAGACCGGCATGATCGCCCGGGTCTTCGAGGTCACTGCCGCCTCGACCGCCGCGAGATCGATGTTGCGCGTGCGCGGATCGATGTCCACGAAGACGGGTCGCGCTCCGACCGCGACGATGACGTTGGCGGTGGCCACCCACGTCACGGGCGTGGTGATGACCTCGTCGCCGGCGCCGATGCCGGCCAGGCGCAGAGCCACTTCCATCGTCGCCGTGCCGTTCGAGAATGCGCGCACCGGACGGCCGCCGAAGAGCAGCGACAGCGTCTTCTCCAGCTCCAGCACCTTCGGCCCCGAGGTGATCCATCCGGAGGCGAGCACATCGCGCACCGCGTCGATGGTCGCGGCATCGATGGTCGGCCGCGTGAACGGCAGGAAGGCGGGCTTGTCCATTGCGCGCGCGGCTCAGCCTCGCGCCATGACGAACACGCCGAGGAGGATCAGGCCGATCCCGGCGCAGCGCATCGGCCCGAGCATTTCCCCGAACAGCCACCACGCCGCCAGCGCGTTGACGACGTAGCCGAGCGACAGCATCGGATAGGCGAGCGAGACCTCGACCCTGGACAAGGCGATGATCCAGACGCCGACGCTCACGACATAGCACGCCAGTCCGGCGAGGATCGGTCCTCGCGTCAGAACCTGGCCGACGGTCTGCAACAGCGTCGAAGCGGTCACGTGGATCGCACCGAGCGGCGCGACGCCGGCTTTCAACAGCAGTTGCGCTCCGGCATTTAGGAGGACGCCGGTGAGGACGAGCAAAAACGTCGGCGCGTTCATGGTGCTGGCCTTGCGAAATTGGTGACGGCGACCCGGCGGCCGTCTTCGGCGACCGGGAACATCACGACGCCCTGCTCGCGCAGGCCCTTGTAAGTGTCATGCGACATGATGGCGGCTGCCCGGCGCGAGGACTTCCACTCGTTCACGAAGGCGCCGACCGTCGGCAGCCATTTGTCGGGCTCCTGTTGCGTGCCGAAGGCGAGCTCGTCCGGCGATTCGACCATCACCGTGATGTGCCGCATGTAGAACGGCAGCGTGTGGTCGAGGAGTCGGACCGAATAGATCGGCATCGCCGGGAGGGTCGCGGCGCGAACCTGCGCAGCCAGTGCGAAGCCGGAGCTGTTGCGCCCGAACGATTCGTGTCCCGACAGGACGACCGTCGTCAATCCGAAGAATGCCAGCGAGAAGGCGACGATGCTGAGCGGCGTGTCGCGCCGATTCAGGAATCGCGCATACGCGAGACCGGCGATGCCCAGGATGCAGCCCGCCGCGACCCAGGGCGCGAAGGCATGGTAGGAAGCCATTGATTCCGGGCCGCTGCCCAGGCGGGCGATGAAGGGAGCCGCCAGAAGCCCGACCGACGCGACGAACAGCATGGCGAAGATCTGCCGGTCCCAGGCGATTCGGTCGATGTCGTCCAGGGCGACGCCGGCGAGGATCGCCATGGCCGGATAGATGGGAATGATGTAGCCGGGAAGCTTGGAGCTGGAAGCGCTGAAGAACACCAGCGGCACGACGACCCACACGGCGAGAAACAGGGCCGGCCTGAACACGTGTTCGCGCGGGTCCCGGGCGACAACGCGAGCGATGCGGGGCAGCAGCCCCAGCCACGGCAGGAAGCCGACGACGATCTGCGGCCCGAAGTACCACCACGCGCCGGTTCGATGGTGAACGTTCGACGTGTACCGTTGCCAATGCTCGTGGATGAAGAAGAATTGCAGGAACTCCGGGTTGCGGAGCGAAACGATCACGAACCAGGGTGCCGTGACGAGAAGAAAGAGAGCGAGACCGCTGACGATGTGCAGGCGCCGCCACAACGCCCAGTCCCGGGCGACGGCTGAGTAGACCACGAGAGCCAGGCCCGGCAGGACGATGCCGATCAGGCCCTTGGTCAGCACGGCGACGCCCATCGCCGCCCACGCGAACCACATCCAGCGGCGGGCCTGGGCGGGCGACGCGAGGGGATGCTGCGCCATCAGGAACGCGCCGACCGCGCACGTCAAGGCGAAGGCCACGCCGATGTCCAGCGAGTTGAAATGCCCAGCCAGATTCCAGGCCGGTGCGGCCAGCAGCACGCATCCGCTCAACAGCGCAGCGCGGCGTCCGAACCAGCGCTGCGCCGTCACGACCGCCATCGCGAGCCCGCCGGCGCCGCTGATCGCCGACCACAGGCGTGCCTGCCATTCGCCCACGCCGAAGGCTTCGTAGGCCAGCACCGTCGCCCACAGATGGAACGGAGGTTTCTCGAAGTACTTGAGGCCGTTGTAGCGGATGGTCACCCAGTCGCCGCTCTTGAACATCTCGCGCGCGATTTCGGCGTAGCGGCCTTCGTCGGTCGGCAGCAGATGCCTCGCGTCGAGGGTCAGGAACCAGACCGCGCCGACGATCGCGACGATTGCCCAGAACGCCAGCGTCTGGTGCGCGGGCCGCGCCGGCTGGACGGCGCCAGGGGCGACGTGCGAGAAATAGTTGCCTTCGGACATTGAAAGCGAAGCGTTGCTCAGCGCTCTGGTTGCGCCGGACGGCACAGCAGCGGGAAGAAGACGAGCGCGCACACGGTCCAGTCGATCGCGGCGGACCACAGTGTCGCGCTGGCGAAATGGGCACCCTGCATCATGCGGACGAGGCTGAAGATCAGCCCGGCGCCGATGCCGATCGCCAGGCCGCTCCATCGCCATTCCGGCCGGCCGGACGCCCAACCGGCGAAGTAGAGACAGAGCAATGCGTAGCCGCCTCCGGCGTGGCCGCTGGGCAGGCAATGCCCAGCGCTTTCCTTCGTCGCTGCCCAGAACGGGGCGGCGCGATCGGCCGCGTAGCTGACGACCCCGCCGAATTCGAAGATGTCCGACGGGCAATGTTCGCTGGTGTTCGCCTTCATCCAGTTGATGAGGGTCGGGCCGAGCAGCATGGCGCAGCCGGTCGCGAGCAGGATTCCGCGCCAGGGGCGAACGCGCGCGCTCTGGTAGCTGAGCGCCCAAGCGACGATGCTGACGGCAGCGACCACGATGGGGAGCGCCCGCGCCGCCTGATGCCCGAGCACGTTGAGCAGCAGCGAGCTGCGCCAGTTGAAGCCCTTCGCGGCGGGATCGAAGAAGGCAGATGCAAATGCCAGGTCGAGCGGGCCGTGCTGGACGAGCCACGCCGCCACGAAGAGCACGCCGGGAACGAGCACGAGATGGACAGCGATATATGCCGTGGCCGACGACGCGCGCGATTGCGATCCGGCCTTCGGGGGCGACAGGATCGGTTCGGAGAGGTCGGCGATCATGACCGCGTCACGACGAGTGCAACGGCGTCGCCGTGCGGCCCAGGCGCAGAGTCATCGTCGCATGGAACGAGACCACCGTCAGGGCCCAACACCACCACGCCGTCCACAACGAGTGGCTGGCGAAGTGGGCACCGCGCACGAGCTGGACGCCGCCCAGAACGACGCCGAACGCGAGGGTTGCCAGCAACCATCGGCGCGCCGCTGCGGGGGCGCTGTCGCGCAACGCGAAGTACCCGGCCAGGAAGGAGAAAGCGGTGCTTGCGTGGCCGGCCGGAAAGCACCGGCCGGGGCCGCCGTCGGTCACGCCGAACGCCCAATGCGAGACGTACCGGGCGGTGCCGCCGAACTCGGCGAGCGACCAGGGGCAACTCGTGAGGCTGAACTGCTTCATCGCGGGAATCAGTGCGACGCATGCGAGCGTCGTCGCCAGCCACCAGATCCTGAGTGGCCTGGGGCAGCCCCGCGCAAACGGAAACGGGCGCCAGATGTTGATCAGGAGAAGCCCGCCGATGGCCCACGCGAACCACTTCGCGCCCTCGTGCAGCACACCCGCGAACAACCAGTGATCGCGCCAGCCGAAGCCGTGCGAATCGGCGAACAGCCGCGAGATCGGCAGATCGAGCGCGGTGGCGTCCCACGCCGTCACAGCCAGCAGGCCGGCGAGCAGGAACGCGCCGTCGCGGCGCAGCCTGCGCAAGCGATCAGGGGCCGGGCGCTGGTCGACCGCTGAACCGGGCGCTGCCAGAGGGGACGCCGAGCTCAACGCCCCGTCACCGAGCTGCTGGCAGGGAAAGTCGGGAACGCGGCGATTCCCTCCTCAGGCTTGTCCATTGCGCTATCTTAGGCTGCGGTCGTGATCATTCTGTTCGAGGCGCGTCGAAGGATCGTGAGGAGCCGTCCGTGGCCGGGCTTCACAGTTCTTTACCCCGGGGCCAACCCCACTACACCGTGACCGAGCACCATGACGGCATTGGCTCGACGGTCGGGCGCAGGAGAACATGATGAACGACAAGGCACTGGTGGCATTCACGAGCGCACGGCAGATCCAGATCGTGATGATCGGCATGCTGATGGCATTGCTGGCGGCCGTGAGCGTCTCCGCCTCCGCGCAATCGGCGCCTCCCGCTCCCGCCATGGACGGCGGCAAGCCAATGGGCCACATGCACGACATGCACGACATGGGCGGCGGCATGGCGGCCATACACGGCATGCGCGGCATGCACGGCGGCATGGGCCCGGGGATGATGTTTCGCGGCTCGCCCGAGCGGATCGGCCGCATGGTCGACGTCATGCTCGACGGCCTCGGCACCAGCGATGCGCAGCGCAGCCAGGTCAAGCAGATCGCCATCCAGGCCGCGGCCGACCTGAAGGCGCAGGCCATGGCGGGCAAGGGCCTGCATCAGCGCGGCATGCAAATCTTCACGGCGCCGACCGTCGATGCGGCCGCAGCGGAGCAGCTTCGCCAGCAGATGCTGCAGCAGCACGACCAGATGAGCCGGCGCATGACGCAGGCAATGCTGGCCGTCGCCAACGTGCTGACGCCCGAGCAGCGCGCCAGGCTCGGCGAACGCGTCCGCGACCGTCAGGCGCGCATGGAAGATCGCATGAAGCGCATGGACGGTCGCATGGAGGGCATGGACCACGAGGCGCCGCGCCGATAATCCAGCACGCATGAATCGCCTCGGGCTCCGCAAGGAGCCCGTCGTCGCTCGAAGCGGCCCATGACCCCACGCCTTCTCCTCATCGACGACGACGCCCGACTCTCGTCGATGGTGGCCGACTACCTCGGCCATTCCGGTTTCGAGGTCGAGACTGCCGGCTCGCTCGGGGCCGGCCGCGATCTGCTCGGGCGAAAGGAGTTCGACGCGCTCGTCCTCGACCTGATGCTGCCGGACGGCGACGGCCTCGATCTTTGCCGCGAGCTGCGCGGCACGCAGCGAACGCGCCAGCTGCCGCTGCTCATGCTGACGGCACGCGGCGAGCCGATGGACCGCATCGTCGGCCTCGAGCTCGGCGCCGACGACTACCTGCCCAAGCCGTTCGAGCCGCGCGAGTTGCTGGCTCGCGTCAAGGCCTTGTTGCGGCGCGCTTCGCCGCTGCCGGCAGACGGCGACGTCCTGCGCTTCGGCCGTCTCGAGATCGATCTCGGCGCCCGCATCGCACGGCTCGACGGCAAGCCCTGCGATCTGACCGGGCACCAGTTCGACCTGCTCGTCGTGCTCGCGCAAAGCCCCGGCCGGGTCCTGTCGCGCGACCAGATCATGGATTCGCTCAAAGGCCACCCGCTCGAGGCATTCGATCGCTCGATCGACGTGCACATCTCGCGCATCCGCGCTGTCATCGAGGACGATCCCAAGACGCCGCGCCGCGTCCTCACCGTGCGCGGCGCCGGCTACGTGTTCGCGAGGAAGCAGGACGCCGACGACGTCGCGGCATGAGCGAAGCAGCGTGAAGAGCCTCTATCTGCGCATCTATGCGACGGTGGTGGTGGTTCTCCTGTTGTTCGCTTCCGCATCCGGCTGGGTGCTGCAGCGCCACCTCGACCAGGAACGGGTTCGCAACGAATCCTTGCTCAACGAGCGACTCGGCGCCTGGGCCGACCTGATCCAGCACTCGCTGCCCGGCGTCGATGCACCGGCCGATGCACAGGCGGCGGCGCTGCGCGACTGGTCGATGCGCCTGCGCGTGCCTCTGGCCCTCGATGACGCGTCGGGCGCGCGCATCGGCGCTTCCGATTCGTTCATCCGGCGCACTGCAGAAGGCATCGTGCGCCCCTTCTCGTTCAAGCTCGACGATGGTCGAACGCTCTGGACGATGCGGCCCGGCGCCATGCGACCGGGCGGCAATGGCATGCGGGGCGAAGGCATGCGCGGCGAAGGCCAGCGTGCCGATGGGCCTTCAGACTCGGCCGGAGAGCAGCGCGGCTTGCGGTCCGGTCCGCCGCCCGGCGGGCCGTGGCCGATGTTGCCGCCGGGCCTGCCGCGTGGCGTCGGCCTGGCGATCGTTCTCGTCGTTCTCTTCATCGCCGTGTCGGCCGGCGCATTCCCGGTCGTGCGCCGCCTGACGCTTCGGCTCGAAGCGCTGAAACAAGGCGTCGAGCAATTCGGCGCGGGCGAGCTCAGCCACCGCGTCAGCGTCGCGGGCAGCGACGAGGTCGCGGCCGTGGCGTCGAGCTTCAACGTCGCCGCGGCGCGCATCGAGGCGCTCGTGCAATCGCACCGCTCCCTGCTCGCCAATGCCAGCCACGAGCTGCGCTCGCCGCTGGCGCGCATGAAGATGGCCGTCTCGATGCTGGAGACGGCAACGCCGCCGCAGCGCGACAAGCTCAAGCTCGAGATCGACCGCAACATCCGCGAGCTCGATGCGCTCGTCGAAGAGGTCCTGCTCGCGAGCCGGCTCGATTCGACGCAGGAGCCGCTGCACCGCGACAAGGTCGACCTGCTCGCCGTCGCGGCGGAAGAAGCGTCGCGCGTCGATGCGCGGGTCGATGCGCCGGCCGATGTCTTCGTCGGCGGCGACGAGCGGCTGCTGCGCCGCGCGATCCGCAACCTGCTCGAGAACGCGCGCCGCTACGGCGGTGACGATGTGTCGATCGAGATCCGCGCCGGAATCGCAAGCGGCGGCGGGGCGACGCTCCGCGTCTGCGACCGCGGCGCCGGCGTCGCTGCGGCCTTGCGCGAGCGCATCTTCGAGCCGTTCTTTCGCCAGCCCGGCCACGCCGAGCAGGCCGGCGGTGTCGGCCTCGGCCTGTCGCTCGTCAAGCAGATCGCCGAGCGCCATGGCGGCGGCGTGCGCTGCGAGCCGCGCGAGGGCGGCGGCAGTTGCTTCACGATCGAATTGCCGGTGGGTTGAAGGCGTGCGCGGCGCGCCGCTCGCGGCGCAGCATCCACGCCAGATAGCCCGACATGCCGAGCGCCGCCAGACCGACGCCGAGCGTGGCCATCGACCAGAAGCCCTGCGCGCCGCGCAATGGCGCCGGCCCCAGGCCGGCGAGGTCGAAGGCGACGACATAGCCACCGCCGAGGCCGACGATCCAGATCGAGAGGCCGTAGATGACGAGCGGCACGGTGGCGATGCGATAGGCGCGCAGGACGAACGCCGAGATGGTCTGCGCCGCGTCGGCGATGTGGAAGAGGCCCACCCAGGCGAGCAGCGGCACGGCAGCGGCGACGATCACGGCGTCGGCCGTGTAGAGGCCGACGATCTCGCTGCGCAGCAGGTAGACGCAGCCGCCCAGCACGGCGGCGATGAGCACGCCGATCTCGAGCCCGGCCCAGCCGATCCGGCGCGCGTCGGCGGCATCGTCGGCGCCGATCCGCTGGGCCACGAGCACGCTCGAGGCGTTGGCGATCGACAGCGGCAGCATGAACATCATCGAGATCATGTTGACGGCGATCTGGTGGCCGGCCACGGCGATGGCGCCGATGCGCGAGATGAAGAACGCCATGAAGGTGAAGCCGGTCACTTCGATCAGGATCGACAGGCCCATCGGCACGCCGAGCCGGAGCAGGGCGATCAGGATGACGCGGCTCGGTCGGCTCCAGCGCCGATCGAGCCCGAACGGCGCATAGAACCTGTCTCGCCGCAGCAGCACCAGCATCGCCGCGAGCTGCACCCACATGACGACGGCGGTGGCCGCGCCGCATCCCGGCGCGCCGTACGCAGGAACGTGCCAGGCATCGAATGGCGCAGGCAGTCGCAGGCCGAAGACCAGCGTCGCGTTCAGCGGCACTTTCAAGGCGAGGGCGCCGATCTGCAGCGCCATCACCGCCTTCGGCCGTGACACGGCGACGTTGAACCCTCGGTAGGCCGTGAAGACGAGCGCAGGCGGCAGTGCGAAGGCCAGCCCGGTCAGGTAGCCCCTGACCTTGGATGCGACGACGCCGTCGGCCCGGGCCAGCGACAGGAACGGCTCGGGGAACAGAAGGATCGTGCAACCGAGCACGGACAATCCCAGAGCCAGCCACATCGCCTGGTGCGCGATGTCGCCGCTCTCGCGCAGCTTGCCGGCGCCGAACAGCTGGCCGGCGATCGGGCCGACCGCGAGCACGATGCCCATCAAGCCGACGAACACCGAGATGTAGGCGGCCGATCCGATTGCCAGCGCGGCCAGGTCGACCGCAGAAGCGCGCGCCACCATCACCGTGTCGACGGTGCTGAAGGCGAGTACCGCGATCTGCCCGACGAAGACGGGCCAGGCAAGCGGAAAGATGCGGCGGGCGCTGTCTCGCAGGCCGGGCAAGGTCATGCCGGGCCGGTGCGTTCAGCCGCCGCCGAGCCGGAGCCAGGCCCTTCGCGGGCACGCTCGGCATAGCGGTTGAAGCGCCATGCGGTTCCTTCCTGCGTGATGCGGCGCCAGGTGCCGCGCTTTTGCGCCGGCGACATCTCGGTCCAGTGCTGCACTTCGTCGAAGGTCCGGCCGCAACCTTTGCAGATGGCGTCGCCCTGGCTGGTCGAGCAGATGGCGATGCAGGGAGCGTCCGGCGTGCTGTCGTACCAGCGCAGCCACGCGGCGTGCGCGGCGGCAGGCATCGAGCCTTCGTCGCACTCGTGTTCGCGGTAGTACACCATCAGCGCGTACACCTCGGCGAGGGAGAGCACCTCGGGGCACGCGGTGATGCCGTCGGCCGAAGGCTTGGCATCGCGCCACCAGTTGATGGCCGATTCGATGTCGGTGATGTGCAGGGCGGCCATGACGCTCCGCCGGAAGGGGAGGCGAGGATGGTAGCCGCCCGCAACACCGCGCCGCCCGCGGCGCGACGCGCAGCGCAGCCTACTTCGGGGCGCTTGCGGCGGGTGCCGGCGAGCCTGGAATGACGATCAGCGGGCCTTGCGTGGTCGTCGTCGTCTCCTTGATCACGCCGCCGCCGGCGACGCTGCCCGAGGTCGTGACGCGCTGGTTGCTGCTGCTCGGCCCCTGCACGCGGGCCAGGCAATCGGCCCTGTCTTTCGCGGGCAGCATGTTGCAGCGATTGACTGCGTTCTCGGTGGCCGAGCCGTTGTTGTCGAGCTGGTGGCGCTTGCGCTCGACCTGGGCGGCGCCCGCTTCCTTCAGGCAGGTGGCACGGTCTTCGGCGGTGCGGCCGGCCTCGCAATCGGCCCGGTCCTTCTGGTATTTCGCGTTGGCGGACGCGGCGCTTGCGTCGGCGGCAAACACCGGCGTCGCGAAGGCCGCTGCAAGTGCGACCGCTGCGGTGAGGGCGGCAATGCCGAGGGCAGCGCGTGGCGTGTGGTGAAGAGGGTTCATGGTCGTCTCCTGCGTTCGATCGCGCCCTCGGGCGGCGACGGCGGCGCAACCTGCGCCAGAGCCGGAAGACTAAGCGGTCCGTCGTGGGCAAGACCGTAGGACGGCGCCGCCCCGGTGCGCCTCTCGATGGCTCGTCCGCTTGGCGGCGAGCGAGAATAGTGGCTGCCGCCATTCGCCGCCGTGCCATGAAGAAAAGATCGACCGAAGCGCAACTGTTCGAGGCGCTCGCCTTCGCGGCCTACAAGCACCGCGCCCAGCGGCGCAAGGACGTCGAGGCGAGCCCGTACATCAATCATCCGATCGCGCTGGCCCGCACGCTCGCGGTCGAAGGCGGCATCACCGACACGCGCACGCTGATCGCCGCCGTCCTGCACGACACGGTCGAGGACACCGACACCACCTTCGAGGAAATCGGCGCGATGTTCGGCGCCAAGGTCGCCGAGGTCGTGCGCGAGGTGACCGACGACACGTCGCTTCCCAAGACGGACAGGAAGCGCCTGCAGATCGAGCATGCGCCGCACATCGGCAAGCGCGCTGCGCTGGTCAAGCTCGCCGACAAGACCTCGAACCTGCGCGACGTCGCGGTGAGCCCGCCGCGCGGTTGGCCGCTCGCTCGCCGCCGTGCCTATTTCGACTGGGCCAAGGCCGTCGTCGACCAGCTGCCGCCGGTCAGCAAGAAGCTGCGCGCGGCGTTCGACGAGGCGTATTCGAAGCGGCCCTGAGCAAGAGCCTCAGCGGCTGGAACCGGCGTCCGGGTCGCGCTGGCTCAAGAACCATGCGGCGACCGTGAGGGCGATCCCGACCACGTACACGCCCCAGGTGCTCCAGACCACGTAGGGGTAGAGCATGAGCGCCACGCCGATCCATTTGGTTGCACTCTGGTGGCGCCGGCGGCCGACATAGTACGCAACCATTCCGATCACACTGAAGACAATGACGCCGACAATATAGGCGGGGCTCGGCAGCGTGATGCCGAGCATTTCGAGAGCGTTCAATTCGTCCTGCATGCGCGGCTTTTCTCTTCGGCAGACACCTTACCGCCTTTGCCGCACGGCGTCTGCGGCGGGCTTCTCGCTTCTCGAGCTGATGATCGTCGTCGCGATCGTCGCCATCCTCGCCCTGATCGCGGTTCCCAATTTCTCGGACAAATTCGTCCGCGAGCAGATCATCGACTCCGTGAAGCTGGCCGATATCGCCAAGACGCCGATCGCATTGCAATGGGCCGCAGCGGGTACGATGCCCGTCGACAACGGCGCCGCCGGGCTGCCGCCGGCGGTCATGATCGTCAACAACTACATCAGCTCGGTGGCGGTCGAATCCGGCGCCATCCAGGTCACCTTCGGCAACCATGCCAATCCGGCGATCCAGGGCAAGACGCTGAGCTTGCGTCCAGGGGTGATCGATGGCCAGCCGATCGTCCCCGTGGCCTGGGTCTGCGGCTTCGCCGAGCCGCCGCTCAACATGGCCGTCAAGGGACTGAACAAGACCAACGTCGCGCCGATCTACCTGCCGTTCAACTGCAGGTCGAGCGGCCCCGCCTCCGCGCCTTCGGGCTCGCCATGACGGCGTGATCGGCGCTTCCGCTCTCGAGCTCGACTACGAGCGCATGCGCACGGCCGGCAAGGACCTGCTCTCGCTCGCCTTCATCGATTCGCGCAACCGCACCCTGCGCTGGGCAAGCGCACTGGAAGAGAGTCTCGGCGACGCTGACTTTCGCATGCTCGCCGACGACGCGCCGCACGGCGAGCTCGATCCGCCGCTCTGGACCGTCGGTCATCTGGCGTGGTTCCAGGAGCACTGGATCGCGCGCAACGTGCAGCGTCGCCGCGGCGAAGCCGCCGACGCCGATGCGCCGCGGCTCGCCTCCATCTTTCCCGACGCCGATCTCTGGTTCGACGCCAAGGGCACGTCGCGCCAGTCGCGCTGGGCGTCGGCGGGCGCCCTGCCGGATCTCGCGACGCTGCGCAGCTATCTCGTCGACACGCTCGAGACGACGCTGGAATTGCTCGAGGCGGAGCCGTCGGAAGACGACGCTTCGCTCTACTTCTACCGTCTTGCCGTCCTGCACGAAGACCTGGTGGCCGAGTCGTTCGCGGTGCTCGCGCAGACGATCGGCGTGTCGCCCGCACCAGTGCCGCTCGCCGGTGCCCGCGGAGCGGCGGTGGCCCAGGCGCCGCTGCTTTTTCCCGCGATGCGGTGGCGACTCGGCGTCTCCGGTCCGGGCTTCGCCTTCGACCACGAGCGCGCCGCGCATGACGTCGCCGTGCCGGAATTCGAGATCGACGCGCAGGCTGTCAGCTGGTCGCAATACGGCGAGTTCGTCGAGGACGGCGGCTACGACGACCCGGCGCACTGGAGCGAGGCCGGCTGGGCCTGGGTCGGCCGCGAGGTGCGACGCACGCCACGGCACGTCGAGCAACTGCGCCACGGCGTGTTGCAGCGTCGCTTCGGCCAGCTCACGCGCGTGCCGGGCAACGAGGCGGCGACGCATCTGAGCCAGCACGAGGCCGACGCGTGGTGTCGCTGGGCCGGACGGCGCCTGCCCGGCGAAGTGGAATGGGAAGCGGCAGCGCATCTCGGCGCGACGCGCGGCTTTCGCTTCGGCTGCGTGCACGAATGGACGGCAAGCACGTTTCGCCCCTACCCGGGATACGTGCCCGGCCCCTGGCGGGATGGCTCTGCGCCGTGGTTCGGATCGACCAAGGTGCTGCGCGGCGGCTCGTTGGCAACGCCGACGCGCGTCGCGGGCGCGAAGCTGCGCCGTTTCGCGTCGCAGGACGACGATGCCGGTTTCTTCGGCTTTCGAAGCTGCGCTTCCTGAGCGCGCGCCCGACCAAGCGTCTTGCTACTTCTTGTTGTCGCCGCCGATGCTCGGAATCGGAATGGTGAGGCCGTTCTTCAGGCCGGGCGGCGGACCGCCAGGCGTGCGCGCCGATGCTTCTGGCGTGCCGCCGGTCGCGCCGGCGATTCCCGGATCGGCACGGTGGCGCCTGGCCGCCCGGCGCGCCGGCTTCGATGCGATGCGTGCCGGTGCGGTCGCCGCGCTGGCCGCGGGGCTGGCCGACTTCGCCGCCGGAGTCTGTGCCGTGGCCTGTGCGAGCGCCGCGCCGCTCATGCCGAGCGCCAGGGCGAGTGCGGCACTGAACATGGGGATCGGGGTCATGCTGTCTCCTGAGAAGGGCCGGTATTAGACCCCAGGCGGAAATACCTTGCAGGCGCGTGCTCGGCGCTGCGATCTCGTCCACGCGCGGGCCGCCACGGGGTTAGGGAAAGCCCATCCTTTGCGCGCCGGACCTCGACTCGAACAATGGTCCGATCGCGGCGGCTCGCGTTGTCGATGCCGCCGTTTCCGAATTTCACCAGGAGACCCGCGTGGACGTCCAGCTTTCACTCACCGTCAACGGCAAGCCCGTCAAGGCGACGATCGACCCGCGCACGCTGCTCGTGCAGTTCCTGCGCGAGAACCTGCAGCTCACCGGCACGCACGTCGGCTGCGACACCGCGCAGTGCGGCGCCTGTACCGTGCACATGAACGGCCGCGCCATCAAGGCCTGCTCGATGCTCGCGTTGCAAGTGCAGGGCAGCGAGATCACGACGATCGAAGGCCTCGCGACCGGCGCCGAGATGCACCCGATGCAGGCGGCGTTTCGTGAATGCCACGGCCTGCAATGCGGCTTCTGCACGCCGGGCATGGTGATGTCGGCGGTGCAACTGCTCGCCGACAACCCGACCGCCGACGAAGCGGCGATCCGCGAGGCGCTCGACGGCAACATCTGCCGCTGCACGGGCTACCAGAACATCGTCAAGTCGATCCAGTTCTGCCAGTCGGGCGCCAAGCCCGTCGCGGCTTGAGGAGCGCACCATGGGCAACATGAACGAGATCGACACCGCCAAGGGCCCGATCGGCCAGAGCCTGCGCCGCCGCGAAGACCGGCGCTTTCTCACCGGCGACGGCCAATACACCGACGACGTGACGATGCACGGCCAGAGTTACGGCGTTTTCCTGCGCTCGCCGCACGCGCACGCGCGCATTCGCGGGATCAAGATCGATGCGGCGAAGAACGCGCCCGGCGTGGTGGCGATCTTCACCGGCGCCGATCTCGTCGAGGCGAAGATCGGCGGCCTGCCGTGCGGCTGGCTGATCCACAGCAAGGACGGCGCGCCGATGAAAGAGCCCGCGCATCCCGTGCTGGCGCATTCCAAGGTCCGCCATGTCGGCGACCAGGTCGCGCTGGTCGTCGCCGAGTCGATCGCCGAAGCGAAGGACGCGGCCGAGCTGATCGAAGTCGATTACGAGGAGCTGCCGGCGGTGATCGACATCACGACCGTGCACAGCATCGGTTCGGCGGTGCACGACGAGGTCGCCGACAACGTCTGCTACGACTGGGGCCACGGCGACAAGGCGGCGGTCGACGCGGCATTCGCTTCAGCCGCGCATGTGACCAAGCTCGACATCGTCAACAACCGCCTGATCCCGAACGCGATGGAGCCGCGCGCGGCCAACGCGAGCTTCAACAAGTCGGACCAGAGCTACACGCTCTATGTCGCCAACCAGAACCCGCACGTCGAACGCCTGCTGATGTGCGCCTTCGTGCTGAGCCTCCCGGAATCGAAGGTGCGCGTGATCGCGCCCGACGTCGGCGGCGGCTTCGGCTCGAAGATCTTTCTCTATCCGGAAGACGTGGCGCTGGTCTGGGCCAGCAAGCATGTCGGCCGGCCGATCAAGTGGACGGCCGAGCGCAGCGAATCGTTCCTCACCGACGCGCACGGCCGCGACCACGCCACCACCGCCGAGATGGCGATGGACGCGCAGGGCAACTTCCTGGCCTTGCGCGTCAAGACGATTGCCAACATGGGCGCCTACCTCTCGACCTTCGCGTCGTGCGTGCCGACCATCCTCTATGCGACGCTGCTCGCCGGTCAGTACAAGACGCCGGCGATCTACGCCGAGGTGAAGGCGGTGTTCACGAACACGGCGCCGGTCGACGCCTACCGCGGCGCGGGCCGGCCGGAAGCCACCTACGTCGTCGAGCGGATCGTCGAGCAGTGCGCCCGCGACATGAAGATGGATCCGGCCGCGATCCGGCGCCAGAACTTCATCACCACCTTCCCGTACGCGACGCCGGTCGGCCTCACCTACGACACCGGCAACTACGCCGCGCACCTCGACAAGGCGATGCAGATGGCCGATGTCGCCGGCTTCCCGGCGCGCAAGGCGGCCTCCGAAGCCAAAGGCCTGAAGCGCGGCCTCGGCTACTCCTGCTACATCGAGGCCTGCGGCCTGGCGCCGTCGAACATCGCCGGTGCGCTCGGTGCGCGCGCCGGATTGTTCGAGGCCGGCGAGGTGCGCGTGCACCCGACCGGCACCGTCACGGTCTTCACCGGTTCGCACAGCCACGGCCAGGGCCACGAGACGACGTTCGCGCAGGTCGTCGCCGGCAAGCTCGGCATCCCGGTCGACAACGTCGAGATCGTCCACGGCGACACCGGCCGCGTGCCGTTCGGCATGGGCACCTATGGCAGCCGCTCGCTCGCGGTTGGTGGCACGGCGATCGTCAAGGCGGTCGACAAGATCATCGCCAAGGGCAAGAAGATCGCCGCCCACCTGCTCGAGGCGGCCGACACCGACATCGAGTTCGAGAACGGCGAGTTCCGGGTCGCGGGCACCGACAAGAAAGTGCCATGGGGCTCGGTCACGCTGACGGCCTACGTGCCGCACAACTACCCGCTCGACAAGCTCGAGCCGGGCCTCAACGAGAACGCGTTCTACGATCCGACCAACTTCACCTATCCGGCCGGCAGCTACATCTGCGAGGTCGAGGTCGAACCCGACACGGGCAAGGTGCACATCGCGTCGTTCGTCGCCGTCGACGACTTCGGCAATATCGTCAACCCGATGATCGTCGCCGGCCAGGTGCAGGGTGGCGTCGCGCAAGGACTCGGGCAGGCCATGATGGAAGGCTGCGTCTACGACACGGCCTCGGGCCAGCTCGTCACCGGCTCGTACATGGACTACGCGATGCCGCGCGCCGTCGACGTGCCGAACATCCAGCTCTCGACCACGTCGACGCCGTGCACGCACAACCCGCTCGGCGTCAAGGGCTGCGGCGAGGCCGGGGCGATCGGCTCGCCGCCGGCCTACATCAACGCCCTGACCGACGCGCTCGGCATCGCCGACATCGCCATGCCGGCCACGCCGGAGCGCGTCTGGCGCGCCGCGCACGGCCTGCACGCCTGAACCCACGGAGACACCCACATGTACGCATTCGACTACCAGCGTCCGGCCAGCCGCGACGCGGCCAAGACATCCGGCGCCGGCGCCGATACACGCTTTCTCGCCGGCGGCCAAAGCCTGATCCAGGCGATGCGCCTGCGCCTCTCGCAATCGGCGCGCCTCGTCGACCTGGGCGCGGTCGCCGATCTGAAGACGATCAAGGCCGACGGCAACGGCGTGACGATCGGCGCGATGGCGACGCACGCGGCGGTCGCCGCCAGCGCCGACGTCAAGCGCATCGTTCCGGCGCTGGCCGAGCTCGCCGGCGGCATCGGCGATCCGATGGTGCGCAACATGGGCACCATCGGCGGCTCGATCGCCAACGCCGATCCGGCCGCCTGCTATCCGGCCGGCCTGCTGGCGCTGAACGCGACCATCCACACCGACCGCCGCACCATCGCCGCCGACGCCTTCTTCACCGGCCTCTACGAGACGGCGCTGCAGCCCGGCGAGCTCATCACGGCGGTGAGCTTTCCGGCGGTGCAGAAGGCGGCCTACATCAAGTACAAGCAGCCTGCCTCGCGCTTCGCGCTGGTCGGCGTGTGCGTCGCGCAGACGCCGGGCGGCGTGCGCGTCGCGGTCACGGGTGCGAAGGGCAGCGTCTTTCGCGCCAAGGCGATCGAAGAGGCGCTGACCAAGAGCTTCACGGCCGACGCTGCCAAAGCGGTGAAGATGCCGACCGACGGCATCAATGGCGATCTGCACGGCTCGGCCGAATACCGCGCCGCGATGATCAGCGTGATGGCGTCGCGGGCGGTGGCCGCGGCGCTGGCGCGCTGATGCCCGGACCCGCATCCGTCGACGAGGTCCTCACACTTCTCGGCGCCGAGAACTACGTTTGCGATCGTCGTCTCGCGACGGCCGTCTTTCTCGGCCTTTCCCTGCAGCGCCCGCTGTTCCTCGAAGGCGAGCCGGGCGTCGGCAAGACCGAGCTGGCGAAGGCGCTGGCGCAGGCGCTCGGCACCGAGCTGCTGCGGGTGCAGTGCTACGAAGGTCTCGACATCGCCCAGACCGCCTACGAATGGAACGTGGCGCGGCAGATGATGGAGATCCGGCTGGCCGAAGCGGCCCACGACGTCAGCGATGCGGCCAGTCGCGAGCGATTGTCGAAGAGCCTGTACGCGCGCGACATGCTGATTGAGCGGCCCTTGCTGCAGGCGCTGACGCAGGAGCGCTCGCCGGTGCTGCTGATCGACGAGCTCGACCGCGCCGACGAGCCGTTCGATGCCTTCCTGCTCGAGGTGCTGGCCGAGAACCAGCTGACGATTCCCGAGCTCGGCACGATCAAGGCCGTCGCGCCGCCGATCGTCGTCATCACCAGCAACCGCACCCGCGAGATCCACGATGCGCTCAAGCGCCGGTGCCTGTACCACTGGGTCGACTATCCAGACGCGGTCCGCGAGCTCGAGATCGTGCGGCTGCGCGCGCCGGGCGCGGCCGAGCGGCTCTACGCCGAGGTCGTGAACGTCGTGCAACGGATGCGCACGCTCGATCTCTTCAAGGCGCCGGGTATCGCCGAGACGATCGACTGGACCAACGCGCTCGTCGCCCTGAACGCGATCAGCCTCGACCCGGCCAACGTGCAGGACACGCTCGGCGTGCTGCTGAAGCACCGCGACGACATCATGAAGATGCAGAGCGCCGACGTGACGCGGCTGCTGCAGGACTTGCGCGAGACGGGTCGCGCCGGTGTTCGCTGAGAACGTCGCGCATTTCGCGCGCGTCCTGCGCAGCGCGGGCGTCCCGGTCGGACCGGACCGGGTGATCGCGGCCCTCGAGGCGATCGAAGCGGTCGGTCTCGAGCGCCGCGGCGACATCCACGCCGCGCTGTCGGCGGTGATGCTCGACCGGCACGAGCAGCAGACGATCTTCGACGCCGCCTTCAATGCGTTCTGGCGCGATCCGAAGCTGCTCGAGCAGATGATGGCGCAGCTGTTGCCGACGATCCAGGGCCGCGGCGATCGCGACCGCAGCAAGCGCCAGAACCGCCTTGCCGACGCGTTGTCGCCGCCACGCCCGCGCAACGGGGCGGCCGAGCGCGAGGCCGGCACCGACGAGCGGATCGACTATGAAATGACGTTCACCGCCTCGGAACGCGAGCGCCTGCAGGCCGCCGACTTCGAGTCGATGACGGCCGACGAGTTCGAGCTCGCGAAGCGCATCGCCGAGGAGCTGCCGCTGCCGCTCGCACCGGTGCGCCGGCGCCGGCATGAGACGAGCACGCGCGGTCGCATCGATCTGCGCGCGACGATGCTGGCGATGGCTCGACAACCGGCGACGCTTGTGCCGCGTTTCAGCCAGGCGCGGGTGGAGCTGCCGTCGCTCGTGGTGCTGCTCGACATCTCCGGCTCCATGGACCGCTATGCGCGCCTCATGCTGCACTATGTGCATGGCCTGACGCGGCGCCATCTGAAGGTGCACACGCTGACTTTCGGGACGCGGCTCACCAACATCACGCGGGCGCTGCGCAACCGCGATCCCGACGTCGCGCTGGCCATGGCGGCGTCGCAGGTGCCGGACTGGAAGGGCGGCACGCGCATCGCGTCCTGCCTCGACGAGTTCAACCGGCACTGGGCGCGGCGCCTCCTCGGCGCCAACGCCGCGGTGCTGTTCGTGAGCGACGGCCTCGACACCGACGAGCACGGCGACCTGACGCGCGCGGCGCGCCAGCTTCGCCTCTTCGCGCACCAGATCGTCTGGCTCAATCCGCTGCTGCGCTTCGACCGGTTCGAGCCGCGTGCCGCGGGCATCCGCGCGATCCTTCCCAACGTCGACCGTTTCCTGCCCGTGCACAACCTCGCCAGCCTGGCCGACCTCGCGGTGGCGCTGCGTTCGCCGCGGCTGCGTGGCCGAAGCGCGGCAGCCGAGCGCCGCGCCGCGTAGCAGAATCGCACGATGGAACTGCACGGCGACCGACTCATTCCCGCACCGCTCGCGACGACGTGGGCGGCCCTCAACGACCCGCAGGTGCTCAAGTCGTGCATCGCCGGCTGCGAGTCGCTCGAGCGCACCGGCGACGACGCCTACGCCGCCGTCGTGGCGATGAAGATCGGCCCCGTCAGCGCGCGCTTCAAGGGCAACCTGAAGATGACGAACGTCGATGCACCGAACGGCTACACGATCAATTTCGACGGCCAGGGCGGCGTCGCCGGCTTCGGCAAGGGCTCGGCCGACGTGAAACTCTTCGCCGAGGGCGACGCGGCGACGCGCCTCGCCTACGAGGCGCGCGCCCAGGTCGGCGGCAAGATGGCGCAGATCGGCTCGCGCCTGATCGATGCGACCGCCGGCAAGATCACCGACGATTTCTTCAAGGCCTTCGAGGCCCACCTGCAGGCCCAGGTCGCGCCCGCGGCAGCCACGGACGGGGAGCTCGTTTCGGTTGCCGCGTCGGGTGCGGCTGTCTCAGTGTCGCGCGTGCGCCAGCCGGTCGGAGCCATCGGCTGGGTGCTGGCGGCCATTCTTGTGCTGGTGGCGCTCGCGCTCGTGTTTCGCTGAGCGCTTCGGGCGTCACCGCTCGCGCCGCTCAACGCCGTGCGCGGTGTCGGATGCACTCGACGTAGGCGTCGCCATCGGGGGCCCGCCCGTTGCGCTGCGAGTCCCACAGCATGCGGCCCAGGCATTCCATGATCTCGTGCTGGGCCTCGTGCGGCGAGCCGCTGCGGGCGAGTAGCTGACCATAGGCGTCGCGGATGCCGCGCGGCTGATCGACGCCGATCTGCTCGGTGATCGACAGATGCATCGACAGATGCAGGAACGGGTTCTCGCGTGCTCCGTCCCCGACGGCGTTCGGCAGCGCCGCGACGCTGCCGGCCGCATCCGCTTCCTCCGCGAGACCGGTGGCGGCACGCGCCAGGTCGGCCGCGTATTCCGGGTGCGCGTCGACCCAATCGGCGGCGATGGTCTCCAGCGGCGTCGACGGCAGCGAGGCACGCCGCTTCCTGCCGGCCTCGACGAAGAAGCGGCGCACATCGGTGGGCGAGGGGGCGAACACGGGGCAATTGTCGGCGCGGCCTTCAATCCGCGCGAACGGCGCGAACGAATCCATTGACGCCTCTGGGCCGGCCGCTGGACAGAATCGGATCGTCCTCACCTGCAGGGCCGAATTCCGGCCCGCCCGACATGAACATCACGACCGAACAACTCTTCGACAACGCCCGCACCCAGAACGGCTTCACATCCGAGCCGGTGCACGAGGCCAGGCTGCGCCAGCTCTACGAGATGATGAAGTGGGGCCCGACCTCGGCCAACTGCTCGCCGGCGCGCATCATCTTCGTGTCTTCGGCCGCAGGCAAGGCCAAGCTCGTCAACTGCATGTCGCCGGGCAATGTCGCGAAGACGAGCTCGGCGCCGGTCACCGCCATCATCGGCATGGACCTCGAGTTCTACGAGAAGCTGCCCAAGCTGTTCCCGGCGGCCGACGCGCGTTCCTGGTTCGTCGGCAACAAGCCGTTCGCCGACGAGGCGGCGTTTCGCAACTCCAGCCTGCAGGGCGGCTACTTCATCCTCGCCGCGCGCGCGCTCGGCATCGATTGCGGGCCGATGAGCGGCTTCGACGGCGCCAAGGTCGACGAGGAGTTCTGGGCCGGCACCAAGGTGAAGACGAACTTCATCTGCAACCTCGGCCACGGCGACCCGAGCAAGCTGTTCGCGCGCAGCCCGCGCCTGTCGTTCGAGGAAGCCTGCCGCTTCGAGTAAACGCAGTGCGGTGTGCGCCGGCGAGCCGGGCGCTCAAGGCGGATCGGCCGTCCCGCTCCAGCCGGCGCGCGCCTGCCGCTCGGCTGCCTGCTGGCGCTCGATCGCGAACAGCTCCTCGAGTTGCTGGCGGCCTTGCTTGGCCGCAGCGACGAGGCGCGCTTCGTCCTTGCGGTGCGGCGCGATCGCGGCGAGTTGCGCGACGTTGTGGCGGCGAAAGCGCAGCGCCAGGTTGCGCGCCTGATGCGGCTGCCAGCCGAGTTGCTCCAGGGCGCTGCGTGCGCTCATCAGCGCCGAATCGAGCGTTTCGCGCTCGATGAAGCGGATGCCGAGCTCGTAGAGCTGGTAGTAGTGCTGCACGTTGCGGGCGCGGGCGACGACGGTCGCATCGGGAAAATTCTCGCGGATCATCTTCGCGCACTCGACGCTCTGCTGGGTGTCGTCGATGGCGATGACGATGACGCGGGCCTTGTCGGCGCCCGCCGTCCGCATCAGGTCGAGCCGCGTCGCGTCGCCGTAGTAGACGCGCCAGCCGAACTTGCGCAACGCCTCGATCGCCTCGGCGTCGTGGTCGAGCACGGTCGACGCCACGCCATTGGCGAACAGCATGCGGCCGACGATCTGACCATAGCGGCCGAAGCCGGCGATCACCACCGGTGCGTTCTGCGGCTCGCTGATCTCCTCGATGCCGGGCCGTCGTGT
>Ga0075520_1000153_pt1 | contig 25915 bp, 18 predicted proteins | sample NGEPerB_FD_75100 | JGI IMG/M metagenome (GOLD analysis project Ga0075520, IMG submission 75100) | Arctic peat soil microbial communities from the Barrow Environmental Observatory site, Barrow, Alaska, USA - NGEE PermafrostAB12-B | ecosystem: Environmental > Terrestrial > Soil > Wetlands > Peat ... | reverse complement strand
CACGGGTGGCCGTTGCCTTGTAGCAGTCCCGACGTGTAGGCCAAGGCGACCGCCTCCGCCCGCCCGCGAACTCCGAGCTTTCGGCAGATGCTGGTGCTGTGGTGCATGACCGTCTTGGCGCTCAGGAAGAGGTCCTTCGCTATCTGCGCATTGGTCTGGCCGCTGGCAATGGCGGCCAGGATTTCCATTTCCCTTGCGGTCAATTCCGGGCGGGTCGCCGAGCTTCGGCCCCGGCCGGCTCGATCGGAACCCTTCGCGCCGGGCCCGGCTGATTCGGCGCGACCAGCAGGATCACCGTCCCGGTCATCGCCCGGCCCCACCGTGCGTGGAACCCGGCCCACCGTTCGCGGAACGCGGGCCCACCGTTCGCGGAACGCGGGCCCACCGTGCGTGGAACGCGGCCCACCGTTCGTGGAACCCGGCCCACCGTTCGCGGACACTGCGCTGACCACCAGCCCGACGGCGGGCGCCGACGTCGTGCTCACGGTCAGCGACAGCGCGCCCTGGACGGGCAAGCCGGTGGCTGCTGTGCCGGCGAGCTCCTCGGCGAGCTCAAGGGCCCGAGTGCGTAGCCAGCCCCACCCGTGCCCGCGGGAGGCCCGCGGACCGATCCCCAGGCTCGACCTGGCCTGCGTCATCGCGGTCTCGTAGTCATCAAGGAGCACCGCCGGAAGCCCCCGCTCGACGGCTCCCAGGTATTCGGCCAGCGCGTCGTCCATGCGGGTGGCGTCCAGCAGCCGGCCGCTGCGCACCGCCACGAAGGCGATTGCCCATGTGCATTGCATTTCGCCCGTGGCGTCGCCGACACGCCGGGTGGCCACGATCGCATCGCGCAGGCAGCGCGCGGCCTCCGCGGTTCCGCCGAGTTCGGTCAGGATCGCCGCCAGATGCTGCAGCGATGCGGCCGCAGCGGAGTGATCACCGATCTCGCGGAAGTGGCCGAGGGCCGCGGTCATCGCGCTGCGGGCCGACACCCAGTTGCGCTCGGCGACATGGCACAGTCCGAGCAGGTTCTCCGCCCAGGCGACGATCAGTCGGTGGCCCGAGCTGCGGGCGACCGCCAGCGCCTCTTCTGCGTACGGCACCACCTCGTCGACACGGATGCCACGCGCTGTCGTCCAGCGCAGCTGAGCTCGACGAAACAGGAAGACACTCAACCAATGCGAGTCGTCCCGATGGGGATCTTCCACTGCCAGCGCCCGGCCGATTCCGCTGTCGATCACCGTCGTGCACTCGCCGAGCTGCCCCTCGCGCAGCAGCGCCAGGACGAGGTGATCGGTGCAGTGAAACCACTGCCCCGCCGAAGGCCGCCGCGCCGCCACCGCCGCGCGCACCCGGCGCAGCTCGGCGACATCCGACGTACCGGCCGATTCCAGGCGTAGGCGCTGGACCCAGCCGGCACCGATGTCGCCCAGCAGCGAGTCCGGCGCGCCCCGGGTCCGTTCGATGTCAAGGAAAGTCCGTAGCCACGTCATCGCCTCGCGGATGGGTCCACGATGAATCCAGAACGGGACCAATTCGGTGATCAGTGTCAGCCCGTTGATCGAGTCCTTACGCTCGGCGAACGCGGCCAGTGCCGTCCGAATCGTCGGCAACTCCTCCTCAACCAGGTCGAGCCACCTGCTCTCCCGAGTGGACGTCAACCCGCGAGCTGCCCGGCCGGCGAAGTCCAGACACCAGCTCAGCAGCCGGTCGCGGACTTTCCTCGGCCTCGCCGGACATCTCGAGCAGCTCGACGGCGTACGCGCGTGGCACATCCAGCAGCGCGAAACGTGGGAACTCCGGATCGCCCCCGGCCGGCTCCAGCAGGTGCAGATCGACCACGGCGCCGATGCTGTCGAGCACGGCTCCCGGCGCAAGCGTGCTGCCCTCGGGATTGACGCCCGGGCAGACCCATTCAGCGGCTTCCAGGGAGAAGGAGCCGACGAAGACCCCCAGCCTTCGGAACAGCGCCTGCTGGGTGGAGTGCAGCAGCTGGTAGCTCCAGGACATGGTTGCCCGCATGCTGCGTTGCCGGATCGGCGCCTCGATCGCCCCGCTGGCCAGCACGCCGAGCAGGTGGCCGGCGCCGGGGGAGCGAAGCCGGGCCAGCAGCGCCAGCGGCGGCAACTGAACGGTCCTCGCGGCCGCCAGCTCGATGGCCAATGGAACGCCGCGCAGCAGGCGGCAGATGGCGACGATGGCGTCGTCCTGGCTCGGATCGCTCAGGTCACCGCCGACCGCCAGTGATCTTTCTCGGAACATCTCCACCGCCGGACCGTCCGGGTCGAGGCCCAGCCCGGACAGCGGCATCACCCGCTCGTCGCGCAGGATGAGGCGGGTCCTGCTGGTCACCATCAGCACCAGGTCCGGCGCCTGCTGCCAGGCTTCCCAGATGATTCCCGCGGCTTCGACCGGGTGATCGGCGCCGAGCAATCGGTCGAAGGTATCGAGCACCAGCACGGCGGAACCGGCACCCGGCCCGATCCTGCCGGCCGCCTGGCTCGTTGATGCTCGGGCCATGTCGATCGCTCGGGCCAGGGTGAGCATCACGTCGGCACGGTCGGTGTCCGCCAGCTGCACGAACACGGGCTGATGATGCAACCGCCTGGACACCTCGACCGCCAGCCGGGTCTTGCCGATGCCCCCGGTCCCGGTAATCGTCACCAGGCTGGGACCGTCGTTGATCAGCGCGATCAGCGCAGCTACCTGCGCCTGGCGGCCGAACAACGGCGTTTGCGACGGAGGAACGGAGCGCTGGTCGGAGAGCCGCCGCACCGCAGGTGGTAGGTGGGTCATGGTGACAACGCCATGCCGTTCTGTCACTGACGTCACAGACGTCACCGGGGGTCACATGGGCTGCGGTTACGCAGCCCTCACGCCGGATGACGCTACGTAACAAGTTGGCATCGGCGCCGGGGTGACGCCCCGTTCACTTCTTGGTCGGTGAGTCGCACCGCGCATCTTCGGGCCGACGCCGCAGGCAGCTTCGTGCGCTTCGCGCGGGCGCTCGGCACGGTCCGTGGGCTTGCCCAGGTTGCTCTTTGGGCCGGTCAGCACCTGTGCACGTGAGCCGGTGGCGGATGGCGATTTGCCCGTTAACGCTTGACGGATGGCAATGGGGGGGTCACGCTTAGGGGGCGACGTCGGTCATATGCAGGGCCGCGTCTCTTCGAATCACACGGTTCATCGGCTTGAGCGGAAGGAACGCACAGCGCCCCCTCGCCGATGCTGCTGTCGCTCGAAGGGCACGTCTGGACAGGCCTGCCCTTTGCTGCTAAGCTGGCTGTTTGCGCTGCCCACTTTTTGCTGCCCGGATTCGGGGATCTCTGTCCCCTGTCCGCCGGCGCCCGGCCAAGGCCGGGTTTCAGGTGGCCAGCGAGATACCGCGTCGATCAGTGCAAGTCCTCGAAAGGACGCATCTTGGCAGTCACGAGCACGCCCAGGCCCACCGCCGGAGTCCAGTCCAAGGGAATCATCAACAGAGTCTCATTCGCCAAGCTCCGCGAACCGCTCGAAGTACCAAATCTCCTCGCTCTACAAACCGAGTCATTCGAATGGCTGATCGGCGCGTCCGCGTGGCGCGCTCGTCAGGCCCAGCCAACCCCGAGCGGCCTCGACGAGATCCTGGAAGAGATCTCCCCGATCGAGGACTTCTCCGGGAACCTCTCGCTGTCCTTCTCCGACCCGCGTTTCGACGAGGTCAAGGCCAACGAGGAGGAGTGCCGGGACAAGGACATGACCTACTCAGCGCCGCTGTTCGTCACCGCCGAGTTCATGAACGGCGAGACCGGCGAGATCAAGTCGCAGACCGTGTTCATGGGCGACTTCCCGATGATGACCAGCAAGGGCACCTTCATCATCAACGGCACCGAGCGTGTCGTGGTGTCCCAGCTGGTCCGTTCGCCCGGCGTCTACTTCGACAAGAACCTGGACAAGACGGCCGGTAAGGACGTCTTCTCCGTCAAGGTCATCCCGTCGCGTGGCGCGTGGCTCGAGTTCGACATCGACAAGCGCGACACCATCGGGGTTCGCATCGACCGCAAGCGCCGGCAGCCGGTCACCGTGCTGCTGAAGGCGCTTGGCTGGGACACCGAGCGGATCCGCGAGAAGTTCGAGTGGTCGCCGGTGCTGTTGGCGACCCTGGAGAAGGACCACATCGCCGGGCAGGACGAGGCGCTGCTGGACATCTACCGCAAGCTGCGCCCGGGCGAGCCGCCGACGAAGGAGAGCGCGCAGGCCCTGCTGGACAACCTGTTCTTCAAGGACAAGCGCTACGACCTGGCCAAGGTCGGCCGGTACAAGATCAACAAGAAGCTGGGCCAGACCTCGCCGACCAGCGTGGGCACGCTGACCGAGGACGACCTGGTCTCCACGGTCGAGTACCTGCTGCGCTTGCACGAGGGCCAGAGCGAGTGGGTCGTCCAGGGTGGCCGCGTGCTGCCGGTCGAGACCGACGACATCGACCACTTCGGCAACCGCCGGCTGCGTACGGTCGGTGAGTTGATCCAGAACCAGATCCGGGTGGGCCTGTCCCGCATGGAGCGCGTGGTCCGCGAGCGGATGACGACCCAGGACGTCGAGGCGATCACGCCGCAGACCCTGATCAACATCCGGCCGGTCGTGGCCTCCATCAAGGAGTTCTTCGGCACCAGCCAGCTGTCCCAGTTCATGGACCAGACCAATCCGCTTGCCGGGCTGACCCACAAGCGCCGGCTCTCGGCGCTCGGGCCGGGCGGTCTGTCCCGCGACCGCGCCTCGCTCGAGGTCCGCGACGTGCACCCGTCCCACTACGGCCGGATGTGCCCGATCGAGACCCCGGAAGGCCCGAACATCGGCCTGATCGGGTCGCTGTCGACCTTCGCCCGGGTGAACCCGTTCGGTTTCATCGAGACCCCGTACCGCAAGGTGAACGACGGCGTCGCCAGCGACGACATCGAATACCTGACCGCGGACGAGGAGGACCGGTTCATCATCGCTCAGGCCAGCGCCAAGCTGGACGCGAACGGCGCCTTCACCGAGAACCGGGTGTTGGTGCGCCGCAAGGGTTCCGGCGAGGTCGATCAGGTCCCGCCGGCCGAGGTCGAGTACATGGACGTGTCGCCGCGGCAGACCGTTTCGGTCGCCACCGCGATGATTCCGTTCCTGGAGCACGACGAGGCCAACCGTGCGCTGATGGGCGCGAACATGCAGCGCCAGTCGGTGCCGCTGTTGCGCAGCGAGGCGCCGCTGGTCGGCACCGGCATGGAGGCCCGCGCGGCCAAGGACGCCGGCGACGTGGTCATCGCGGAGAAGACGGGTGTGGTCGAAGAGGCCACCGCCGACTACATCTCGGTGATGAACGACGATGGCAGCCACCGCACCTACCGGCTGAACAAGTTCCGTCGCTCGAACCAGGGCACGAGCTTCAACCAGCGGCCGATCGTCGACGAAGGGACGCGGGTCGAAGCCGGCGACGTCATCGCCGACGGTCCGTGCACCGACGGCGGCGAGATGGCGCTCGGCAAGAACATGCTGGTCGCCTTCATGCCGTGGGAGGGGCACAACTACGAGGACGCGATCATCCTGTCCCAGCGCATCGTGCAGGACGACGTGCTGACCTCGATCCACATCGAGGAGCACGAGATCGATGCCCGCGACACCAAGCTCGGCCCCGAGGAGATCACCCGGGACATCCCGAACGTCTCCGAGGACGTACTGGCCGACCTGGACGAGCGCGGCATCATTCGGATCGGCGCCGAGGTTCAGGACGGCGACATCCTGGTCGGAAAGGTCACCCCCAAGGGCGAGACCGAGCTGACCCCGGAGGAGCGGCTGCTGCGCGCGATCTTCGGTGAGAAGGCCCGCGAAGTCCGCGACACCTCGCTGAAGGTGCCGCACGGCGAGACCGGCAAGGTCATCGGCATCCGGGTGTTCAACCGTGAGGAAGACGGCGCGGAACTGCCGCCGGGCGTCAACGAGCTGGTCCGCGTCTACGTGGCCCAGAAGCGGAAGATCCAGGACGGCGACAAGCTGGCCGGCCGGCACGGCAACAAGGGCGTCATCGGCAAGATCCTGCCGGTCGAGGACATGCCCTTCCTGCCCGACGGCACCCCGGTCGACATCGTGTTGAACCCGCACGGTGTGCCCCGCCGGATGAACATCGGCCAGATCCTGGAGACCCACCTCGGGTGGGTCGCGGCGCAGGGCTGGAACGTGGAGGGGCTGCCCGAGTGGGCGGCCAGCCTCGACGAGTCCAACCGCTCCGCCGCTCCGTTCACCAAGACCGCGACGCCGGTGTTCTCCGGCGCATCGGAGGCGGAGATCATGGGCCTGCTCGGCTCGACGACCCCGACCAGGGACGGCGACCGACTCGTCCAGACCGATGGCAAGGCGACGCTGTTCGACGGCCGCACCGGGGAGCCGTTCCCGTACCCGGTCGCGGTGGGCTACATGTACATCATCAAACTGTTGCACCTGGTGGACGACAAGATCCACGCCCGGTCGACCGGTCCGTACTCGATGATCACCCAACAGCCGCTGGGTGGTAAGGCACAGTTCGGTGGCCAGCGGTTCGGCGAGATGGAGTGCTGGGCGATGCAGGCCTACGGGGCTGCGTACACCCTGCAGGAACTGCTGACCATCAAGTCGGACGACATCGTGGGCCGGGTCAAGGTCTACGAGGCCATCGTCAAGGGCGAGAACATCCCCGAGCCGGGAATCCCGGAGTCGTTCAAGGTGTTGCTCAAGGAGCTCCAGGCGCTCTGCCTGAACGTCGAGGTGCTCTCCAGCGATGGTGTGGCCATCGAAATGCGTGATTCGGATGATGACGATCTCGAGCGCGCCGCGGCCAACCTCGGAATCAACCTGTCGCGCAATGAGTCGGCCTCGGTCGACGACTTGGTGAACTAAGTGCGAGTGAACTCAGTGCGAGTGAACTAACCCCCGGAAGCCACCTGGCGAGCAGCAGTGCACGGTGCGGGACCCACCTCCCGCGGGCCTCGCACCGGCACTGCTCTCGCCAGGGTTCGCCCCTTCCACCCCCCGGAATCCCCGAGCCGGCCTTGAACGGCCGTCCAGGGAGACCATCGTTTTTCGACAGACAGGGACGTGCAACCAGTGCTCGACGTCAACTTCTTCGACGAGTTGCGTATCGGTCTTGCCACCGCGGACGACATCCGTGCGTGGTCACACGGCGAGGTCAAGAAGCCGGAAACCATCAACTACCGCACCCTGAAGCCGGAGAAGGACGGGCTCTTCTGCGAGAAGATCTTCGGGCCGACCCGGGACTGGGAGTGCGCCTGCGGCAAGTACAAGCGTGTCCGGTTCAAGGGCATCATCTGCGAGCGCTGCGGCGTCGAGGTCACTCGCGCCAAGGTGCGTCGTGAGCGGATGGGGCACATCGAGCTGGCCGCGCCGGTCACCCATATCTGGTACTTCAAGGGCGTCCCGTCGCGCCTCGGCTACTTGCTGGACCTGGCCCCGAAAGACCTCGAGAAGATCATCTACTTCGCGGCCTACCTGATCACCTCGGTCGATCACGAGGCGCGGCACAATGACCTGCCGACCATCGAGGCGGAGATCTCGGTCGAGCGCAAGAACCTGGAGAACACCCGCGACTCCGACATCGACACGCGTGCCAAGAAGCTCGAGGCAGACCTGGCCGAGCTGGAGGCCGAGGGTGCCAAGTCCGATGTGCGCCGCAAGGTGCGCGAGGGCGGCGAGCGCGAGCAGCGGCAGATCCGCGACCGCGCGCAGCGTGCGATCGACCGGCTGGACGAGGTGCTCGACACCTTCCGCAAGCTCAAGGTCCGCGACCTGATCATCGACGAGGTGCTCTACCGCGAGCTGGAGGACCGCTTCGGCGACTACTTCCACGGCGGCATGGGCGCCGAGGCGCTCAAGCAGATCATCTCGGACTTCGACATCGACCGTGAGACCGAGATCCTGCGCGACACCATCAAGAACGGCAAGGGCCAGCGCAAGATCCGCGCCATCAAGCGGCTCAAGGTCGTCGCCGCGTTCCAGCAGACGACGAACTCGCCGCTGGGCATGGTGCTGGACTGCGTCCCGGTGATCCCGCCGGAGCTGCGGCCGATGGTGCAGCTGGACGGCGGCCGCTTCGCGACCTCCGACCTGAACGACCTGTACCGCCGGGTGATCAACCGGAACAACCGGTTGAAGCGACTGATCGACCTCGGCGCGCCCGAGATCATCGTCAACAACGAGAAGCGGATGCTGCAGGAGGCCGTCGATGCGCTGTTCGACAACGGCCGCCGTGGCCGTCCGGTCACCGGACCTGGCAACCGCCCGCTCAAGTCGCTGTCCGATCTGCTCAAGGGCAAGCAGGGCCGGTTCCGGCAGAACCTGCTCGGCAAGCGCGTGGACTACTCGGGCCGTTCGGTCATCGTGGTCGGCCCGCAGCTCAAGCTGCACCAGTGCGGCCTGCCCAAGCTGATGGCGCTCGAGCTGTTCAAGCCGTTCGTGATGAAGCGCCTGGTCGATCTCAACCACGCGCAGAACATCAAGTCCGCCAAGCGGATGGTCGAGCGGCAGCGCTCGCAGGTGTGGGACGTCCTCGAAGAGGTCATCTCCGCGCACCCGGTGCTGCTCAACCGCGCGCCGACGCTGCACCGTCTGGGCATCCAGGCCTTCGAGCCGCAGCTGGTGGAAGGCAAGGCCATCCAGCTGCACCCGCTGGTCTGCGCCGCGTTCAACGCCGACTTCGACGGTGACCAGATGGCCGTGCACGTGCCGCTGTCCGCCGAGGCCCAGGCCGAGGCGCGGGTGCTGATGCTCTCCAGCAACAACATCCTGTCGCCTGGTTCCGGCCGGCCGCTGGCCATGCCCTCGCTCGACCTCGTCACCGGCCTGTACTACCTGTGCGGGCTGGATCCTGACGGAAAGGGCGCCGGGTCGGTGTTCTCCTCGGCCGCCGAGGCGATCATGGCGCTGGATGCCGGCGTCATCTCGGTCCGCTCGCCCATCAGGGTCCGGTTGGCCGGTTCGGTCGTGCCGGGACCGGAGGAAGTGCTGCCGGAGGACCACGAGCCGGGCACCCCCTGGATCGCGCAGACGACCCTCGGCCGGGTGCTGTTCAACGAGCTGCTGCCCACCGGGTACCCGTTCGTGAACTCCGAGCTGCCCAAGAAGCGGCAGGCGCTGATCGTCAACGATCTGGCCGAGCACTACCCGATGTCGCTGGTCGCCACCACGCTGGACAAGCTGAAGGAGGCCGGCTTCCACTGGGCCACCCGCTCGGGCATGACGGTCGCCATCGGCGACGTCATCATCCCGCCGGAGAAGGACGAGATCCTGGCGCGGCACGAGATCGAGGCCGATCGGGTCGAGAAGGCGTACCAGCGCGGCAACCTGTCGCACGAGGAGCGCAACGACGACCTGGTCAAGATCTGGGAGGCCGCGACCCGGGAGATCGAGGACGCGCTGCCGCGGGCGTACCCGAAGGGCAACCCGGTCTCCACGCTGGTGAACGCCGGTGCTGCCGGTAACTGGATCCAGATCCGGTCGCTGGCCGGCATGAAGGGTGTGGTGGCCAACTCCAAGGGCCAGCAGATCCCGCGGCCGATCCGTTCCTCGTTCCGCGAGGGACTGTCGGTGCTGGAGTACTTCATCAACACCCACTCCGCCCGTAAGGGTCTGGCCGACACCGCGCTGCGTACGGCGGAGTCGGGTTACCTGACCCGTCGTCTGGTGGACGTGTCGCAGGATGTCATCGTCCGCGAGTCCGACTGTGGCACCGAGCGCGGCGTCGACCTGCCGATGGCAGACCGTTATGCGGACGGCAGCCTGCACGTCAACGAGTACATCGAGACCTCGGTGCAGGGCCGTGTTCTCGCGGTCGACCTGGTCACCCCCGATGGCACGGTGATCGTTCCGCGCGGCACCGACATGCGGGAGCAGCACGTTCGCGACGCGATCGAGGCCGGGCTGACTCACGCGAAGGTGCGCTCGGTGCTGACCTGCGAGGCGGCCATCGGTACCTGCGCGGTGTGCTACGGCCGGTCGCTGGCGACCGGGAACCTGGTCGACGTCGGCGAGGCGGTCGGTATCGTGGCCGCGCAGTCCATCGGCGAGCCCGGTACCCAGCTGACGATGCGGACCTTCCACACCGGTGCTGCTTCCGGGTCGAGTGACATCACCCAGGGCCTGCCCCGTGTGCAGGAGTTGTTCGAGGCCCGTATCCCCAAGGGCAAGGCGCCGATCGCCGACGCCGTCGGCCGGATCCGGATCGAGGACGCTGACAAGTTCATCCGCATCGTCATCGTCCCCGACGACGGCTCCGAGGAGCTGGTGTACGACAAGCTGCCCAAGACGCAGCGGCTCGCCACCATCACCGTCGACGGCTCCGAGCGGCTGCTGGTGGACGGCGACACCGTGCAGGTCGGCCAGCAGTTGCTGGAAGGCAACCCGGATCCGCACGAGGTGCTCCGTGTGATGGGCCCCCGCCAGGTGCAGCTGCACCTGGTCCGCGAGGTGCAGAACGTGTACCGCTCGCAGGGTGTGTCCATCCACGACAAGCACATCGAGGTGATCATCCGGCAGATGCTCCGCCGGGTGACCATCATCGATTCGGGCTCCACGGAGTTCCTGCCGGGCGCGGTGATCGAGCGCAAGGAGTTCGAGGCGTCCAACCGCAGGGTGCTCGCCGAGGGTGGGGAGCCGGCCGCCGGCCGCCCCGCGCTGATGGGCATCACCAAGGCGTCGCTGGCCACCGAGTCGTGGCTCTCGGCCGCCTCCTTCCAGGAGACGACCCGGGTGCTCACCGACGCGGCGATCAACGCAAAGAGCGATCGCCTGGTCGGGCTCAAGGAGAACGTGATCATCGGCAAGCTGATCCCGGCCGGCACCGGGATCGCGCGATACCGGGACATCACGGTGCAGCCCACCGAAGAGGCACGGGCCGCGGCCTACGCCCTGCCGACGTTCGACGACACCTACTACGGCGCGGACACCTTCGGGGTCTCCGCCGGGGCCGCGGTGCCGCTGGACGATTACGACATGGGCCGCGACTACCGCTGAGGCGTGACGGCGCTGAGGTTGACGGCGCTGAGGTGACGGCGCTGAGGTGACGGCGCTGAGGTGACGGCGCTGAGGTTGACGGCGCTGAGCTAGCGCCGCTGGTTTCGTGCAGCGGTTTCGAACGGGCCGGTCTCCCCTGTGGGACTGGCCCGTTCGGCGTTCTCGGCTGCGGCGCTTGTCAGCGCGGCGGCGGCGGCGGTGGCGCGGCGTGGCTCCGGGCGCCGCCGCTTTGTGTGCGAGACAGCGTCGGCGAGGCTGCCCGAGGAACTCCCCAATCCGGCGTTGCTGCGGATGATGTGGCCGCGTAGGGCAGCCGAATCATCCGCATTGATCGTGGTCAGGCGGGTTCAAGGGCGGCAGGATCATCCGCATAAGGCGAGTTCAGTGGGATGGTGGAACGGAGCAGTTGGCGCCGCACGGTTGTGGGCGGCCGGTCCAACCGCCCAGCCTCAGCACCGCGCCTACCTGCGCGGCCACGCCGCATGGGTCACCGGCCACGTCACGCCAGCCGTACCGGAGCGTCGTCTCGCCGGCGAGCGCAGCGACGTTGTCGCGCCGCATATCCCGAAAGGCACGGTCCATCGGGTGCGCTGCCCGGCCATCCAGCTCGACGATGACACGCCAAGGGCGGTAGCGAACGTCGCGGTACCACCGGCCCCCACCGGGTCGCGGTTCACCCTGATTCCGAGCGCCGGCGGGCAGCCCGTGGCCGTGCTCCACGTCGCGCCGGTACCTGCGCTCCAGCGGCGAAGTCACTCCGTCCTCGACATCCGACAGCACGTCGAGCAGCAGGGCGCGCCATCGATGTCGCGGCCGCCGCTGCAGGCTGAACCGCAATCGGTCCGCGGTGGTCAGGCGCCGCTGCGTCGCCCGGAGCACGAGATCGACGGCCTCCGACGCCGACGCGGTGTCGCCAACGGTCGAGTACAGCTTCCTCGACCCGCATTCGTGGCGGTTGCGCCGAAGGATGGATGATCGACCTGACGTCAGCATCATCCAGCCCGCGACGGCGGTGCACCCGGAGTCCAGGTTGCGGCAGGACCCGTCGTGATTCCGGAACCACAACGTCGAGGATGGGCGGCGGCTTATCGAACACCCTGCACAACCACAGCGCGGTCCCATGGCTCGCCGCAGCGCCATGACCTGCATAGAGAACCGTCGACCAAATCCTTCCCAGTGTGTCGATCGGCCCGGTGAAGATCGCGTAGACGCCTGGCAACATGCGCTGCCAGCGTCCGTTGCTGATGTCGACCTTCGCTTGGGCCGGTGTCATGCCGATCTCCAGCAGTTGGCTGCGGCTGATGATGCCGCATTGAGCCTCTGCGACTGCGGCCCACGGTGCGTGCCAGAGGGCGCGGCGGGACGGCATGGGGAATCTTGACCGATCGTGGCCATGCGGTGGGGCCGATGTGCACAACTCCGCCGCGGCGCACAGACTGCGGATGATGCGGTTGCCCTACCCGACCGGATGTTCCGCAGTGTTGGGGAGGAGTGTGCTGGGACGGGTCCGCATCGGCGTCAGCAAAATGCACCCGGAACGCCGGGGCAGGTCACCCGGCGACGCCGGTGAGCAGGCGGTTCAGGTCGCGCAGCGCGCCGGACTCGGCCAGTGCGGTCGCATCGACGGACCGGCCGGTGTCCACTCGGAAGGCGTGACGTTCGCCAGGAATGAGCGTGACGAGTGCTTCGTCGACGACGGCGTCGGGATCCAGCCGATCGGGGAGCAGGGCCACGTGCTTGGCCAGACTCTGCGCCGCCACCGTGATGTCCACGCCGCCGGGACGAGGGTGGACGTCGACGTCGAGCTGGGGATCCGCCAGGTCCAGATTCTTGTCCTCCGCGAAGAACCACAGGGCCCGCTCGCCGCCCGGCGCCGTCGCCACCAGCAATTCGCCGGTGGGCGCGACGGTAGTCGCCACCTCCGCGGGAATCATCATCGTCGTCGCTGACAGCCGTTCACTGACCAGCCGGGTTTCCCAGCTGGCCACCAGGGTGCCGTCGAAACGCAGGCGCTGCGTCGTGAGCGGTCCCCGCCAGGACTCACCGCTGTCATTCACGGCGATGACCGCCAAGCCCTCGCCACGTGGCTGGATCGTCAGCAGCCTGGGCGCCATGGCCGCTCGCAGGGCGTACCAGAGCAGCTTCCGCCGGCCGTCGCCGTCGACCGCGGCCCAGGACGTGACCGGCCAGCAGTCGTTGAGCTGCCAGACGACGGCTCCCATGCACACGCCGCGATGTGAGCGCAGGTGCTCGATGCCGTACCGCACGGCCTCCGCTTGATTCAACTGCATCAGGTAATGCCAGTCGTCGAAGGTCTGTGGGACGGGGAGATGCGATGCGGCGCCGCGGGTCAACTTTTCGTCGCCGTCGATTGCCTTCTGGTGCAGCGCCATTCCCGGGGATGTCGGCGTCAGAGGGCGGTCGCTGATCGAGCGCGTCAGGGTCGCCCAATTCGGTGGTCCCTGATAACCGAATTCGGCGACAAACCGCGGGACGTAGCGCCGGTAATTGCCGTAGTCGACGTCGTTCCAGACATCCCAGATGTGCCGAGGGCCGTATCGGTCATCGTTGGGATGGCGATCCATCGCCCCGGAATACGGGCTGCCCGGGTAGTAGGGCCGCTGCGGGTCGATGTCGGCCATTATTGACGGCAGAATGTCCAGGTAGTACCCGCTGCCCCAGGACCTGGATCCCAGCTGTTCCTGCCAGGACCAGTCGAACCAGCCCCAGATGTTCTCGTTGCAGCCGTTCCAGACGGCCAGGCTGGGGTGCGGCATCAGCCGGGCAACGTTCTCCCGTGCCTCGGCGATCACCTCGTCGCGCACGGGTTGCTCCTCCGGGTAGGCAGCGCAGGCGAACAGGAAGTCCTGCCAGACCAGGACGCCGAGTTCGTCGCACAGCGAGTAGAAGTCGTTGGATTCGTAGAGCCCACCACCCCAGACCCGCAACAGGTTGAGGTTGGCCTCGGTGGCCTGGGTGATCCGGACGCGCAGGCGGTCCTGGCCGACCCGCGAGGGAAAGCAGTCGTCGGGGATCCAGTTGGCGCCGCGCGCGAAGATCGGCGCTCCGTTGACGACAAGGGTGAAAGCGGAACCGATCTCATCAGGTGCAGTGTTCAGCTCGACGGTGCGGAACCCGACCCGCGACTGCCACCGGTCCAGGGTTTCCTCCCCGGCGGACAACTCGACGCTGAGGTCGTACAGCGGCTGTGACCCCAGATCGTGCGGCCACCACAGTTCGACATCCGGGACGTCCAGTACCAGTCGGGTCGAGTCCGAACCTGGCGCCAGGGTCGCGTGCGCATGAGTTGCTCCGATCCGGGAGCTGACCGTCAGTTCCGCGGGTGCCGCCGTTTGCAGGTCGACCGCGAGTTCGACGCGCCCCACGGAGCCGTCCACCGTGACGGTCGGACGGACTTCGGCAATCCGGGCGGTGGTCCAGGTCTCGAACGCGATCGGCCGCCAGATTCCGGCGGTCACCAGGGTGGGACCCCAATCCCAGCCGAAATTGCAGGCCATCTTCCGAATGAAGTTGAACGGTGTGGGATAGGCGTTCGGTAGCGGACCCAGTTCCGATTCCACCGACTTGGCGTATTCCCATGCGCTGGCGAAGGAGATGTCGAGTTCGTTGGCGCCAGGGCGCAGCAGGTCGGAAACGTCGAAACGGTAGCTGCGATGCTGATTGACGGTGCGGCCCACCTCCACGCCGTTCAACGCGATGGTGGCGACGGTGTCGAGGCCGTCGCACACCAGATCGGTCCGGGCGCCGCCGGTCGATGACCAGTCCACTGTGGTTCGGTACCGCCACTCCTGGTGGCCGATCCAGTCGAGGGTGAGTTCGTTCCCGTCCAGGTAGGGGTCCGGGATCAAACCGGCGGCCAGCAGGTCGGTGTGGACGCATCCCGGGACCGACGAAGGGATCTCACCAGGGAGCGCAGGCGCGCTGTGGGTGGGGTTCCTGCCGGCCAACGACAGTGTCCAGCGATCGGTGAGTTCGAGGCGGATCGTCTGCATGACAACCTCTCTGCGGGCAGCGACGACGGAAGAGGTCGGACACCGGGGGGCCCCCGATACGGCTCCTCTGCGTCGGTCTCACCATGGCACCCGACGTCCTCGGTGGCGAATGGGAAGCGGCCGGCGACGGTCAGGCCGTGCCCCACAGGGACAGCGAGAACCACTGCCGCTGATCGGTCCACCACCCGCGGCTGACGAACCCGGCGGCCGCCAGTTCGGCCGTCAGGGATTCCCGGCGGAACTTCGCGGAGATCTCCGTCCGGACGTCCTCGCCTCGGTCGAAATGCACGTCCAGGTCGAGGTCGGGCAGGTGTACCACCATGTCCCGGGTGGCCCGCAGCCGCATCTCGATCCACTCGTTCTGCGGGTCCCACACCACGACGTGGTCGAACGCCGTGCGATCGAAATCGGCACGCAGGCTGTGGTTGAGCACGTCCAGCAGGTTCAGGTTGAACGCGGCCGTCACCCCTGCGGCGTCGTCGTACGCGGGGACCAACACGTCGGCCGACTTCACCAGATCGGCGCCGAGCAGGAAATGGTCGTGCTCGCCCAGCTGAGCGCGCAGGGCACGGAGGAACGTGGCCCGCTCGGCGGGTTCGAAATTGCCGATGGTGCTGCCGAGGAAGGCCACCGTCATCGGCTTGCCCGCGGGCAGCAGTTCCAGATGGTGGGTGAAGTCGGCGCGCATGGCTCCGACTCGCAGCCGCGGGTAACTCCCCACCAGAGCGGCGCAGGCCGAACGCAGTGCATCCTCGCTGACGTCCAACGCGACATAGGACGCGATCGGGTCGGCAGCGGCGCCGCCGTGTCGGCGGCGTTCGGCACCGCCGTGTCGGCGGCGTTCCGCACCGCCGTGTCGGCGGCGTTCGGCCCCGCCATCGGCTCGATCCAGCATCGCGTCCAGCAGCAGTCGGGTCTTCTCCGACGAGCCCGAGCCCAGCTCGACGAGCGTGTCCACTCCTGCTGCCGCCACGATCGCGGAGGCGGACCCGTCCAGGATCGCCCGTTCCGTGCGGGTCGGGTAATACTCCCGCAGTGCGGTGATGTCCTCGAACAGCTCACTGCCGACTTTGTCGTAGAACCACCTGGGCGGCAGCCACTTCCGCGGCGCGGTCAGTCCGGTGCGGACGTCGTGACGCAGGCTCTGCGCGCTGAAGTCGGCCGGCAGGTGGTCGTCATAGGTGTACCCGAGGGCTGGCATGACACGGTCCTCCAGATCGATCCGGGATGCTGATGAGTAGTCGCCGCGCGACGTCCCCGCGCGCGACGGGCCCTGCCGCACAACGGGTGCTGACGGACGGGCCCAGTCGAGCAACGGACGAGCGCCGCACCCGTCGGTCCGCTCGGTCTCGCCGGCAAGGCACGCCGGCCGGCTGTCACAGTGGTTCGACGCTCACCCCGTTCGCATCGGCGATCAGCAGGTGCCGGTCGGGCACGTCGATCCAGGAAGGATCGTCGTCGTAAGGCTCGGAAGCGACCACCACCCCGCCCGGCAATTGTCGCCAGCACAGGCTGACTTCCCAAGCGGTGGCAGCGATCTGGCAGCCGTCGGTGAGCAGGAAACCCAGCCGGCCGCCGCCGGTGCCGACCGCTCGGGCGATCACCTCGGTCAGCGCGGCTGCCGCAGACTTGTCGCTCTGCAACAGGTTCACCGTCAGGGCCCACAACAGCACGGAATCAGTCGGCGCTTCGGTCCGCGCCAGCACGCCGGGGTCCAACCCCCACGCCAGTCGACCGGCGGCGTCCGGCCAGCCGTCGATCGCGCCGTTATGGCTGAACAGCCAGCGGCCTGAACGGAATGGCGCGGCTGCCGCCTGCCCCGGCGACATGCCGATGGTGGCCGACCGCACCGCCGCCAGGAATCCGGTGGAGCTGATCACCCGGGACAGGTCCGCGAAGGTCTCGTCGGCCCATATCGGCACCGCGGCGCGGTGCCGCGCCGGCTCGTCGAACCCGTCCACGTACCAGCCGACCCCGAACCCGTCCGCGTTCAGCACACCATGTTGCTGTCGTCGTGGCGCCCACGACTGCCGGACCAGCCCGAACTCGGGATCGGTCACGAGTTCCCGGAGCAGCACCGGCGACCCGACGTAGGCCAGGTGGCGGCACACGGTTCAGCCCTCGCCCGGTGCGGCGTCCCGCGCGCATCGGAACCCGGAGAAGATCTGCCGTCGGATCGGGTAGTCCCAGTTCCGGAAGGTGCCCCGGCAGGCGACCCGGTCCGCGGCGAACGAGCCGCCGCGCAGCACCTTGTAGTCGGGGCCGAAGAACACCTCCGAATACTCCCGGTACGGCCACGCCGAGAACCCCGGATACGGCGCGAAGTCGCTCGAGGTCCATTCCCAGACGTCGCCGATCAGCTGGTGCACGCCGAGCGGGGATGCGCCGGTGGGATAGGCGCCGGCGGCGGCCGGCTGTAGGTGCCGTTGCCCCAGATTGGCCAATTCGGGTGTCGGGTCGTCGTCGCCCCACGGGTAGAGCCGGTCCCGTCGGGTAGCCGGGTCGTGACGGGCGGCCTTCTCCCATTCGCGTTCGGTGGGTAGCCGCTTGCCCGCCCAGCGGGCATGGGCATCCGCCTCGTACCAGCACACATGCATCACCGGTTCGGCGGCGGGCACCGGTTCCAGCCGGCCGAACCGGCGCCGGAACCATCGGGAGCCCTCGCGCTGCCAGAACAGCGGCGCGCTGATCCCGGACTCCTGCCGGTGCTGCCAGCCCGCCGGGTGCCACCACCGGCGGTCGTCGTACCCGCCGTCGGCGATGAACTCCTGATAGGCACCGTTGGTGACGGGGTAGGCGTCGATCCGGAAGGCCGGCACGTCCTCCGGATGAGCGGGACGCTCATTGTCCAGTGCCCACGGATGGGCGGAGGTCCCCATGGTGAACGGTCCGCCGGGGATGAGCACCTCGATCTGCCGGGGCGCCACCTCCGGCGCCGGCGGTGGGGCGGCATCGAGCACCGCCTCGCCCTTTCGCAGCTGATGGGTGGCCAGCATGGTCTCGGCGTGCTGCTGCTCGTGCTGGGCGATCATGCCGAAGACAAAGCCGCGTTCGGTGAGCCGCCTGCCACGCAAGGGCGTGCGCTCGATCAGGTCGAGCACCTTGGATCGGACCTCGACCACGTAGAACCGCGACTCGTCGGGGTCGAGCAGCGGAAGCGAAGGCCGATCGGCCCGCGGATGCTGGAAGGCGTCGTACAGCTGGTCCACCGTCTCCGGCAGGATCGGGTCCCTGCCGCCGATGTCGCGGAGCAGCCACAGCTCCTCCTGGTTGCCGATGTGCGCGAGATCCCAGACCAATGGCGACATCAGCCGCGAATGCTGGCGGACGAGTTCGGCGTCGTCAAGGACGTCGGTCAAGCCACGGGTCCGGGCGCGGGCGCGCTCGAGGTCGGCGACGATCCGGTCCTTGATCTGAGTGTCGTCGAGGTCGAGAACGCTTGTCGGGTGGGCGTTGTCGCGGTGGTGTGAGCCGCCGCTTCGAGGCGCCCGGTCGCTGCGGTCGGTCACGGTAGGTCCCCGATCTGCTCTCCGATGGCCGATTCCAGCCCGTCGGTCAGTCCGTATGTCAGTCCGTCAGTCCTGTCGTCCAGCTCAGTTCTGTCGTCCAGCTCAGTTCGGTCGGCAACAGTGTCATCGGCGGGGCTCCTGCCCCTGGCCGTCCATCGTTCGAGGTATCCCTCGACCTGCCCGGCGAATCGTCTGTCCCGCGGTTCGCGGGCCAGCACGGTCGCGGCGAGCCCGAGCACCGCGATAGCGGCCTTGGCCGGCAGCGGGTCTGACATGCCCAGCCGGGCCGCGTCTCGCCAGCGCCCGCGCACCGGGCGGGTGATCTCCAGCGCCAATTGGCCGGCGGCGTCGTCATCGAGCAGGGAGGTGATCACCGCGGGCGGCACCGTCCACCACGGGCCCGGCTGAGCGTCGACGTACCGGACCTCCAGGTGCCCGCGCGGCCGGACCGGGGGAAACAGGGTAGTGAGGTGGTAGGCGAGGTCGTCGACAGAAGGTGGTGGGCGATCGGGGACCGCGGCGCGGCCCTGCCGGATCCACTCGCGAAACGTGAGACCGTCCGGCGCGGTCCAGGGGCCGCGGTCCCTGCGGATGATCATCACGGGCGCATCGAGCGAACATCGGGCCCAGGCATCGGCGATGTCCTCGCCGGGCCGCCGCGTGGGGGCGCTGGTCCTGGCCGGGTCCAGCGTCGCCCACACCGCCTGCCTGGTGCTCTTCCATCCGGTCGGCCGGCCGGCATGACGTGGGGAGTTGGCGAACGCGGCGACGAGCGCAGGCCCGATGGCATGCAGCAGATCCCAGCGGTGGCCGATCGTGGTGGACGGCCCTGTTCGACCCGGCGCGGCAAGCCCCGCCTCGACGTTGACCTGCACCGACGCCGTCGAGCACATCATGATGCGGCCCGCCGGTCCCCATCGGTCGAAGTAGCTCTCCATGGTCGCGTACCGGGGATCGTCGAGAACCCGGACCGGCTCGGCGATCGGATCCACACCCTCGCCGACCAACCGGAAGCCCAACCTGGCCGCGCGGCGAGTCATGGCCGCCAGATCTCGCCGCACGACGTCAACGGTGTGCGAAAGGTGAGGACCGGGGCGGGAGCTGAGCTCTACCTGCCCCCCGGGTTCGACGGTCAGACTGCCGTCGAGGCCGCCGTCGGCCAACCCCCGGAGCACCGCGGGGTCGCGGCGGTGTCGGGAACGCCGGGTGCCGGCCGGACGAGTGCCGTGCCCGGCGTCGACCACCAGCAGTTCCAATTCGAGCCCCACCCGGCCGGGCGGTCCGTTCTTGAAACAGGTCCGCGGAATCCAGGCCTCGGCCGCCGCTTCCGAGATCGGCGATGCCGGCGCGGCGATCGGCTCGACCGGGGTGAACACAGTGTCTGCGGTGCGCATCAGGGCTCCCTCGCGTAGTAGTGCACCGTGGTGCCATGGGCCCCGCAGGCATCCGGCTGTCGCTGGGATGTCTGCGATCCTGACAAGTGTGTCCTGCGACACCGACAGTCGACGCAGAACAGTTCGTGAACAGGACCGTGAACAGATCCGAGGTGGTTGTTTCGAACTGTTCTCGGTCGTCCAGCGTGGTCTAGATAGGACCCGGCCGGGGGTCGCGATCGGAACGGCCCAACGATCGGAGGTGGCGGTGAGCGACGGCAGCGACCGCGCTCCCAGGATCACCGGGTCGCGCAGGATCAGCGGGTCGCGTAGCGACGCCGCGGCCCAGCGGCCGGTGCGTGGCCTGCCGTCCGGAAGCGACGCGGAATTGCTGCGGGCGTTGCACGACGAACACGCGCCCGCGTTGTGGGCTTTCGTGCTGCACCTGACCGGAGGAGACAAGGCAAGGGCTGAGGATGTGGTGCAAGAAACGCTGTTCCGGGCCTGGCGGCGACCGCAGGTGCTCGCGCAGCAGGACTCGTCGGCGCGCGGCTGGTTGTTCACCGTCGCCAGGAACATCGTCGTGGACGACTGGCGCGCCGGCCAGCGCCGCCCGACGACCTCGGTGGAATCCGTGCCCGAACCGCTGGAGCCGGACGCCACCGACACGGCGCTGCAATCGATCATGGTGACCGACGCACTCCGCAGGTTGAGCCGGGATCATCGCGCCGTACTGCTGGAGTGCTACTTCCGCGGCTGTACCGCGGGCCAGGCGGCGACCTTGCTCGGGATTCCGGTCGGCACCGTCAAATCGCGCCTGCATTACGCGCTGCAGGCGCTCCGACTGATCCTGGAAGAGATGGGGGTGGTGACATGAGCGAGGTGTGCCGGGACGATGCCGCTTACGTGCTCGGTGCCCTCTCACCCGCCGACCGGCAGGCCTACGAGCGTCACCTGAGGCACTGCCAGGAGTGCCAGGATTCCGTGCAGCGGTTCGCCGGCCTGCCGGGTTTGCTGGCCCTGACCAGCGCCACGGCGATCTCCGACGACGACCCACCGGTGCCGGCGACGTTGCTGCCACGGCTGATCTCGCGGGTCGGCGCCGAACGGCGGAGGCGCCATTGGGTCCTCGGTGGCGTGCTGGCCGCATCGCTGGCTGCCGTCGCGACGCTGGTGTCGGTGCTGATCTTCAGCACCGCGAAGCCGGCCACTCCGACGGTGGCCGCCGTCGATTCCAAGCCGATGACCCAGGTCGTCCCAGGCCCGATGACGGCGTCGGTCGAACTGACCGCCAAGCAGTGGGGAACCGCGATCACCGTGGTCTGCCAGTACGCCGAGTACGCGGACACGACGGTGCCGTACGACCTGACGGTGATCGACGTCGACGGACACCCGGCCCCGGCAGGAACCTGGCGGGCGGTGGCCGGCGCGAACATGCGGGTGCCGATGGCGACCTCGGTGCCCGAGGACCGGATCGCTGCCCTGGAGGTCAGGCTCCCGGATGGGCGGACCATCCTGCACACCGAACGCTGACGGCACGGGGTCATCACTCCGACGACGCCCCGTGCGGTGTGGGCGCAGTCCGCGGGTCCGCGCCTGCTGGGCCGCTGCACCGATCCACTGGGCGGATCCACTGGGCGGATCCACTGGGCTTCAGCGCGGCAGGCCGTACTGCCGGGCCAGCACCGCATCGGATGCCCTGGTGGGAAGCAACCTTCGAGTCGCCAGCATCGACTTGGCCACCGCGTTGATCAGGTAGCGGGTGCGCGGCGTGCCCGCGGTGACCGCTTTGACGATGACCTCCGCGATGTCGTCGGCGGTGGAGGCCAGCCGGCCGAGCGGACCGTCCTGCACCGTCGCGAACGATCCCGCGACGGCCTTCTTGTACGCCGCATACGGGTCATCGGCTGGGCCGTCGGTCCCGTCCGCCGCGCCGCTCCCGTCCATCGATCCCGCCGCCACGTCGTTCCACGGTGTCTTCACCGGCCCGGGTTCGATGATGACAACGTCGATGCCGAACTGCGCGACCTCCATCCGGAGCGCGTCAGACAACGCCTCCACCGCGTACTTGCTGGCGTGGTAGAACGCTCCGCCCGGCAATGTCACCCGGCCGCCCATCGAGGAGACGTTCAGGATCCGGCCCTGCCCGGCCCTGCGCATCCCGGGCAGCACCAGTTGGGTGAGCCGGACCAGGCCGAAGAAGTTCGTTTCGAACTGCCGGCGGACGTCGTCCATCGGCACCTGCTCCACGGCCCCGTACAGGCCGTACCCGGCGTTGTTGATCAACACCCCGATCGGCCCCGACTCCGCCAGGATCGCCTCGACAGCCGCGGCCATCGAAGCGTCGTCGGTGACGTCCAGCGCCAGGGTGCGGATGCCCTGATCGGCGAGGTCCTTGATCGACTCGAGGCGTCGCGCGGTGGCGTACACGGTGCGGCCCGCAGCGTGCAGCGCGAGCGCCGACGACCGGCCGATGCCGGACGAGCTCCCGGTGATCAGAATCGGGCCGCTCGGTGCGGTCTTGGCCATGGTGCGTCCTCCACGAGATCGTCTCTAACTGGTTGGTTACAAACCCTTGCACAGCCGTGCCAGGGTGTCAATAACCAGTTAGTTACGGTAGCGTTCCCGCCATGCCGCCCGATTCGACCGATACCCGACGACGTCTCCTGGACGCGGCGTTCGAGGAGTTCGCGGCGCACGGGCTGGCCGGCGCCCGGGTCGATCGGATCGCCGAACTGGCCAGGGCCAACAAGCGGCTGATCTACGCCTACTACGGCAACAAGGAGGAGCTGTTCGACACCGTGATGGTGCGGTCGCTCGGGGTGCTGACCGACGCGGTGCCGTTCTCCGCCGACGACCTTCCGGGCTACGCCGGTGCGCTGTTCGATCACATGATCGCTCACCCCGCGATGGTGCGGCTCACGATGTGGAAACTCCTGGAGCGGCCGAATGTCTCGCCGGAGGAGACGGAGGCCTACCGGCCGAAGGTAGCCGCGATCGCCGATGCCCAGGCCGGCGGCCGGCTGGCCCCGGGGGACGACCCGGGGGACGTGATGATGTTGGTGATCGGACTGGTCGCATCGTGGTTCACCAATTCCCCGGCGCTGCACGCCCTGGCGGGGAGTGGTCGCACGGAGCCGGAGCGAGTGGCGCAGCACCGCGCCGCGCTGGTTCGTGCGGTTGGGCTGCTGGCTGCGCGCCGGAGGTAGTCGCCGTGCGCGACATGATGCGGTTGGCGCGATTCCTGGCGCGCGGACCTTTACCACTCGGCGCCGCTTTCATGAACTCGGCGCCGGAACATGGTGGCGCCGAGTCCCTGAAACCGGCGCCCAGTGGCGGTGCAGTTCGGCAGACTGAAATCCGTTCGGCGTCACATCGTCTCACCGCGGTCGCCGGACTCGTCTCGGCGTCGGATGCTCGATCGGACTTCCAACGGCCGCGCCGTTCACCAATCTCACACTGACCGGTGCCCAACCTCCGGTGCTGGACGTGCTGGCGATCGGCGGTGGCCACGGTGGCGTGAATGCGACCTTCGAGCCGGACAGCCTGCAGGAAAGCGCGTTCTCCAAGGACTACTGGAAGAACACCGTCGTCGCCCCCTTGGCCGCCAAGGGTGTGAAAGCCGACCTCATCGTCCTTGACGCGTGCCTGACCGCGTCGATGATCGACGCGTTCGCCCCGTTGTGCTCGGCTCGCGGGAAGATCATCGCGAGCATGTACTCGATCAATCAGAAGGTGATGACACCCGAGATCTGGGCGGAGGTGCTCGGCAAGGCGAGCGTGGAAAGGCCGGCGATCATCGAGCGCCGGGCTCAGGAGGTTGTCCGGAACGCCGACCAGGCGTCCCGCCGCCGCATTGTTCAGCAAGATCAAGAGCGCACCGTCCGGTGACCTCGAGGCGGCGCTGGCGATCGAGCCGGGGTTGCGGAACGTGGTGTCCGGCGTCCGGTACCTGCCGAAGATCGTCGACGCCGTGCAGGGGTACCTTCGCGCGAAGTCCCAGGATCGTGGCGACGAGTGTCTGGGGGATCGTGACGCGATCGAGAACGCCAGCCCCGCAGCCGATCCCCGTGACGCACAGGTCGCGTCCTGGGCCGCCGACATGCTGCGCGCGGGTGGGATGGATGACTCGGCGGTCGACGTCATCCGGGTGCGACTCCAGGAGGTCACCGGATCCGGGAGTGCGGACCTGGTGACGTTGCGCCAGTTGCTCGGACAGTCCGGCGTCTCAGCTGTCACCTCCAGCGGCGCTGCGGAAGTCCCGACCCAGGTGGCCGTGTGCGACCACGCCGCCCGGGAGATCCGGTTCGATCGGAAATTCCTGGAATCCGGCCCGAGGGCGCACGTCGAGGCCAGCACGGGCGCGCAATCGGCGGGCGAGATGCGGAACCTGCAAAGGGAACTCGAGAAGATCCGAGTTCAACTAAACGTCAAGCTCTCACCGCTCGCCGCCGAACACGTGGTCGCCGGTCCCGTGTGAGCGTCACACGGACCAGGGATCGATGAGGTCAATACCGGTGTCCTCGAAATCCCGGGTATTCCGGGTGGCCAGAGTCATCCCCTGCTGAAGGCAGATCGCCCCGATCTGAGCATCCTGAAATGCGATGGGCCGGCCCTGGTTGCGCCGACCGGAAACGATGTCCGCATAGGGAATTGCGGACCTGTCGTCGAACGGCAGGACGTATCCGGCGAATGTCTCGTCGAGCAGTCGCACGATGTGCAGGTGGAGGTCTGACTTCCGTCGGCCTTCGGGGAGCAGAGCAACTCCGGTTCGTAGTTCCGCGGCGGTGACGGCGGTGATCCACACCTCGAAGGCGTTCTGCTGGTCGATCCACTCGACCACAGCCGGATGCGGACGCGGCCGGATCAGCTCAGAGATGACGTTGGTGTCGAGAATGACCACTACGACAGATCCGCCACGCGAGCTGCTTCGTCACGGGGGGAAACCTCGAGATCAACGCCCCCGAGATCACTGAACTGGTTGCGGATATACGACCCCAGCCCGCGTGCCGGGCGCGTTCCGGCGACGGCGGCAGCGAGGATTGCCCGAGCCTCGGCCTCCATCGATCGTCCGTTCTCGGCTGCACGGATCCGCAGCCTTGCCTTGACGTCGTCGTCGAGATCGCGGATGACCAAACTAGCCATAGCGCCTCCAGTGATAGCACTGCTAGCTGCAACGATATCACCGCCGGCTGCCGAAGATCTCTTGGGTGTGTCGATTCTCCTGGGTGGAGTTCGCGCGAATTCCATGGTGGACGAGCGCTTTTCCGGCGGTATGGTCCGGCGGTATGGTCCGGCAATGCCAACGGGCGCGGAGAATACCCTCGACAACGCACGGACGGTCGTGCTCGTCGAAGGGGTCAGCGACCAGCTGGCCGTGGCGGCACTGGCGGCGCGTCGCGGACGAAACCTGTTGGCGGAGAAGGTTTTCGTGGTGCCGATGGGTGGTGCGACGAACATCGGCCACTTCCTTGACCGGTTCGGTCCGAACGGGGCGAACATCCGGCTGGCGGGACTGTGCGACGAGGCCGAGGTCCATGTCTTCCAGCGCGGCCTCGCGCAAGCGGGCTTGGGCGAGGCGCCGACGCGTGCCGAGCTGGAATCACGGCATTTCTATGTCTGCGCCGCGGACCTGGAGGACGAGTTGATCCGGGCGTTGGGCACCGCCACGGTCGAGCAGATCCTTGATGCCCACGGCGATCTCACCGCGTTCCGGACCTTACAGCAGCAACCCGCGCAGCAGGGCCGGTCAACCGCGGCGCACCTGCGGCGATTCATGGGGACCCGGGGTGGCCGCAAGATCCACTACGCGCCGGTGCTGGCCGGTGCGCTGAAGCCGGGCCGGGTGCCCGGGCCGCTGGAGGACCTCCTCGACGCAGTGTGAAGCGCGGCCCTGCCCGCAGGCATCTGAGCAGGCCACGCCGTCGGAGCGCCGGCCCCACTCGGCCGGGAACCGAGCATCGGAAGGCCACCGCCTGCAGGTGCGCGCGGCTGTCCTCGAATCACTCCACCGGCCGGTCCT
>Ga0075520_1000150_pt1 | contig 26064 bp, 26 predicted proteins | sample NGEPerB_FD_75100 | JGI IMG/M metagenome (GOLD analysis project Ga0075520, IMG submission 75100) | Arctic peat soil microbial communities from the Barrow Environmental Observatory site, Barrow, Alaska, USA - NGEE PermafrostAB12-B | ecosystem: Environmental > Terrestrial > Soil > Wetlands > Peat ... | reverse complement strand
GATGCAGGATGGCGTCTTCCAGTTCGCGCGCCACGGCGAGCGGCCAGAACTTGGCACCGAGCGCGTGTGCGGCGTCGACCGAAGCCGGGACGCCTTGCGAGGGCCCGCGCACGGTGACAGCCGCCAGCCCGCGCGTGCGATCAATTTCCACGTCCACATGAGAATAATTCACGCGGTCGCCTTCGATCTTGCGCTCGAGTGGCGTCAACGCAATGCCCTTGGCGTTTGCCGGCCGGTCGGAACGCGCGGCGACTTCCTTGGCGCGGGCAGCCACCGTCTCTTTCCATTTCGAATTGGGCACCACCTCATCCACTAGCCGCCATTCGACGGCTTTGCTGCCGCGGATGCCCTCTTCGATCGAGCAAAATACGTCGGCACGATCACGCCGTACTTTGCGTTTGTCGGTGACGCGGGTAAGCCCGCCGGTGCCCGGCAGCACGGCCAGCAGCGGCGTCTCCGGCAGCGCCACCGCCGAGCGGCGGTCATCCACCAGCATGATGTGATCGGCAGCGAGCGCGAGCTCGTAGCCGCCGCCGGCGGCATTGCCGTTGATGGCGCACAGATAAGTCTGTTTAGAATTCTCGGATGCGTCCTCAATCGCCAGCCGCGTCTCGTTCGTGAATTTGCAGAAATTCACCTTCTGGGCGTGCGTCGACTTGCCGAGCATGCGAATATTAGCGCCGGCGCAGAACACATTGTCTTTGCCGGACTTGATGACGACGCAGCGCACTTCCGGGTGCTCGAAGCGCAGCCGCTGCACCGCGTCGTTGAGTTCGATATCGACGCCGAGGTCGTAGGAGTTGAGTTTGAGTTCATAGCCGTCGAACAGCCCGCCGGCTTGGTCGACGTCCATGATCAAATAGGCCACGTCGCCATCGCATTCGATGCGCCAGTGGCGGTAGCGCGATGGCTCGGTCTGGAAATCGATGGTTTGCATGATCGCGCCGGCGCCGGATCGCGATGGTCCGGCGGCCTTCTCCCTTTATGCATTATTTTGCATATTACTATCACGTGCGCTGTATCTCTACAACAGCGACGGTGATAATTAAGCTTCAGGTTCCACAGCCGGCCGGAGCTATGCAATATAGCTCTATGTAACAAGGGTTTTTCTCGGTGTTTTCTGAACCGGCCCTTCCTACCTGAATTCGGTGTACTGCCTCTTGCCTAGCATTATAATGCATGTTAGCCGGTAGCTGATGAAAACAACCCGCGCCAAGCCCGCCGTAAGCCGCAACGCCGATGCCTATTTGCACCGGCTCGGCGAGCGCGTGCGCACGCTGCGCAATCAGCGCGGTATGACGCGTAAGGCGTTGGCGCAACATGCAAAAGTATCCGAAAGATATCTGGCGCAACTCGAGGCGGGACAGGGAAATATCTCGATCGTGCTGCTGCGCCGAATCGCGCGCGCCATCGGCTTGCCGGTCACACAGCTCGTACATGAGGGCGTGGAGCCGCCCCTAGATATGGTGCTGCTAACGCAATTTCTGGAACGGCTGGCGCCGGACATGCTCGTAGAAGCCCGCAAGCTCGTGACCGAGCATTTCAGCTCGCCCTCCGAGGATCGCCGGCGCATCGCGCTGATCGGGCTGCGCGGCGGCGGCAAGTCCACGCTCGGCCGCCTGCTGGCGGAGCACCTCGACGTGCCGTTCATCGAGCTCGACCGCGAGATCGAGCGGCGCAGCGGCGCCAACTTGAGCGAAATCTTCGACATGTTCGGCCAGGAAACCTTCCGCCGCGCCGAGCGCGAGGCTCTCGACGACGTGCTACGCCGGCACCAGCATTTCGTGATCGCCACCAGCGGCAGCATCGTCACCGAGCCGGGCACGCTTGAATTGCTGCTGGCGTCGTGCTTCACGGTCTGGGTACGCGCCGAGCCGGAAGAACATATGAAGCGCGTGATGGCGCAAGGCGACATGCGGCCGATGGCCAACAACGCCCGCGCCATGGAGGATCTGGAATCCATTCTCAAGAGCCGCGAGCCGCTTTACGCCAAGGCGGAAGCCGTGGTCGCCACCACTGGCAAGACACCCGAGCAGAATCTGGCGGAGCTGCTGCGCGTCGTCGCAATTCCCGCAACCCGCATCGCGCGCAGGTCGGCGTGATCATCGGAAACGCGAAGTAAGGAGCCGACTGATGCCAGGACGAAAAGAATGAGCGAGACGATCAAGACCGACGTTCTGATCATCGGCGCGGGGCCGGTCGGCCTGTTCGCGGTATTCGAGCTCGGACTGCTCGATATCAAGGCCCACCTGGTCGATATCCTCGACAAAGTCGGCGGGCAATGCGCCGAGCTTTATCCGGAAAAGCCGATCTACGACATTCCCGGCATCCCCTACATCACCGGCCACGGGCTGACCGAGGCATTGCTGGAACAGATCAAGCCGTTCAATCCCACGTTCCATCTCGGCGAGATGGTGACGACGCTGGAGAATATCGGTGACCCGATATTCCGCGTCACCACCGACCGCGGCAAGGTTTTCGAGGCCAAGGCAGTGGTGATCGCGGCCGGCGGCGGCTCGTTCCAGCCGAAACGGCCGCCGATCCCCGGCATCGAGCCCTATGAGGGCAAGTCAGTACACTATGCCGTGCGCAAGATGGACGTCTTCCGCGACAAGCGTCTGCTGATCGTCGGCGGCGGCGACAGCGCGCTCGACTGGACGCTCAATCTGCAGCCGATCGCCAGGCGCCTAACACTGGTGCATCGGCGCGACGAGTTCCGTGGCGCGCCCGACAGCGTCAACAGGATGCGCGCGCTAGTCGCTTCCGGCGGGATGGATCTCAAGATCGGCCAGGTGTCGTTGCTGGAAGGCGGCGACGGCCAGCTCAGCGCCGCCACCATCAAGGGGTCCGACGGCATGATCACTCGCGTCGATGTCGATGCCATACTGCCGTTTTTCGGTCTCACCATGAAGCTCGGCCCGGTAGCGGACTGGGGCCTTGCGCTGGAAGACGAATTGATTCCGGTCGACACCGGAACGTTCGAGACCAGCCTGCCCGGCCTGTTCGCCATCGGCGACATCAATACCTATCCTGGCAAGCTCAAGCTTATTCTGTCGGGCTTCCACGAAGCGGCCTTGATGGCGCAGAAGGCGCACCACTACGTGCACCCGGAGAAAAAACTGGTGTTCCAATACACCACGTCATCGACCAGCCTGCAGAAGAAGCTAGGCGTCAAGTAGCGCATGATCCCGAAAAGTGGGAACCCGTTTTCGGAAAAGATCATGCGCAAAAACAATAGACTCTAATCCATGCCGAAGATCACTTACATCGAACATGACGGCGCCGTGCACACCGTCGAGGCCGAAATCGGCTCGACCGTGATGGAGACGGCCCAGCGCAACAACGTGACCAGCATCGTCGCCGAATGCGGCGGCTCCTGCACCTGCGCGACGTGCCTGGTGCATGTGGACGAGGCTTGGAGCGCGGTCGTAGGCCCACCCTCGGCCGAGGAAGAGGACATGCTCGACTTCGCCTTCGAGGTGAAGCCAACCTCGCGGCTGTCCTGCCAGATCAAGGTGACGGAAGCGCTCGATGGCCTGATCGTGCGCACGCCGGCCTATCAGGGGCGCTGAGCAAAGCCCCCTACCCCGTGGTGCGGCGGCGGATCTCCTCGATGGTGATCGCGTTATCGCGCTCGGCGTCGCCGTGCCGCTCGCAGGCTTCCAGCACCTCGACCAGCAACGCGGCGAACGGCAACTGCTGGCCGCGCTTGCGTGCCTCGCCGAGGATCACGTTGAAGTCCTTGTGGTGCTGATTGACCTTGCTCACCGGCGAGAAGTCGCCCGTCACCATCTTATCGCCCTTGACGTCCATGATCTGGGAATAGGCGGCCGACTTGCGCGCGACGTCGAGAAAGGCGCCCAGATCGAGGCCGAGCCGCTCGGCGAACACCAGGCCCTCAGCGAGCGCCACGCGGTTGAGCCCGAGAATGTGATTGATCGCGAGCTTGGTCTTGGTCGCGGTGCCGGCCGGCCCGATGAACTGGCGGCGCGGATAGATCACGCCCAGTATATCGTCGGCGGCCTCGGCGGCGGCCTTGTCGCCGGCGATCAGGCCGTAGCCGTCACCCTGCAAGACCTGCCGACTGGTGCCTGAGACCGGCGTGTCGAGGAAGGTGAATCCGCGCGCAGCCGCGCGGGCGGCGAGCGCTTCGATGCGGTCTGGTTCGCAAGTCGCGGTGCACATGGCCATGCGCGAAAGCTTGGCGTCGCCGGCCTCGATCAACCCGTCTTTGCCTTCGACCACCTCTTCAACCTGGGTCGTCGTCATGACGGCGATCAAAGTGCACTGGCAGCGGGCCGCGACCTCCGCCACGGATGCAGCCGGTTCGCCGCCCATGGCGCGCAGCGCTTCACGGCGCGCGGCATCGATATCGAAGCCGATTACTTGATAACCGGCATCGAGCAGGCGGCGCGCCAGCGCGCTGCCCATCAAGCCGATCCCGATCAAACCGACGGCCCCTGCCATCCACGTTCTCCCATTATGAAGCCGTTGCAATCATCGAGCCGGCGTCCGCCGGCCACCAGAAGAGTCTGCGCTGAAGTTCTATCTTTCGGCGAATCTTTTTCGGGAAAATGGTGGGCGAACCAGAGTTCGAACCTGGGACCCGCTGATTCAGCGTCAGCTTGTTCTTCTTCAATATCAATAGCTTAGATTCAAACTGCCGCTATTTCACGCCAGTCCAGGTCAAAGGGTTACGCGTAAAATGCAAACCGAATTTGTTTGCTCGCAGGCGCGGGTCGTGGAGTGAGGTTCACTACCGCAAAGTTGGGGCTGTGCTTGCCGCTCCAGATTTGGAATCGTGCCCCTTATCCACGTCGGATTTTGCCCCCAACTTAAACTCATTTTTGCAAAACGGGCACTTCAAAATCTGATTTGGGTTGGTTTCCAGAACGTCGGACAGGATTCGATCGATATAATAATCCTTATGACACGACGGACATGTGACGTAACTTACTTTTGCCATATGCGCTATCTCCCCTTGCTCAAAGTTGTTTCAGCACGTCCGGCGACAGGTAATCTTCCAACTTGATGCGGGACGTCACCGATTCTGGAATGGTGATTCTCTTCGGGAAGCTGCGACGATCAACTGGCTGGGTCGCGTCGATTCCACCTTTCGTCGTCACGATGTCGTTAGCGGAAGGATCGAGGCGCGTGCCCATCATGCCAGGTATGATCACGAGATCTTTGTCCCACTGGGATCGCGTTGCGACGGCCCAGAGTACTTGCTCCTCATCGTAGATATCGACGTCCTCGTCCACCACGATGACGTGCTTCAGCCGATAGTCGGAGCTGAGAGCGGTGGCGATGACAGTCTTCGGCTCGCCGTCGTTTGATTTCTTGACCTGAATATAGGCGTGGAGCCGTGCGGTGCCTGAGACGGGCATGTGCACGCCCGAAACTCCCGGCACAACAGCTTTGATTCTGTTGTAGAGGTACGCTTCGATCATCGGGGCATCGAGCAGAAGATGATCCGCGTGACCCGGCATGACATCCAGGTAGTAGGCATCTTTCTTCCGCGTGACGGCTGTCACCCTGCAAGTCGGGTTAAGCCTCTGGCCGCCATAATATTGCGTGTACTCCCCGAACGGCGCTTCAATTTCAACTTCCGAGGTGGACATTTCCGCTTCGATGACGAGTTCTGCCTGTGCCGGAACCAGCATCTTGTCGCCCCAGGTTTCCGAAGGGGTCAATTCAAGAGGCTCGCCCATGATGCCGCCGATGATCTGCGGTTCGTCACACAAAAGTTTCGTCTGCGCGCCCATATAGAACGCCGGATGATGTCCCATGACTAATATTATCGGAACGTTGCGTTTCAGCGCCTTGTATTTTTGAAAATAATAGTTGGTGTGACGAGCGGCGTTAAAATTTACGACGAGATGCTTCGGACCGGCAACATAGACACGAAGGATTGCGCAGTTAGTCCATCCCGTCTCCGGATCCTTAACCCATACGCTGGGGCTGGCTAGATAAGGGCCCAAATCCATTTCATGATGGGTCACGATCGGCAATTGATAAAGGTCGACGGCGTCCCCTATTTGGACGACCTGTTTGACGGCTGCCTTGGCCCGATCGATGACGACTGGCGCCACCGGTTTTTCCTTCGCAAGGTAATCAAGCGCAAGATTTGGGACCGTGGTGCCAAGCGCGTCGGCCAGCCGCTCCCTCGAGCCAAACAGATTGATCACAACCGGTAATTCGGAAATCTTCCCGTTTAAATTTCGGACCTTTTCAAAGATAATGACCGGTGACTTTTTCCTGGCCTCAACCAGTTGCAAGATGGCCGGGATCTCAAATTCAGCGGAAACCTCTTTTTTCACGCGGATAACGTGCGACGGCATGTCACGTTCCAGGTGGTCAATAAACGATCGCATGCACGGATTCATCGTCGCTTCTCCTTAAAGCAGAATTATTGACCAAAGCCGACCGTCAACCGTCACGTTCATCCACGAATTCAAGTTCAGGTTTGCACGAGAGATCACGATCGGTTGAGTCGAAATCACTCCGGCTCGATACCGGCCTCTTTGATCATTCCGGTCCATTTCACCAGTTCGGATTTGACGTATTTATCGAATTGCTCCGGACCGGCCCAAAAAACGTCGATACCCAAAACGGTGAATTGCTTTTTGAACTCCGGCTTAGAAACGCTCTTCTCCACCTCCCGCGCGATCGTATTCACGACTTCCGGCGGCGTTCCTGCGGGCCCTAGGATTCCCGCCCACGCCAGCAAATCAAACCCGGGCATAACCGTTTCACTCAAGGTCGGAACGTCCGGAAGAGCGCTATTGCGTTCGCTGGTCAGAACCGCCAGCGGACGAATCGTGTTCCCGCGAACCTGAGGCATTCCGGTGCCGAAATCCGGCACTGCCATAAATGTTTGTTCAGCTATCAAGTCGTTGATCGCCGCCGGGTTGCCGCGGTATGGAACGCTGACGATGTCGAGACCGAGACGCTTTTTAAATGTTTCTATCGCGACTCGCCCGGAGCTGTTGCCGTACCCGGCCGAAAGTTTGCGGGGATTGGCTTTGGCGTAGGCCACCAGTTCGGCGATCGACTTGATCTCGCTGGACGGATTGATCGCGATGAAAGACGGGAAACCTGCAACTCTCGCAATCGGAGTGAAGTCCTTGATCGGATCGTAGGGAACGCTTTTGAACAGACCTGGCGCGGCCGATTGAGTTGTATTCCCGGTGAAGAACAACGTGTAGCCGTCCGGCGTCGAGCGCGCGACGTAATTGCCCGCGACCAGCCCTTGTGCGCCGGGTTTGTTTTCGACGATGAAGGTCTGGTGCAACGATTGTTGAAGATCGTTTGCAATCCAGCGAGCCACCGTGTCGGTGATACTTCCCGCAGAAAACGGGACAACGAAGCTGACCGTTCGCGATGGATAACCATCGGCAAGCACCGGTGATGCGCTAGCACTCAGAACCAGAAAGCATGCCACCGCAGTTCGTTTGCACAGTCGGTACCAGGAAGGCGATTGTAGTGTGTTCATTTTAACCTCACGCTCTCAGTCTGAATGTGTTCGCTTTTACGTCGACGGCAAAGAGCCGCCTTTGATCTAAGGCAAGTAATTTGGAATTAGGCTCTGCCGGAGCGTCGTTTGATCGCGCAATGGTTGACGGTTTGCGCCATCACCACTCTTAAAGCCCGCGAGTGGCGCATTGGCACTGACCAATACGCTGTCGCGCCGTCGCCTCACTTTTTCGGCATCCCGGTCTCGGACATAACCCTGTTCCATTTCGTGATGTCGGATTTGAGCCGGTCCATCAACTCCTCCGGTGTGCTGGCGTGGGGCTCGACACCGACTTTTTCGAATTGAGCTTTCACTTCCGGCATGGCCAGCACTTCGTGCATCGCCTGGTTCATGGTGTCGATGACCTCCTTGGGCGTGCCCTTGGTCGCAAACAAGCCATTCCAGGACGTCACCTCGTAGCCCTTCACGCCGGCTTCATCGGCCGTCGGCACGTCCGGCGTCGCCACCGAACGCGTCATCCCAGAGGTCGCCAGCACCCGCAACTGCTTGCTGTTGATCTGGCCCTGAAGCGCGGGCGCAAAATCGACCACCATCTGCAGGTCGTCGCGCAGCAGCGCTATCACCACGTCGGGCGAATTGTGGTGCGGCACGATCACAGCATTGATCTTAGCCATCGACTTAAACAGTTCGGTGCCGAAATTCTGCGCGGAGCCGATGGCGATTGTTCCGATGTTGAACTTGCCCGGCTGCGCATTCGCCGCCGCGATGAAATCGCCCAGCGTCTGGTACGGCGAATCCGCTTTCACCGCGAAGTCCATGTCGAACACACCGATGGTCGAGACCATCTCGAATTGCGTGAGCGGGTCGTACGGCAGTTTATTGAACGTGGCGACGCTCAGTGCGGTGATGATGGCGGCGAGGCCCATGGTGTAGCCGTCGGCCCGCGCATTCACGACCGTGAGCGCGGCATTGATGCCGCCGGGCCCAGCCTTGTTCTCGACGTAGACGCGCTGACCGAACTTCGTGCTGAGCTTGTCGGCCAGGATGCGCGTGGTGAAGTCGGCGACGCCGCCAGCACCGAACGGCAGCACGATTCTCACCGGCTTGTCCGGCCATTTCGCCTGTGCCTGCGCCGGCAGCGTGGGCGCGGCTACAAGCATCAGGGCAAGAAGCCCGGTGCTGCACAACGTGCGTGAAATTACAGTTAGGTTCATCGACGTCCACCTCTTCGTGACAGTGGAAACTTCTCAGGCCATGCGGCCAAGCGAATGAACTTGGAAATTTGTTCGATAGCCTGGTCGGAATTCCGGCCGCCCTCGAGCGGTAAATCGGGTGGACGCGATCGGGTCGAACGATCCAGCGTTGTATCGCGGTACGTCCGCAATTAATCCGGGATTCTCCGCATGAATTGCTCCGATAAAAACAAAGCACCTAAATCGCCAGGTGCTTTGATCTGAATCAAGTCCACAATCGGGACCTTCGCGAAGAGTCGTCGGCTTGATGGTAGTTATCAGCCTGACATCCGCGATGTATCCCGTGGTTGTGACTGCCCTGTTCGCCTGACTCGAGCCGCGGAAGTAAGACGAGGCAAGCGCCGCTGCGAGCAAGTGACCGCGCGAATGCGCCGACATGGAGGTATCCGCGATGGATCTATGTATCGCCAGCGATGGCGGAACCACTTTGAAAATCCCCTACGAGACCACGGATGACCGGGGTACGTTTTTGGAGCTTAAGGTTGGCAGCAAGAACTTAGTCCAGTCCTTCATTCCCGCGGAACAGCCGCCGCTCGTGGACCTGATGGACGATGTGGCGAAGGCGGTCGAGAATCCAATCGGTGGGAAAAAGCTATCCGAGTTGCTGACTGGTGCGCGCAAGGTCGCCATCATCACGGAAAATCAATACCGCGGCGCTCCCGTCACGGAGATTGTACCTTGGTTGCTGGCGCAGATCAGGAAAGCCGGCGCAACGCCGGTGATCCTGATCGGCTGTGGCAAAATGGCGGTGCTTGCGCCGGATGCGATCGAACAGAAATTAGGACCCGAGGTGGTCGCCAGCGGCGTGGAGATTTACTGCAACAACGTCAAACAACGCGAGAACTACGCCTACAAAGGAACCACCAGCTTTGGGGTTGCGGTCTGGGTGCACCGCAAGGTTGCCGAAGCCGACGTCATCATCACCATTTCCACGACGCAGGCGACCTTGTGGGGCTACGGCGGCTCGGGAATGATCCTGCCCGCCGTCGCCGGGAATGAAACCATCGAATACAACCACGTGATGTCCCTGGCGCCCGACTGCGTGCCCGGGAACAACGATTGCCGCATGCAGCAGGACAAGTACGAAGCCGCCCGGCTTGGGGGCATCTCCATGGGCATCCATATGCTCGTGAATAATGTCTCGCAGCCAACTTACGTGAATGCCGGCGACTTCGTACTGGCTCACCAGGAAGCCGTTCGGAATTACGATCGGATGTATCGGTTTGAAGCCGCCGAGTTCAAGGACCGGAAGGCCGACATTGTGATCACCGGTTGCTCGGCGACAACCGGCGACCTGTTCACCCACACCTGTTGGGCCGTTGTCAATTGCCTCCCGATAGTCAAGAAGGGCGGCACCATCATCTTTGCCACTCCCTGCCCCGGCTATCGCACTTTATCCGGCTTTGCGCTGATGGACTTCATGAAGCCTTTCCTGCCGGCTAGCCCGGAAAATCAAGAACGTGCCCTGAAATCCTTTTATGACCAATCCAACGGGCTCTGGACGGGATGCGTCTGGTATAAACTCTACGAAGCGATGCTGCACGCTGACGTGCGGATCGTGACGCTTCCGCAGAATCACGCGCTCGCACGCGACATCGGCTTTGACGTTTACGAAGGTGTACAAAAAGCGTATCAGGATGCTCTCGGCCGACACGGAGCCGCTTCTCGGGTCGCGTTTGTTCCCTACGGACGTTACACGGTGCTGGACGCATGATCGCTCGACTGTTCGACGATAGCCGCAGCGGCGAACTGCGAAAATTGATCGGTATCTACGTTTTGCTGATCGGAGGGAACGCGCTCGCGTGGGCGTGGCGCTTTCGCAGTTTGCCGGGCGCCCTGCCTTGCTCGGCACCGCGCTGCTCGCCTACATTTTCGGATTGAGGCATGCGGTCGATGTCGATCATATCGCGGCGATCGACAACGTCGTTCGCAAGCAAATGCAGGAAGGCAAGCGACCGCACTACGTCGGGCTGTTCTTTTCGCTCGGTCATTCCACTGTTGTCGTACTTGCGACACTGGCAATTGCAGCCGGCGCGACGACGTTGCAGAGCCGTTTCGAGTTGTTCAGAGACACCGGCGGTGTGATTGGCACCAGTATTTCCGCGCTTTTCCTGCTGGCGATCGCGATCGCTAACCTGGCGATCCTGCGCAGCGTGTGGTCGAGCTTCCAGCGCGTTCGTCACGGTGGGCGGCTTGAGGCCGGCCAGCTCGACTTGATTCTTTCCGGCCAGGGATTTCTCACACGACTGTTACGGCCGCTGTTTCGGATGATTACCAAGAGCTGGCACATGTACCCGCTCGGATTCCTGTTCGGGCTCGGTTTCGACACAGCAACCGAGATCGGCGTTTTAGGGATCTCCGCCTTGCAGGCTTCGCAAGAAATGTCGCCGCTTTCGATCTTGGTTTTCCCGGCTCTGTTCACAGCGGGCATGATGCTCGTCGATACCACCGATGGTGTCTTGATGGTTGGCGCCTATGGATGGGCTTACGTCAATCCAATACGCAAGCTCTGGTACAATCTGACGATCACCGCAGTCTCGGTGCTGGTCGCGGTGCTGATCGGCGGCATTGAGGCCCTCGGACTGCTTGCCGCCAAGTTCAATCTCGTCGGAACGTTCTGGCTGGCGGTCGGCGCGTTGAATCACGACCTGGAGTCATTCGGCTTTCTCGTCATCGGGTCGTTCGTCGCGTGTTGGATCGTTTCGGCATTGATCTACCGTTGGAAAAGATACGGTGATCTCGTGATGGAAAATCAGTGAAGCTGTGTTTCCTTTCGTCGCCCGGAAATTTTCAACTGACGTTCGAACGTTCCTTGGGTCCGCTCTCGGCGCGGCTGGTTGTCACAACCGCGTAGTTCAGCGACCCGGAATGAAAGCCGGCAAGATCGAGCGCGACAAAAGCGTACCCGCAGGCTTTGATGGCTTGCACCAATTCGGTGTGCCGTTCGATCGCCAAAGCAAACTCGTGCGGCGCAAGCTCCATCCGAGCGACATCGCCATGATGGCGGACCCGGAACTGGCTGAAGCCCATCTCGCTCAGAACACGCTCCGCTTGTTCGATGCGCGCCAATAATTCGCGCGAGACCGGGGTTCCGTACGGCACGCGGCTCGCGAGGCAGGCGGCCTGCGGCTTTGCCGAGTTCGGCAAACCGTAGGCTGCGGCCAACGCGCGGATATCATCCTTGCGAAAGCCGCATTCCAACAAAGGCGAACGAACCTTGAATTCTTGTCCCGCTTTCATGCCAGGACGGTGATCACCCATATCGTCGAGATTGGAGCCGTTGGCGATGGTGGTGAAGCCGCGCTCGCGGGCGACGCGCTCCAGTCCGTTATACAGAGTCGTCTTGCAAAAATAGCAACGATCGACGGGATTGCGGACATAGTCGGGGTTGTCGAGCTCGGGCGTTTCAATCACGAGATGGTTCATCCCCCAGCCGGCGGTGAGCCGGCGGGTGAGTTCGAGGTCTTCCCGTTTGAGGCTTTCCGAACCCGACGTGACCGCCAGCGCGCGCTCGCCCAGCGCCCGGTGCGCCGCATATGCGACCAAGGAGCTGTCGACGCCTCCCGACAGGGCAACGATGACGCTGTCCATGCCGCGCAGGCACGCTAACAACGCCTCGGACTTGGCCTGCAGCTGGTCATCCATCATTACAGCCCTCCCGACCGTGGCATGTCGCCGCGATTGATCAGCGAGGCAATGTAGCCAGCACCGAACCCGTTATCAATATTGACGACCGAAACCGCCGAGGCACAACTGTTCATCATTCCCAGCAGCGCGGTGATGCCGCCGAAGGACGCCCCGTAGCCGACGCTGGTCGGCACCGCGATAACTGGCGCGCGGATCAACCCAGCGATGACGCTCGGCAGCGCGCCTTCCATGCCGGCGACTACGATGACGACGCGCGCGGTTTCGATGTCGCCTATCCGGGCGAGCAGCCGATGCAGACCGGCGACGCCCACATCGGAAATGCGCGTGACCGAATTGCCATAGAACTCCGCCGTCACTGTCGCCTCTTCCGCCACGCGCTGATCCGACGTGCCGGCGCTGACGATCGCAATGCTGGAAGCAGCCAGCGACACCGGCTTACTTACATGAACTATGGTGCCAGCGGTCTCGTTGAACGTCGCCTGGGGAAGATCACGTCGGACCGCGGCGAAGCCGGCAGCGTCGGCGCGCGTGGCCAGGACGTTCTGCTGCTTGCCGGCCAAAGTGACGAAAATCTCGCTGAGCTGTTGCGGGGTCTTGCCCGGGGCGTAGATCACCTCGGCCGCGCCGACGCGCCTTTGGCGGTGCAGGTCAACGGTGGTATGGCCGAGGTGGGCGGTATGGGCGCGGGACAAAGCCTCGCACGCCTCCTCCAAGGACAGCCGCGACTGTTTGTAGTCATCAAGGATTTCGGCGAGACCACTCATCCCTGTTCCCCAGTGTTTGCCGATGCGGTGCTTGCAAGGTGCTTGCGCACCTCGGCATCGATCTCGCGATGCAGTGTCAGGTATGGCAACTTGTGTTCCAGCGCCAGACGCTTGACGTCTTCGTGTTCGACTTTCCAACGTTGTGCGCCACCCCGGTGCAGTTGCACAAGTTTGACCTGCACATCGCCGTAGCTCGTCGGCACGGTTAGCGACGAGCGCGACAGCATGCGCTTGCCCACAGAATGCAGGCGCACGCCGATGGTGGTCGACTCCTCGAACAGCACTTGGACCAAGGTATCGACCTTCTGTTCCTGCGCCAGCACGGAAATCATATGAGCCAGACGGCTTTTCTTCATTATGATCGGGGTGATGAAGACGTCGCTAGCCCCGGCGGAAAAGAGGCGCTCGATCAGCGGTTCGTAGGACTCGGGCGACATGTCGTCAATGTTGGCGGTAATCTCGACATTGACGCGCTCGGTCCAGTAAGGCGCCGCGACATCTTGGGAAATCTCGCCCACCACCACGCGCAGCACATTGGGGATCGCAAAGTCCAGGTGGCCGATGCCGTAGCCGATGCGTTCGGGCGTGACAGCGAAACGTTGGCCGAATTGTCGCACCGTGGCTTTGAGAATCGCAGCACCTGTCGGCGTCGTGGCCTCGCCCGCGACCCCTCCGGTAAGGCACGGCACACCCTTGAGTATCTCCAGCGTCGCCGGCGCCGGCACCGCCAGGCGCCCATGGGCGCAATTTACAAAGCCCGAGCCCAGTTCGACGGCGGTCGAAAGCACGGTATCGACACCCAAATAGTCGAGGCAGATCGCCGCGCCGAAAATATCGACGATCGAATCCGTGGCACCGACCTCGTGGAAAGTGACATCGTCGATCTCGACACCATGGATCCGCGCCTCGGCTTCGGCGATGACACCAAAAATACGCGCCGTCGTCGCCTTGATGTTCTCGTGGAACGGTGAGGTGGCGATCATTTCCTTAATGTCGCGGTAGCGGCGATGGGCGTGTACCCCCCCTTCGTGGCTATGAGGAGCGGCGTGATGGTGGTCGGCATGATGGTGGTCATCGTGGTGGTGATCCGCCGAGCCGCCGCGCACGGACAGTGTCACCGTGGCGCGCGTACCGGTAATGCCCTGCTTCTCGGCTTTCGCGAAGGTCAACTTGAACTCTTCATCGAGCCGCAAGCGCGCAAGTTCGCTCAGCAAATGCTCGCGCGGCACGCCCACGTCGACGAGCGCTCCGAGGTTCATGTCGCCGCTGATGCCGCTGGGGCAATCGTAAAGCAAGGCTTTCATGACACCTTCCTCAAAACATCGACAACGTCCAGCCGCATGTCCAGCAGCGGAGCGTCGACGATGGGTCGGCCGACATCGACGATATCCACTCCGATCCCGGCCAGCGCCTCGATATCGCCCAACTGAACGCCGCCCGCAAAGGCGACTTTAACACCGGAACGAAGGCCGTGGGCCTTCAGCGCCGAAATCGCGCGCGCGGCATCGTCGATCAGGCCGGAATCGACGAAAACGATCGTCGCCCCCCCTGCCGCTACGCGCACGGCCTCATCGCTGATGTCGCCGTATTCGCCACGGATTTGCACGATCATGGTCCCGGTTTCCAAACGTCTGGCCGCGGCCATCGTCGCCTCCAGGCCGCCATGCATGCGGACGAAGTTCTTGTCTATGTAGATAAAGGGCCATTCGGCGATACGTGGCGCGGCGCCGCCGACCACGATCGCCTGGCGGATCATCTCCTTTTGCGAAAACGGCAGCTTTTTCCAAGCGCCCGACACCACCCGCACCCGTCCACCGGCGCGCGCCACGAAACGGGCGGTGGCTGTGGCGATACCCGACGGCTTGGCCATGAGGCCGATCAGGCGCTCTTCAGCCAACGCGATCTCCTTGGGCGATCCCACAATCTCGGTGACCACGGTGCCTGCTTTGACCGGTGTGCCGTCGGCAAGCTGGCTTTTGGCGGTTAGGCCAAGTTCGGCCAGCGAGGCCGGCACGGCGCTAGCGCCGGCGATGATGCCGGGCTCCTCGGCAACGACGCGCGCGGTGACGCGCGCCGTCGCAACCGATTCAAAAAATTTGTCTCGCGGGTCACTCATGACTTTCGTGCGCTGCCGATCAGTGCTGCAAAGCCGATATTGATGCGATCAAGGTAATTGATGGCGGCGAATAAAAGAGCAGCCGCCTTAAACGGAAGTGAACTTCTTAATTTGGCCTTTTTGATCGCAGGACGCCACCGCTGAGTATGAAACTGATCGGGCATCCATGCGTACAACCTCTAAGCCGCGATCCCTCTCTGCTTGAGCCACATGGGCATCAGTTGGCCATCGACTTGGGCCGTTATCTGTGGCGCCAACGCATACATGATTTCGGCCAGCGACTCGCTGACATTGAAGCCACCCACGGCTCCGTCGAAGATCAGAATGTTATCGGTCTTGGCGAAATTGCGGGCGAACGACACCGCTTTGGTCAGACTTTCCACCTTCATCGCGTAGTCCATAAATTCGGCGTTCTGTTCGTCGTTCTCCATCAATTCTGCCTGGGCGCCGACCACCATCAACGGAAGCAGCTTCGGGAAAAATGTGCCCGGATAACCCTTCGAGCAATAGTTCAGAACCACGGCCTTGATCGCGGGATTGGGTGGCGGCAACACGCCGGTGACCAGTGGAATCTTGTCCGCGTAGAGCATGTCGCTGTAACGCGTGAACGGCGTGAGTTTGCGTAAATCGAACTCGTCGACATTGGCGTTGAGAAAATTGCCAAACAGAACCCCGCCGGCAGCGGTGTACGGGATGGGACCGGGGTAATCGATGATCAGGATGACGTCCTTGATGGCGCCCAGCAAAGTGAGGATCTTTCCGTACCATTGCAGATTGAGCTTCGCGAATTCCTTGTCCTGGGCGACGAGATCCGCGCTGGCATCCACGCCCATAATTCCTTCAGGTCCCACCTGCAGCATGCAGGAGCAAAGGAATCTCTTCTGGACGTATTCGGACTCCCAGATCAATCGGGGCAACAGGTTGGCGCTGCGCGGACCGGTGCTCTGATGGTAGGAGGAACGGGTTTCGATCGTGGCGTATGACATGGCGAAAGGCTTGAACAAGCGGCCCATCTGCCTGTGGTAGTGGAGTTCGCGCACATCGTTGTTGTGGGCGTGGATGATCCAACGGGCGTCGTAGGCTTCGGCGATGCCATAAAGGGTACCGATGGCGGTTTTAATGGGAACGCCGCGATCCACCGGAGCGATGCCTTTGGCTTTACCTTGGAAATATTCGTCCAGCCCGAACTTGGCGATGTATTCCTCGGTTTCGCGGAAGCGCAGGCCCACGCCGGCCCGCAGCCGAATATCGGTGGCTCCAGTACGTTTCTCAACCTCATCGCGAATGGTGCGCACCATTTCCGCGTAGGCATGTCCACCGTAGATCGAATAGCCGTGATGCGAGGTCAGAATGTTGACCGAATCCCCGGGACGAATCCTACTCAGATCTATTTTTGCGAAAGTCGCCAGGGTTCGCCGACGTATCTCGGCACGCATCAACTCGGGTGTGGGAGCGGCCACAGGCTGTTGATCGATCGGAAAAAGGTCTGAAGCTTTAACCGAGGTCAAGCCGGGAAGATCCGCGGCCCGCATTTTCAATTCCTTGGGGTCCATGTTGTAGTAGGACGCCCTAGCTTCGGTGGGTGCGAGAGTGTGTATATTCATGATTCAATCCACGCTCGGGTAAAGTTCGTTCGCGGCCAGCAGATCTTCTTTGAGGTAATATTCGGGATATTTCTCGTAGGCTTCCGCCGGCAGGTCCCAGATGGTGGCGTAGGTACCGTACCACTGCCAGCCGGGCGCTTTCAGCCCCTCAACGCCCGCCGCCTTCAACAGTCGCAGTACCGCGGTGATGCAAAGAACTCCGCAGCCGGTACGAATCCCCGTAGCAACTGACAGCTGCTCCGGCGTGCGATGGCCAAGCAGGATCGCCGCCGCCACTTCCCGTGCCTGCGTTTGCCTGCAGAAGCAGATGATCTGGTCGGTGTGCATGTGGGCGGTATGGCAAATACGGGTCACCTCTTCGGGATCGGCCAGGGTCCAGTCGACGCCGAATTCCAGCGGCTGGTTACGATCCTGCATGGTGATGGCATGATGCGGGCAGCGCGTCATGCATAAGGTGCAGTCCAGACAATTGCTGCCGTCAATCTTGACCACCGGATCGCGAGCCGCTTCCCAACTGATGGCGTTGGTCGGGCAGACCCTGACGCAGAAAGGACACTTTCTGCAAAGGTCATAATCAATAACAGCGACGTGATTGACGTGCGGCATTAGCAAATACCTCTGTCGTCGAACGCTACAGTAAACGGCTGCGATACTCTACTTACCGGCAATTGCGCCGCGGTGGTCCGCCAATTCCGCCCGCAGTAAGTTTGCCATTTCCTCGGCCAACTGACCGTTGCTCAGCCCCTGCTTTAGTCCGCGCACCAGTACCGGCGCGACCAAGCGGACCTCGCGGTGCGGACCGGTCAGCGCGACATAGGTGGTCAGTTCCATGCATCCCACCGCCAGGCGCACCCCATCCTTCGCATGCCGGCCCTGTCCACGATGATAATGCACGACGTAAGGTGTAGCGGCCGCCGGATCCAACGCCTGGATAGCCTCGACCACGTGATCCTTGGACTCGGCACCAGTGCCGCCCGTCGTCACAACCAGCCCGTGGCCCTGAAGGCATGCTTCGGTCAATGCGCCGATGGTGCTGTCCAGGTCGTCGGGGACGGCAGGCCCGGCCTCGGCGGCAAATCCCTCCGACTTCAGGAGATCGATGAGGAATGGCGTATTAGTGTCCTTCACGTGCCCAGCGATGATTTCGCTGCCGGTGGGCAGGACGACGGCGCGGCGGGCTACATTCGCGCGGATTTGGCGCTCCATCGCGGTCAAAGCAGTTGGCAATTTTTCGGCGTCTTCCGCGGGCAAGTTGATGAGGCCCAGCACACCCTCGGAATGGATTTGAGCGTCGGCACTGACTCTGAGGCCCGGAATCTGCGACAGGGCCCGTAACAGCGCCGGTCCCCGGCCGGCAATCCGTTCGACCTCGACTTCGGCATTGAGAATGTCCAGCGTCAGCAAATCCGCACGCGCGTCGACGACCACCACCTCGTGTTCGGCCAAACCCAATTCTTTCGCGACCACTGCGGCAATCAGGTCGAGGTTGACGCCGCTCAACTCCAGACCGCGGAAGAAGATTTCGCGCTTGTTGAAGAGATGCAAACTCATTTAAGTCTGTCCCAATACGTTCGCGGTAGACCTAGAAAACATTTCTCCGAATTCTTTGAACTTGTTTTCGAGCGATTGCCCAATGATGGCCAGAGATGCAACTGTGAAATACGTAACGCCGAGATCTTTCATGAGAGGGGCGAGCTTCCATGCGTCCTTCTACGGGCCCGCCGCAACGATTCAGACCAGGTAGTCTTCGCGGATGGGGCTGAAGACATCGATATTGACGATGGTCTTTTTGCCGATGGGGCGGAGCGTGTGCGGCACATTGGGAGGAATGTGAATGACGTCACCCGGGCCCATATGGATGGATTCATCACCGAGGATGAATGTGCACTCGCCTTCCAATATATAACAAAGTTGCTCGTGCGGATGGTGATGCAAGGCCGGCTGGGCGAAGCTTTCAATCTCGTTGATGACCAGCATGCAATTTTCTCCGCTGAAGGCGCGGCGATTGACCCCTTCGCGGGCGAATATGCGTTTGATTGAATCGAAATTTCTCATTTTGCTCATGGTGTTTCCTGTCGACGTGTCCTGTCGAAGAACTGCAAACTATTAGTTGTCCGGAGGAATGCCCCGCTCTCAGTTGAAACTCGCCTGACGGTCATCCCCTGATACCACGGCCGAAGTTCAGTTCTTTTGTCTTAAATCAAAACAGCACTTTGCGATCGAACTGAAAGCACCCGCCTTCAGACCGATAGCGTGATGTTAAATGAAGAGTTCCCTCAGTCGTTCTTGCGTTCACCGAGGCCAAATTCTCGCCATCGGGCATAGGCCGCCTTTTCGTCCTCGGGCGCGGGCCAAACCGTGGGTGGGTAGCGCTCCCCGCCGAAATCGGGATCGGGATCGTAATCGAGATTGATCGTGGCATCGATCAGCATTCGATTCCATTTGCCGGTCCCGTATAGCGCGACATTGCGATCGCGCCGACGGGTCGAGGGATCGAGCCCGGCGCCAAAAGTGGAAGGCATGATGACGATGTCGTTCTCGCCGGCATTCACCCGGTAGGCAATCGCCCAATCGACCGCGGCATAGTCGTGGATATCAATATCGCGGTCCACGACCGTAATGTGTTTGTAGCGCACATGAGCCGCGGAGCTTCCCCAGATCGCGTTTGCCACCTGTTTCGCCTGGTTCCGATAGGTTTGATTCAATTGCACGAGCAGATTGATGCCGGCATGAACCGGTGGGCACCAAACATCGGTGACGCCTGGAACGCCCGCCCGGTCGAGCACATTCCACGCGATTGCCGCGCGCATGACCGAGCTGCAGATTGCATTTTCCGAGAAACTGCCGGGCAACGATCCCTCAATCGTGCCGCGCAAAATCGGATTGTGGCGGTGAGTAATGCAGGTCACCCGGACCGTCGGCCTGGGCGCACGATCGCCGGCGACATAACCTGTAAATTCCGCAAACGGGCCTTCCATGGCGTCGTTTTCGTGATCGAGCTGGAGAAAACCCTCGATCACTATCTCGGCCGACGCGGGGACATAAAGATCGACGGTCTCGCACTTGACCAGCTCGACTGGCTCGCCGCGGATCGCACCCATCACGTTATATTCGCAAACGCCCTTCGGCACCGGAGCGCCGGCGCAAAAGCCAAGAGACGGCTCCCAGCCGATCACGAATGCGATCGGCATTTCCTTGTGCTTTGACTGCTCCCAAGCTGTCGCATGATGCCCGATATGTTGCGCGCGTAACATGAAGATCGGGATCCGATTCCGGTCCGCGATCATGCCTCGATAAATGCCGACGTTCATCACATCGGTTTCGGGATCCTTGGTGACACACCCTGCGTAGGTGAGGAGGTAGCGCCCACCATCAATTCGATTCCAATGCGGCGTGGGAAACTCGTAAAGGTCGACGTCCTTGCCGGTGATCACGTTCTCCTTTACCGGGCCAGTTGCCACGATTTTCGGAGGAATGTCCCCGGTCAGGATGTTGCGGCAGATTTTGACCAGCTCGCGCGAATGGGTGTCGGGCGAAAGCCCGAGCATCATTGCGACCCGACGATAGCTTGACAGGCCGCAACCGAAAATTCGCCGGCAGCGGTTCGAGGTGGCGTTATATTCCTTGATGTTGTTGAACAACAACGCCGGTCCGGTGCCAGCACCTTGGGCCAGGCGCATGACCGTGCCGATCTCGATGTTCCAATCGACTTCGGCGTCGATTTCACGGAGCTCGCCCGATGAACGTAAGGCGTCGATCCAGCCTCTCAGGTCGCCGAACGCGGTCGGCTTGCGCTCGACGCTCATATGCACCCCTTGCAGCGGAGACCGCGCCCGATACACGCGCTGCAATATCAATCTACCATCTTCCGCCGATATGCAACGCGTAGCACGCCACCGACATCGTGAGCGTTGATTGCAGCCTTGGCGATATTTTCGGTTGTGCAATCGGCTGTCAGAACGCACGGCTTGCGAGAAAAGCCCCGCACGCCTTTTTGATTCAACTCAATAACTCCGCCAATGGAGCGGGGTACCGTGCACGATTAATCAAATCCTGGCTGAGGATGAATGATGATGCGCCGTTTCCTGACTGCCACGCTACTTGCCGCGATGGTGTGCACGCTGTCCGTCGTTTCTACGCTCGCACAGGAATTCCCATCGAGAACTATTTTGATCGTGGTGCCCTACCCGGCCGGCGGCAGCACCGACGTGCTCGCGCGCGCGCTCGCCAGCGAACTCAGCCAGGTCTGGGGCCAGTCGGTCATCGTCGAGAACATCGGCGGCGCAAGCTCGATCATTGGCGCCAACAAGGTAGCCAAAGCGGCCCCCGATGGCCACACGTTACTGCTGACCATCGATCCCACGGTGGTAAGCAACCGCTTCCTCTTTAAGGATCTGCCTTACGACCCGGACAAGGGCCTGGTACCGATAACGATGATCGCGCGCAGCGGACAGATGGTGCTCGCTAATCCTTCGTTTCCACCCAACAACCTACGCGAGGTGGTGGACGCCGCCCGTGGCTCTTCAGGCAAGGTCGCCTACGCTTCCTTCGGCATCGGTACGACGGCGCACCTGATGTTCGAGACGATCGGCAAGCGCGAAAACGTGCAATTCCTCCATGTGCCGTACAAGGGGATCATGCCGGACGTTCTCGCGGTGGCAGCCGGCGAGGTGCAGGTTACGTTGGCGAGCCCGGCCACGGCCGGCCCCATGGTGAGAGCCGGTAAAATCAAGGCGCTGGCAATCGGCGGCCAGAAACGTTCGAGCCTCTTTCCCGAAGTCCCAACCGTAGCCGAGGCGGGCTACCCTTACGTCGACTCGGTGATCTGGTGGGGGATCTTCGCGCCCGGCGGCACGAGCGCGCAGTTGGTGGATCGCATCTACCGCGACGTGACAAACATCGTGAAGCGGCCGGATTTCGTCGAGAAATACCTTACCAAGTTTGGCATCGATCTGGTCGCGAGCACGCCGGCCGAAATTGCCGCTACGATCCGCGACGACGTCAAGATCACCGCCGAGATGGTGAAGGCGGCCGGTGTCCAGCCACAGTAGGCCGCTGGAATAGATATTCGGCGGCTAACTGAAACGAAAACCGGAGACAATCACAGGCTAGGATTCATGTCTTTGCCGCGTGAGTTTTAGTCTTCCCGCCGCCTGATTCCGTCTTGCTGGATGAAGTCATATGCCCATCCCAGCGTTTGGCAAATGGCGCAGAGATGCCGAACTGGTCAAGCACCCGCGCCACGATATGGTCGACAATATCGTTGATGGTTTTGGGATGATTATAAAAGGCCGGCATCGGCGGAATTATTGTCACCCCCATGCGCGCCAGCTTCAGCATGTTTTCAAGGTGCAGCTCGGATAACGGCGACTCGCGCGCGACCAGCACCAGCCGTCGCCGTTCTTTAAGAACGACATCGGCGGCGCGATGGACAAGGTGCTCGCCGTTGCCATGCGCGATGCTGCCCAGCGTGCGCATCGAGCACGGTATCACCACCATGCCTTCGGTAAGAAACGAACCCGACGATATCTCCGCCGCCATGTTCGCCGAATTGTGGTAGACCGTGGCCAGCGCGCACACCTGTTTAACGGTGTACGACGTTTCATGCTCGATGGTTCGCCGTGCCCAATTACTGATTACAAGATGAGATTCGACGTCACAGTCCTTGAGTGCCTCAAGTAGACGTACACCGAGGATTGCGCCGGTAGCACCGGTCAGGCCAACGATCAGGCGTCGCATTTGTCTTCCCTCCTTGGCCAAACCACCATCGAGTCATTACAACAAGCGTACTTGCTCATCCGTGCATCGCCTGCAGTCTAGGGAGATAATTCGAGCGTCTCTTTATGACCAAAGCCCTTGCTATTGTCGATCAGAACAATGCGAGCCGGCTGCAGCCGATAGACCGCCGTCCGGGCATAGGCCTGACGCAATTTCAACGGCCCCGCCGCTAATTGTCCGAGGAATGGGTAACGCGCTTCAAGCTGTGCAAGGTGCCGCATTCGTTCACCCTCAGCCACGATCCGGCGAGCCGCACCCACGATCTGCACGCCGCGAATGGCGGCAAAATCCGAGTAATCTGGCGCCACCGTGACTGCAACACGAGGATCTGCCTCGATTTCCCGGGAGTGCTGCGTATCGGGCTCCGATACCCAGACAAGCGCCAATCCGTCGCATGCGTAGAACAAACTTGTGGCGTGAGGTCCGCTCGAACCGAATGTGGCGAGCGACATCACATGATGTGCCGCAAGAAAAGAGCCAATCTGGCGGTCGAGTTCTATATTCATGTTAGTCCAACGCTTTACCACGAAGGCCTCTGGCTTCAGCAACCGTGCCCGTCGACGCTATTTATTCGGGCAAGAAGCCATATCCGTTGGCATTTTTCATCCGATACAAAACTATATCAAAGTATATTCAGACGGATAATGATTTCCTCAATTGCCATACCGGGGTGCTCATTGGAAATATTTGGAAGCCGGTGGATTTAAAGCTAAAACACAACCTTAAACGACTACTCGGAACAGGCTCGTTCGAAATGAAATTGCCCCAAGAACCGTTACATCCCGATTCGCAACCGGCCGCGACGAATTTTATGCCGTACGCCGACAATAGCTCAGATGAAGTAATCATCGTCGACGCCAACGATGTCCCGATCGGAACTGCGCCCAAGCTCGAGGCGCATCGGCATGGATTGCGGCACCGCGCCATATCCATTGTCATTGGCGATCAACGTGGGAGGATGCTGCTGCATCGGCGCGCTGCCGGAAAATACCATTCCGGAGGTCTGTGGACGAATACCTGCTGCAGTCATCCACGCCCCGGTGAGCGCGCCATTGACGCCGCTGTTCGACGGCTCTCCGAAGAGATGGGCATTACCTGCCCTCTCGCGTTTATCTTTTCGATGAATTACCGCAGCGAAGTGTCGAATGGTTTGGTTGAAGATGAAATCGTGCATGTCTTCGGCGGCCACTTCAATGGAATTCCGACGCCAAATCAGTTCGAGGTGTCGGATTGGTGCTGGAAGCCCTTCACCGAAGTCGAGCGTGACGTCGACGAGCGACCCGAAGTCTATTCCGTTTGGTTCCGAAAGATCCGGTATGAGTTCTGGAACAACGTGGTCGGGTCTCTAAAACAGTCCCTTGTGTAGTCGGAGGCGGCCGCGGACTGCGAACCCGGACACAGGCTGGAGCGCGCGCGGGTTGAGGCGTGACCTCCCCTAGGCGCCGGCCATCGCGGCCGCCTTTTTGCCGCCCGGGAATCGCTCCGAGTCATCAAGATTGAAAATGCGCTTGGCGTTGAGTCCGAGAATTTGCCGCTTGGCCTGTTCGTTGAGGAATGGCAGATCCCAGATCGTGCTCGGCAGATCCATGTCCCAGTGCGGATAGTCGGATGAATACAACAACTGCGTCTCGGCATTAATCATTTTGAAGGTCAATTCCAGCGCTTCCCGGTTGTTGACCATTTCCATCGGCTGGCTCGTGTAAAACATGTCGCGCATGTATTCGCTCGGCAACCGCTTGAGCGACGGTGCCTCCGAAGTCCGCATGCGGAAGTCGTTATCCAGGCGCTGCATCAGCCACGGGACCCAGGCCAGGCCGGATTCGATCCAGATCACCTTCAGTTTCGGAAATCTCTCGGGCAGGCCGTTGACGATCCAATTGGCGCAATGCACCGCGTTGAAGAAGGTGAACCCGACTGCATGGGCGGTGATAAACCGGTTGGTCAGAGATACGAGTTGGTCGTTCCAGTTATAGGAGGCATGGAACGACAGCGGCAATCCCGCCTCTTCGAGCAACGCATAGGTCTTCATATAGGCGTTTTCGTAGACCGGTTTGTAGCGGGTCGACACCACCATGAATCCAATGACGCCCTTACGGCCGGCGAATTCCTTCACCGTGCGGTAGGTCGCTTCCGGATCGTTGAACGGCAGATACAGCATCGAGCGCAGGCGGCTGTTCGACGGCAGGATGACCTAGGTGATCCAGCGATTATAAGCGCGCGCCAGAGCGACTTCGACTTCGGGCTGCGGATGCAAGCCGAGAAATAGCATCGGTGTCGGAAACAGACAGGCATAATCGACGCTGAGCGCGTTCATCCAGCGCAGCGTCTGCGCGACCTCGCGGGGCTGCCCGAGTTCCGCGATCTTTTCGCCCTTACGCGTCATATAGCGCGTCACCCGGCCGCCGACATCCTGATAGCCGGGCTGGTCATACAGCACGGCCCCCGGCCCCTTGTACTGGTAGGTATTGATGGCGACCTGGCGAAGCGAAGGGTCCTCGATGTATTCGAGGATTGGCGCAAAATTATCGGTTTCATAATGATGGCAATCGACGTCGACGATCAGCACGTCGTCAAGCCCACGGGCGTCGGCCTGCTGGCGCGCATTGGCGAGATGGCGGCTACTGCTGTAATCCTCGACGTTGAGATCGTAGGTCGGGTCGCTGGAACGGATGCGCATCGAAAGCTCTCCTACCGTGTACCCGAAAAACTCTGCCACATGCCGAGCTCGAACAACTCGAGATTGGCGCCCTTGAGCAGCCCCGAGGCTGTGACCATGATGCTGGTGGCGCTGATGTCGCGGGTGTCGCCGCAGGGCGTGAAGCGCCGGCCGGCATCGACCTTCTGCGAATAAAGCTGCACGCAGGCCTTGAACAGCCGCTGCAGCGTGGCATCCGGGAGACCGTCAACCGCGCCATTTGCGACGAGCAGCTCGATCGACTGGACGACGTTATCGACCTGCCCGTCAAACGACGACGTAGATGCCATTGTCATGTTCGGTCACCTGATATCGTTTGAGCGCGAGCTTGCCGTCTCCGGCGCAGCGGCCGGTGGCTATATTGAATTCCCAGCCGTGCCACGGACAGACGATATGCAGCACGTTTTCGCTGAACCGCATGCCTTGATAGGTCTTGTCCGCAGCGAGCACTTCCTCGACTTTGTGCACGATCAAGCCTTCGCATACCGGCCCGCCCTGGTGCGGGCAGACATTCCGGAACGCGTGCAGCACGCCGCCGGCACGGATTACGCCGATTTGATCGGAGCCATTGGCGATAACTTTGCGCGCGCCCTCGCCCAGTTCTGCCGAATTACAAAGGAATACTTCTGCCATCGTCTGCCGTTCTATTGTCCTTTACGAGCCCGCGCTGCCAGGCTTGCTGCAAGCCGCCGTATCAACATCTCCGGCAACCGCAGCAAAGCATAATCT
>Ga0075520_1000149_pt1 | contig 26067 bp, 24 predicted proteins | sample NGEPerB_FD_75100 | JGI IMG/M metagenome (GOLD analysis project Ga0075520, IMG submission 75100) | Arctic peat soil microbial communities from the Barrow Environmental Observatory site, Barrow, Alaska, USA - NGEE PermafrostAB12-B | ecosystem: Environmental > Terrestrial > Soil > Wetlands > Peat ... | reverse complement strand
TACGTAGGCGATGGTCGAGCGGATTTTGAGCCTGCGCTCCTTTGCAACAGCGTTTTCGCCGTTCGCGAAAGTCGACTGGCGTCGCTATGTAGAACTCACTCAATCGCGACGGTGGAATTCGACTCATTTGATACAGTCACAGATTGTTTGTACTCACTCAAATCCTAGGTCCCCCACGCAGGGCCGGCGCGTCGAGGATTTGCGGGGCTTCCGAGCCGAAACGCGGAGACAACACCGTCAGTAAGGGGTCGAAGCGACTCGCCGTTGAAGCAGCGTCGTTGGGCTCCCGTCGAAGCGAGGGCTCTCGCATTACGACCACCCAGCTGGTGGCTCCACACGTCATTGAAAAGCATGACTCGCCCTTGATCGTCGACGGCGTCATTTACGTTGACAGCAACTTCTCGATGGGTGTCGTCGTCCGCCGTAATTGCGACCGGAATCAGTCGATCGAGGCCACCTAGCTTGTAGGTTATTCTCACCCCTTCGACGTCACCTGCACCGTACATGACGCGTTGAATGCCAGGGAAAAGGAACAACAAATGACTGTAGAATGCGTCGATGGCAAGGGCGGGCAGCAGCCAGCGGGTAAGGGTATTGTCGCCCCAGGGGCGTTCCGTAGTCCAATATGCGAAATAGCCAACGTGGACATTTTTCGACTTGTCTGAACTAACTCGATACAGCATTGAGGATCCCAGATCGCCGGCCCAGGGTTGTGTCGATACGATACAGATGGGCACTCGACGAACGAGTTCATTCAGCAGCTCACGCAAGGTCGCTTTTTCCGGAGCGTTTCTGGAAACGTCGGTCGTGTATGTCAACAGGTCCGCCTTCAAAGGCAATTGTTGACGATTCTGATTTACAGCAGAGGCTGGACCGGGCCATGCCGGGCGGACCTCATGTGTACCTAGCTGCGACATCAGCAGATAGATAGCCCAGAGGAAATGGCTTCTGCGCACGACCTCCATAACGGCCTACTTGGATATAGTCGTAATGACGTAAGCGCCAATTGTTTGCAAGGCTATTGCGATGCGTCAAAATACTAAGAAAGCAGACTAGTCGGTCATTATTGGAAATTCATTTTCGGTTGTCTTGGTCGGGCAGAAGACATGCAATATAATGCGCGGGAAAGTCGCAATATAAGCCACTTAGGCGACACTAGCCTACAACTACGTTTGAATGCCTATATCAGGTCGTGAAATGAAAAAATTATGACGTCCAATGAGCGACACCTCGTCGCCCAGCGCATCACGCGCGGATTTGCCTGGCAATGTCCACGCGCCGAATCGTGTCCTAACCCCAAGTCTTCACGAATTAGGAAGCCGCCGCGCGACACAAGCGACCAAACCTGGTGCGTCATATAGGTTTTGACTGAGCCTTGATCGTGTCGTGCGATTACAATAAATCGGCAGACCGTTTGTTTACGAAGTCATTGTCACCTACTTGGCACAGCGTTGTTAGGCGATTGTCAATCGAATCTACCAAACGGTATCCTCTAAAATGACGTTCCGGGACTTGCAGCGTCACACCGAACCACAGCCAGAGTTTTGCCCGCGGTATGCTCCTGCACATTCGTGCACTGCTAAGGGCACGGTGCTGGTGGTGGACGACGAGCCGATCATTTTGCGGGGATTGGCGCGTTTGCTGGAGGGCAACTCTTACTTGGTCGTGCCCTGTCAGACACCGAGCCAGGCCATTGAGCGTGTTCTGTGTGACGATGTCGTCCTGGTAGTCACTGACATGACGATGCCAGAGATGTCCGGATTGGAGTTGCTGCGCATCCTTCACGAACTCGACGCCGGACTGCCGGTGGTGCTCATGTCGGGACATTCCGATCCCGACCACATCCTGGAAGCGCTTGAATGCGGTGTCAGCGAATACTTGATCAAACCGCTCGATATTCCAAGGTTAAGACAAGTGGTGGAGCGATTGTCACGACCGCCAAGCGCAGTCCGCAAAGATGGCAACCTGAGAACGTCCGCAGGCAGCTAATGCCTCGCGGGGACCGATGGCTTCAACGTCTTCGTGGAATGGCATTTCGCTGTTCATAGCCGAAGGCTATCCGTAGTCAGGGGGGTCGAGGCGTACCGGGTTTGATTAACCCCGTGGCAATGGCAATATGACAGAAGTGTTACAATAGCGGCGGGCGGGCTGGTCGAAGTGTCATAAGACAGAGTTTTCAACTCTGTCACGAAATCTTCACCATTCACGAGTACAAGGTCTCGGCAATGACGCGTGTATTGGTCATCGAAGACGAGCCAGACGTCGCCGAGCTGCTTGAGTACAACCTCCAAGCGGCCGGCTTTCAGACGTGCGTTTGCGCTACGGGTCAAGAGGGTCTGCGCATGTCACAGGAAGTGCATCCGGACATCGTACTATTGGACCTTATGCTCCCTGACATGCCAGGCATGCAAGTTTGCCGAGTCCTCAAGTCTCTGCCTATCACCAAGGACATTCCGGTGGTCATAGTCTCCGCTCGGAGCGAAGAGATAGACCGCGTTGTGGGATTTGAAGTGGGCGCCGACGACTACGTGGTGAAACCGTACAGTGTTAGGGAATTGCTACTGAGACTGCGACGCTCCCTGGATCGTCATGCGAGTAACCGGGGCAATGAAGGCCTCCTCAGGGCCGGGGTTATCCGGCTAGATCTCAACTCGCATCGGGCTTGGGTGGCCAACGAGGAAGTGGACCTAAGAGTGACCGAATACAAACTCCTTGTCGCACTTTGCGAGAATCCGTCACGGGTGATGACGCGAGAACGGTTGCTCGAACTAGTTTGGGGTAACGGATCGAGCGTGGCGCTGCGAACGGTCGATGCCCATGTCAAAAGGCTTCGTGATCGCCTGGGTGCCGCGGGGCCACAAATCGAGACGGTTCGCGGCGTAGGCTACCGCTTGACGGGTGAGCCTTCATTGCGCCGAACGGAGCCTACGTCGAGTTCGACGGCCATCGCAGGTGGTGACGTCGGTTAAGTCTTGCGTGACGAAAGAGTGACAACATCGTTCGGCCGCCTTCACTGGAATGTGACAACAGTGTTGGTTCAGTGACACGAGGCTGTTGCGAAACCATGTTGAAATACATTGCGGAAACTAGGACGCAATGGTCACATTCTGTTTATTGCTCGTTGCAAGCCTCTCGGTCTTGCTTACGCTGCTAGCGCATGGTCTCGTGCACTGGTTGGCTGCCCAACAAGGTCGTCACAAGGCGGGTACAATGCCGATTAGCGTGTTGAAGCCTTTGAAGGGCGTTGACGACGAGCTCGAGGCGAATCTTGAAAGCTTCTGCAGACAAACGCACCCCCAATACGAAATCATCTTTGGCGTCGCCGACAAGTTCGACCCGGCATTGCCCATTGCCCGCAGTGTGGCGGCGCGTCATTCGAAGCCACCCATACGCGTCATTGTGGGCCAGTGTCCGACCGGACTCAACCCCAAAGTGCGCATATTACGCGCCCTGATCCGGAACGCCCGACACGACGCCTTGCTGATTTCGGACTCAAATGTTCGGGTGAATGAGCACTATTTGGCCACGATCGCGGCAGAGCTTGAAGATCCGCGGGTCGGGTTGGTTTCCAATCCAATCATCGGCAAAGGCGACGCAACCCTTGGGTCAGCTCTCGAGAGTCTGCAGCTCAATTCTTACGTGGTCCAAGGCCTAGCGCTAGCCAATTTCGTTGGTAAGCATGCCTGCGTCGTTGGCAAATCGATGTTGCTGCGGCGTAGCGCTCTGTCGCAAATTGGTGGTCTCGGAAAGTTCGCCGACGTATTGGCCGAAGACTATCTGATAGGACGTGAAATAAGACGAGTTGGTTACCGGGTAGTCACGAGTCCAAGTGCCATAGCGACCATAAATAGATCTTGGACTTTGCAGAAACTTTGGCACCGGCATCTGCGCTGGTCGCAAATTCGTCGAACGCTGGGTGCTCCCGGGTACTGCTTGGAATTAGTATTGTTACCCCACATGTGGTTGTTGGCCACCATTGTAAGTGCGTTGTTCGTTGGCATGCCCAATTCGAAAACACCACCAGGGTTAATTGTAGCGGCCTGTGGCATGGCTTACGCCGTCACGTGGCTGTCGGAATTGATTGTGACCCTGCGCTGGAGCGGACGGGGTTCATTAAAGGCCCCGTTGATAATTCATCTTACGTTGCGTCAACTGGTACAACTCGTTTGTTGGTCCGTCGCATGGTTCAAGAACGAAGTTACTTGGCGCGGAAATCACTTGCGCATAGGTAAAGGTTCGAAACTGACCGATTCTCGTCGAACCACGCGGCAGCCGTCGCCATCGTTCGCGCGGCAGGCTGCGTAATTGATGAGGTTTGTCTTGTGCAATTAGATATCATATCCCTTGAAATGGGCTACGGGCACTTGCGTGCAGCCTACCCAATTGCTGACGCCCTGGGTTGCCCCGTATACCTCGCAGATAAACCGCCAATTGCAGGCGAGAAGGATGCGAGGCTTTGGCAGTTGATACGTCGCGGACACACGTTCTTATCGCGCCCGAGCGAAAGTGATTGGTTGGTGCGCCAGGCCAACGCCCTGATGGATCTTGTCACAATCATTCCGCCGATGCACGAAAAGGCGGACCAAAGCAAACCCGACTTTGCCACCAAGTTCATCCATCAGCTCATCAAACGCGGCCTCGGTCGAGGCCTCGTCGAGTATTTGCGAGCACGCAAGTCTGCTTTAGTCACGACTATCTATGCGCCAGCGCTTGTAGCGAACGCAGCCGACATTGAACGAATTTATTGCGTAGTCACGGACGCAGACGTTCAGCGGGTGTGGGTCCCGTACAATCCGGCGCAAAGTCGAATTCACTACTTTGCGCCGAGTGCGCGCGTCGCACGTCGACTTCAGGCCTATGGCGTGCGCGAGAATCATATTACACTGACGGGCTTTCCGTTGCCGCATGAGTTGACACAGCCTGGTGCGCTGGAAGAGCTGCGAAAGAATGTCGCACGTCGCATTGTCCGCTTGGATCCCGAAGGCACCTTTAGGAGGCTGCACGCCCCAATGTTGGAAAGGCTGCTGGGCGAGTTGCCGGAGGATAGTTCGGGGCCCATCACGTTGACCCTAGCCATAGGTGGAGCGGGAGCCCAAGCGAACCTAGCGGAGGAGGTGCTGCCTCGAATAAGGGACAGAATCCGCGATGATCGATTGCACCTCAATCTCGTTGCCGGAACTCGGCCAGAAGTGGCCCAGCGATTCGCTAAAGCGATTGAAACTTCACGTTTAACTTCCAGACTCGGTCGGTCCGTGCACATTGTGCTTGAACCTTCTTTTGAGGCTTATTATCGCCGATTTAACGCGCTGCTGCCCACTACCGATATTCTTTGGACCAAGCCAAGTGAACTCAGCTTTTACGCGGGCTTGGGGCTGCCCTTGATCTTGTCACATCCAGTTGGAACCCATGAGCGGTACAACAGACGCTGGCTGCGAGAACAGGGGGCTGCCCTAAAACAGCGTCGTGCGGAATACTTTGCCGGCTGGTTTGACGAATGGCTAGCTGACGGAACCTTGGCGGCGGCCGCTTGGTCCGCATTCACTCGGATCCCGTCGGACGGCACAGTGAATATCACTCGAGCGATGTCAGAATTCAAGACCAAGGGCCCCTCCGAACTTACACACAAGTTGCCCACATGATGCCACTTTGTCATGGAGAGGTTGTAGCAATGGGCGGTGATCAACGTAAGCATCAAGGTCGCCCAAGCACGGGCACGACGCGCGCTGGTTAGCGACTCCCGTGGCCTGCTTACAGTAGCGGCCCTAACGGCTCTGCTGCTGCTCTCCTGCTGGCCACGGATTGAAAATCCGCCTAATCACTATTCTAAGATCCCCCAACCAATTCGGCTACGACCGTCGGCGTTGTCCGACCTAGTGGTACTGATGGTTCTTGACGGTGTGCGTTGGCAAGACGTATTTCAAGGCGTCGATCCACTCCTTGAGCGGCGCTTTGGCCCCGTACATCAGAGCGCCCGTCAACCGCACGAACTCTTACCGAATCTATACCGGCTCGCGTCCAATGGCGGGATGCTGATTGGAAATGACGCCGCGCCGATGTTCGCGAGCAGTCCGAGTACCGTGTCTCTCCCCGGTTACTCGGAAATATTCTCCGGACGCACGCCGACTTGCGAGAACAATGACTGTCCGAATACCAGGGAGCCTACACTACTCGATGAATGGATAGAAAAGCGGAGCGCCGATCGACTTGCGATCATTAGCTCTTGGTCCAGAATTCCTAGAGTTGCGGCAAAGGACACGTCTCGCATCACCGTAAGTGCCGGGCGTACCGACCTTTCGCGGCCCGAATCTATTTATCAGGACGCGGAGCTGCGCAGCCAGTACTACCGCGGGACAAGCAGCGACCCTTGGCCAGGCGCGGACAACTACCGTCCAGACCGCTTTACATCCGCAATCGCGCTAAGATACCTCATGGTGCAGCGTCCTAATTTCCTGTTCGTGGGATTAGGTGATACGGATGAATTTGCACACCGTGGCGACTATGATGGCTATATTGGAGCGCTGCGTAGCGCCGACGTGGCCATTGGTGTCGTGGGTGATTGGCTTGAAACGCAACGCGCTCAAGGTCGGCGCGCGATGTTCATCGTAACCGCTGACCACGGGCGTTCAGCAGGTTTTCAACACCACGGCGGCACGCCCGAAGCTTCCCGGGTATGGGCACTCTTGTCCGGTTTTGGAGTGATGGAACATCGGATCTCCAATATTCCATCGAACCGCTTAGCTGATCTGGCCCCGACAATTCGCGCGCAACTCAACCTCCCGAAGGATGACGATAGTCGCGCGGGCGAATCACTACTTCAGAATGTCTCACCCGCAACCATCTATTACGTATCGAGACGAGCAAACCGCGAGAAGCCGCCATCTAGGGCTTTGGGTTTGAGTTCAGTGGTGGGCGTGCGGGCGTCCTCTCCCTTTGGAAAGTCTTGCCCCGAGTGAACTCAGATTATGGCTTTCGTGTGTTAATTATGACAATTCAGTTGCAATAGTGACGATTTGCTCGGCGCAACGGTCATAAGAGCCGTCCCCGTGGCGTTGAAAGTCACTGCTGGAGCAACCTTGTCACCTGATCTTCACAGACTCGACGAAAACTTGCCTTCTGGTTCCGGAACATTCCGCTTGCGCCTCGACCGGCGATGACGGTGCAGGGGTTGCAGGAAGGAATAGTAGGAATGAGGATTAGAATGCGCTTTCCCGACTTTCGGGCAATGCAAGTCGTGGCGGGGGTTGGGTGCGCGATGGCCGCGGCAATTCCCAGCTTAGCTCAGGCTGCGGACTGCTCCACGTTGACTCACCCCGTGTATATTGCTGGCTCGACCGCCGTTAAACCTTTCTTGGCGGCCATAGCGAAGAGTCTTATAGCCGCGAACCCGCCAATCACGGTTATTTACTCGAGCCAAGGCTCCTGCGTTGGCGTTACCTACATGACCGCTTCGCCTGCTGGCACAATTGGCGGGACGCCCTCCATCTGGGATTCTACTGGGACAGAGTCAACCTGCACGGCAGATGTAGCCGGCAATCAGGTGGATATTGGCGTGTCCGATGTATACCCCTCCACATGCCCTTCTCCGAACGCGCCGGCGAACGGCGTCAAAGATTTTCATGGACCAATTCAGAGCATGACCTTTGCCGTTCCACTCGGGTCGCAGCAGCAACAAATCAGCGTGGAAGCGGCCTATATGGTCTTTGGGTTTGGTGCCGATACGGCGGCCCATACTGTCGCGCCATGGAATGACGCGACAGCGCTGGAAGTGCGTAGCGCTTCTTCAGGAACTCAGCAGATGATTTCAGCAGCGCTTGCTCAGGTGGGCAGTGGCTTTGTGGCCGCCAAAGTCAAGGGTGTGTCCAACGCCAGCGGCGGAGCCGTACTAACCGGGCTAACGGCTCTAGCGAACGCCAACAATCAGGAAAAGGCTATTGGTTTTCTTGCAATGGATGTGGTCGATTCGAATCGAGCCAGCGTTAGGCCGCTTGCCTTTCAATTCGTGGGTCAATCTTGCGGCTACACTCCTGATTCCGACCCAACTAAATGGGACAAGCAGAATGTGCGTGACGGCCACTACGCAATTTGGGGCCCACTTCACATGCTGACACCGGTCGGCTCGGATGGCAAAGCGACGAACCCCGATGCCCAGACTATCATTAGTCTTCTCAGCGGCGCCCCAACTGTCGATCTTATCGCGGTGGAGGCGACAAAGGGTGTAGTTCCCGACTGCGCGATGCGTGTGTCCCGCACTTCCGAAGTGGGAGCCATGGCGAGCTACATGCCGCCCCACTCCTGCGAATGCAAGTTCCTAGCGGACGCAACAGGCGCCACCAGTTGCCAGGTCTGTACGACTGCAAATGGCACGACTTCAAGCGAGTGCACCGACCCGGCTAAGAAGGTCTGCAACTACGGCTATTGTGAGGTGCAGTAACATGGGAACCATTAATATACGTTTTTCGGTTTTTGCTTCAGGCTTGTTTGGCGCAATGATTCTGATGGGGGTTGCCTGCTCGTCAGACAAAAATACGAACGCCACGCCCACTAACGGCGGCTCGGGTGCTACCGGTGGAAACTCGAGCGTCGGCGGTTCGACGGGAACTACAGGTGGCTCCACGAGTTCCGGAACATCCGGTGGCAGCACCAGTGCCGCTGGCGGAAGTACCTCGGCAGCCACCGGCGGTGCCGGAGGCGCTTGTGTACCGGACAGCACGAAGACATGTTATTCGTGTCCGTCGACAAACAGCGATTACTTCTATAACGCTTGCAGCTCAGCTGCTTGCTACAAATTCGACAACGCCGGGAAGAATATTCCCAATCCGTTACCTGCCATTCCTTGAATCTGTGCGTTCTGGCACCATTGAGTGACATCGCCACAACCGTACCCACTCGCGCGCCGTCCATTCATGTACGGCGCGCGGCTGTGAGTGCCTTTGGTTTGAAACAAAATCGTGACGAAGAAGACGATTTACTCGAGTTTGTTACATGTTGGTGGCACCTTAGTGCCGCGATTCATCAGAACTGATGGGTCCTTCGGACCGGCCGCTGCGCGGCCATCGCGGCCCTATTCTTATTTCGTTGGGCTTCGCCCAAACCCGAATTCGCTTCGCGAATTACTAGTACCTCAATTCAACAGAATTGCGGTACTAGTGGCCGTATTGCTGGTTACCGTCACGGCAATTGCCGCTACGGACGACGCAAAAACGGACGTCGAGATTAGTGCCACGGCCTCGGAGTTTTCCGCGGCTCCAGACACGAGCGCAGCTGCCTCGGCTGCTCCCAGTCCAGCACCGTCGCCGACTAATGCGGCCCCCGCTCCGTCGACCGGACCCAATATTCAAGGACCGAATTCGGAGAATACGTCGGGCCAAAATTCAACGGCTGACGCATCGAGGCCATTGCCCAATGTAAATGGGGTGCCGCAATTAGCCCAGCAGTCATCGCCGGTGCCAGCAATTGCACCGCCACCGGCCGCCACGGTGACGAGTGCGCCGCCGTCGGCGAGTGACTCGAATCTCGGCCGGTCTTTGACGGAAGGGTATCGAATCTCCGGTTACTTTCAGGCGCAATATGAGTCACATCAGGATTCAGAGGACCAGTTGCGTCAAGGCGGTGCGCTACTTAATCAGAACAGGTTTCTATTGCGCAGGGGTCGCGTTCGCATTGCTAAGGACTGGGACTACGCGGCACTTCTCGTCGAGTTCGACGGTAACACGGTGCGCGGTCCGGCCTTTCGCTGGCAAAAAGCCGAAGCCTCACTGGTCTACGGTCGCTCGCAGGAAAAAGACGTTGCCCCACTTGTTCAATTCACGATGGGCATGTTTGACCTGCCGTTTGGTTATGAGCTCGTAGAGTCCCCCAAATCTCGACCCTTCATGGAGCGTTCGCTGGGTGGTCGTGCCTTGTGGCCTTCCGAGCCTGACGTGGGTGCACGCCTATCAGGACAGCTCAAATTCTTCCGCTACGCGGTGGCTCTGACCAATGGCGAGCCGCTCGACGAAAAATCCGGGCTAGGTCTGCAGGATCCCAACAACAACAAAGACGTTACCGTTAGGCTAGGGGCCCTCACGAAACCCACGACCAAAGTCACAGTATCGGGTGACGTGACGTACAACGTTGGCAAGGGTTTTCATCCGGGAACGGATGCGACGAAAGCCTCCACCAGCTGGCAGGACAAGAATCACAATGGCTCCGTTGACCCCGGCGAGATCGTTGGTAACCCAGCCCTGTCCGCTACCCCCTCGATGAACTTCTCACGGTGGGCTATCGGTGCCGATGCGCAAGTGGCCTTTGAGACTAAAATCGGCAAGTCGATGCTCTACGGTGAGATTGTCGTGGCCCAGAACCTGGATCGCGGCCTATTCATCTCGGATCCCGTTGCGAATGTTGGCGGTCAAAATATCCGGCAACTGAGTTACTACGTCGCGTTCATACAAGAAGTTACGCCCTACGGCTTGGTGGGTTTCCGCACGGACTACTACAACCCCGATGCGGATTTTCTCGATTCACGCGCAGGCCAGCAAATCCCCACATCCCAGGAGATTCGAAACTACTCGCCTCTTGTGGGATTGGTACTGCCAGATCGTGCCAAGTTGCTCTTTGAATATGACATACAGAGCAATTTGCTAGGCCGCGACACTAGTGGAGTGCCGGCGCACTACCCGAATAACCAATGGACACTTCGCCTGCAGGTGAACCTATGAAGGCGGCAATAAAACTGCTGTGCGTGGTGTTGTTGGCGATTTCCTGCTCGGGAAATAACGCGTCGAAGACCGGGACTGGGGAACCGCTGGTAATTAAGGTCCAGTTGCCGAACAAGACCATTGTACTGGCGCAATTCATTGCAGGACCTTTGCCTGGGACGGTACCGACGGATTCCGGCTTGGGTACAGGTGGCAATAGCAGCCTTGATGCCGACGCGGGAACACCTAAGGTACTCCAAGCTACATTCCAGGACTCAGAACGCTTCGTGGTTCCCGGACAGGCCAATGTTGCAATCAATGGGCTGACTTCCAAGGACGTAGCCGCTGTGGGTCTGGCTTTGGAGGGTTTTAGCACCGGATACTGGGTAGTACCCGTTGGATTCCTTGATGGAGCGACGCAGCAACCGACCTGGGAGGCAATCGCGGATTTTGGCCCCAATATTCCGCCTGGTTATCGCAATGTGAATTACGTTGCGGTTGATGGCAATGGCCACGCCGGCTTGCTCCAATCGCAGAAGGTTTGCGTTGCGAGTCGTTATCCCAACTACTTTCCAGGCTGCCAGGCAAGCCCTAAGACGCCTGCGGCGGTTATCTCTTTGAGTTGGGACACGAATGTTGACTTGGATCTGCAAGTTCAAGCACCCGATGGCAGCTTAATAGATTCCAAGAACCCGGTTACCGTTGACATCGACGCCTCGACCCCCATTGTGCCGGCGGATGCGGGGTACATCGACCGTGACTCCAATGGCTACTGTGCGATTGACGGAATCCGCAACGAGAATCTAATTTGGCAAAATGTGGCACCCAACGGTCCATACGGAATTTATGTGAATCTCTTCGACGCTTGCAAGCAGCCAGTAGTCCATTTCAACGTGTCCGTATACACCGCTGTGACCGGCGACGGGGGAAACAAGACATTGCAATCGTGGTACAGCGCAGACGGCATCCTTCTAGATTTCCAAGCGAACGGGGGCTCAAACCGCGGGTTTTTCGTGTCCGAATTCAATTTCCAATAGTCAGGTAGACAACCATGCTGATAGAAAAACTTTTGAAGGTCGCATTGCTCGGCTCCAGCTGGGTCATGTATTTGCTCCTGGGGTTGTCGGTTCTCTCATTTGGCGCAATGTTAGAGCGCTGGTGGTATTTTTTCCGCCGCCGCGGTGATATCGACGACCTCGGAGGAAAATTCATGGCGGCATTGGAACGCGGGGAAGACCATGAGGCCTGCGAAATGCTCAAGAAGAGCCGTATGGTAGAAGCCTCGGTTCTTGAACCTGCAATGCGAATGCTGCCGGGAGGTCCTGAAGCGTTGCAGGACGCCATTGACAGCGAGTTCGTCAAGGTTCGCCAGGACATGGAACGAGGTTGTACCCTGCTCGGCACGCTGGGCAATAACGCCCCGTTTATCGGCCTATTTGGCACGGTAATTGGCGTTATAATTTCATTTCAACAATTGGGAGTAAACCAAGCCAGCTCAGCGATGGCTAGTGTTATGGGGGGCATTGCCGAGGCCTTGGTGGCTACTGGTGTGGGGCTATTCGTGGCGATTCCGGCCGTTGTCGCCTACAACCTGATTCAAAAAGCCATTGGCGACATTGAGGGCAACGTAACGTCGCTCACCAAACAGATCACGGCGCTGCTTAAGGCTGAAGCCAACGGCATGACCTTTGGGCGGGGCGGATCACACCACAAATTGGCACTCGCAGTGGGCGCGGAACGCCACTCAAAGTAAGGAGATACAATGGCAGCCGTAATGGACGCAAGAAAGGGTAGGGGCGGACCCATTGTGGGCATCAATGTGACGCCCATGGTTGACGTCGTGCTTGTGCTTCTCGTGATCATGATGGTGTCAGCGGTCTACATCGTGTCACAAAGCCTGAAGGTAGAATTGCCGAAGACTGCCACTTCCGATCAACCTGCGAATGCACCGCTCGCGGTGACGATCACCAAAGAAGGCCAGTACCTATTCGAGAAGAAGCCTATCGATCAGGCGGGCTTAGTGGCGGCAATGAAGAAGGCAAAGGCCGGCAACCCAGATGCCAGCCTCGTTATTACTGCGGATCGTATGGCCTATCACGGTGAGGTCGTCCATGTGATCGATCTTGCAAAGATTCAAGGCATCACGAAATTTGCCATCAACGTAGAACGCACTCAATAGAGGCACCCGTGGTACGTCGGAAGAAGGGTCGCTCAACCCTATACATAGTCAGCATCGGGTTTCACCTGTTGCTTGCTTTGGCGATCGCATTCATTCCGCAAAAGCGCTTGCGCGAAGTCGTCGGCATTGCATTTGCTGAAACCAATAAGCACGAAGATAAACCTAAGTCTGCACCGCCGCCCCCTCCGCATGCTGAAAGTAGACCCAATCGAGCGCCGATGGCGCACGCTGCGGCCGAAGCGCCCGCCGGTGGCGAGGATACGACGGCCAAGTCGAATACGGCATTTACCGATATTGGCATTTCGTTGGATTCCGCGTCGGCAGATGGTTTAGCCATTAACATGGGCCCGACTGTTAAAGCCAGTGCCGCAATTAAGGCAGACCTGGGACCGTCCAAACCGAAATTGCTCGTCGCAAAGAGCAATGAGGTGCCCTGCACTGAAGAACTGGTTAAGGCGGTTCCACTGTCCAGGCCTTCGCCTAAGTACACTCCCGAAGCCGAAAATGCTGGCATTGAGGGAAAAGTGAGGTTGGACCTTAAGGTCAATGAACGCGGTGAAGTGGAAACAGCCAAGGTGCTACAGGGATTAGGGTATGGATTGGATGAATCGGCAGTTCAAACCGTGAAGGGGTGGAAATTTCGACCTGCTACTCTGTGCGGAAAGCCTGTTGCCGCATCCTTCGTCGTGTCCGTGGTGTTTTCGGGATCATGAGCATCAAACAATCCCTTGCCGCCTTCTTTTGTGCGGCCCTGGCGACCGAAATCGTCATGGGCCAAGTGCAGGCTTCAGCCGGTGCAAAAGCACCGAAAGGAACTCCGGCTTCCCCCTCAGATATTGCAAAAAAGCCCGTCGGAAAGGTTACAAAAGTACCCAAACTCGTTCACTTCGAGCATGCCACGTTGCCAGCCGATGCTCAGACGTTGGCGGCCTCTGCCGCTGTGGTTCTCGAGCTTGCCATTGACGCTCAAGGCAAAGTGGAATCGGCCTCTGTTGTTGAGTCCGCGGGTGAATTGTTGGACAAGGCGGCCGTCGACGCCGTAGGCAAATTCGAATTCGAACCAGCAGAAATTGATAATCAGCCGACGGCTGTGCGTATCAAGTACCGGTATGTCTTCAGCGCCTTTGCTGAGCCCACCGAAGAAGTACCGGCCGATGTGGAGTTCTCGGGCATCGTTCGCGACAAGAAGAGCGGCAAGCCGTTGGCCGACGTTCGCATAGAGTTGGACGGAAGCCCGCCGCAAAAAACGGACGCCTCGGGCCGATTCAAATTCGAACATGTGAGCCCGGGTACGCACGGTGTGACGCTCATAGGGCCCAACTTCACGCCAATTGGAACTGAAGAAACTCTGGCGCCCAAGACGACGCACGACGTTACCTATGACGTTGAGGTGCAAGTCGATCGACTGCCCCCTGAGCTGCGTTCGGACCTTGAAATTGTCGTCATATCGACCCGTCTTCAAAAAAGTGTGGCTGTTACGTCGGTAAGCGCTGAACAGGGAGCAAGGGTCGCGGGCACGGGCGGTGACGTAATCAAAGTGGTCGAGAATCTCCCGGGAGTAGCCCGCTCCAGCGTTGGTTCGGGGCAATTGGTCGTGTGGGGAGCGGGCTCCGGCGACACTCGGGTTTATGTTGACGGTATACACATACCCTCGCTTTACCACGAGGGAGGTTACCGCTCGGTCATTCACTCCGACTTGGTTAAAAATGTCGAACTGCAGCCCGGAGGCTACGGTTCAACCTACGGGCGAGGTCTGGGAGGCGTCGTCGTCGTTGGGTTGAAGAAGCTCACGGCCGAGGGTTATCATGGAAGCGTGAACTTGGATGCCATTGATGCCTCCGCCAGCCTGCGTGGCAACGTGGGCAAGAATTGGCGGTTCATGGCTGCTGGGCGACGCAGTCATCTCGATGCCGTTCTACGCGGGGTATCGTCCCAAGATGTCGGCCAATACGTACCGATTCCTCGCTTTTGGGACGGACAGGTTCGCCTGGGTTATGTTCCGTCGGATAATGAGTCATTCGAAGCTGGATTGATCATGTCTTCGGATTCGATCAATCGATCACTAGTCGAAGCCGATCCGCAGGATACAAAAACGGATTCGAAGGAAACTGGGTTTCAGCGCGTTTACCTAGCCTATCAGCGCACTTTGTCGGACGGCGGCAGCGTCGATGTGGTTCCTTATTACGGTACGGACCGAACCGACCGAATCAGCAAATTTGGTGACGTCCCCGCCCAATTGTCGAATCGATCGTCGGTGTTTGGATTTCGTGCCAGTCACAATGCTAGCGTCAGCGAGAATTTGGCGACAACGGTTGGCCTTGATACCGAGTTCATGCGCAGCCAGCTCAGCCGGCACGGGTCGATCAATACGCCGCCCCGCGAAGGCGACCTTCTCGTATTCGGGCAGCTTCCCAGTGATCAAGTCAGCGCGGATCAATGGTCGACGACGATCGGAAGCTTTGCGCCGTACGGTGAATTCGATGTATCACTATTCGGTGGGCAGCTGCACGTAATTCCCGGGGTTCGTTTCGAGCCGACCTTGGTCGGTGGCAGTCGCATTCAGCCCTTCAAACCTGGTCAGCCGCCTGTCGGCTATACCAATGAGTCGGCACCGGTGGAGCCAAGGCTCGCGGTGCGTTGGTCGGCAACTTCAAAAATCGGTTTGCGGGCTGCAGTCGGTATTTATCATCAACCGCCGCTGCCCGATGACCTCAGCACGGAATTTGGCAATCCACAGCTGGGTTTGTCTCGGGCATGGCACGCCGTACTCGGCTCCAGTTTTCGCCTCAGCAAACCGGTATCGGTTGAAATAACCGGTTTCTTTGTCGACCAAAGTGATCTCGCGACGCGCAGCCCGCTGCCGAGCCCGCTGCAGTCACAGGCCTTGATACAGGATGGCCTGGGCCGAGCCTACGGAACGCAATTCTTGGTTCGTCACGATATGGCCAATCATCTATTCGGCTGGCTCAGCTACACAGTCATGCGAAGCGAGCGCACGGATGGCGGGAGCCGCGACTTTCGACTCTTTGACTTTGACCAGACGCATGTGTTCACGGCCTTGGCCTCGTATGATCTCGGACGTGGTTTCGAGGTGGGAACTCGGTTTCGCTATGCGACGGGCTACCCGAGAACACCAGTTGTAAGCGCTTTCTTCGATACGCGCGTCAGTGCTTATCAACCTCAATTCGGAGCTCACAATTCGATCCGAATCCCGGCATTTGTCCAGCTGGACATGCGTTTTGCCAAGCGCTTCGACTTGGGCCAAGAAACACACGCTGAGATATACTTGGACGTTCAAAATGTTACGTATCGGAAGAATCCAGAAGAAATCGTATACAATCACAACTACACACAGAAGACCTATATTACAGGGTTGCCTATTTTGCCTGTGTTGGGAGGGAAGTTGACATGGTGATTCAACGTCAGATCCCCGGGGCGCGATCGGTTCGGCTGTGGACCGTATTCGTCCTGGCACTCAGCGGTTGCCGACCTGACATCGAAGGCAGGCCTTCACTGATCGATTCCCCAACTGTAATCGCGATTCGTTCCACGCCCGCGGAAGCCAAGGCAGAAGATCCGGTGACGTATGATGTCCTCATGGCTCAGCCAATGGACGACACGACGACTCCGTCGTTCAATTGGGCTTTGTGCCTGGCGCGAAAACCCTTGGCAACACCGGGCCCGATTGCCGATTCCTGCCTGGCGAGTTCCGGGACAGATTTGCAAGAATTGGGAACATCACCAAGCGCTGCAGCTTCAATTCCCAAAGATGCTTGCCAACTCTTTGGTCCGACACCCCCTTCAGATGAGCCGGCAGTTAGACCGGTCGATGCTGATACGACGGGGGGCTACTACCAACCCGTTCGACTGCTAACCCAATACAGCCCCAGCGATTCCCAATATGAAGTGGGAGTCACCCGACTTTATTGCGGCAGCATTGCGATCGGCGCGACTCGAGAGCAATCAGCAGAATTTGCCAAAAACTATCGGCTCAATCAAAATCCACGGATTGAACAGGTCACGTTCAAACGGGGTAGCGGCGAAACCCTCGTTGTTGATACTACTGCTCCCGGCGCCGCCGTGATCGTAACAAACGGGGAGAAAGTGAACATTGGCGTCTCTTGGCCGATTTGCCCGCTTTCGCCCAACTGCGGGGACAACATTTGTGGTATAGGTGAGGATCTCACCAATTGTCCCAGTGACTGCCAAAACCCCCAAGGTTGCGAAGGCTCTGAACCCTATTTGAGCTATGACACGGTCTCACAATCCTTGGCAGAACGTCGAGAGTCGATTCGAATTTCCTGGTACGCTACCGATGGAAGCTTCAATCACGACCGAACCGGTAGAACGGAGGCTGAAGCTGATCTGGCCGATACGTCCAATGATTGGACGGCACCGGATAAGACAACGACCGTGCGATTTTGGTTAGTCATTCGGGATGATCGTCGCGGAGTGAACTGGACGAGCTTCGACTTGCAAGTGACGAAATAAACATCGGTTCCCCATGGCTTAGCGGCGGCCGGCGTGTGCTACCTCAAACCCATGCCGAACGTCCTGCCCCCGTACCATGAAGACGACCATCTCGGCAATATTCGTCGCGTGGTCAGCCAGGCGCTCAACATACTTTCCGATCGACTGCAAACGTGACGCGGAGTCGACACTTTCCGGATCCGTCCTCATGATGGCTCCCAACTCCGGAAATAGTTGTTCATACAGGGCATCCACCGAGTTATCGCGTTCCGTGACTGCTTGGGCCTTCAGCGCGTCACCAGTAACGAATGCATCCAATGCATCTCGCAACATTCCCTGCGCGAGCGACCCCATGCGGCATATTATGTCGTGAGCGGGCATTGAAGGAAATGACCCCAATTCGACAACCCGTTCACTTACATTGACGGCAAGATCGCCGCTTCGCTCAAGATCCGTCACTACCTTAAGCGACATCGCAATGAATCTGAGGTCGGATGCCACCGGCTGCCTAAGCGCCAGTATGCGCAAACACAATCGATCGATGTCTACCTCGAGATGGTCGATTTGGTCGTCATTTTCGATGGCACGCTGGGCCAGGGCTACGTCTCGACGTTCAAAGGCGTCAAGGGCTGCGCCGATGAGCTGTTCAACGGTTGCACCCATAAGCAACACGCGCTCGCGGAGCGTTTCAAGCTCATTTTCATATTCGCGGTCCGTGTGCTTTTGCAAGGCTTCCTCCTAACATCAGCCGAAACGTCCGGTGATATAGTCTTCCGTTCGGGATTCTTTTGGCTGAGTAAATATGACATCCGTGCGATCGAACTCGATGAGCACGCCCATATAAAAGAACGCCGTATAGTCGGCAACCCGCCCAGCCTGCTGCATATTATGCGTCACGATCACAATAGTGTACGACTCTTTCAGCTCGTGGATAAGTTCTTCGACGTGGGCCGTGGCAATTGGATCAAGAGCCGAACAAGGCTCATCCATCAGAATTACTTCCGGTTCCAGTGCTAATGCGCGGGCTATGCAAAGCCGCTGCTGCTGGCCCCCAGAAAGGCTGGCGCCGGAGCGGTGAAGACTGTCTTTCACCTCATCCCAGAGCGCTACCTGGCGTAATCGTCGCTCGACGATGGCTTCAAAATCCGTCGCGCGCAGGCCATTCAGCCGCAAACCCGCCAGCACATTATCTCGAGTGCTCATCGTCGGAAACGGGTTGGGCTTCTGAAATACCATGCCAACCCGACGCCGCACGAGCACCGGATCAATCCAGGCGCCGTGGATATCCTGGTCGTCGAGCAGTATTCGACCCTCGACTCGAGCACCTGGGGTAATTTCATGCATGCGGTTAAGGCATCGAAGATACGTGGACTTGCCACAACCGGACGGCCCAATAATGGCCGTTACGGCACCTTTGACGACCGCGAGGTTTATTCCGTGCAGCACGCGGGTCTTACCGAAATAGGCGCGCAGATCTTCCGTGCTGATTTTGGCCTCTTTCCCGTCAGGTACCGGAATAGACGCGCGAGTTCCTTTGTGCAGTGTTAGGTCCGTGGAAGGTGCATCAGCGTCTTCATCGGGTCGATTTGGACGGACTATCTGACCGTTGGAAACAGTGGCGGGACCTGTTTTCATGACGTCCTCACACGTTGACGCAATACCCATCGAGCCGAAACGTTGAGCAGTAGAACCAGGACAACAAGTACTAGGGCGGCCGTCCAAGCTTGTTGGTGCCAATCGTCGTAGGGTGAAACCGCATACGTGTATATTTGAACGGGAAGGGAAGCTGTAGGCTGATTGATGCTGGTGGCCCAAAAGCGATTTCCAAAAGCCGTGAACAGCAACGGCGCTGTTTCGCCTGCCACGCGCGCCACGGCCAACATGACACCCGTGGCTATCCCTGGGGCAGCGGTTCGTAACACTATTCTGAGCGTGGCGCGCCAACGCGAAACGCCCAGCCCCAAGGCGGCTTCCCTCAAGGCATCAGGGACGAGTCGCAATAATTCTTCCGAAGTGCGGGTGACAGTCGGCAGCATGAGAACCGCCAATGCAACTGCGCCGGCCCAGGCGGAGAACTGCCGCGTGCGCAGTACGATGATGCCATACACGAAGAGGCCTACCGTAATCGACGGGACCCCGGACATAACATCAGCCGCGAAGCGTACCGTCTTGCCCAAGCGATTGTTACCAAATTCCGCCAAATAGATGCCGGCGAAAATGCCAATTGGAACTCCAATGGCGGAGGCCAGCCCAACTATTTCTAGAGTCCCGAAGATGGCGTTGGCCATGCCCCCGCCGGTTTCCCCCACGGGCTTTGGCAGCTGCGTGAAAAAACTCCAGTTGAGCCCAGATATTCCTTGTATGGTTACATAAGTTAAAACGAGCGCGAGAGGAACAATAGCGACCGCTACTGCCGCAACGCAAGCTGCGCGAATCGAAAGATCTCGGGTTCGGCGATACTGGTAGCTGTCCATAGGTTTGCCCCTCACGTGGGTCGGGCCACGCGCCACACGAGCAGGCGAGCAACAATGTTTAGTGCAACTGTAACGACGAATAGCAACAAGCCAATTTCGGCCAAGGCGGCTAAGTAGAGGTCACCTGTCGCTTCGGTAAATTCGTTGGCAATTACGCTGGCCATGGTGTAACTCGGCGAAAACAGCGATGCGCTAATTTCGGATCGGTTGCCGATGACCATTGTTATGGCCATGGTCTCCCCCAAGGCTCGCCCGAGTCCGAGTATTACGGCTCCCACAAGCCCAGAGCGCGCGTAAGGTAGTACGGCCATGCGCACGACTTCCGAACGTGTAGCGCCCAGAGCAAAGGAGCCCTCCCGCAAGACATTCGGAACAGCCTTCATCACTTCTCGACTGACCGAAGTGATGGTCGGCGTAATCATGATAGCCAGGATAATTCCTCCGGCTAACATTCCAAATCCCTGATGCGGGCCTTGAAATAAGGGCAATGAACCGAGAGTCTTACCGAGCAAAGGTTCAACAACGTTTCGCAAGAATGGGCAGAGTACAAAAATGCCCCAGAGGCCGTACACGACACTGGGCACTGCCGCCAAGAGCTCAATCAAGAAACCGGCCGGAGTCTTAAGCCAAACCGGCGCCAATTCGGACAGCCAGATTGAGGCGCCCATCGATATAGGTACGGCGAGAATCAGCGCGAGGAGCGACGATACAACTGTTCCATAAATGAAAGGCAGGGCGCCGAATTGTTCCCGGACCGGGTCCCAATTGGTACTTCGAATGAACCGCCATCCAAAGTGAGCCAGACTCGCGCGGGATGTACGCGCCATCTCAAGCGCCATGTCGGCGAGGATAACCACGATCAGCACAGCGAAGGCTGCCGTGAGCCCTTTGAACAGGGCATCACCCCGGTGTCGCCTTGAGCGATGAAGCGGACCTAAGCGCGACTGGGGTGTGTCCAATGTGAATACTCTCGCATTACTCAAGGGGTCACCCGCTTCGCCTCAGTTTGTCGCTGCCTGCACGGCACTAGAGACCGGCCAATGCGGCTTTGTCTCCCACTTTCAATTCCTTGAGTCGCGCCTCGACCTTGGCCACTACTGGCGGCGGCAGGGGTGCATAGTTCAATGCTGCACATCCCTTTTGCCCATCGTGGACTGCCCACCAAAGGAATTCAGCCAAGGCCGGGCCTTTCTTCTGATTCTGAAGATCAGCATAGACCAGCAAGTAGGTATATGAAGAAATCGGGTATGCCGTATCGCCCGCGGCATCGGTAATGGATGCCGCCAACGTATCCGGCAAATCAACGCCTGCGGCAGCTGCACTTACGGCCGCAATCGTAGGCTCAATGAACTGACCGGCCTTGTTCTTCAGATGAACGACTGGCAACTTATTTTGCGCGGCATAGGCCAATTCAACATAGCCGATCGTATTGGGCGTCGTTTTCACCTGGCCGGTCACGCCTTCATTGCCTTTGGCACCGAGGCCTTTGGGCCACTTAACACTCTTGCCTTGCCCGACTTTGTCCTTGAATTCAGGGGAAACCTTGACCAAATAGTCCGTGAACACAGCAGTTGTGCCACTGCCGTCGGAGCGGTAGACAACCGCAATGTCGTCTGCTTTCAGTTTCGCCCCAGCGTTCTCCTTAACAATTCGCTTGTCATTCCACTTGGTAATCTTGCCCAGATAGATATCCGCAAGTACGTCGGACGCAATTCTCAGAGGCGAAGTAAGGCCTTCCAAGTTATACGTGACGGCAACGGCACCCAGAGTCATTGGAATGTGGTGCAACTTCGCTGGCGCCTTCTGAATCTCATCGGCGGTCATTGGCGAATCGGAGGCTCCAAAATCAACGGTGCGTGCTGAGATCTGCCGAATGCCACCCCCGGACCCGATGGACTGATAGTTAATCTGAACTGTCGGGTGCAGCGTGTGGTATTGGGACATCCACTTCGAATACAGCGGGAAAGGGAATGTCGCCCCCGCCCCGGTCAACGCGATGTTCTCCGGCGCAGGGGGAGTCGCGGAGGATGCGCCGGGTTCGGATGTCAGCTGTGCCTTCTTGTCGCAACCCAAAAGGGCCAATACCGCTAGCAGCGCTAACGAAACGAACAGGGATCTTCTTTTCATGTCGGTGGACAGACATTTAGCAATCCCGCCCTGCCGGTGAGGGACGGGCCCGCAACACCTTTGTGACGTTCGAGTGACAAAGTTGCTCGTTTCGTGACTCGGAGTGGGCGGCGTAATTCAGCTAGGGGTTCCCCAGCCACGCTGCCCGGCCGAAATTGGAAATTATCTACCTCACGGTTTCGTGCCATGGGTCGACACACGCAGTGTGGCGCTCGGACTTGACTTCAAGTTACTGTCATCCGTCGCCGCGTGAGGCAGCGAGAAATAGAATCGGGAGCCCACGCCGGGGGTACTCTCTACGTGAATTTGGCTGCCCATGGCTTCAACGAAATGTTTCACAATTGATAAACCAAGCCCGGTACCACCTAATTCCCGAGAGCGTCCCGTATCCACCCGATAGAATCGTTCGAATAGCCGTGGCAAATGTGAGGGATCTATTCCGGGGCCCGTATCTTCAATGACAATGCGCACACTTTGAGCCTCTGGTTGTGCGCTGATTCGCACCACCGCACCGGTGCCGCAATATTTGACGGCATTGTCAATTAGGTTCGTTACTACATTCTCGAACGCGCGTCGGTCAGCGACGACTTGCGGCACAAATCCTTCGGAAACAATATTGAGATCAAGGCCTTTACGCTCAGCCCTCTCGCGAAAAAGCGAGGCGACTTGGCCCAGCAAACTCGCAGCGTCAATGGGCTCAAACACCAGGCGAAGTGCCCGCGACTCGATACGCGATAGCTCCAAAATGTCGTCTACGAGGCTACCCAACCGCTCAGCGTTGCGCACAATGATGTCGATGAATCGTGGTAAAGCTTGGGTGTCGTTGATGGCAATGTCACGAATCGTCTCCCCAGCGGATCGGATAGCGGTCACCGGGGTACGCAATTCGTGAGATACATTAGCTATAAAGTCGCGACGTAGATTTTCCAGGCGACGCATTTCTGTGACATCGAAGAAGACGGCGAACAGGCCCCCTTCGTTGGCCCCCAGCGGCGCCGCGCGTACCAAAAGGCGTCGCGGCATTAGACCAGCAACTTCAATTTCACGAGAGGCCGCACGGTCTTGCGCGACGACTTCGTCGAGCAACAGCTTCAACTCGGAATGACGAATTGCTTCAAGTGGGGTTTTTCCAAGGGCGTCTTGCAGCAATAGCATCTCCCTTAGTGCGGGGTTCACGAGGACGATTCGTCCCGTGGCGTCGAGCATTAGCACGCCTTCGTGCATTCGCGACAGAACACCGTCCATACGGTCGCGCTCGGACTTGAGCTCGCGCAACGTTTGCGAAAGGCTGCGCGCCAATTGATCGAGAGCTCGACCTAATTCGCCAAATTCATCCTTGCCCAGTGTAGGGATCCGCGTGTTCAAATCACCTGCCGCCATTTTTCGTGCCGACTCCGTGAGCGAACGAGCAGAGCGAGAAGCAACCTGTGCGGTTATTAATGAGATAAGTAGGCTGATCCCAAGCGCAAAAAAAACACCAATACCCAGACTTCTTTGCAACGCGGTGATCGCGGCGTCGACCTGCGACAATTCGACGGATGCACGCATGACACCGTAACTTGAACCTTGCGACGGGAATGTAACAGCGAAGTACAGCAAATCGTACGACACAGTCGAACTATGGCGGCGCGACACACCAATTCCGGAAGTGAAAGCTTCTCTCACTTCAGGCCGCAAAGCATGGTTCTCTAGCGTTGCTAGCTTTTCCAGGCTAACTTTCGAGTCGCCGAGAACAAGACCGTCGCGCCTAATAATTGTGACTCGGCACTGGGCCTGTTGTCCCATTTCCAGGGCCAAAGGTTGCCAAAGTCGATGCAACGCATCCGGCCCCAGGTCATCGTAATGAGCGGCTCTTAGTGGCAATTCAGAGGCGCGCCCCGCCATTAAGGCGGCGCGAATTCTCAGATTTGATTCTACTTCTGATACAATTCGCCGTTCCAGGTCGCGCCGCGCATAGAAGAAAGCAAAGCTCGTCGCGAGCACAACTAAACCCGCAGATAGCAGGAAGAGTTTGCCGCGAACTCCAAACCTCAAGTCATGTCCTCATTCGGTGACGATACAAACCGATAGCCGACCCCACGCACGGTTTCAACATAATCCCGCGCGGCTTCCAGTTTTTCGCGAAGCCTTTTCACATGGGTATCCACAGTTCGGGTCGTAATATCAGCTTGAATCCCCCACACTTCGTCCTGTAATGCCGTTCGGGTTTGGACTCTATTCTTTCTTTCATATAACGTCACTAAAAGGCGGAACTCCAGTGCTGTTAATTCAATTTCTTGAGTATCGACCCAGACCCGGTGCGCGCCACGATCGATTCGGAGTAGCCCGAATTCGACCGTATCCGAGGTGTCGGGTTCCGAGTCGCGTTTGTTTCTCCGCAAGATTGCCTGAATGCGCAGCAACAATTCTCGTATACTGAATGGCTTGACGACGTAATCGTCGGCACCCAATTCAAAACCGACAACGCGATCGATTTCTTCGCCGCGAGCCGTAACCATGATTACCGGAATTGCTCTTGTCTCGGTACGTTCCTTGAGGAACCGACATACGTCAGTCCCCGACACGTCCGGCAACATAAGATCAAGAAGTATGAGTTCGGGCAATTCTTTGCGTGCCAACTCCAAGCCCAGATAGCCCTGTGATGAGCTGGTTACTGAATGCCCTGCCTGCGTCAGATTGTAGTCGAGCACCTGGAGAAGATCGGGCTCGTCTTCGATGACCAAAATATTTGCCATAATTCTCTGTGATGCGGCTCGAGTTACCCTGACATCGTGACAAATTGATGACACGACCGCGACGGTCGGGTGGCATCCTGCTTCAGCCGAGCGAAAGCCAGAGGGATTATACCGAACGAGCGACCGCATTCAACCGATCATTAGAGCGGTTCCCACAGCAACGAAACGCCGACCACGAAACCCGCTCTGGTGAATCCGCGCGAGCGGATTCGGGGGTGAATCGACGAGCGCAGCCAGGCGGTGACCCCTATGTCCAGAAACTATGTGTAATTCTTGCGCCATTCTTTCAGGTCGCTTGTCACCTGCTTGCACATCAACTTGGTTGCCTCGAGCAGCCAGTTCTCGGGTCGTTGGTCTAAGTCCTGTAGTATCGCCTCGCGCGTTTCGGGCGAACTCAGGTGAACATTTCCAAGCTCGAAACCCATTGAATGCAGTAGCAGCGACTCTTCCCGATGCGTGGGCAGGCTTGCCAATTCTACCCGAATGCAATCGGGCGCGAGTCTGCGCACTATCCAACCGTCGCTCAGTCTCAAATATGGGTCTTTGACGCGAACCGCGCCGTCCAATAACTGCTGTTGGAAGGACGCATTTGTATCAGTACCATCGCTCGCCCACAGACAGGCGGAGGGAGCGAGCGCTTTGGCTTCTCTGGCAAGTCTGCCACCGCACCAATCCGCTATTGCAACGAAACGGTGCCGACCCAGGCTTCCAAGGCCCGCCACGCGGTGCACGACTCGATGCTCGAGATCCGGCAGTGGAAGCAGGTGAAGCAGGGCACTTTGGGCACTTGGCGGCAGGGGCGCCTCCCAAGTCGCTAATTCATTCAGTTTTCTCCAAAATATCGCCGGCTGTCTTGCCTTGGCGAGGCTGAGTTTTCGCAACCATTCATGGACTTCCGCGAGCACGAAGGGCTTTCCCCCGGTTGATAACGCATTTTTGTATCCCTGCAAAATGGCATCACAGGCCTTGCTGCGGCCGATCGACAAGTGGTCCGAGTCTATGGCAATGACCGCACTCGTTGCAAGGCGCAGCACGTCGGCCGCCCAGGGCAATTGAAAGGCTTCGTCAAAATCATTAATTCCCCAGACCAAGCGACCTTCCAGATCACGCCAAGTTCCATAATTTTCGACGTGAAGATCAGCCACAGACAGAACAACGGGCCCGCTTATCAATTCGGGGCAAATCTCCTGCCAGGTTTGCGCCCACCGATAGTACGTAGCGCGCAGAAATGGGAATGCACCGGCTGCCATCTGTTCGTGTTTGCGATCAATATCCGGCTTAACCAGATCGATGTGATCACTAAGCCATCGTTCGTAAAGCTTGGTTGCTTTTTGGATGTCCATAGGAAACGGCTACCAGTCAAACTTAACTAGTATTTCTGTCGTTACTCCGCGTTGCTATAG